>JGI24766J26685_10000483_pt1 | contig 11402 bp, 11 predicted proteins | sample SanBayMetagenome_FD_26685 | JGI IMG/M metagenome (IMG submission 26685)
AGAATGTGAGCGCATCTTAAATGCAGGTGAAGGTGGAGAGGATGAGGCTTGCCTTTATTGCGGATCGTAATCCAAAATTATTATAGTTTTTTTCGATTGTAATCTAAAAATATCATGTATAAACAAATGGCTATTGATTACTACGCTAATCACAAAGACTTTAAGAAAGCACTTGCTGCCGGTATAGCAATGGATAATGCTTTAGCTAAAGACTATACACCAGGTGGCAGCACTAACACTCATTTTATGATGAACAACTTCTTGAAGTATTTTAGTTACGAAAGACTACCAATATGATATTAATACCAGCACAACTCGAAAGCGTAGGCACAAGAAAAGATAAGACTCTTAAGCTTACCTTTGGCACTAACGAGCTCACTCCGGCACAAGCAGCTGAGCTATTTGGTACAGCTAATCAGTTCGGTTACTTAGCATTCAAAGATGAGAGCTTTAGACGTGAGGAGTTAGATGCTGTAGAATCACTTAAATCAGAGTTAGAAGATACGCTTAAGAAACCATCACAACGCTTACGCGGTATAATGTTTAGAGTTTATGAAGCTGATAACGAAGGTTTTACTACATTTGCTAAATACTATGATAGTAAGATGGAGCAGTTAATAACACATTTTAAGAATAAGTTAGCATGAGTGCCAAAGTCGGAAGTAAAACAGAGCCAAACTCGGAAGGACAAACTCCACAAAAACTGACGTTGAAAAAAGATGCAATGTTACAGGCCTTAACTACCAGCTTAGGCAACGTAACAGAAGCAGCTGCTGCTGTAGGTATGAGCAGAGAAACGCATTACGATTGGTTAAAGAATGATCCTGAGTATTCAGCCGCTGTAGCATCACTTAAGAATGTAGCTTTAGACTTCGCAGAATCTCAACTCAAGAAGCTGATGGAAGGAGCAGAGCGCCAAGCCTTAACTCATGATGGAGAGGTAGTAACTATTAAGGATGCACCTAACACAAGCGCTGTGATATTCTACCTTAAGACTCAGGGTAAGCAGAGAGGGTACATAGAGCGCCAAGAGCTGAGCACTGAGATAAAGAGCATTAACATAACTATAGACGGTACAAATATTTAAGCATGAGCGAGAAGATAATAAGCACTAAGTATTCAGATCAAACGCTCGGAACTTATGTAGATTTCATGGCTGCAGGTGAAGATACTGTTAGTCAGATTCAAGCCATCACAGGGCTGAAGAGAGATGATATCAGGAAGATTGATGTCACACAAATTGAAAAAATTGTGACAGCTTATGCTAATGGTTTAAAGAACGATGAGAAGGTATTTAAGCAATTCATAGAGATAGACGGTATTAAGTTTGGCTTTCATCCTAATCTTAAGAGCATGACCTTTGGCGAATGGTTAGATTTGTCTGAATTAAGTAAGAACTTCCCACATCAGCTACCTGAGCTTATGTGCATTCTTTACCGTCCTGTTACAGCTGAGATTAATATGCAGTACAAGATAGAGGAGTATGATAGTGATGTGCATCTTAAGTATGCGCCTCAGATGCGTAAGCTAAACTTAGCCAATGTGAATGCTGCGCTGCTTTTTTTTTCGACACTCAAAAACGATTTAGTGAACAATACACCAGAATATTTAGAAGCGGAGCTGGAGAGGCTGAAGAGGGAGATCAGTCAGTTAGCCGAAGAGGTGAAACATTAGCAAGCGTTTATCAATGGTGGCATGTTATCGAAGAGATGGCAGAGAGGGATGTAACTAAGTTTGATGCCATTACTAAAACAAGAGCTTCAACAATCTTCACCCATCTAACCTATGCGATGGACTACGCTAACAGCATGCAACAAAAGCTAACTTAATTTCCACTATAAGATATGAGCACAATTAACTACACATACAACGTAATAGTAGATAGGTTTAGACAGTTCGCAGCAGGGCATTTCCAACTGAGAAGGTTTACGCATGGTGAGATTAGCCAAGCCGATTTAGAGAAAGAGGCAGAGTGGCCATGGCTGCACGTTAAGCCTCGCGCTATTAACTACTCACCAGGTACACGTTCATTTCAATTCGAGATATTCATTAGTGACCTTCCAAGAGATAAAGAAGATAAGACAGGCTACCAAGCAGAATCAATTACTGACTGCTCATTAATCTTCCAAGATTTAATTAACGAGATTTACTTGGGCAATATGTTTGGCGATCAGGTGGTACTATCTCGCCCGGTAAACTCTGAGCCATTCGTTGAGCAATACACTCACACATTAACCGGTGTGACAGGTACTATTGAGCTGCAATTAGATTACGATTGGAGCGCATGCTCTATTCCTGCAAGCTGGAACTATAACACTCCAACTGATTCAGGTAGTGATGGATGGGGAGCACTTCAGTTCATTGAGAGCTTAGATCAGAATGGGGTATTTGTTAGCTTAGATGGAGACGTAGAAGCACCGGGTAACTCTTATTACTATGGTACTAATAGCAGTGGAGTAAAAGGATGGTATCAGCTCATTGACCAAGTGGGTATAACCTGCGAAGACTTACCTGAATGCGCTACCATCATCAGCATCGTTGACGATATCGCAGCGCTTCAGACTGATGTGACAGCACTACAGACTGACGTTACTGATTTAGAGACTAACAAAGTACCATACACAGGCGCAACAGGCAATGTTAATTTAGGCGAGTTCGAATTAAAGGCAGGGCAATTGTCTTTAGATACATCTCCAACAGGAACGGCAGCGGTTGGAACAACGCGTTGGAACGATACAATAGGTAGTTCAGAGACAACTTTAAAAGGGGGTTCTGTTATCTTAAAGAATGGGGTTGACCTTGTTGCTCGCGTAGTGAACAAAGTAACACCAAACACAACGCTTACGAAGGCTGCTTATCAAGCGGTAAGAATCAGCGGAGCGCAAGGTCAGCGTTTAGCGGTAGCGTTAGCACAAGCCAACAACGATACGAATAGCGCAGATACAATAGGTGTAGTTACTGAGACGATAGCAACGAATCAAGAAGGCTTCATAATGACTGTTGGAAATCTTGAGGAGATTAACACAACAGGAAGTCTGCAAGGTGAAACGTGGGCAGATGGAGATGTGCTTTACTTGTCACCAACAACGGCAGGAGCAATTACGAACGTCAAGCCAACAGGCGCAACAGGACACATTGTTGTTATAGGTTACGTAGAATACGCTCACGCTATTCACGGAAAGATTTACGTCAAGGTAATGAATGGTTGGGAGTTAGACGAATTGCACAACGTGTATATTGACACTCCTATCAACAACAATGTCTTGACATACGAAAGTTCAACAAGCCTTTGGAAAAACAAGACGGTTGCAACGGCTTTAGGTTACACACCAGTACCCGAAACGCGAACGCTCACAATCAACGGAACAACGCAAGACTTATCAGCGAATAGAACATTCACTATCGCGACAGGCTTAACGGTAGGCACTACACCAATAACAAGCGGAACGGTAGGCAGAGTGTTGTTCGAAGGGACAGGAAATGTATTGCAGGAAAGTGCTAACTTGTTTTGGGACAATACGAATAGTAGGTTGGGTATTGGTACGGCTTCGCCTGCTTATGCTTTAGATGTTGCAACAGATATTCGATCATTAAGATTATACACCAATATAATTAGAGATAGTAACAATAATGCTTATGTAAACAATACAGTTACTAATGCAGCTACAACAGATATTTCTATTGGAAACGCAACGGCAGCAAGTATTACTTTAACTTCAAAGGCGGCAGGTAAATTTGTTTTTACAACAGGCAACGTCTTAATAGGCACAACAACAGACGCTGGCTTCAAGTTAGATGTGAATGGAACGGCGAGGTTAAATGGCTTAACTGCAATTAACGGAGCAGGAGTAGCAAATACTGCTTTGGCTGTTTACGGAAACGGAAACGGGGGTGGTAACTACTTATTCAGAATGTACGATGCAAGTGCTGTCGAAAGATTCTTTTTGACGGCAAGCGGTAACTTTAGAATGTCAAGTGCTACCGATACAGGAACAAGCGGAGATGATGAAAAATTCAGACTTGCCTTAGCTTTTGCACCAACAAGCGGAACAAGAGCGCATGTTGGTTTATACGTCACTCAAACAATAAACCAAACAGGCGGTGCAAACGGAATTACACGAGGACTTTACATCAATCCAACGCTAACAGCTGCAGCAGATTTTAGAGCGATTGAAACAACTGCGGGTAACGTACTCTTCGGAGCATCGGGAACAGGGTTTTATTGGGACAATACTAATAGTAGGTTGGGTATTGGAACGGCTGCTCCTTCACGCTCTTTAGATATTCGCGGAACAGCAAGAATTGAAAACGGTGGTAGTTCTGAATTTGATATCATTGGACAAACAAACAATTTTAGAATTGGTGTTAGTAGTTCACAAGCATTGTTTGGAACGCTGAATGCTTTTGCTTTAGCATTCTTTACCAACGCTTCAGAGAGAGCAAGAATATTTGCAACAACAGGAAACTTCGCCATCGGCACAACAACAGACGCAGGGTTTAAGCTCGATGTGAATGGAACGGCGAGGGTTAAGGGAGTAGGAACAACAACAGGAGTAACTTTGCGGGTTGAGAATAGTGCAGGAACTGACATGCTTAGAGTTTTTGACAATGGTCAAATTTACATGCCGCAATCGGGCGGAGGTAGTTTATTCTTAGATAGAATTACAGCTTATAGTTCAACTTCAATAAGTATAGTTCGTTTTTTTGTTGGCTCTGGTTCAATTAGTGCATCTGCAGACATTCAAATAAATAGCACTACGCGAGGCTTCTTACCTCCTCGCATGACCACAACGCAAAAGAACGCTATTGCTTCACCTGCGGAAGGGTTGGTTGTTTACGATACTACTTTGGGTAAACTTTGCGTTCGTGGTGCTTCAGCGTGGGAAACAATTACATCAGCATAATAACAAACAATATAAAACAATGGCTAAAATTCAACCAATCACTTTCCCTCTAAACGCAGGGACAGCAACAGAGATGAGCGTACTCATTCTCAACTTTGAAACAAGTGCGACAACTTGCACTACTTACTACGAGTTAAAATCTGAAGCTACTGAAGAAGTGCCTTCGAAGGTTTTATCAAATGGAAACTACACGCTAACCGAGCAAGAGTTCGCAGCGTGGGGTGAAGATAATTCGTGGGTAGAGCAATGTGTTGCTGATGCAATAGGTGTTACAATTTTATCTTTCTAACTATGAACTTAACAGAGGAACATTTGAAGCAACTTGACGCTTTCATTCAAGAGATGCCTGTCAAATTTGGCTTGCCACTAATCCAATTCTTCAACAAGATAAAAGACGAAGCTGATAAAGAATGAGCATACTTGCTGAGCTATTTGAGCAGGGCGCACTATACGATGTGCTTTTAGATTTCGGTGAGACCGTTACTGATCGTGCACGCTCTAACATTCGCATTCAGCAAACGAGGTATGGCAAGAAGCGCAGAGCTAACACTACAGGCACGCTCGCAGCTTCGCTCTACTATGACTTAGATGTTACAGGCAGCACTCCATCTATTGCATTCAACTCATCAGCAGATTACGCTAAGTGGGTAGAATATGGTAGACAAGGTAAAGAGAGTAACTACCCAGGTATAGATAAGCGCTTTGCAGCAGGAGCAGCTAAGCCTCCTGTACCTGATATCCTTAATTGGATGAATCTCAAGAAGATTAAGCTACGTGCTATGGGTGACACAGGCAAGATGACTAAGTTCGCTAAATCAGCAGTTAACAAAGATGAGAAGCAGCGCTTAGCTGTAGCAAGTGCTATGGCTAAGAGTATTGAAAAGAAAGGTATAGCACCATTGTATTATTGGAGAGATGCATATCTTGAGACCTTACCCGAATACGGCCCACAGCTCAACGCTGCAATGGGTGAGGCTGTGAACATTTATATCTTAAATCAAACGAGAAAATTAACTAATATTAAACCTGTCTAATGGCAATTACAATACATCAGCAGCCCTATCAATATACAGCCTTAAAGCAGAAGCTTATGGTAGTGGCTACGTCAACTAACATAGGGCAGCCTGGCTTTCGCTACGTGGTAGAGGTAAGCGTGAACGGAGGCGCAGTAAATACTTTTTACGTGCAGCCTAATTTGAGCGGAGCATTAGTGTTTGACCTTTACCCTGTAGTCTATTCAAAGATGGATTTAGGAGTAAATACTTCAGATGCAGCTTATAGCTTATTCGGTAGCTACACAGTGCAAGATGACACTACAGCACGTAACATAATGACTGTAGATACAAACATCTATGAAGGTTATGAGGTATTAGGCTTATTCGAAGTGCAGGCTACAGCTTACCCATTAGATGGCAGCTCGCTGATTAACGCAGCGTTTCAGATTAGTAATGGCTTTAATCCTGATCCATCTGATTACTTCGCATTAGACTCAGCAACGAGCTACATCATGAGTGATTTAGTACGTAGCACTTATGCAATGGATGACATGCTGAGCAAGTATTCTTTAGGCGCTAACACGATAGGCATAACAGCTTTTGCTGATGATTACGGAGTGCTAACTATTCCTGCTGATAACGGAACAACCTTAACAGGCAATGATATCTTCGACGTTCAGATAGTTCAGTTTAACGCAGCAGGCTCACCGGTGCAAACTGATGTGATAGCTTGCACGATTGGAGCAGGAAAGATTAACCACATTCCACTACTACCTGCTAACATTGCTGAGATGTTTGCATTAGATGCAGCGTGGAATCACTACCTAATTAATTTTAGAGATAGCGCATCTAATCCATCTGCACGATCAATAGCTGTATTCAAAGCAGCAGACGAATGCAGATTTGAGAAGATTAGATTAGGCTGGACAAACAGCAGAGGTGGGTGGGACTATTTTAATTTTACTAAACGATCTGAGGAATCTTACTCAGTAGAACGCAAGCGCTACAGAAAGGTAGTGGGTAATTATGGCACAGCAGATAACTCTGAAGCCTTTGGTTTTAATACTTACGATAGAGGCTTAACTGAGCGCAACCCATTCGTAGAGAAGATGCTTAGAGTTAGAACTGACTTCTTAACTGAAGGGCAATTCGAATACTTAAAGAATCTGATTTACTCCGAATCAGTTTACATCATTAACGCAGATGGCTCAGCTACTCCTGTGGTAATTGATAGCAATAACTATACAGCTATTAAGAGTAAGTCATACGTGAAGAATGATTTAGAATTAATGTTAAAATTCAGTAACGATTATACAGCATAATGAGAGCAGAAGTAATCTTAACAGTAACAGCATCGAATGGTGCTGCTATAGTAGTAGACTTATACGAGAATGAGAGCATTAGCTATTCATCTAATTTCAACAGCGTTTCTGAGTTCACAACGAGGGGCGCATTCTCGCGTGAGTTTAGAATACCTGCTACTAAGAATAACGTAGATTTCTTTGGGCAGCAGTACAATGCTAACTTACTGAATGACGATACTACTCAGATTAACGTACTGCGTAAGATAGATGCAACGCTATCAGTAAACACTTTACCAATAGCTGAGGGACACATACAATTCAAGCAGGCGGTAACGCATCAGGATAAGGTGCACGAATTTGTTATAGCATTCTTTGGAGAGACAGTAGACTTAGCTCGCAGCATTGGAGATAAGTTACTCAAAGAATTAGACTACATAGATTTAGCGCATGATAGTGAGTATTCTACAATTAACGATATTAACGATGGTACTTTATTTGGCGGAGCAGTATGCTATACGTTAACTGATAGAGGGCAGAATTGGACTGAAGATAGTTCAATAGGCAGCAGAAGAATCTTCAGCTCAGTTAATCCCATCTATACCGGTGAATTAACCTTAGCACTTCAGGCTAAGTGGCTAATGGATAAGATAATAACTGAGGCAGGCTTTACGTGGAGTGGAACAACAATAGACGAAGAGCTGCAACGCATGTACGTGCCTTACGTTACAGGGCCAACAACTGAAGGTCTAAGTAATGACGAGGCTAAATTTAAGGTAGATTTTACATCAGCTACTTCATTTAACTTAAATGTTCAGGCTGAGAATGGATACTATCAGAAGCAGCTAACAGGATGGCACGAGGTAAGTGATCCATCTAACAGCTGGGTATCCAATGCTTACACAGCACAGGGTAGTTTTACAGCAGGAGTCCAAATTAAACTACAGGTAGAAGTAGATACTACAGGATATACATCAGATACTCAGCATTTATACGATGTCATGTTACAGCGTGTAAGAGGTGGAGTAACTGACTTGCTACCATTTCCTACAACGATGGGAGTAGGGCCTACATCTTACCAATATAATTATATCACGCAAGGCTTTCAACCTACTACACCTGTTAATCCATTTAGCGTTTATTCTACTTTTCAGTTAGATGTGCAGCAGGGTGATGTTTACACTGTAGTTATGCGAGCGCATCCAGGTAGCTCACCATTAATAGAAATTCAGACAGATGCTTTAGGTATAAACAGCTTCTTTGCATTCTCTTACGTTAGTGGTTTAAATTACGCTTACCCTGTTCAGATAGCTAACAACGCACCTGAGATGAAGCAGGTAGATTACTTGCGCGACATCCTTAAAATGTTTAACGCTGTCTTAGTGCCTAATCCTAACATGCCTAACGCAGTAGAAATTATTCCAATGGTGGAGTATTTAGGTAGTGGTAATGATTATGATTGGACAGGCAAGTTAGACGCATCTAAAGACATCACATTAACTCCAGCTTCAGATGTTAGAAAGCGCGTGCTTAAGTGGAGCTATAAAGAGCAAGGAGATTTCTTTAATGCTAAGTACAAGAGTGGAGCGCAGAGAGTCTATGGCGAGCTTAGATTAACCGATGCAGGTAATGACTTTAGTACAAGTGATTACACAGTAGAGTTAAACTTTGGAGCTTCACCATGTGACTTAATTCCTAACACTACCTACATCATTCCAAAATACTTTAATGAGACAGGCGAGTTTATGTCACCTGGGCCGCGCATCCTCTACCGAAGAGATGCAGGCGAAGCTGCTGTAGTTATGGTTTATGATGAGGTAGCTGAGGAAGGTACGTTTACTATTATCCCACTACTTAGCCATTACCGTTCTATTCCAACAGCAATAGGAACTAATGACCTAAACTTTGGCCAAGAGATTCCTCCGCATCCAATAGAGGCTATGCCATTACATACAATTTGGGATAGATATTGGAGAGAGTATATCGCAGAGCTGTACGATGATGAGCAGAAGATAATGGAGGCTTACTTTCAGCTTGGTGTAACTGATGTATTTGGGCTCAAGTTTAATGATAAGATTTGGATTAAGGATTCGTGGTGGAGAGTTATAGAATTAACAGATTACATAGTAGCGGAAGAGCAGGTAACTAAGTGCAAGCTTATGCGCTTGTTAGATATAGGAGCTTTATGCCAATACACACCACTAAACATTAACGTAAGCACAGGAGCAGTACAGTTTTTAGATTATGATGGAGATACAAGCTACGGATCACAAGAATGCTGTGAGTATTACGGTTACACATGGAGCACAGATAAAGGTCGCTGCTTTGCATCTACAGGCGAGAGCGGTAGTAACGGCATCATCAGCTCACCTAACAACGTAGGTGGTAGCAATATCACTAATACAAGTGGTAATCAGAAGAGTGCTACCGGAATGGGTAACGTTAATAGAGCTGAGATAGAAAATAATAATGAGCGCATCTTAGTGAGTGGCTTAGGTCATGGTATTAGCCCTAACAATAACTACAGCCAAGCGCTTGGATATCGCAACTTCATTAGACCTAACTTGGAAGGCACTACAGTTATGGGCCGATGGGCAGAGGCTGACGTAAGAGGGGTGCACTTTGGTGGGGGTACGTGGTACGATGGTGCATCAGACTTCGGGATAACATTACCAGGGCGCAGCCAACATGGCTTTATTCAGCTCATGGGATTAGGCAATTTAGAATCTAATCCAACAAACATAGATTTATTTGTAGATGGAGTAGATGGTGGTATTATCATCATGCCTACAGAAACTGTGTGGATGGTTAAGGTATACATTTCTATACTTGAATATCACTATGGCACTACCGACTTCACAGGCAAGGTGGCAAGCTTAGAATACAGCTCTATGATTTGGAAAGATAAGACTACTCAATACAGCTCTACTCCAATTTTAGTGAATCAATTTAATAGCGGATGGGGTAGCAGTCTTTTTGATTTGTACATGCCTGTAGTAAGTAACAAAATAGCACCATACATCACAGCAAAAGTGGTAGGTAAAACAGCAGTAATCAGCGCAACGATTCAATACACTCAGTCTAAATTCCAACGTACACCTATAATATGACAAATCCTGAACAAGATATACTAATCAGCATGACTTTGCTACGTGCTGGAGCGCAAGGTAAAACTAAGACTTTTCAGCATGCAGTAGGTAGCCATCATGCAAGGCTTAAGGTATGGCAAATAAGAGCTATTAATTACACTATACTAATAGGGTTAGTAGGATTAATTACATTAACAATTTATAGCATAGTATAATGGCAGCACAAGAAATGATATTGAAGCTCCTCTTTAATGATGATGGAACTTTTGCAGGATTAGAAGAGATTAACAAACAGCTTGAAAAAACTGATAAGAACACTCAAAAAGTAGAGGAAGCTACTAAGACTTTAGCGCAGCAGTATAAGATATTAAAGAAAGAGCAGGATAAGTACGATCCAGGTACTGAGAAATTCAATGAACTGTCTATTAAGATGGGTGAATTGAAAGATAGAATGAATGATGCAGCCGATGCGGTTAAGGGAAATACTGGCCCTGCTGTAGAAGGATTGACTAATTCATTTGGCATGATGGGCAATCAAATTAGAAATCTTGATTTCGAAGGATTAAGCCAATCGGTAAATTTAGTCGCAGGAAATTTAGGCAGATTAAAGCCTGAAGATATTAGCAAAGGATTTAGTGATTTATTGTCCGCAGGAAAGAATGCCTTAAAAGGATTATTGCAAGCTATTAAAGCCAATCCTATTTTCTTTTTAGCTGCTGCTATAGCTGGTGTTATTGTTTATTGGAAAGAATTAGAAGCTTTAGTAGGTAATAAAAGCGGCATGATTCAATCTCTTAAGCAGCAAGTAGATTTATTATCTCGTCAAACAAAAGTATTAGAAAGAAATGTTACTTTATTAAAATCAACTAAAGCCAGCGCAGGAGAAATATACCAAGCTGAATTAGATGTATTAAGCGCTAAAGATAGGCAATTAACAGCAGCTTATAAATTAGCGTTATTAGAAGGAGAGCAAGCGGCTATTAATGAATCACGTGCAGCCTTAGATGATTTAAGAGCTGAAAAACAAGCTAAGTTAAATGCTACTATTGCTGAAGGGCATAGCATTGCTCAGGATATTGTTGCTGAAGATAATAAAGATGTAGCATTACAACA
>JGI24766J26685_10000484_pt1 | contig 11383 bp, 11 predicted proteins | sample SanBayMetagenome_FD_26685 | JGI IMG/M metagenome (IMG submission 26685)
CCCTGCGATTCCTACCCGAAGACTCATGGTTAAGAGTTTTGTAACTTAGAAGGCCACCAAACTTTTCCACCAATGTCGTGGACTAGTGCTGGAACCAGAATTGTTCTAACAATCAAAGTATCTAGAAGTACTCCAAAGGCCACGGCAAAACCAAGCTCAGCCAAGAACACCAACGGCAAAACGCCTAGTACTGCAAAGGTTGCCGCCAACACGATTCCTGCAGATGTGATGACGCCACCGGTAACTGTCAGACCCTTAATTACTCCTGCTCTGGTTCCAATTTTTGCACTCTCTTCTCGAACTCTAGTCATCAAGAAGATGTTGTAATCGATGCCCAGTGCTACTAAGAAAATAAATGCGAACAATGGGAATGAAGTATCCGCGCCCTTGAACCCAAAGACATGCTCAAAAACAAGCTGACATGCACCCAGGGTTGCAAAGAATGAGAGAACCACGGTACCCAATAGCAACGCCGCTGAAAGAATGCTGCGAAGCAATAGACCCAGAATAATAGTTATAAGCACAAGCACGATCGGAATGATTGTTCGGTTGTCTCGATTTGCTGAAACATCCGTATCAAAAGCAACTGCAGTGCTTCCGCCCACCAGAATTTCTGGATCGATTGCATGCACCGCTTCTCGAATCACAGGAATAATATCTCGGGCCTCTACCGAATCTGGATTGAGTGCAAGGGTGGCATTCAAAATCACTTTTCCATCAACAACCTTAATTGGTGAAAGCGGTTGTCCAGGAATCGTTTGTGTCATGCGCATTGGTTCGACAGATGAGACACCCGAGACACTCATCAGGGCAGCAGATACGGGACCAATTAACTGTTCTCGAACAATTACTTCGGTCGGTTGTCCTGAGCCGCCTGGGTAGTGCTCACCCAGTAATTCAAGTCCAACAACAGAATCTGGACGTTGTGTAAATGCATCAGCGGTAGACAAGCCTTTGGCATTTAACGTTGTCGAAAATCCAGCAAGAATTGCAAGTCCCAGTGCGGTAACGATCCATAACCTGCGTGGACGCTTTTCAACAGCTGAACCAATCTTGGCCCACGTGCCAGTTAACTGTGTATTCACATCGTCATGGCGTGGAATTCGTGGCCAAAAAATCCATCGACCAAAGGCAACGAGCAAAGCTGGTAACAAAGTAAGAATAGTTACCACCGCTGCTGCTACACCGATCGCTCCAACTGGTCCAAGTCCTCGGTTTCCCGACAAATCGCTGAGCAACAAAACAAGGAGTGCTGAAATAACGGTGGCACCAGATGCCACGATTGGTTCGAAAACACCTTTGAGCGCTGCTTTCATNGCTTGTGCGGGATGTTCAAAGTGATGCANCTCTTCGCGGTAGCGAGAAATAAGCAGTAATGCATAATCCGTTGCCGCGCCAAGTACTAGAACGGAAAGAATTCCTTGGGATTGTCCGTTGAGATCAATTACATCATTTTTGGTTAACAGGTAAACAAGTCCACCCGCAGTTGACAGTGCGATAACTGCTGAGAACAGTGGAAGAATCCACAAAACCGGGCTTCGGTAAACAACAATCAAAATAAGGGCAACAACGATTAATGTCGTCAGCAATAACGACGAGTCAATACCTTCGAAAGCGCCAAAGAGATCTCCCAGTAATGCACCAATTCCAGTTACATTTGAGGTCAGACCGATACTTTTTGCAAACTCTGCTGAATCTTCACGTAAAGTTTCAATGACCTCTGGCAACGCTGGTTTGTTGTTCGGCAATAAGTCTGTGGCGATCTCAGATTTAAAGGGAAGGTTTACTAGAAGCGCTTTTCCATCCTGAGAAGGGAAGGCAAAAATCTGTTCTCCCTGTGTCAGATACTTAGAAATCGGAACATCTGTACCAATGATTTTTTGCGATCCAAGTTTTGCAAGATGAGCGTTTAGCGCTGCGATCTTTTCAGGATTAACTTCACCAAGATACAGAACTAACGTTGGCAGGCTTTGATTCTGGTCCTGATTGAACTTCTCAATAACTTTGGCCGCTTGTGTTGATTCGGCGCTATCTGGCAAGAATGCTGAGTTGTCATTCTCCTGAACAGTCGACAGCTTTCCAAAAAGTGGGCCCATGACGCCGCTAGTTCCAAACCACAGGAAGATCACGATCAAGGCGTATACAAGTGGACGGCGGCTCTTCTTGTTCAATGCAGTGGACACGTAGTCAATCCCCTTATTTATCTGGGCGATTTCGCCCTCAATTGGTATGTAGGTAAGCCTACCTTTAGGCTATGGGTGTGCCTCTCATGGAAAGCCCTTCGGATTCAGCGATAGCACTTTCGCGTCATGGCTTGGTCGATTATCAAAAGGCGTGGGAATCCCAGAAGGCCATTCACCAAGAGGTAGCAGATGGCATTCGCCCAAACACCTTGTTGCTTCTTGAACATCCATCTGTCTTTACCGCCGGTCGCCGCACTGAAGACTCGGAAAGACCCACCGATGGAACCCCTGTGATTGATGTTGATCGAGGCGGAAGAATTACGTGGCACGGACCTGGCCAGCTTGTGGGTTATCCCATTGTAAAACTGCGCAAACCCACTGAACTTGTTGGCTTCGTTCGCGAAATCGAAGCAGGGTTGATTGCTGTGTGCAATGACTTAGGTATAGATGGAAAAAGAATTGATGGTCGATCTGGTGTGTGGATTCAAGATTCACAAGGTGATCGCAAAATCGCCGCCATCGGTGTCAGGGTTGCACAGGGTGTAACAATGCACGGGTTTGCGTTAAACGTTAATCCAGATTTGTCGGCGTTTGGAACGATAGTTCCTTGTGGGATCACAGATGCCGATGTTACTTCGTTAGAAATTGAATTACAAAAATCCATAACAATTGAAGATGTGACTCCGTTGGTAGAGCGACACATCTTTGAATCTCTGAAAAGGGTGAGCGTATGACAATGGCACCTGAAGGTCGCAAGCTTCTTAGAATTGAAGCTCGTAACGCTTTAACCCCGATTGAACGAAAGCCTGAATGGATTAAGACCCGTGCGAACATGGGCCCTGAATACACCCGCCTTCGCTCTTTGGTTAAAAGTGAAGGCCTGCACACCGTATGCCAAGAAGCAGCTTGCCCAAATATCTTTGAATGCTGGGAAGATAAAGAGGCAACATTCTTGATCGGTGGAGACCGTTGCACCCGACGCTGCGATTTCTGCAACATTGATACAGGAAAGCCACTGCCGATTGACCGTGAAGAGCCGCGCAAAGTTGCCGAGTCCGTTAAATCCATGGGACTTCGTTACGCAACTATTACTGGTGTAACCCGTGATGATCTTGAAGATGAAGGTTCATGGCTTTATGCAGAAACTATTCGCGCAGTACATGAACTCAATCCCGGAACTGGCGTGGAAATGCTTGCCCCAGATTTCAACGCAAAACCCGAACTTCTCAATCCAATCTTTGAAACTCGGCCCGAGGTCTTTGCCCACAATCTTGAAACAGTTCCACGTATTTTCAAACAGATTCGACCTGCCTTTACCTATGAAAAGTCTTTAAAAGTTATTGGTATGGCTCAGGAATTTGGACTGATTACAAAGTCGAACTTGATTTTGGGCCTTGGTGAAACTCGCGAAGAGATTTCGCAAGCGTTAGTTGATTTACACAACGCAGGATGCGACTTGATTACAATTACGCAATACCTGCGCCCAACAAATAAGCACCACCCAGTTGAGCGTTGGGTTAAGCCAGATGAGTTTGTTGAGTTAGCCCAAGAGGCCGAACAAGTGGGCTTCCTTGGCGTCATGAGCGGGCCTTTAGTGCGGTCGTCATACCGCGCGGGCCGTTTGTACAAGCAAGCTATGGAGAAGAAAACTTCTCGTGGCTGATCTGGTCTATCCCCCAGTAATCATTCTGGTTAAGGGGATCTGGAAGTACTTGGGTTTCAAGTTTGATTTCCAAGGCGATCACAATATCCCGCGAAAAGGCGGAGCGATTCTTGCGATTAATCATGTGAGCTACTTAGATTTTGCAATTGCCGGAACTGGCGCGCTTCCTGTCAAAAGATTTGTGCGTTTCATGGCGAAGAAGGAACTCTTCGATAACAAAATTGCAGGTCCCTTGCTGCGCGGTATGCACCACATCAATGTGGACCGCAGTAACGGTGCACCATCATATGTAGCGGCTTTGAAGGCGCTGAAAGCTGGTGAGATCATCGGCATCTTTCCTGAAGCAACGATCTCGACTAGTTTTGAAATAAAACAACTAAAGTCCGGTGCTTTGCGACTAGCAGTCGATGCAGGAGTCCCCATTATTCCCACGATTGTTTGGGGTGGGCAACGGGTCTATACAAAAGGTGTTAAGCCAAATCTCAAGCGGGGTAAGACACCTGTATCGGTTTTATTCGGTGAACCAATTCATTTCGGCAATGATGCCGATATTGAGATAGCTGGCCAAGAATTACGCCAAGTCATGATTTCTATGCTGAAGCAAGTGCAAGAAAAATACCCTGATAGCCACGTCGGCCAACGTTGGGCTCCGGCTCGTCTTGGTGGAACCGCTCCTGCCCCACTAAACTAAGAGTATGTTCAAGAGAAAAGCTAAAGAACCAAAGATCAAGAAGCCGCGTTTCCAGACCTTCCGCGATGCTTACAAAGTAACCAAGCAGGTTAAGCCTTGGATCACCGCCGCCCTGATCGCAATTTTTGCAGTCTCATGGGGAATCGGTATTGCAATCGGTTCGGCTATTGGCCAGCCAATTTATATTGCATTTGTTTCGCTGCCTCTGGCTCTTCTCATCACTCTTTTCTTTTTCACTCGTCAAGCCGGAACCGCGGCTTATGCCTCAATTGAAGGTCAGATCGGTGCGGGCGCAAGTGTTTTGATGGCAATTCGTAAAGGCTGGACCACAACACCAGCTGTAGCAGTAGCAAAAAATCAAGACATGGTTCATCGCTCCGTAGGTCGAGCTGGAATTGTTCTGACTGGTGAAGGCAGCAATTCTGTTCGCCAGATGATTGCTGATGAACGCAAGAAGGCGGAACGTTTTGCGCCAGGTGTTCCAGTGACCGAGATTCTGGTTGGCAACGAAGATGGACGAGTTCCAATTCGTAAGCTTCAAAAGCAGATGCGCCGACTTCCTAAGAAGTTAACTGCACATCAAATGCGCGAAGTTCGAGCACGACTTAAGGCTGTTGGTGGAATGTCTATGCCAATTCCAAAGGGTCCGATGCCAACACGTGCACCAAAAATTCGCTAACTTCGAGTTAAGACTGTCCCACTGAATCGTTCGTGTAATCCCCTGCCATTTTCATCAAAGGTGATTGCGAAAATGACAGTGATTAAAAGTGCCGAACGGATTAACGCCTGAACCGGAGTAGCCATTCCACCATCAGCAAATCTGATGATTTTTATACCGAATATTCGATGCCCTAAAGAAGCACCCTGAAGCGCCGACAGAATGGCGATCTCGGCAAAGAAAAGCGCTAGGACCAACCACGAACGGTTCGGTGCCATTTTTCCGATTCCCCCAGTTGTAGCGGCCACAATGAAATAACAGGCCAACCAGTCGACCATCAATGCCGACATGCGTCGCCCTAGGCTCACTCGGATGAAATTCACGCTCACGTGATAAGCCTAACGCCAAAACCCGTTATACGTAACATGGATTTAACAAGCGGGTTATGTCAATTTCATGGTGTGGACCTAGGGTTCAACTACGCAAAAGCGCCAGAAACTCAATGATGAGAGGTCTTGCGCATCACATGTGAAATTGGGAGATGCATGTTTAAGAACGCCGCAGAAATATTTGCATACATTAAGAAAGAGGATGTCAAACTAGTTGATGTTCGCTTTACAGATTTGCCTGGTATCCAGCATCACTTCAACGTTCCAGTTGAATCATTTGATGAAGCCGTGTTTACCGATGGCCTGATGTTTGATGGTTCCTCCATTCGAGGATTCCAGACAATCAATGAATCAGATATGAAACTGTTACCAGTTCCAGAGTCTGCATACATTGATCCATACCGTAAAGAAAAAACCCTCATCATTATCTTCTCAGTGCACAACCCAGTTGATAACACGCCATATAGCCGTGATCCTCGTGGCGTTGTTGCGCGTGCAGTTGATTACATGCGCTCTCTTGGATTTGCTGACACTGCATTCTTTGCACCTGAAGCTGAGTTCTATGTCTTTGATAGCGTCCGCTTCAAGACCGGTATCAACTCTGCAGTTCATGAGATCGAGTCATACGAAGGCGCTTGGAACACAGGCGTTGAATATGATGCAGATGGCACACCTAACCGCGGTTACCGCACACGTGTAAAGGGTGGATATTTCCCGGTATCTCCAACGGATCAGTTCGCAGATCTTCGCGATGAAATGGTGATGCAGCTAGGAAAGGTTGGCCTACTTGTAGAGCGCGCACACCATGAAGTGGGAACTGCAGGACAGATGGAGATCAACTATCGCTTCACTGACATCCTTACCGCTGGCGATGATGTAATGAAGTTCAAGTACGTCATCCGCAACACCGCTTGGCAAGGCGGAAAGACTGCAACATTTATGCCAAAGCCACTCTTTGGAGACAATGGTTCAGGTATGCACGTTCATCAATCGCTTTGGAAAGATGGAAAGCCACTGTTCTTCGAAGCAGGAACATATGGCGAGCTATCAGACATGGCGCGTTGGTATATCGGCGGACTTTTGAAGCACGCGCCATCACTACTTGCTTTCACTAACCCAACAGTTAACTCTTACCGCCGNTTGGTTCCAGGTTATGAAGCACCAGTAAATCTTGTGTACTCGGCACGTAACCGTTCGGCTTGTATCCGTATCCCAATTACAGGATCCAATCCAAAGGCCAAGCGCATCGAGTTCCGTTGTCCAGATCCATCATCTAACCCTTACCTAGCTTTCGCAGCGATGTTGATGGCAGGCCTTGATGGAATCATGAACAAGATCGAACCACCTGCCCCAGTTGATAAGGATCTCTACGAACTAGAAGGCGAAGAGGCAGCAGCTATTCCTCAAGTACCTGGTTCCTTGGATGAAGTTCTCAACAACCTCGAGAAGGATCATGATTTCCTTACTCGCGGTGGAGTATTTGCTAAGGATCTTATTGATACCTGGATCGATTTTAAGCGCAAGCAAGAAGTCGACTATGTTCGACTACGTCCACACCCAGCTGAGTTCGAACTGTATTACGACATCTAAGCCTATGTAATTAGATAAGTCTTAGTGACAAAGCCCGCCCCTAAAAAAGGCGGGTTTTGTTTTGTCACTTTCTTGCAAGAAATTTGAATAGCACTATAGATAACATCGCACTCACGACTGATGCCACAATGACTGCAATTACTGCAATATCCTGGGTTTGCGCATCATCGAAGGCTAAATCAGCGATAAAAATAGCGACTGTAAAACCAATACCAGCGGCACTTCCCGTGGCCAGAATTGAGGTATTTGTTGCTCCCTCTGGAAAATCAGCTAATCTCGAACGCTTGGCAGCAAATGAGGCGATGAGAATGCCGAGTGGTTTTCCGATAACCAATCCAAAGAAAATTCCCCATGCAATGAGGGATTGTGAAGCACCCTTGATTGACTCGGATGTGATGACAACACCGGTATTGGCAAATGCAAAAACTGGAACTACAAAGAAGGTGCTGATGGGGTGGAACTTGTGCTCCAGCCAATCGATCACTGAAACAGAGCCATCTTCAGTATCTTCAACTGTAGTACTGCGGTGAAGGATATTTGGAGTCATGAGTCCAATTATTACCCCAGCCAAAGTGGGGTGCACACCTGTCTTGTAGAAAGAGAACCATAGAGTAAATGCAAAAAGTGAGTAAACAAGCATTGACTCAACGCCTGTTTTCTTCAGAACCGCAATTACACCAACACATATTGCAGCAGCACCGAGCCATGAGAATTTGATTCCGGTTGAATAAATAAAAGCAATAATCAGGATCGCGCCAATATCATCAATCACGGCTAGTGCAAGTAAGAAAGATCGCAAGGACGCGGCAACCGATGTTCCAAGCATGGCTAGTAAACCAACGGCAAGTGCTATATCTGTTGCAACCGGCACACCCCAACCACCTGGTGCGACACCACCGGCTATTGCTAAGTAGATCAACGCAGGAACGGCCATGCCACCGATTGCTGCGATAAAGGGCAACAAAGCTTTCTTGAAGGAGGCAAGATGACCCGAAGTTAGCTCACGCTTTATTTCCAACCCAACAACAAAGAAGAAAATGCTCATGAGCAGGTAGTTGATTACCTTGAGAATTGATAGATTAATCAGGTACCAATCAGCACCGGCAGTTAATTTGAAATCCAAGAATGAAAAGTAACTCTCAGCTAGCGGCGAATTGGCTGTAATCAAGCCAAGTGCAGAGGCCAACAAAATGAGCAAGCCACCGGTTGATTCGCGACGTAGAAAGTCACGAAGTGGTGCTATCCGTCGTCTCATGGCTCAACTCTAACCGAGCGAACTCTCCTGTGCTCGAATTTTTCGGCCTGACAGCAGAAGATGGCCAAAGAAGCCAAACAATAAGGCGAATACGACTCCAACATTTGAATATGCCCAAGGGCCTTCCTTGCCACCGATCAGCTCAAAAAAGTAACCCTGCCATTCGAGCCACGGTGCAAAAGTATTTGTCACAAAGCCCCAGCCAATAATTGATCCACAAATCATCAAAGCAATTGATCCCACATTAACTGAACCATAGATTCCTTTAGAGTTAAACAGATCGACTTCGCTATACGCTTTTTTGCGAATCAGGACATCGGCCACGAAGATTGAAGACCAAACCGCAACTGGGACGCCAAGAGTGATCAAGAAACCTTGGAATGGATAAAAGAAGTTATCCGCAATCCATACAACATAGATGGCTCCACCAAACATGATAATCGCATCAATAATTGCTGCTTGATATCGCTTTATTGGTACACCTATTGAAACTAGCGCTAAACCAGATGAGTAAAGATTCAAAATGGCTCCACCGACTAGGCCAAGAATCGCCGCAATTGCAAATGGAATAAGGAACCATGTTGGAAGCAGTGTTGTTAGCGCGCCAATGGGATCCATGGAAATTGCATCGCTAAGCGTTTTACTACTTCCAGATAGGGCCGCTCCGTAGATCACTAGAATTATTGGAACTACAGATGCACCGAATACTGTCCAGCCAACGACCGACTTGCTTGAAACTGAACGTGGTAAGTATCTGGAGTAATCAGCGGCTGCATTGACCCAGCCGAGCCCGATTCCTGTAATTGCGAAAATTACTGCTCCTACAAAGCTTTGAAAGTTTCCATCTGGAATCGCTGTGATTGCATTCCAGGAAACGTTATCAATTGTTAGTGCAATGTAGAACAGAGTCATCACAACAATGCTGATTGTGAGCAACTTTTGAAGTTTCATAATCACTGCATGGCCCAACACTCCCCCAAATACGGTCAGAGTTGCCGCCAGGGTAAAGCCCAGGAGTAATGAAAGATTGCGATCTATTCCGCCGATACGAGCAAAAATAGTTCCAGTTGCTAATGTTGCAAGGGAAACCAGGACTATTTCCCAACCTACAAAGATCAAATATGACAGCGCTCCCGGAACCCGGCTGCCTTTAACGCCAAATGAAGCGCGCGATAAAACCATAGTTGGTGCATTTGAACGCTTGCCAGCCAGTGAACTTATTCCCACCAGTAGAAAGGAACCAATTGTTCCCAAAAATGCTGCAAGAGTTGCTTGTCTAAATGAGATACCGAAGCCAAGAAAGAACGCTCCGTAGGAAAGTGCTAGCAGCGAGACATTTGCTCCAGCCCATGGCCAAAAAAGAGAGCGCGCGCGACCAGAGCGCTCAGACTCTGTGATGACATTTGGGCCATTAATCTCTACTTCAAAGAGGGGCATTACTAGCTTCTCCGATTTTTTGCTCTCAAGAACATGATGCCGATCAAGGCGAGTAATAGACCTCCGAGCAAAGTGCCACCTGCTGGGATAGATCTCTGCTCAGGTGATTCACTAATTGGCAAAGGCGATTGTGCTTCGGCGTAATCCGGTGAAGCATTAAAGGTGTAATCGCCTTCAATTACATGTCCATCATCGCCAACAACTCGATATTTAACTGTAAAAACACCAGGGGCGCTTTGTCCCGAAATCTTTGTTCTAATTTTTGCGCCTTCAATAATTGGATCTTGGACGTTGACCGCAATTCCTGTTCGATCAATAACCTCAAGAGTATTTACCGCTTCGCCTTCCAAGGTTTGTAGTTCACCACTAAATTGGATCCATACCTCGGTTGGAATTGGATTTACATTTGTAAACTGCTCAGGGAAAGAGGAAACGATCGTGACATGTGCCGAAGAGGCTGGAATTGCCAGAATCGACAGAAAAGCAACAAGGAAAAGTGAGACTAGTTTGCGCATATGTGCAGTTTAGTCGAGAAAGAAATCCAATAGGAAATCCTTGGTTCCTGGAGTAACTGAATACTTCTCTAAATCAGTGATTCCCTCACTTGCTAGCAAAACATCATCAACAAAGAAGTTTCCTGTGCACTCTTTGGCATCACGATTAAAGATGATGTAGGCAGCATCAGCCAGGATTTCAGGAGTACGCCCAGCTAAGGCATCAATACCCGGAATCATTTGTAAAGCAGCGGTATCAATTACCGTGCGTGGCCACAGCGCGTTTACGCCAATTCCATCACGCTTGAACTCTTCTGCCATTCCTAAGACACACATACTCATGCCGTACTTGGCCATTGTGTAAGCAACATGGTTTTTAAACCAAACTGGCTTCATAGAAAGTGGTGGAGAAAGATTCAAAATATGAGGATTACGGCCTTCTACCGCCGACTTTCGAAGGTGAGGAAGTGCTGCTTGTGAAGTCAAGAAGGTACCGCGCACATTGACATCAAACATCAGGTCAAAGCGCTTGGCAGGCGTCTGATCTGTACGTGTCAGATTGATTGCACTTGCATTGTTTACCAAGATATCGATTCCGCCAAAAGCCTCTGCTGCTTGATTCATTGCAGCTTCAATTTGGGTCTCATCACGCAAATCGCATTGAATAGCAAGAGCTTTTCCGCCTGCCGCTTCAATCTCGGCCGCAGCGGTATGAATTGTGCCGGGAAGTTTTGGATTTGGATCTGAAGTTTTCGCAGCAATTGCAATGGATGCGCCATCTTTAGCTGCACGTAGTGCTATAGCTAAACCAATTCCACGAGAACCGCCTGTTATGAAAATTCTCTTTCCAGCTAGTGACATTTACTTACCCTTCTTAGACATGAACTTCATGAATGCTTCCATAGCTTCTTCTGATTGAAGGGCCATTGCAAAGATTTCAAACTCGGCTTTCATAACCGCAGCCACTGAATCATGATTGCGTGCCTTCAGCAAGGCTTTGGTATTGATGATTGCTTGAGGCGG
>JGI24766J26685_10000485_pt1 | contig 11366 bp, 28 predicted proteins | sample SanBayMetagenome_FD_26685 | JGI IMG/M metagenome (IMG submission 26685)
CAGCATTAACTGTCCAAAATTTTATCAGGCATCATCAAATGTCTCTGAGCCACCCGACAATAATAGTGTTTGGATAAATGGTGAGTGGGCCAGTTTAGGGAACTAACATACATATTCTCGAAGGAGAGTTTCGTATGTGGATTTATAACAACAAAGAGATTGGTGATGATGAGATTGAAGGCTATGCCTCATTCGTGTACATGATCACCAATCTCGAAACAGGAAAGAGATATATTGGCAAAAAAATCTTCAAGTCGATCCAAAGAAAAAAAGTCAAAGGCAAAACGCGAAGAAAAAAAGTCGAAAAAGACAGCGGATGGAAATCGTATTTTGGATCTAACATCGTCCTGCTTGGAGATGTTGAGAAACTGGGACAAGATAGATTCCGACGAGAAATCCTAAAACTCTGTAAGACACGCGGCACAGCCTCTTACTGGGAAGCCAAATACCAAATGCAACATGAGGTATTGGAAAAGCCAGATGAATTCTACAACGAATGGATTATGGTAAAAGTCCATCGCTCCCACATTAAGTCATAATGTCGCATTGATTTCGCAGTTGCGAAACACTATATATTAGTAGACAATCACACAAGACTTGAAAGGAGTCCTACCATGATCGCATGGGGAAGAGCAGTAATCGGTGCTATGAACGGCTTTAAGAATACGGAAGAAACTGGCCTGACCAGAATGTTCCGAACAGAATACTCGAAAGAGTACCAAATGATGAGAAAAAACGGATATGAAATTAATGACAGCTTTGTGAGAACATTCTTAAGTATGAGATAATAGTCTTAGACAACCAATAGTAGTAGAAATCACCAAAAGCAGGTATGCGCCAAGCGTATGCCTGCTATTTGTTTTCCACAGTTGAAATCAGAGGGTTGCATCACTATATCCATTATATGATGATGACGAAGAACCTTTACCGCAAGTTGTATCGCTTCTTTATTGGGCCCATGCGCCCGATGCATAGCAGATATGCGTAAGGAACTCTTGAAAACCGACTAGTTCGTCACTATATCCATTATATAAGAGATTGAGAGAGAGAAACAGAATGAGCTACGTAGTTTTCGAGACCGCCACCACCCGCTACGCTGGGAAAAAGGCCAAGTATGACGATCCGATTTTCCCGACCATGGCTGCTGCCAAGTCTCACATGACGCGATTGATCAAGTCTGGGAAGTATACGGCCGAACAGATTGCCGTTGCCGACCGCAGCTACTTCCATGATGAGATTGAAGCGATTGTGGAGCGTACCAACCTCATGAGCGGGAAGCCGTTCTTTGAGCGTATCAATGTTCCTTACTACTGCTCGCCGTCGAGCGAAACTTACTGGAGCATGTAAGATGACCAACACTGAAATCCGTGATTTGTTTGATTCGAATCCCAACTTGTCTGTCGCGCACATTGCGCGCCGCACAGGCAAGTCTATCGCACAGATTGTCAAGATCCTTATGGAGAAGAACTAATATGGAACGCCGCGAATATAACGGTTGGACTAACTATGAAACTTGGCTCGTCAACATGTGGTTCGGCGATATCTTTACCGATATGCAGAACGAGCGTGAAGACACCTCGGCTCAATCCCTGGAAGACTTTGTGACTTCCATGCTTGAAGATCAGGGGCAGCTTCCCGAGACTGGTTTCGCTGCGGACATTATGAATGCCGCAATGAGCCAGGTTGACTGGGACGACCTTGCTTCTCATTATGAACTGGAAGAGGAAGATGAAGAGCAAGNCGCGTAATCATGTGGCGAAGGCCTTGTGGACGCCTAAGTTTCGTCCACGAGTGACGAAGAATCCCAAAGCATATACTCGTAAGGAAAAGCACAAGGTGAAGTATGCGTAAGCCCTATATTACCTATAATGAAATTCCTCAGTTGATGCGCGAATATCTCTTGACCGTGGCCGAGAAGCGTGATATTATGGAGATACCGATTGAAGATATCAATTCCTATCTAGTGGGTCTTCATTCGTATTACAGCACACAGAAGGAAGAGTATTCGGAAGGTTGGATTGAGTGATGGTTTCATATTTTTGGGAGTTACAGCCAAATGCTGTTGACATGGAATGGGTTACCATATATACTCCTTACTATAGACACTTTTTGTTCTACGGAAGTAACGAAGGTGTTATGTTCGTTCCTGGTACCTATGCTGAAATGATAAAGGATTATGATTGATGACTAAGCTCCGCGAGAAGATTATCCTCAAGGCCAAAGGTAGTGCTTATATTGTCCAGTCACTCGAAAATCGAATTACGCCATTTGTCGGCAATGTTCTAAACGAGGGTGAAGTGACGAAGCTCCTGCTCGAAGCAAAGGTTTCTGGCGCTCTTACTGTCAAGGTTATCTAAGGAAAAATAAAATGGTTGATGTTTACGAAGGTTCCTTCTCTTCTTGGGAAGATGTTTGCCGTCAGTTTGAGGAATCTATACCTGAACCGGATGAAGTGATATTTGCGGTTTATGATCAGGAAATGTACGAAGGTTCGGCTGATGTGATTTATCGCGTTGGTGAACGCTTCTACTGGGCGTCTGGCTCTCACTGTTCCTGCTACGGTTTGGAAGAGCAGTTTGATCCTGAAGAGTATTCTGCTGAGTTGCTTATAGCGGCTTTGCGGCGCGGCCATCACTTTTATTGGGCAGGAGATCATGCTGACGCTCTCCGTAAGGAAATCATAGAGCGGGTTATCTCTTCCGCGTCTTATCATTGTGGGTATTGGGGCTAATGGCACTCGTCTACACCAAGACCTCTTCAGGTCGCAAAAAGCCATCTAAGAAGGTCTTGCGTCTCCGCGAGGAGCGTAAGACTTTTTTTTCAACCATTCTCAAGGACAAGCCGCGCAAGGAACGCACCCTAAATATTCCTGAACGTGAAGTGAAGAAGCTGCCACCTCTTTCTAATTCGGTCGGTAATGGCTTCAAGCGGTCAGTAGATGACTATAAGTGGAAGCGCGACCGTGAGGAAACTGTTGCGACTATCAAGGAAATCGAGCGCAAGAAGACGCGGGTTGCTCCTGCATACAACAAGGGCGCTGTTCAATACTTGACAGATGGCACCGATCCTGCTACAATTGGACGTAAGATATGAGTGATTGGGGAAGTGAAGTTGAGGTCGAGCGGCGCAATCGTATCCGCTTGACCTTGGCTGCATATGCATATGAGTTTGATGATAATCCGATCATGTCCGATGCTGAGTTTGATGACATATCACGCAAGATCAATCCGGATATTGCGACAGGCAGCAAACGACATGACAAATTCTTTAGGGAAAAATTTGATCCAGACACTGGCATGTGGATTCGCCAGCATCCATTTCTTCGCGCAGTAGAACGGGCATATCGTTGGAATTTATCTAAAGGATATTATAAATGAAGTTTGGTATTATCTCAGATTTGCATATGGAGTTTCAACCGTGGCTTTATGAGCCTGAACCGGATCTATTTTATCTAAATGCAGGCGACACTCATCCGAATCCGTTGATGCGAGACTATTTTGAGTCACTGTATAATGGTAAAATCTTTTCAGTTAAGGGCAACCACGACTATTACGGACACTCTTTTAGGAATGCCGATATAGATTTTCCTGATCCGATAGAAGTTGAAGGTATCAAGATTGCTGGTGCCACGCTTTGGACTGAAATCTCTCCCGTTCGCTGGTGGGACTTCAAAGAGTATATGGCAGATTGTCAACAGGTTGCCGGTATGAACTATGATCGGTATATGAATGCCCATACAGTACATAAGCATCACTTGTTTGATTCTGGTGCTGATATCTGGGTCATTCATCACTTGCCGTCATATCAGTCGGTTCATGAAGAGTATAGGAATTCTGATGGCAATGACTTCTTTGCTACTGAATTGTCACCAAAGATTCTTGATATGGTAAAGCCACCAAAGCTGATCGTTCATGGTCATACTCATAAGCAATGTGATTATATGATTGGCAATACTCGCGTTGTTTGTAATCCTCGTGGCTATCCGAATGAGAATGATTGGTATCAGAACTATAAACCTTTAATTGTGGAGATTGAATGATGGACATTCGAATCTATACTAAGGACAACTGTTCTTGGTGTGTTAAAGCGAAAGAACTTATGAACAACATTGGAATTCCATATACGGAACTCAAGCTCGGTGTGGAATTTACACGCGAAGAACTGCGGGAACTTATTGGTGAACATTTACCCTTGACAGTGCCGCAAATTTTCGTGTATAATAAGCGTATTGGAGGTTATGAAGACTTCCTTGAGTATTGTGAAAATCATGGAATAATTGGAACAACGGAATAAAACATGTATAAGATTGAAAAGAACGTGCCTATGACTAACAACCGTATTGACCTTATTGATGACTCTACCCGATATACTCAATACTATCCTTTGGATCACATGAAGGTAGGAGATTCGTTCCTCGTGCCTTTTACCAAGAAGCGGTTTACTCCGAAGAAGATTTGTGTCCCGTATGAAAAGGCCCGCGAGAAGGGTATTGAAATCTCATGTCGTACGGAATCACGAGGTGTTAGGATTTGGCGAATTGAATAAGTATGTAAGTGATTCGAATACTAAATATACTATATACATGATGCCCAAACAGTCCGATTGGCAATGCACTCTTATCGGTGGTCCAAATGGTGCTGTTTATAATCCTACAGAGGGTAATGAGCCCAATTGGTTCCATCGCAAGATGCAAGAACTTTGTTTTGGTTTTAAATGGAGAAAGATTAAGTGAAGAAGTTTCTGCTTACAATCTCAATGGTTGCATTGTTTGTTTCTCCTGCAATTGCGGGCAACAAGAATAATGTTAACCAGTTTGAAAACTGGCAGCACAACCAAGAGCAAACTTACAATTATAATTACAACTATAATTACAAGTACAAGAACAACAACGGCGATTGGTATGAGAACCCAAACGTTTGGGCGCCAATCGTTGGAGGTCTTCTCGGCGGTCTTGTAGAGCGTTCGGCACCTCCTCAACAATACTATGAGTATGAGTACCCACCTTGTCGGGCAGTTATCATGCCTGTATTCGTCCCCAGTTTAGGAGTTTATCGTAAGATGCCAGTACAGGTGTGCGACTAATGACCAAGAACCAGATTCGCGAACTTTTGCAAGAAACTATTGCAACTGTTACATTTGAGAAGACTGATGGTACAATTCGAGCAATGAACTGTACCTTAATTCCAGCCCTTATTCCTGTTGCATCTACAGAAGAAGGTTTGATTCCTCGCACTAAACGTGAGGAAAATTCTAATCTACTTGCTATATGGGATCTTGAGAAGGGCGATTGGAGATCGTTCAAGATTGATTCCATAAAGAAGATCGGTATTATGTATCCATTTGACAGAGAAGGAATTGTTTATGCCTCACCCACACAAGAATAGGCCTCGCAAGGGTCGTCGTAAGATTGGTAGTGCAAAGAGAAAGTCACGCAACAAGAGGAAGTAACTCATGAGCAAGAGTCGAGCCGAAAGAAGACACCATCATCAGCGTATGTTAGATCGTGTTAAGTCTTTTCACTGGTTGAAAAAGAAGTTTTGGAACGGCACTGACGAAGATCGAGAGTTACATTACAAGAAGATGGCAGAAACACGACAAAAGTGTTCATGTCATATGTGTGGGAATCCACGAAAGTATTGGAAAGAAGAAACTATGCAAGAGAAGCGCGTAAAGGAAAATGAAAAGTTTGATGAGGATGAAAATGTCTTCTGATAACGGAATCTACATTCTTTCCACACGAGGTCCCGAATACAGGGTCGCGCATCATCAAAACATCGAAGAGATATATGGAACTTTTAATGATGATACATATACATGGAATGGTGATGAACAGGAGATGTGGAATTATTTCCATAATGCCCGAATGTTTACCAATCTCGAACAAGCCCTTGACTATGCCGAATTGATCAGCTATAATTATGAATATCTTGAGTATGGAATTTGTGTAATTTCCGATTTTACCAAGATTGACTTTGAAAGGCTGAAGGAAAAATATGGCAAAGAAGAAGCAGAAGACGATTCGCGGTAAGTTTGCGGACGAAAAGTATCTTGGTCAAGAACCAGATCTTCGTGGCGAAGTTACAAATGCTCAGATCATTTCAGCTTACAACTGGTACAATTATTTTTATGATGGTGACCAAGCTAAGGTTTGGATCGTTGAATACCTGAAAGAGTTTTATAAAACAGAAAAGGAACTTATCAAAAATGTCAACAGAATTAATTCTAATCTTTGCCGCACTAGCGGTTGGAATTGTCGTATATTACTATTGGACGGCAACCTCCCACAAGACCTCCAAGATCGAAACATTGCCCGAATCAAAGCCCTTGCCGCCGGTGCAGCCAATGCCAGCACCGACTCCAGTTCCAGTAGCGGAGAAGGCATCAGCAAAGAAGAAGACGGCATCGAAAAAGAAGTCAAGCAAGTAATTTCAGTTCAGGAGCGTGTGACTAATCGCGCTAATGATTTGATTGCTGATATCGAAGGTCACTTGGACAATTTCTATCGCAATGGTACTATGTTCAAGCCCGTAGATTGGCTCTCTGCACAAGATGTTAAGCCGATGATCGCTCAGAAGATCGCGGATTATTATAAGCCTCTTTATGCTGAAATCTTTGATGCCCTTAACGGCAAGAACGATCAGCTTAGAGAGGCTTATTCTTCTTGGAAGAAGCCGAAGCTGAAAGCTTACATGGAATTTGTTAGGTCTATCATTTCGGCTGCTGAAACTCGCACAACTATTGTTAAGGCAACTCGCAAGCCTCGTAAGAAGAAAGAGAAGCCTGCATCAGCTCTCGTATCGAAACTCAAGTATAAGGTAAAAGATGAAACACTCAAGTTGGACTCAGTCGATCCGAAACAGATCATCGGATGCAATCAACTCTGGATCTTCAATACTAAATATCGAACCCTTGGTGTCTATAATGCTATGGGTCCTGCTGGTTTGTCTGTCAAAGGCAGCACTCTTGTAGGCTTTGATGAAAAGACCTCTCAGATCAAGACGCTGCGTAAGCCTGCCGAACAACTTAAGAAGTTGCAAGAGGGTGGCAAGATTGTTCTGAGAAAGTTTATGGACGAAATCAAATGTAAGCCCAAGACTGCAACTGGTCGCATAAATAATGAGACAGTTCTAGTAAGGATCATCAAATAATGACCACTATCGTCCAATTCCCTTCCAATCGTATCGTCCGAGAAGTAGCACCCAACATTGAAGAGATAGAGAAGGCAAAAGAAAAAAGCCTTCAGAAACATGCCGAAACGATTGTTGAAGATTTGATTCTCAACATCATGGATGCACTTGAAAATTATGGTATTGATACAGATGGCGATACTTTTGAACGAGACTTCACATTCGCTGCCGATGGCTTGAGGGCTACTGTATATCGCTCATTTAACATTGAGCATCCTCTTCATTCGTTTATAGATACAAACGTAACGGTAGTTAAGGCTGAAAGCTTTGATGACTTGAAAGAAAAAATCAAGAAAATCATTATTGAAGATGCCGAAGAAGTAGTTGACACAAACGAATAGCTACTATATAATAGTATGCTAAAGGTGATAAATGATACTGATTGATTTGAACCAAGTTCTAATTTCCAATCTCATGCAGCAACTTGGATTTAATTCCAAAATGCAGCTTGATGAGGATCTCATTCGACACATGGTACTAAAGTCTTTGCATTCCTACGCAAAGCAGTTTCGCGCAAAGTATGGACAGATTGTCATTTGCTGTGATAGTAAGAAGTACTGGCGAAGAGATGTTTTTCCATTCTATAAGGCTGGACGTAAGAAAGAACGTGACAGGTCCAATCTTGATTGGAATACAATCTTTGAATGTCTGAACAAGATACGTGATGAGCTAAAAGAGTATTATCCTGGTCGTGTAATTGAGGTTGAAGGTGCTGAGGCCGATGATATCATTGGCACTCTGACTGTTCGATTTGCTCCAAATGAAGAGGTCCTGATTCTATCGTCTGATAAGGATTTCGTTCAGCTTCAAAAATATCCCAACGTGACACAATACAGTCCTATCCTCAAGAGATATATCCAGTCTGATAATCCCCACCAATATATTAAGGAACACATTATCCGCGGTGATCGTGGTGATGGCATTCCTAACTTCCTGTCTCCAGACAATACTTTTGCAGCNGGCTCTAGACAGAAAGTTCTAAATAGTAAGAAGGTGACTGAATGGATTTCTAAGTCTCCAGAAGAGTTCTGTGAGAATGATGTAATGCTGCGTGGATATAAGCGTAATCAGTTGCTTGTTGACCTTGACTACATTCCCGTTGATCTTCGCAATAACATTATGGAAATGTATGACACTGTGAAGATTGGCAACAAACAAAAGCTAATGAACTATTTTATTGAGAAGAGACTAAGAAACATGATCGAAATTTTAGGTGAGTTTTAATGGCCAAAAATATGTACGAAATCTTTGACGAGTTTGAATCCGCAAAGACGAAGCAAGAGAAGATCGAAATCTTGCAAAAGAATAAGAACTTTGCACTAACGAACGTTTTGATGTATGCCTTCGATCCAAATATCCATTTTGTGTTTGACAAGGTACCATATTACAAGGCAGAAGATGTGCCTCCAGGTATGAGCTATTCGTCCATTCATCACGAATTGGATCGGATGTATCTACTGATAAAGGATCATCCACGCGCGTCTCCTAATTTGACAATGCAACGCCGTGAGCAACTTCTTATCCAGATGCTTGAAGCATTAGAACCACGTGAAGCTATCATTCTTATCAATATGATTCTCAAGAACCTTAAGATCAAGGGTCTTGATGCGAAGATTGTTAAGGAAGCTTTTCCAGGCTTACTTCCCGAGTAGTTTACAGTATGATCTATGGTCGAAATATGTTATGTGAGACTTTAACGAGGAACTCATATGTCACGAAAGAGACAAAGATCAAAACTTGCGAAGATAATGCAATCGAATGATGATGCAGCATACTATACAACCATCGAAGACTGTGTTAAATGGTTCAATATCATTAACCGCGAAATCTTCGATGGCACTCTTGCACCCCTTCACGAAATCGACATTCGTTGGAGACGCGGCGCCCACGCATACTATGAATTCTGGCTCGACACAAAAGATCCAGATTACATGTACGGAAAACTGTGCATGAACAAGCGATACAATTCCAAAAAATTTTTTGTAGAAGTCTTAGCACATGAGCTTGTGCACCATTACCAGTTCCATAAGGATCGCAAGGTAACCCATGGTGACACTTTCATGTGCTGGACGGAAACATTCAACAAGAGAGGACTACGTTTAGTAAAGGCTTATTGACATGAAATACACAAAGAAGATGCGAGACTATGATGATGAAGAACAGGCCGAGCGTGAGCTTAAGAAGCGTCGGCCAATCCGCAATTGGACCAAAATGTATAGCGAACATGCGGATGACATAGACGAATATGATGATTTTCATAATCACAGATTAAAGTCTTAACTTACGTAGTTTCACATATATGAGGTCGGTGCATGGCAGATATGCAGGGGTTTACCCTTGAAATCCGCCGGTGCCGATCTTATCTATAGTCTATCAGAAACGGAGACTATCGCATGGCTATCGCTTGGACCGAGCAACACAAGGGTTTTTACGATTCCCAGTCAAATTGGGAAGGTGTAACACTTAAGGTTGAGCACGACCGAAACTACCGGATCATGTCCGACGTATGGGGTTCCGCAGACTGGGCCACAGTCTGGGATGAGGCCACAGCGTCTCCCAAGACCATTCTTGTCAATGTATACGATATGAATGGACCCGACTGGAAGCCCATCCAGATCATGGTGGACGCGACCGACAAAATCCGCGAGAAATACAAGCAATGGAAGATCAACCTGGAGTTTAAGGATCTGCTGGAAAAAGCCGAAGATGCGGCAATGCGGATCGAGAAAAATTGTATCGCAAAGGTTGTACGTGGCAAAAGCGGCAAAGGTACTATCGGGAAAGTTGTAGTGAAGATGGATGCAACTTACGGTATGGGCTTTCGCTCTTCCGTTGAACCGAAGCTGGCAATTGCCACCTCTGACGTTAAGGTAAAGAAGGCCTTACGTTCTGGTAAGGTTGCTGAGGTCTACCAGGACGTGGTTTGGGTTTGGGCTCGCAACTGCCAGCGGGTTGATGTCGTCCAGATTGACAAGGAAGCTCTCCTCCAGCAAGCTCAGGAGCGGGTGGTACGTACCCTCGCAGCCTGAGCGACCCGTCTCCAGCCTGCTCCTCCGCGTTCCTAGAGATCCTCAATAAAATCAAGCACTTAGCTCAGAATGAAAACCCAACAAAATCAAGCACTTAGCAAAAAGCAGGTATGTTTTGGATGCATACCTGCCATGCAAAAAAACATGAATTCCGCCCTTGAAAAAGTGGGTTGCCGTTCTTATCTATAGTATATGACAATGAGAAAGAGTTCCATGAAGACCTACCGCCCGATCAAGACTGCCCGCGAAAAAGCAAAGTTTCACGCTACGGTTGCAAATCATCCTAATGCTAATATTCGATTGGCTGCCAACTATATCGCTGAGGCTTTTCAAGCGGCTCGCAAGGGTGATGTTTCCGATTTTATGACTTTCATTTCCCTCGCACAAAAGTTTGCTGAGGATGTTGATTTCTGCAACCCCGAAAGGAACCTTCGCTAATGGCCAAGTTTCGCAAGACCATTCCCGTTGACGCTTTGCTTGATTATGCCAACGGTTATCTCGCGGCCGATTATCAGGGCGGCGATGATCCCGCTTCGGTCGCTCGGCGCACAGGTATGATTGATCTGCTTGAAGCGGCTCTGCTCTCGGCTGGCCGATATTGCGGATACTCTTATCTTGATGATAAGGTGATCACCAAGTCCAAGCCCGGTATTCGCTGGGTTGAGGGTCAGGCACCGAAACACACCTTCCATGAAACTGATCCCACTCGACGGAGATATGCATAATGGCTGACAAGGTGCGGGTATTCGACTATCTAAACGCCCTGCGCGATTCCGGGATCACCAACATGTTTGGTGCAACCCCCTATATTCAGCGGGTATTCGATGTTCCGCGCAAGGAAGCAATGGATCTGTTGGTCGAGTGGATGAAAACCTTTGATGACCGATAATCCGCTTGACTGTATCCACGGAATGTCGTATAATATCTATATTGCCAGTTAACGAAAGGAAATCATTACATGGCTAGAACTAATGGCGTGCCTGCTCACCTTCGTGCCCTTGAGTTGTTCAAAACTCAGGCTACGGTAACTCCAGCCGAACTCGACAAGTTTGTTGGTGCCGGCGCATATGCGTCCAAATACGTTTGCTACCTGAAGAATGACGGTCATGAGATTACCGTCAACAAGCAGGGTCGCACGGTTATGTCGTAC
>JGI24766J26685_10000486_pt1 | contig 11361 bp, 6 predicted proteins | sample SanBayMetagenome_FD_26685 | JGI IMG/M metagenome (IMG submission 26685)
ACACCGAGTGCCCTGCCTGTCATGGCGCAAGACTAAAGCCTGATGCCCTGCTCTGGACAATTAACAAGAAAAACATCCATCAGGTGATGCTGATGTCAATTGAGTCCGCACTAGACTGGGTTCGTGAGATTGACAAAACGACAAAGGGGAGCGCCCATCAGGCCGCAGTTGACCTTGTTACGAAAGAGATCGAGTCACGTCTGCGTTTTCTGGTTGATGTGGGTCTGGGCTATCTCACGCTCGATCGTCAATCCCGAACCCTATCGGGAGGCGAGGTCCAGCGGATTAATCTCACCACAGCACTCGGATCCTCGCTGGTCAATACCCTATTTGTTTTAGATGAGCCCTCGATTGGCCTACACCCTCGAGACCTCCATCGGATTGTTCGTGTCATGCATCAATTACGTGATGCTGGCAACACCCTGGTTGTTGTAGAGCATGACCCCTTGGTGATGCAGGCGGCAGACCGCATCATCGATATCGGCCCGGGGCCCGGAGAACTCGGGGGTGAGATTCTATTTAACGGATCTTTTGGCGCCTTACTGCGAGCCAATACCCTCACTGCCATGTATCTATCAGGCCAACGACGGGCCCGTGTCAGCGCCCCGACAGCCGTCAAAGCCCCAGAATCCGCCGCAGTGCTCTCGATCATCGGGGCTCGGGCGAACAATCTCAAATCGATCGACGTCACTATTCCTTTAGGTCAACTCGTCTGCATCACCGGCGTATCGGGAAGCGGAAAATCCACACTTGTGCGTGATGTGCTCTACCCAGCGATCTGTAAAGCCCATGGTAAGCCCACCGACACTCCAGGTGCACACGACCGCATCGAGGGGCTTAGCGAACTGCAAGAAGCAGTTCTAATCGATCAGTCTCCAATTGGGAAGACAGCCCGTTCCAATCCCGTGGTCTATGTTGGCGCCTTTGATGCAATTCGAAACCGTTTTGCGGTTTTACCGGAGGCAAAGCAGCGGCAATACACACCGGGGACATTTAGCTTTAATGCGGGTGATGGTCGATGCCCCACCTGCGGAGGAAATGGATTCGAACATGTTGAGATGCAGTTTCTCTCAGATGTCTATCTGCGCTGCCCCGATTGCGATGGCAAGCGATTTCGTAAAGAAATTCTTGAGATCACGCTCAATGAGCACTCGATTGCCGATGTACTGGATTTCACCATTAGTCAGGCGCTCGAATTCTTCGCAGGCGATCATGAGATTGCGCAACGGCTAAAGCCGCTCGTCGATGTTGGTCTGTCGTACCTAAAGTGCGGCCAGCCGGTACCGACCCTGTCCGGCGGAGAGGCTCAGCGGCTAAAAATTGCGGGCAAGCTCGCAGAAGCGGCGGATAAGAAAATCCAGAAGGCCTTGCTTATTTTTGATGAGCCCACCACAGGACTGCATTTTGACGACATCGCAAAACTACTCAAAGCGCTGTCAGCCCTTAAGCAAGCAGGCCATAGTCTCTTAGTGATCGAGCACAACCTCGATGTCATGGCGAGCGCTGACTGGCTGATTGATCTCGGCCCCGAGGCCGGTGAGCATGGCGGTGAAGTCGTAGCCCAAGGCAGTGTCGCCGACATCATGGCCTGCAAGGCCTCTCATACCGGCCGGGCTTTGCGCGAGGCAGCCGAGTCTCAAAAGCCCTCCTTGGCACAGGAGCCCCGTCCTGCTTATAACGCAGCCCAGATCAGTAATGCGATCGAGATTCGTGGGGCACGCGAGCACAATCTTAAGAATATCGATGTGAGTATTCCGCGTGAAAAAATGACGGTGATCACCGGCGTATCCGGAAGCGGCAAATCAACACTCGCCTTTGACATCTTGTTCTCCGAAGGCCAGCGTCGCTATCTCGAATCACTCAACGCCTATGCCCGACAGTTTGTCCAGCCAGCTGCACGTCCCGAGTTGGATGCGGTATTCGGCATCCCACCCACAGTCGCGATCGAGCAGCGCACGAGCCGCGGTGGTCGAAAAAGTACCGTGGGTACACTCACCGAAATTCATCACTTCCTGAGACTGCTCTTTGTCAAAGTCGGGGTTCAGCACTGTCCCGACTGTGAGACGGCCATAGAGCCGCAGAGTATTGAATCAATTCTGGCGACACTATTTAAGCGCTATCGAAATCAATCGATTGGGGTTCTTGCGCCGCTTGTTGTTAATCGAAAAGGGATCTACCAAGACCTGGCCAAGTGGGCCGCATCCAAAGGCTATACGCATTTACGAGTTGATGGCCAGTTTGTATCGGTCACCCCTTTTCCAAAACTTGATCGCTTCAAAGAGCATTCGATCGAATTGCCCATTGGCGATGTAATCGTAAAACCCAATCAGGAATCTGCAATTAAAACCCTGCTGCAGACCGCGCTCCAATTCGGACAGGGGGTTGTTGAGATTCTTCCTTTGAGCAAAACCGGCGACACCGCCTCCCGTGGCAGCGTGTTGTCGACGAAACGGGCCTGCCCAAGCTGCGGCACTGGATTTCCTGAGCTTGATCCGAGACTCTTTTCCTACAACTCGAAGCACGGCTGGTGTGACGAATGTTTTGGTACAGGAGAGCGAATCGCTGATTTCGATGAGGCACAAACCGGCGAGGAAGAGGCCTGGCAGACAACTGAACCCGATGAGAATCCGCACGGCAACACTCACTGCGCAAGCTGCCATGGTCTGCGGCTTAACCGCACTGCCCTTGCAGTAAAAATACGCGACACCAATATTGCCGACCTCTCACATCGGCCGGTCTTGGATATACCGGGCTGGCTCACGACAGTCAGTAAAGGCCTTTCGGTTCGCGATCGCGCAGTGGCTCAGGATCTTATTGTTGAGATTAGCGCGCGACTCGACTTTCTCACTGAGGTCGGTCTTGGTTATCTCGCGCTTGATCGAGGAGCGCCAACCCTCTCGGGCGGAGAGGCACAACGCATCCGACTCGCAGCACAGCTCGGCTCAAACCTTCAAGGGGTCTGTTACATCTTAGATGAGCCCACAATCGGACTCCACCCGAAAGATAACCAAGCACTCCTGCGCCTGTTGTCCGCCCTCAAAGACAAGGGCAATACACTGGTCGTGGTTGAACACGATGAAGACACCATTCGGCTTGCCGACCATGTCATTGATATCGGGCCGGGTGCCGGATCTCAAGGAGGCCGGGTGATTGCCCAAGGCACCCAATCCGATATCTGCGCATCCGAAGAATCGCTCACCGGGCANTACCTACGCAGCCCGTTGCGCCATGCCAAGACCCCAAAACGCGGGCCGGGCACAGAAATACTGACGATTCACGGCGCCCGCCTTCACAACCTGCAATCGATTACGGTCGAGGTTCCTCTGCATCGATTAACCGTCATGACGGGTGTCTCAGGTAGTGGAAAATCCAGTCTTGCCCGCGATGTGTTGCTGGCAAACCTGAAGTCAGTGATTCAAGAAGACCGCGACTCCAAACGTACTGCGCGCAAGTTGGGCAGCCAGAGGGCGACAACACGCAGCAGTTGGCTCGGCTGCGAATCGATCAGTAATTGGCAATCGATTGACCGGGTGCTTGAGGTCGATCAAACCCCGATTGGCAAAACACCGCGATCAACGCCTGCAACCTATATCGGATTTTGGGACAGTATTCGCGGGCTCATGGCCGACAGTGAAGAGGCGAAAATGCGGGGCTGGAAACCCAACCGATTCTCATTTAACACCGGTGATGGCCGATGCGGTCACTGTGAAGGCCAGGGCTGGCAGAAAATTGAGATGAATTTTCTGCCCGATGTTCGTGTGCTGTGCGACGCCTGTTCAGGAAGTCGATTTAATTCTGAAACCCGTGCCGTGCTCTGGCGAGGCAAGAGTGTTGCCGATATTTTGACGATGACCGTCGATGCGGCTGTAGATTTTTTTGAAAACCATCCCTCGGTCTACCGCCCCTTACAACTGCTTCAAGATGTGGGGCTTGGTTATCTCACCCTTGGCCAACCCAGCCCAACACTCTCGGGCGGCGAGGCCCAGCGCATCAAGCTCGTCACCGAGTTATCCAAGGCATCGACGAGCTCCGGCAAAACAAGCCAACACACACTCTATGTACTCGATGAGCCAACCGTAGGCCTGCATATGGCCGATATCGAGAAACTCATTCATGTCTTGCACCGGCTTGTTGATGCGGGCAATACCGTAGTGGTGATTGAGCATCAACTCGATATCTGGGCTCAGGCCGACTGGTTAATTGATCTTGGTCCCGAAGGCGGAGCAGGTGGCGGGCAGATTGTTGGGGCCGGCACACCCGCAAGTGTGGCCCGACTCAGAACCCACACTGCAGCTGCGCTAAAAGAATTCCTAAAGGAGCGCGCTCTCTAGTCGCAACGCGCGCACTNGCCGCAACACGCCCTCGCCTTAGCTTTTCTTTGCGAGATCTGCAGCGGTTGTAAACGCGTCGGCATAAAACTCATCTTCGGGTAGCTTGCAACTCGCGACGAAATCCCGCAATGCCGACTGCACCACAATCGGTGCGCCACAGGCATAGACCTGATGACCTGAGAGATCGGGATAATCCTCCATCACGGCATGATGAACAAAGCCGGTTCGTCCCGTCCAGTGATCATCGGGCTCTGCATCACTAATCACCGGAATGAATCGAAACTGGGGGTGCGTCTTCTCCCAGCTCTCGGCAAGCGTCGACTGGTAGAGATCCTGGGGCCGCCGACCACCCCAGTAGAGGACCATCGGTCGCTGAATATTTTTAAATGCGGCATGCTCAATCACGGCCTTAATCGGCGCAAAGCCAGTACCACTTGCCACGAGAATCATCGGCTTAGTACTCTCCTCACGCAGGAAAAAAGTACCCTGCGGGCCCTCAAAGCGCAAGATATCTTTTTCCTTCACAGCATTGACCGAAGGCGTGCCGGTACCGAAGACTGCGTCGGTAAACGCGCCGCCTGGCGTATGGCGGATATGAAGTTCTATCGGCCCCTCTTGATGAGGCGCCGACGCCATGGAGTAGCTTCGACGTTTGCCATCTTTAAGTAAAATATCGATGTATTGACCCGCGAGAAATTCAAACTTCTCGCTTGCCGGCAGCTGGAGTTTCACGATCACCACGTCGGGCGCTACTTTCTCAATACTCTGCACGCGACAGGGCATCTTGCGAATCGTGATCATGCCCTCGGCGGCCACGACTCTGGCCTTCACCACGACATCCGTCTTAGGCGTTGCGCAACAGATCAACACACCGCCTTGGGCACGCTCATCATCGGATAGCGCTTTCTTCTGATAGTTGCCGTAATCGACCTCGCCTTCAAGCAGCTGTGATTTACAGGATCCGCAGGCACCATCCTTGCAGCCATAAGGCAGCACCACGCCGGCCCGCAAGGCAGCCTGCAGAATTGTTTCATTGGATTGAACAGGGAATTTCTTGCCCGAGGGCTCAAGCGAACATTGAACAGTCAAAATCGAACGACTCCTAGAAAAAGGGTTACTTCGGAAAAGTCTACCCTAACGATACTGGACCCAATAAAAGAAGAAGCCGGCAACCAGCAGGGCTATCGCGCTTGGCAGCAGGGCCATAATCGGCGCGGGCCAGGTATTGAGCACTCCGAGATGGGAAAAGAGGCTATTGACCAGGTGAAAGCCTACGCCCACCAAAATACCGGCAAAGACCCGAGCACCCACTGCCCCAGAGCGGGCCTGAAGGAATGCCGCAGGTAGGGCAAGCAACATCATCACCCAGATCACAAAGGGGTAGACCAGCCGTTTCCATAGCGCTGTCTCGTATCGCTCAGCCTGCTGTTTATTTTGTTTCAAGTACTGCACATATCGGAACAAATCCAGTGACGACATGCGATCGGGGTTCGTGACCAAGGCGCCTAGCATCTCGGGTGAGAGCATCGAGTCGACACGGAGTTGCGACAGGCTGCTCTGCGTTAAGGAGCCGTCTGCCAAAAAACGAACGATCTTCACATCACGTAACTCCCAGGCGTAGACTGCATTGACCTGGCCCAGGAAGTGCCCCGATTTTGCTTCAATGGTCTGGGTGAGCCGCTGGACGGAATCAAAGTCATACATCATCACCCGATCAAGTACCTGATCCTGTGTGAACCGACCCGCGTTTACAAAGCGCATGGTTTTCTGTCCGGCTGCGCGATCAAGCCCGCTCGGCGCATCACGCAGCCACAACCCCGAACGCAGCTGACTCGAAGAGGCCGAGGTAACGCTGCCATCACGAATTCGGCCACGAAACTCTTCCGAGGCCGGAACCACCAACTCAGAAAATAAGGCCGTCACCAGCACCATCGGCAGGCCAATACGCAGAATCGATTGCACGGCAGTGCCGGGCCGCAGCCCCGAGACACGAAACACTGTAAATTCTGAATTGGCTGCACTCTGTGAGAGCGCCCAGAGCGTGCCAATCAAGGCGGCGATCGGGGCGAGTTCGACCACACGATTTGGGACACCCAGCAATACGAAGGCGATGGCGTGTGAGAACCGATATCCGCCGATTCCGACCTCATCCATCTCGGCCAGAAAATCGAAAAACAAAAACATCGATAAGAATCCACAGACTACAAAAATTGTGGACTGAATAATGCTGACACCGAGATAGCGCTGAAATAATCGAGGGGTCATAGTCTGCTGTTACGCCAAAACATCGCTGCAGCCAACAATACAAGCCCTAAGGGTAATGGCCACCAGGCGAGATAAAACTCGAGCCGGCCCTGTGAGACTGCCGCCTTGACGGTAGTAAACAAATTACTCGCCGTCAGATAGATCAGTAGGGCGACGATGAGATTAACTGCCCGGCCCGATCGCGCGCTTGAGACCGACAGCGGAATTGCCAGCACGCCCAAGGCCAGTGTGAGCAGCGGCAGGCCTATGCGCAGCGCCAGCTCCCCCTTGGCCGTCGGCTCTGGCTTTGCAATCAGATCAAGCGTTGACATCGAACGGGTGCTCTCCTGAGTCTTAATGCCTGGTGTCGATGGGTCGAGCCGAATTCGATAGACGTCAAACCCCATCGTGCGCGCCTCGAGTTGACCCGGACGCATATCGGTGCGATACCCTTTTTCGAGAATGACCCATTGCTGATCCTGGGCGTCGCGTTCGAAGCGGCCTGTCGACGAGACCATCAACACCTGCTGGCCAGATCGATCCATCGATCGAACAAAGACCGTGCCGATTCTGCCGTTTTCATCGTCGGGGTTTTCAAGAAAAAAGACCCGCTGCCCAGAAAAGGATTCCCGAAACTGCCCCGGACTTACCCGTTGCGCATCACTGCGATTCTGAATCTGATCTTCAAAAGAAATAATCTGCTGCCGGGCCCAGGGCGAGACCACGGTCGACAATAAGGTCACGATGAGCATGGCGGGCCAGATAAAACGCCAGATCGGCTTTAAGAAATCCGTCAAGCTCTTGCCCGACGACAGCCAAATCACCATCTCGGAGTCTCGCCACCAGCGCGACAGCACCATCAGAATTGCGATATAGACGGTCAGCATCAGGACCGTATTCATCAGACTGATGGTATTAAAGACGATCAGGGGCAGGACCAGTTCGCCATCCACCCGGCCAGAGGCCGCCCGCCCGAGCGCCCGGATCAGAATCATCGTGACCAGGGTCGTCAAAAGCACCGCCAAAACCCCGCCGGCGGTTGATCTTAGTTCCCTGAGCAGGGCTTTTTGGAAGAGCATTTTCTTTATAATCGCAAGATTCCCGAATTAAGGCATTTTGTCATGACTGCATCCGTCGCCCCCAAGGACTTAAAAGAAACCAAAGATCCCGGCGAACACCGGGAGCCGGCCCAATTTATTGCCAGCAATAAGCCGGTAGATCGCGCCACCGCCGACTGTGTCTGGGTAGGCGTTTTCGCGACCGCCTCGGGCGCCGTCGAGCTCTCGAATGCAGCCAAAGTGCTCGACAAGGTCTCCAATGGCGCTGTCGCCCGGGCCATCAAGGCCGGTGATATCGATGGCAAGGTCGGCAATAACCTGCTGCTGCGCGACCTCTCAGGTCTTCCCTCGCCCCGCGGGCTCCTCGTGGGCCTTGGAAAGCGCGAGGAGTTCACCGACAAAATTTATTGTGATGCGATCCGCTCGGCAATCAAGTCAATTGCGGGATCAAAAGGCATCAAGCGAATCGCATCCTTCTTAACGGATGTTCCCGTGAAGTCAAAATCGGGTGAACGTTCAGGCGCATGGCGCGTAACCGCCCATGTCACCACAATTCGAGAAACAGGCTATCGATTCGAGCGATTCAAAACGAAAAAAGAAGATGGCGCCGAGTCCGCTCCAAAGGGTAAGGCTGCAAAGCCTTCGGTGGAGGGCATCAGCCACGTTGAGATGCTTCTGCCGGGAGATATGCGGCCGACCGAAGCGCCCAAAGTCATTGAGGATGCCCAGGCGCTCGCCAACGGCTTGAACTCACCAAAGACTTAGCGAACCTACCCCCCAATATCTGCACGCCAACCTTTCTTGCGAACCAGGCAAAGACGCTCGCGCGTGAGTGCCGCCTGAAGGTTGAAGTCCTCGATCGCGCCGCAATGGAAAAGCTCGGTATGGGCGCCTTGCTTGCGGTGGCCCAGGGTTCGGTGCAGCCCCCTCAGTTCATCGTGCTTTCGCATCAGGGTGCCACCACAAAAGACGCGCCGCATGTCTTGGTGGGCAAAGGCATCACCTTTGATACCGGCGGAATCTCTTTAAAGCCGCCCGCCGATATGGATGAGATGAAATACGACATGTCGGGTGCTGCCACCGTCATGGGCGTGATGCGCGCGGTAGCGCAGATGGGATTAAAGCGCAACGTCATCGGCGTGATCCCCACCTGCGAGAATATGCCCAGCGGCTCTGCGACACGGCCAGGCGATATCGTCACCTCGATGTCGGGGCAGACGGTCGAGATTCTGAATACTGATGCCGAAGGCCGATTGATTCTCTGCGATGCGCTGACCTATGTTGAAAAATTTAAGCCCGCCTCTGTCGTGGATATCGCCACACTGACAGGCGCCTGCGTGATTGCCCTGGGTGCCGTCAATACAGGCCTCTTTACCGCTGATGATGGCTTGGCCGATGCCCTCTCNAAGGCAGGCCAGGAGGCCNTNGACACCGCATGGCGGATGCCCTTGCAAGAGGAATATCAGGAACTTCTTAANTCGCCCTTCGCCGACATGGCCAACGTCGGCGGCCGTGCAGCGGGCAGCGTCAGTGCGGCCTGCTTTCTGTGGCGCTTTACCAAAGCCTATCGCTGGGCCCACCTCGACATCGCAGGAACCGCATGGAAATCAGGTGCCGCAAAGGGCGCAACGGGTCGCCCCGTGTCGTTACTGGTCGAGTTCCTGAAAAACGGCCTGGAGTAATCCACATGCTCCGCGGCCATGACCTCAATTGATTTTCATTTCAATACGCCAAACCGACTGGAATACGCCTGCAGGCTCGCTAGAAAGATTCTAAATGCAGGCCAGGCGCAGCCTGAAACACCACTCGCAGTCTTCTGCTCCCACCGGCCACGACTCGATGAGTTCGATGATCTGCTGTGGAGCCTGTGGCCAGAGGAATTTATTCCTCATGCCCATATCGAATTGCCTGAGGCCGCCGAGTCGCCCATCGTCTTGATGCACGATGAGTACAAGCTAACGAGCCATACCCTGCTGCTCAATCTTGATGATCAGCCACCTGCCTTTTTCTCGCGCTTTCTTCGGCTCTTGGAAGTTGTATCCACCGAGGAAGACGATCGAAAAAATGCCCGCGAGCGTTTTTCTTTCTATCGCGACCGCGGCTATGCAATTAACAACTACGACCTCTCGAAAAAAACATCATGACGGAACTGGCCAAATCATTCGAACCCGCTGATATCGAGTCCCGCTGGGGGCCGGAGTGGGAAAAACGTGGCCTCTATCGAGCGGGCAAAGCCCCCAAGGCCAAGGCCTTCTCAATCCAGCTGCCGCCCCCAAATGTCACCGGCACCCTGCATATGGGCCACGCGTTTAATCAGACCTTGATGGATACGCTAACGCGCTGGAATCGTATGCGGGGTNACAACACCTTGTGGCTGCCGGGTACCGATCATGCAGGCATTGCCACCCAGATCGTGGTGGAGCGCCAGCTCGACGCGCAAGGCCTGTCTCGGCACAGCCTTGGCCGCGAACAATTTACCGAACGTGTCTGGCAGTGGAAGGAGCAATCGGGCTCGACCATTACGGGCCAGATGCGCCGGCTGGCCGCAAGCTGTGACTGGGATCTTGAATACTTCACAATGAACCCGCAGTGCTCTGAGGTCGTGAAAGAAGTCTTCATTGCATTATTTCAGCAGGGCCTAATTTATCGCGGCAAGCGGCTTGTTAACTGGGACCCAAAGCTGCTAACGGCCGTCTCAGACCTCGAGGTCGTCAGCGAAGAAGAAGAGGGCGCACTCTGGTCGATCCACTACCCCATGGCCAACGGAAGTCAGGGTTTAGTCGTTGCAACCACGCGACCCGAAACCATGTTGGGCGATGTCGCTGTGGCGGTGAACCCCGATGATGAACGTTATCGCCATCTCATTGGCAAAACCCTGTTGCTACCGCTGGTTGGCCGGGAGATTCCCGTCATTGCTGATGACTATGTTGATGCGGCATTCGGAACCGGATGTGTCAAGATCACGCCCGCCCACGACTTTAATGATTACGCCATGGGCGAACGTCACGGCCTAGAGAAAATTAATATTCTCACGCTCGATGCCCGCATCAACGAGAATGCACCTGCAGCCTATCAAGGGCTTGATCGATTCGAGGCCCGCAAGAAGATCCTGGCTGATCTGCAATCCCAGGGCCTTTTAGTTGAAACTAAAAAACACACGCTGATGGTGCCCAGAGGCGATCGCACCAACGCCGTGATCGAACCGATGCTGACGGATCAATGGTTTGTCGCAATGCGTAAGCCCGCGCCTGCCGGCACCTTCACCCCAGGCAAGAGCATCGCAGGCCGCGCGCTTGAGGTCGTTGACAGCGGCGATGTCTGCTTCGTGCCAGAGAACTGGACATCGACCTACCGCCATTGGTTAGACAACATTCAGGATTGGTGTATTTCTCGCCAGCTCTGGTGGGGCCATCAGATCCCTGCCTGGTACAAGGCCGACGCAGAGGGCCAACCCATTCATGATGGTGTGGTCTTTGTTGCACGCAATGAATCCGATGCTTCAGCACAAGCCGCTAAAGCGGGCTGGAGCGGGCCGATCGTTCGCGATCCAGATGTCTTGGATACCTGGTTCTCATCGGCCTTAGTCCCATTTTCAACCCTCGTAGACCCCAAACAAGTCTGGGATCACGACAAGAAAATTCCCAATATCCAGCCAGAGCTTGCTCAGTTTCTTCCCTCAAGTGTGCTCGTCACCGGCTTTGACATTATCTTTTTCTGGGTTGCACGGA
>JGI24766J26685_10000487_pt1 | contig 11353 bp, 10 predicted proteins | sample SanBayMetagenome_FD_26685 | JGI IMG/M metagenome (IMG submission 26685)
CAGGTATTGGTGGTGACGATAAATGTGGGATTTTTGCTTGTTTGGAATTATTAAAAGAACTACCTAATTTAAAAGCGGCATTCTTTGTATCAGAAGAAACCGGATGTCATGGTTCTAAAAAGGCTGACCCAAATTTCTTTATAAATGTTGGTTATGGTATTCAGTTTGATGCTCCCGGAAATGTAATGGTTTCAGAATATTGTATGGGGACTCAATTGTTTGAAAGAGATAGTGAATTTTTCAATATTTGTGATAAAGCACTGAATGAAGGATTTCGTGGTCGACATGACTATCAATCTCACCCATATACCGATGTTTACGCATTAAAGAATATCTTTGACTTCTCCTGTATTAATTTTGCGATAGGTTATTACAATTATCATACTCCAAATGAATATGTTGTTGTTGAAGATGTTTATAGTGGAATAGAGACCGGTAAAAAGATGATTGAGGGGTTAGGAAATAAGAAGTATCCGTTTAAAGTTGATAGTAAATATTTTAAATTGTTTTAATAAAAAAAAGAGGACTAATTGTCCTCTTTTTTCTTTCTTGTCTTTTTGATAGGTTCTGTTTTAACAACCACTTCTTTNTCTACGGATACAAGGGTGTATGGAACACCCTCCACCATATTTCCTTTGATAATCTCTTCAGACACAAAATCCTCAATCTTATCTTGGATAGCTCTTTTAATTGGTCTTGCCCCGTAGGTTTCATCAAATCCAACTTCAGAGATTAGTTCTAAAATACTTTCATCAAATGTGATGTCATATTTTAATCCAACCAATCTTTTGGTTAGTTTATCCAATTCCAACGTTACAATTTTCTTAACATCTTCTTTAACCAAAGAGTTGAAAATAACAACCTCATCAATTCTGTTTAAGAATTCCGGAGTAAAGAATTTTTTAAGTTCTTTTTTAAGTGTCTCACGTTTATATTCTTCTTCCGCGTAAGAACTATTTCCGGTTTTAAACCCAACACCCGAACCAAAATCCTGTAATTTTTTAACTCCCACGTTTGATGTCATAATGATGACACAATTTTTGAAGTTAATCTTTCTCCCCATACCATCGGTAAGGTGACCATCGTCTAATACTTGAAGAAGTGTTCCAAAAATATCTTTATTGGCTTTCTCAATCTCATCAAATAGAATTACAGAATAAGGTTTGTTTTTCACTTGTTCGGTTAATTGTCCACCCTCATCGTATCCAACGTATCCCGGAGGTGCTCCAATTAATCTTGAAATGGTGTGTTTTTCTTGGTATTCAGACATATCCACACGAATCATATTATCTTCACTACCGAACATTTGTTTCGCTAGTTGTTTTGCCAAGTATGTTTTACCTACACCTGTTGAACCAAGGAAGATAAATGAACCGATTGGTTTGTTTGGGTCCTTGATACCGATTCTGTTTCTACGGATTGATTTTGCAATTTTAGAAACTGCTTCAGATTGTCCAATAACTTTATCAGATAGATTTGTTTCCATCTCAGATAATAGTTTGGTTTCATCCGCATTTAATTTGGTAACCGGAATTTTGGTCATATTGGAAACCACCTCATAAACTAAATCCAAAGTGATTTCTTTTTTGTGTGTAAGAAGTTCTTCTTCAAACTTTTTCTTTTCAGTTTCAAGTTTGGTTAAGATGCGTTTTTCTTTATCACGTAGGTTTGCGGCCTCCTCGTATCGTTGTTGTTTTACAACATCAATTTTCTCTTGTTTAATGTTCGATGCTTGTAGTTTCAATTTTTCAATTGAATCCGGCATTTTTACATCTACCTGACTTCTTGCTCCAACCTCATCAATGATATCGAATCCTTTGTCCGGAAATTCTCTATCTGTGATATATCTGTCTGCCAAATCAACACATACAGACAATACTTCATCCGTATAACTTACCTTATGGAAGTTCTCGTATTTGTCTTTTACATTTTTAAGGATGATTAATGTCTCTTCTTTGGTTGCAGCGTCCACAACAACTTTTTGGAAACGTCTTTCTAACGCTCCGTCTTTCTCGAAGTTTTTTCTGTATTCATCCAAAGTGGTTGCTCCAACACATTGAATCTCTCCACGAGCAAGTGCTGGTTTAAAGATGTTAGACGCGTCCATTGAACCTGATGAGTTACCGGCTCCAACGATTGTGTGGATTTCGTCAATAAATACGATGATGTTCGGTTCGTTTTGAAGTTCTTCGATGATTACTTTCATTCTTTCTTCAAATTGTCCACGATATTTTGTTCCCGCAACAATTGATGTCATATCTAATGAAACAATTCTTTTGTCCATTAAGTTTCTTGGACAATCCCCATTATAAATCATAATGGCAAGACCTTCAACGATTGCGGTTTTACCACAACCAGGTTCACCAATAATGATTGGATTATTTTTCTTTCTACGTGAAAGGATTTGTGCAATTCGAGTGATTTCTCTTTCTCTACCTACCACCGGGTCAAGTTTACCCTGTTCGGCAAGTTTTATCAAATCTCTACTAAAATTGTCTAATACGGGAGTTGATGAATCAGTTTTAACTGCTTTATTTCCACCGTTACTTCCACCATCCATAGATTCTGTCATAATTAATTGTTTTATTTAAGTATAAGGGTTATTTTCACTTTTTCAAATGATTGAGACAAAAGTAATACAAATATTTGAATGGACAAAACAAATTTGAAATATATTTATTAATATGGAAAATAAAAAACATTGGATGAAATATATTGACACGTTAGGTGTTGATAATGAGTTGGCTCAAACTTATTACAATTTACGTAAGGCATTTCAACGTGAGGGGTGGACCGAAGAGGATTTAGTAAGACCCCCATATTATCCAACTGATATAATGAGAAATTTTCAAAAATTTTCAGGATTAAGAAATGAAATATTTTCTGAAATAAAAAGTTTTTTCGGTGATGTTGACCATAATGAGTTTAGTGATTATCTTATGGATAAACTAAAAATAATCGACTTAAAAACACCTTTAGACAATGGCGATAAAAAAAGAAATAATAGACGGGACTAAAATCATCAATGAGATTGAGTCAACAAACATCGTAAGAACTGAATACGATACTACAACAAAAAAAATGATTGCGGAATTTAAAAACGGGGCTAAATATGAGTATGAAGATGTACCTCATAATGTTTATACCAAATTTAGATTGGCGGAATCTCAAGGAAAATACTTCACTACAGATATTTCTAAAAAATTCAAATACAAAAAAGTATAACAATTATACTTATTTAAGTATTTATTGTTAATGAGTAATTTAAAAAGTATATTATCTAGCTTTCATCTACAAGATGAGTTAAATCCTAAAATTTGGGAACTACCTAATGAAAGGTATATGTCCGACCCAAAAGGTCAGGATGAAATTATGGTGCCAAAGGTTAGAGAACGTTTGTTACAAATTGCTTACGAATTCATCGACTTTATTGGTGTGGATATGGTTGTTGACGATGTTGTTATGACNGGGTCATTAGCAAACTACAACTGGTCAAAATATTCTGATATTGACCTACACATTCTTGTTGACTTCAAACAATTCTCGGAAAAAGAATTACCTTTATATGAAGAACTATTCCGATTAAAGAAAACATTATATAACGATAAACACAACATAACCATTTTTGGTTATGACGTTGAATTGTATGTTCAGGATACAAGTGAACCTCACACTAGTAGTGGGGAGTATTCAGTATTGATGGATGAGTGGATAACTAAGCCAAAAAAAGAAGATGTTGAGATTGACACAACGTTAATCAAAACTAAATCTGAAGAATGGATGAAAATGATTGATGATGTAATCAATGATGCGGAAGATGAGGATTCTTTAGAAACTTCTAAAGAAATCATAAATAAATTTAAAGATAAACTTAAAAAATACAGAACACGAGGTTTAGAAGATGGGGGTGAATTCTCAAATGAAAACTTGGTTTTTAAAGTTTTAAGACGAAATGGTTACATTCAAAAACTATTTGATTTTCAAACAAAACACGCAGATAAAAATCTTTCTTTGAAAGAAAGGTATATATATTAATAAATAAAAATTATGGGAAAAAAAATTATAAAACTAACAGAATCTGAATTATACAATTTAGTTAAAAAAGTCCTTCAAGAACAAGAACAAAAAGACAGTTCTTTTTATAGAATTGATGGTGAGGCTTTTAAAGTTATTAACGGACAATTATATCACGCTAAGGTAGATTATGAAACTGGTGATGTTAAGTTAGTCGCAAATTTTAATGGAAATGTTAACGATTTTAAAGTTATTCCGGATTTAAATACGGGTGGAGGTACTGTTGTTGGTGATGAATTTAACAAAAATGTTGCTTTAGCAACTAAAAATTGGCCGGACCTTATCAGGTCAAACAACTCGTCACTTCAATATAAATCAATCCCTTTTCCGGTTTATATGATAATCCCAAAACCTAATAATCCTTTGGACAAGTTAAAATTAAAAGGTAATGAAGATAGAATTGGTACACCATCTGTTTTTTCAATAAGTATTGGTCAATACGATAAAAGATTGGCTGATTTATATAAAAAATCTACTGATGGTACAATATCTTTTGATACGTATATTAAGTCAGGTCGTTATATATATTTGTTGCAAACTAGTCCTTCGGATTATATTACAGAACATTTACGATTTGGAAAAGATGAACCTATTGAGGATACCGTTGAATTAAATATTGAAAGTCCATTTAAATTTAATGAAGTGAATTTAACCGACGAAGCTCAAAAAGAATTTATAGATTTTATCAAATCAATTAAAACTAATTATTCTGATGCTACAGGAGATGTAGAAGTAATATCATCAGCATCTATCGATGGAGACCCTGAAGGTAAAGTTGCCTCAGGTAAAACAAGAAAGGTTTATGATATGGAATTATCTAAAAAAAGAGCTGAAACAATTGTATCAACTCTTAAAAATAACTTACCGGGTATTAAATTAAATTTTATACCTAATGGTATTGGACAAACAGACCAATTTGCACCGGGTAAAAAATGGCCGGAAGTGACTAACCAAGATGAAACCGCACCTAATAGAAGATTAATTATTAAACTTCCACAAATAACTAAAAAAGGGTCTTAAAGACCCTTTTTTTATTATATTAAAATATTTGTATATTAATTATTTTTTTATCGGTATAAGAATCAAAACAAAAAATCATCACATATTTGTTAATCGTTGGTTTAATTCCTTCGTGAAATATTGATTGAATCTTTACGGTATTAGTTTTTTTATCCAAAATATAGGTATATGATGTATAAGTTTGTTCATCCTGTAATTTTTTGGCAAAATCGAATTGTTCGAATAATTGTACAGTTTCTAATTTAGTAATATCCAAGTTAAATTTATCGATTAATTGTTTAACCGATATAGAGTCACGTTTCCATAAATCATTTAATTCGTAAAAGTCCCCTTCTTTTTTCAAGGGAATTTGACCAAATGATAAATTTGAAATAAAAATAAGAAGGACAATGGTGATTAATTTTTTCATATCAGTAGACGTTTTAATATTTATACAAAGATAATATTTTTTTTTTAATTCACAACTATTTATAAATAAAATTCGTTGATAAAAATCTTTTTTAAATAAAAAATAGGTATTATCAATAATAAACCTGTCGGGATTACAACATTTTTGATTCCGAATATATTTATATATAAAATAATTTTATAAAAAATTAACAAATGGGAAATAATTTAAAACCGATTGGTAGCGAAAAATTACAAGGTATGGAGAAAATTCAACGTATCATGGAAATCGCAAAATACAATGAAAATATACCTACACCGATAAATGAGAACACATCAGTTGACTATAATAGAACATTAGCCGACGGTAGAAATTATCAGATTATTAAAGAAAAAAATGGTTATATCATTAAACGAAGTTTGACTGAATCTACTGATGAAGTGGATTATTTAGAGCCAATGAAAAATAGAAAGTATTATTCATCTTATTCTCAAGCGTTCAAAAGGCTTAATTTAATAGCGAAAGAAGTAAATGTTAATGAAGGTCAAGAGGCTAACGTTAATTTATTTTACGAAAATGACGCTACAAAATATATTTTAAAAATGAAAGGTGGGGAAACAGAAGAACAAGCTCCGGCACCTGCACCCGCTCCGGCACCTGCACCCGCTCCGGCACCTGCACCCGCTCCGGCACCTGCACCTGCTCCGGCACCTGAAGACGAATTTGATATTGATGATACAGAAGAACTTGATTTAGGTGATGACGAAATGGATACTGAAGATGACGAAATTGTTACGTTAAAAGTTATTCAAAAGTTAACAGGTAAATTGGCTCAAAAATTAAGAGCGTTTGAAGATGCTCAAGAAGACGAACCAATGACTTCTAAAGACATTAAGTATGTTATTAACTCAATCTTATCGGCTTTAGATTTAGCATCTTTAGATGAAGAAGATAAAGAAGAGATAATGAATAAATTTGAAGATATTGAAGCTGACGATTATTTAGGTGGTGACGATATGGATGGTGAAGATTTAACTGATGATAGTGAAGTTGAAGATATCCAAGCAGATATGGATGTAGAACCTGAAATGGCCGAAGGATTTATGTATGATGACGTTGATGACGATAATCCTGATGATTTTGAATTTGATTTTGAAGAAGAGGATGAATTACCTTCTCACCCAAGACATAGAAGATTAAGACCACATTCAATGAAAGACAGCCACGCTGACCGTTTAGAAGGTATGTTTGAAGGTATGTTCACAGAATCAAAAGTTGATGAAGTATTAAGAGGTTATTTTAAAATAGACCAAAAAGAAAAACAATTATTAGAAAACAAGAAACAAACACAATCTTTAATTAAAGAAGAGAGAAAAAATAAAATTTCTAAAATCAAACAAATTTCTGAAAGTATTTCTCAAGAAGTTGCTTCTACTAAATTAATAACAAAATATCCGGGAGCGAAATTAGTTGGTAAAACTAACAAACATAACTTGGTATTTGAAATGGATAATAAACAGCTTAGAGTAAACACTAAAGGTGAGATACTATGAGTTATTTAATATATGTTAACGAATTAGGACCAAATTATAAAGGGGATAACATATATGAATTTATTTTCTCGGATAGTTTGGAAAACATTTGGGGTGAAAATTGGGATGCTAAACCATCCAACAGATACCCACTCCCACCTGATTTAGAACACATAAAAAAAGTAGGAGTTTTGAAGAATGATATGATAACCATGTCAGTAATTCAAAACTCTGATTATTTTTCGATGATTGATTCTATGGATGGGATAATTGCTTTGGGGTATGAAAATGAAAGTGATGACGTTGATTTTGATAGACAAACTAGATTAGTATTCTCGTTTGGTGAAACAGAAGAATCAGTAAAAAATAAATTATACGAACGAGACATCGTTTTAGAATTTGAAAAAAAAGTTGTATATGAACACTAATCAAAAAAAATTGAAACTTATTAAAGAAGGATTTAAAGCTTCAACATTACAATATTTGTCGGATAAACAAATTAACGCATTATTCACTAGATTACAAGAACAAGTTAGTGCTGTAACAGAACCGGCTAAAAAAGGATATAAAATTGGTGAAAAAGGTGGTAACTTACCAGCAGCCCCTAAAGGTTATAATATTAATAAAAATACTGATGGTACTATAACGGCAATACCTAATGAACAAAAAGATTTAGGTGAAGATACTGAGGTAGACAAAGATGATGAAGATAAAGGTGAAGTAAGTCAAGACCCTGTACAAGTACAAGGACCTGACGGGATGGATGATGATTCGGATAACCAACTTCAAGAAAAATTTGAATCTAAAAGTCAACAAAAATATTTCTTTGCAAGATGTAATGATAAAACACAATCTAAAAAAATTAGAGATAAGTGGTGTAGAATGGCTGATGAGTTTGCTCAAGATACTAAATTTAATAAATTACCTGAAAAGAAAAAAGAACCAAAAGAAAATTTTAGTTTTGATGATTACACTAAAAAAGTAGGTGCAGCATTGACGGGTGGAATGAAAAATAATTTGACTAAAATATCTCCAAGTGTTACTATTGGTGAAAACGAAATAGAAAAACAAATTATGAGATTAGTTGAAAAACATATAACACCTAAAATGTCTAAAAAAGATTTTTTAAGTTTAATTGGTGAGGATACAAAAACTGCTCCGGCAAAACCAAAAGTTAAACCGGGAACAAAACCGGGAACAGATTCTCCATACAAACCTAAACCGGGTGTTAAACCAGCTCCTAAAGCGAAAAAAGAAATTGATGAGGATACTAAAACCGCTCCTGTAAAACCAAAAGTTAAACCAGGAACAAGACCGGGAACTGATTCTCCATACAAACCTAAACCGGGTGCTAAACCGGCACCTAAAGCTACTAAAAAAGAATTACCAACTTGGTTATCATTTGATAGTATAGGTCTTAAAATTGATTAATCATGAGTTTAAATATAAAAATGGAAGAGATTTTAAAAGCTAAAACAAAATTAGAAAGAAAATTATCTGAAGGTACAATTACTAAAAATGAACATTCATTACTTAAAGAAATTAAAAGTAGTTTAGTTGAAGCTCCAATTGATTATGAAGGCCCTGAAAGAATGGAACCGGGTATTGAAAGAAAAATTACTTCAAAACAAACACCATTTAATCAAAATCCAGCTTTACCACAAGACGGTGATAAAGATTATATTGAAGTAATCTCGTCTAAACGTTTTAAAGATTCTGTAGACAAAGTAAGAAGATATTTGGGTGACACTACCGCAATTCAAGGAAACAATCCAATGATGGGGTTAATGTCAACTGTAATGAATGGTTTACAAAGAATTGTACAGGTTGAATCTCAAAATAAAGAATATTTAGAAAGATTAGCTGTTAATTTAGTTGTTAAAGAACTTGGAATTCCTGAAGGGTCTTTACAGTTCGACGCTCAATTAGTTCACGGACCTATGGCTGCGGCTCAAGGAATGCAAACAGAACCTCAACAACCTAGTGATGAAGAAGTTAAAGACGCATTTAAAAAGGCGGAAGACCATTCTGAAGAATTAGAAGATTTTGCAGATGAATTTGAAAAATTCAATTTAGAAAAATCTAAAAGAAGATTAATTAACTCGTTAATACAAGGAGCCGCTTTTAAAGGTGGTCATATGTATGTGTTAGTTAGTGATGAATTAAGTAGATTAGACCCTAACTTACTTAATCATTATGGTGTTACACAAGCCCTTATGGAACATTTATACTGGTTATACCCGGATATGGAAGGTATGGCAGGTTCAGGAGGTGGACAAATGGGACAAAGTGAGGTGGATGATGAAACAGACCCACCAACAGTTAAGGCAAGAGCTATGACGTTTCCATTATTAGTTCACGAATTAGTAAAAGGTGTTTATGAAGTATTTGGAACACATGGTTTACCTGATGACCCAAAACAAGCCGAAATGGTTTTAGGGGCGGAAGATACATTACCTGCCGAAATATGGGATTCTAGATTAGGTCCAATATTTTGGGAAAAATTTTTAGAGGCGTATCCTGATAAATTGTTTGATGATGATATGAAGCACATCCAACATTATTTATTTGTGAGATTCTCAAAACTATCAGCACAAGAGTTTTTAAGAGTAGCTAAACTAATATTAGAAGGAAACCCACAAGGTGCTCAATTTATTCAAAGAATGGTTGACGAAATCGTTAATGATTTGAAAAAAGATGAGTATGATGAAAAAATGGGTGACGATAATGATGATGATGACTACGGTGACGACGACTTGGATGATTTTGATTTGTCGGCACTTGGGTTCTAAAAACCAAACCGACTTATGTCAAATTTAACAAAAGAACAAGTATTAATTGAATACGTAAAATGTAATAGAGATGTTGAATACGCGTTAAGAACGTATTTAGAAACATATGATAATACGGTTAAAAAATATGTTCCATTAGAACTTTTTCCTGACCAATTATCTTTATTAGAAGATTACGAAGAATATAATGAAAATATTGCATTAAAGTACAGACAGGCCGGGGTATCAACAGTTACCGCGGCTTGGATGTCAAGAAAGTTAGTATTCGCAAGAAAAGAAACCCCCGAGAAAATATTGATTATTGCCAATAAGTTGGATACTTCATTGGAGATGGCGAATAAAATAAAAGCGTTCGTTGCTCAATGGCCAACTTGGACAGGTGTAGATTTTGATAAAGCGAAAAATTCCCAAAAACATTATAAATTAACAAACGGGTGTGAGGTTAAAGCCGTTGCAACATCTAAGGATGCCTTGCGTGGATTTACACCTACCATACTTGTATTTGACGAGGCGGCGTTTATCGAAGCTGACAGTGACTTTTGGGCTGCTTGTATGGCGTCCCTATCTACGGGGGGTAAAGTAATAGTTGTATCAACACCTAACGGATATGACCCAATTTACTATGAAATATACGACCAAGCATTACGTAATATGAATGACTTCAAAATTACCGAAATGTTTTGGTATCGTGACCCACGTTATACTAAAGATTTATTCTTGGTAAAAACTGATGATATAATTCATTTCCTATTAAATAAAGAAGATTATAATCCGGACGAATTTCTTGATTGGGCTAAAATACCTTATGAANANAGAAATTATAAAGAATTAAGGGTTTTAATGGATGCTGGTTACAAACCTTGTTCAAGTTGGTTTGAGGCGATGGTTAAGAAATTAAAATACGATAAACGTAAAGTATCCCAAGAGTTAGAATGTAACTTTTTAGGTTCAGGGGATAACGTATTTGATTCTCTTATGATGCAAAAGATTCGTGAAAATATGATTCTTGAACCTAAATCAAAGTTGATGGGTAATGCTCTTTGGATTTGGAAAGAACCGGTTGTTGGTCACAAGTACATTATGGGTGTCGACGTTTCTCGTGGAGATTCTGAAGATTTTAGTTCATTTCAAATTGTTGATTTTGATACTCAAGAACAAGTTGCCGAGTATGTAGGTAAATTACCTCCGGACACTATGGCAGAAATTTGTCATAAATGGGCGACAAATTATTCTTGTTTTGTGGTAATTGATATCACTGGAGGTATGGGTGTTTCAACATCTAGAAAACTCCAAGAAATGAATTACAAAGATTTATATGTTGATGGTGTTGACACAGCAAACAAATGGAAATACGACCCAAAAGCCGCGGAGAAAATTCCGGGAATAAACTTTAATAATAAAAGAGTTCAAATCATTGCTTCGTTTGAAGAAGTAATGAGACATGGGTTTAGAATTTATAGTTCTCGTTTATATAATGAAATGAATACTTTTATTTATATGAATGGTAGACCTGACCACCAAAAAGGTCATCATGACGATTTAATTAT
>JGI24766J26685_10000489_pt1 | contig 11326 bp, 20 predicted proteins | sample SanBayMetagenome_FD_26685 | JGI IMG/M metagenome (IMG submission 26685)
TAATAGGGAGTCATAAAACATGGCTATTTCGCGCGCACAACTTCTCAAGGAACTGCTCCCCGGTCTGAACGCTTTGTTCGGTCTGGAGTACAAGAAGTACGAAAACGAGCATGAGGCGATTTACGAAACTGAATCGTCTGAGCGTTCCTTCGAAGAAGAAATCCAGCTTTCCGGCTTCGCTGCTGCTCCTGTCAAGGCTGAAGGCTCTGCCATCAGCTACGACAATGCTCAGGAAGCATGGACGGCTCGTTACAACCACGAAACCATCGCGATGGGCTTCTCGATCACCGAAGAAGCTATGGAAGACAACCTGTATGACAGCCTCTCGGCTCGTTATACCAAGGCTCTTGCTCGCGCGATGGCTTACACGAAGCAGGTCAAGGCGGCTTATCCGCTGAACAACGGCTTCTCTGGCGGTGCCTTCAACTCCGGCGACGGCGTTGATCTGTTCAGCACACTTCACCCACTCGTGGGCGGTGGCTACAACAGCAACACACCTTCCACGGCTGCCGACCTGAACGAAACGTCGCTTGAAGCTGCGGTCATTCAGATCGCTGGTTTCAAGGATCAGCGCGGCCTCTTGATTGCGGCTAAACCCCGCAAGCTGGTTGTTCCGCCGAGCCTGATGTTCGTTGCCACTCGCTTGCTGGAGACTGAACTCCGCACAGCGACGGCTGATAACGACATCAACGCCATCAAGACCAACGGGACAATCCCCGAAGGTTACGCTGTCAACCACTACCTGACAGACAACGATGCGTGGTTCCTCATCACCGACGTTCCGAACGGCATGAAGCACTTCGAGCGTACACCGCTTTCCACTTCGATGGACGGCGACTTCGACACGGGCAACGTCCGTTACAAGAGCCGCGAGCGTTACAGCTTCGGCGTGTCCGACCCGCTGGGCATCTTCGGTTCGCCGGGTGCTGGCTAATCTACCGAGGGGGAGCTTCGGCTCCCCCTTCTTTCTTTCCGGGTTAATCCGGCTCCACAGACTGTCCCGGCAGACGTTGCAGAGACTGCGGAGCTTTTCCTGCAAGAGGTTTATTCTCATGGGTACTACAACATTTTCCGGCCCAGTTGTATCTAAGGCTGGCTTTATCACAGGCACCGACGCGGTTGCCACTTCTGTCACCAGCGCCACCCTCACACTCACATCGGCCAACGGCCTCGCTGACGCCTACAATGGCGAAACAATTCCGCTGAACCTTGCTTCTGGTCAGGCTGTGACACTTCCTGCGTCTTCTGGCTCTCAGGCCACTTATACATTCTTCATCGGCACAAGCATCACCAGCAACTCAACAACCATCAAGGTTGCGAATGCTACAGACGTTATGGTTGGCTATGCCTCGATTGGCTCTGCTGGCACCGCTGGCGTTTTTGCCTCGGCCCCGACATTTGACACGGTAACACTCAACGGCAGCACGACTGGCGGTCTCGTTGGCTCGATCATCACTGTCAAGGATGTGGCAACAGGTTACTGGCAGGTTAGCGCGAACCTCAATGGCTCCGGCACTGCCGCCACTCCATTCAGCGCCACAGTGTCGTAATCTGGCCTCGTAGGAGGCCAATATGGCTATCAACACATCTAATATTCAGGCGACCACTCGCACGGACGATGGGGACATTTATGCTTCCCGCGCCCGTGTGAAGGGTATCCACGTTACTACAACATCTGCTGGATCCATCGTTCTCAAAGACGGCGGGACCAGCGGAACCACGCGCCTTAGCGTGGCAATCGGTGCAAGCTATTCGGGCAACATTATCATCCCGAATGACGGCATCCTTTTCGAGTCAAGCGTATATCTCGACCTCACGAACGCCACTTCGGTGACCGTTTTCTATCAGGCTTAACAGGAGGCTCGGATGGCAGAAATTGCTTCGGTTACACAACGCGGCAAGTTCGAACCATTCGAGCTTCAGGTTTCCCGTGGTCAGGTTGCATGGCATCGTGCCGTTGTGATCTTCGGATTTAACTCTGACGTTGACTCAAGCCCCGAGACCATTTGGCCGGGTGGAGGCCTCTTAGCGTTCCCAGCATCTCCAATTCGGATGAAGGTTAGCTCCGCAAACGCCAACGACACGTCTGATGGAACGGGTGCTAGAACTGTATTCATCGGTGGTCTCGACGCCAATCACAACGAGATCTCCGAGACTGTTACGCTGAGCGGACAGACTGCCGTCCTGACAACAAAGTTTTACCTCCACATCAATCAGGCCTATGTTCTGACTGCTGGCAACTTGAACGGCGCTGCCGGGAACATTTACATCGGTGATGGCACCGTAACAGCAGGCGTTCCTGCTACCGTGTATGACATGATTGCCTACGACTACAACGACCGCATAACAGGCAGCTTTACAATACCCGCAGGGTACACAGGCTACGTCATGCAGGGGCTGTTCTCTACCGGACAATCGGGCGGCTCGAACCCGGTCACTGGCCGACTTGTGACTCGCGGCACGAACAACATCAGGATGACAGTAGCCGTGACTGTCCTTAACAACGGAACAGCCGACTACTCATTCGAGTATCCTGTTGCAATCCCCGAAAAGACAACGCTTGAAGCTCAGGGCTTTGGAGCATCGGAAAACAACTCCTGCTCCTCAATGTTTATCCTCAACCTCATCAAAAATGACGGTGCATAATGGCAAGCTCTCCTGCATGGACGCGCAAGGAAGGCAAGAATCCAAAAGGCGGGCTGAACGCCAAGGGACGCGCCTCCGCTAAGGCTCAGGGGATGAACCTGAAGCCTCCGGCACCAAAGCCAAAGACAAAGAAGGATGCGGGCCGCAAAGCTTCATTCTGTGCTAGAATGTCCGGCATGAAGAAGAAGCTAACATCTTCCAAGACTGCCAACGATCCAAACAGCCGCATCAACAAATCTCTTCGCGCGTGGAACTGCTAATGAAAAAGCCAGTCTGGGAAACCAAAAATCCCGCCAAGAAATCAAAGAAGATGACACCTGCCCAGAAGGCGAAGGCTAAGGCTTTCGCCGCTAAGACAGGCACGAAATACCCGTCGTTCGTTGCCAACCTCCAAGGCATGAAGAAGGGCAAGTAATGTTTCAAGCTCTCCTTGGCCCCGGCCTCAAAATGATCGAAAAGCTGGTTGACCGGATCCCTGACCCGGCAGCCCGCGAACGCGCGTCGATGGAGATGCAGTCTGAACTCCTGAAGTATGCTGCCGAGCAGTCGGTGGCACAGATGGAGGTCAACAAGGTTGAGGCTGGCCATTCAAGCATATTTGTTGCTGGCTGGCGTCCCTTTATCGGTTGGATGGGCGGGGTTTCACTCGGATATGCGTTCCTGCTCCAGCCAATCCTTTCGTGGTTCCTTGCTATTGTCGGCGTTGAAACCCCGCTCCCTATGCCCGATACAGAAGCCATGATGGCGCTTGTTACAGCCATGCTCGGCGTCACGGCAGCCCGGTCCTTCGACAAGTGGAAGGGTACATCAAAATGAGTGCGATATACATATTTGTGATCGCCGCTCTTCTGCCGACTGGTGAGATGAAGTTCATCCGAATGGAGGTTGCTCAATGCCCTGAAAAGGCAGCCGTTGAGCAAATCTTCGAGGAGAAGATTAAGAAGAACGAGATAGTAGCTTGGGGCGGAACATGCTTCTTGGCTCCCGGTCAGAAGGGGATCAAGGCATGAGCAATGTGGATGTTGCTGTGGCAAGATTGGAAGTTCAGGTGGAACGCCTAGAAGCTGACATGCAGGAAATGAAGGGCGACATCCGTTTTATCCGGAAGAAGCTCGACGAGGCTGCTGGTGGCTGGAAAGTATTTATGCTGGTCGGCGGTATTGGTGCCGCTCTTGGCGGATTCCTTATCAAGATTGTTGACATGATGGTGTCCAAATGAGCGAGCCAAAATGGCTAGGTGTTGCCCGAAAATACATCAACACCAAAGAGGTTCCGGGGCCGAAAAACAACCCGGTTATTATTGGTTGGGCCAAAAGGCTCGGAGGCTGGTTTGCCTCGTTCTACACGAAAGATGAAATCCCTTGGTGCGGTCTGTTTGTTGCAAATTGCATGAAGGAGTGTGGCTTTCCAGTGCAGGGGGATGCTCTATCTGCCCTTGGCTGGTCGGACTACGGGACGCGAGTTCAGCCGTGCATCGGCGCAATCATGATCTTCAGCCGTCAGGGTGGTGGCCACGTTGGCTTCTACGTCTCAGAGGACGCTGAAACATACCACATTCTTGGCGGCAACCAGAGCGACAATGTGAGCGTTGCCCGCATTGAAAAGAAGCGTTTCCATGATTGTCGCTGGCCTCCCGGCGCAAAACCACCCATCGCAGGGAGACTGGTTCTCAATCGCAACCCCGCCCCAATCTCAAGGAACGAGGCATAATATGGCTATGGGTCGCTCAAGCATGGGCAAACAGGTTCTAAAAGCTCCCGGTAAAGTCCGGAAGGTAATGAAAGAGTTCAAGGCGGGTAAACTGCACTCGGGGTCCAAAAAAGGCCCAGCCGTGAAGAACCCAAAACAGGCAATCGCTATCGCGTTGAGCGAAGCTCGCAAGGGAAAGAAGAAGTAAGATGGCAAAAGATCCATACGCAGAAGGCATGGTCAAAGACGGAACTCCGGCTGATTACCTTGATGAGGAAAATGGCGACAAGAAAAAGAAGATGATCCCGCTTCCTCGCCCGCGTCCTGATTTCGTTAATCGCGCCAAGAAAGCGGACAAGCTCATCATCATCAAGAAGGCCGATGGTGGTATGATCGACGGTGCAGCTATTCGCGGTAAGACAAAAGGCACAATGTGCTAAGGAGGCCGTAATGGCTCGTGGCGATGGTAAGGCTCAACGCGGTTATACGCGCGGCAAAGGTGTAATCAAGATGGCGGCAGGTGGAAACCTTGCCGCTCGTGATGCTGCTATGGGCGGTGCTGCCGTTGGTAGCCGCGCTGAAGCCACCCGTAGCACTAGCGGTGGTTTTGGAGGCCAGACATCTCGCGCAGAACCGGGTGGCATTGGTGGTGGTGGCGGTGGCGGCAGGGATGCCTCTGGAAGGCCTTCAGGAGGCTCAGCAGCGGGTCAAATCGCCCGCCTTGGCCCCAATACCGCCGAAGCCATGACTCAAGCTGGAGTGAACTCTGGTCGCGCCCAAATGCTTTCTGGCATTCTTGGGGGTCAAGTTTATGGGCCGGGGCCAAGGTCGTTTTCTCCATCCGGGAAAATTACTGACCGCATTCCTGACACGACAGATTTTTCTGATGTTGTTCGTCCGGGTGCTGCCCCCTATTCACTTTCCAAGCCGCTTCAAATTGACACAACTCCAGTCCCCTTTAACCCTATGGATTTGTTCAATAGGCAGAATGTCCAGATGCGCCATGCGCTTGTAAGCCCCACGGGGTTTCGTGGGACTTTAGGTGAACAGCCAATGCCAATTGCCTCGGAAATCCAAAGGCTTAGCCCTGTTCGGACTGGCTCATTCGGGACACAAACCCAGAGAGCGGAAGCGGGATTTGCGCCAAAACAAATCACAGACCGGATAGGCAATGAAGAAGCTCCCTATGGCTTGCAAACAGCGAGGGCGGAGTCTCGCCTTCCTTCAATGCAAATCACGAGAACCCCGCAAACAGCAAGGGTTGAGCCTCGCCTTCCTTCGAAGCAAATCTACGACCGCATTGCTCAATACCCAGAGGCGGCACCGCCCGACACTTTGGGTTCATTCGGATCTGCTGCCACTCGTTCAATTGCCTCGGCAGCCCCTCCCGCGTCTCCATACGGAACTCCTAAGTTCCGCTCAAGCTACGAGGATCAGCAGTCTATTGTTCCGGGTTCTGTGACGTTTAAACAGGCTTCAACGTTCACCCCATTTGCACAGACCCCGACTGGTCAGGAACTTCTTGACATGAGCAAGAAGCCGATGACCGCCGAACAGGCGAAAGCTCTACAAGAAAAATTTCCTCCCGGCAGCGCGTTCTATGCCCAGCCCGGGAAAGGCATATTTGACCTGCAAAACGTGGCGGCGGCACAATACCCAGCCCCTAAAAACCTTTCTGGCCTTGATACATATCCGGCAACGATTGACGGGTACAAGTTCAATGTGGGGATCCCAAAAAATGCCGGGTCTGATGTTCCGTATGGGCCGAAGATTGGACAGTTCAACGCCGCACCTACCCCGCAAAAGACACAGTCCCAGACTGGCTCAGTTGGGACACAAACCCCGAGGGCAGAGGCATCCTTTACGCCAAAACCAAAAGCCAAGTCTGCTTCTACGCCCACAAAGAAGGCGACGCCAAAAGAAGGCAGCGTGTTTGTCAAGGACGGCGTCCGCTACCAGATCAGAGGTGGCAAGGCGTATAACTTCAATGTCCCCGGCGGCAGGTCTAAAGAGGAAAGGCGCTTTGGTGAGAGAGAACCCGGCGGACTTCGAAATAAGCGGGACGGTGGCGTCATTAGCAAAAGCGATGGCGCAGCGACTAGAGGCAAAACACGGGGTCGTTATATCTAATGGCAAGCCCAAAAACTAGCATTGGCGCGGCTTTATTCGCGGCAAAACCCCGCAAAAGAAGGCGCAATCTTTCACCNGCAAANCGNCACAGCAAGGCACTTGGCCCCAAAAGTGACATGAAGCGGGATCGCGGGAAGCACTAGCAGAGACGGGAAGTGCATCAATTGGGTAGGCGGGCTGGTTATGAACCCGAAGGGTCGTCAGCCGGGGATGCACATTTGTAACATATTTAGCCCCGTATATGGGGTTTGTGCTATACTGGCATAAACAAGGTACAACTCATGACAACCAGCGGCACAGCCACATTCAATCTAGATTTCGCCGAGATCGCCGAGGAAGCGTTTGAACGCGCTGGCCTTGAGCTACGCTCCGGCTATGATATGAAGACTGCTCGGCGCAGCCTAAACCTGATGTCTGCCGAATGGTCTAACATGGGGTTGAACCTGTGGACAGTTGCAACTGGAAGCATCCCGCTTGTTTCGGGTACTGGCACATACAACCTCCCGGCAGACACTATCGACGTGATTGAGCATGTCATTCGGACGAACAACTCCGGCCAGAACACCGACCTCACGATGCAGCGCATTTCGGTCTCCGACTATGCAGCCATCCCGACGAAGTCTACTCAGGGTCGCCCGATACAGATTTACGTCAATCGGCAGATCCAGCCGACTGTAACCGTCTGGCCCGTCCCCGATAGCAGCACACCCTACACGCTGGTATACTGGTATCTGCGGAGGATGGAAGACACCGGGGCGAGCGCCGCCAATACAGCCGACATCCCAGTCCGATTTTTGCCTGCCCTTGTTTCGGGGTTGGCATACTACATTGCACTTAAAAACCCCGACGCGGCAGACCGCATCCAGCTTCTGAAAGGCCTATACGAGGAGCAGTTCTCCTTGGCAGCCTCTGAAGACCGAGACCGCGCTCCAGACCGATTCCTGCCCTATGTAGGCTTCGGGGGTTACTAATGAGCGTCCCGTATGCCAAGGGTAGGCGGGCATTTGGGTTCTGCGACCGCTGTGGTTTCAGAGCCGATCTTTCTCGACTCTACTTCCAGCCAGTCAAGGGCAGGAACACCAACCTCAAAGTCTGCACCCAGTGCCTTGATAAAGATCATCCGCAGTTGTTCTTGGGGATGTTCCCGGTCATTGACCCGCAGGCTCTGCGAGATCCCCGCCCAGACACCGCACAGGTGGCAAGCGAGGCTTTGTTCGGGTGGATCGACGTTGTGGAGCTTATGCAAAACAATTCGGTCGGTGGTATCGTAGGAAACAACGCCGTCTACTGCGAAGGCCAGATTGGCACAGTAGTCGTTCTCAACAATGGTCAATATCAACCAAGTATCTAGGAGACACCCCATGAAGGGTAAAACAGGTAAGCCCACTGCATTGCGCGGTGGCGGTTTGGCCCGCAAGGGCGTCGGCATGGCCCTCAAGGGCGGCGGCATGGCTCGCAAGGGTACAGGCTCTAACGCTGAACCCGGCGGTAAGGTAAAGAAAATGGCGATGGGCGGAAAGCCCGGAGAAAGTGCTATGGCGCAGGCCGAAGCCTCTCGTTCAGTGTCCCGCGCTGCGTCATCTCCCCGTGATGGCGGTTTAGGCGGTTTAGCTGGCGCTGGCAGGTCTGCCGGGAGTGGCGGTGCCTCTGGCGTGCGTAACCCGGCTCCAAATCGTCCCGGAATTGGGATGACACGACCCGGTTTTCCATCCAAGCCCGCGCCCGGAATGACACGCCCCGTAGTCTCCGGTAAATCCCCATCATTGCCGACCCCTAGCGCCAGTCAAATCATGGGCGGCAAGGGTGGCCCCGGCTTCGAGACCGCAGTTCAGAAGAACCCCGAACTTGTTAAGAAATATCTTGAAGATGCCAAGCGTGTCCCAATGAAAAATATGAAATCCGGCGGCAAGGTGTCCAAGTACGCCAATGGCGGCGCGGTCAAGATGACCGCTGGCGCTGGCTCGGGTTCTGGTCGCCTCGAAAAGGTTGCCGCTCACAAGGGTGCCAAGCGCGTCCCGGCAGCCAATCTCAAGTCCGGCGGCAAGGTTAAGGGTAAGTAACATGGCAAAGAATGAGCTTGAAAAGCTGACCAAGGGTCAGAAGAAAGAAAATGTGGCGCTGATTAACGGCGGCATGTCTATGGGCGTCTATTCTGGCTTGATGCCGAAGATCGAAAAGACGCACACAATGCGTGGCTTCGGCGCTGCGACCAAGGGCAAGACCTTCTCAAAGAACGGCTGATTAGATGAACTACACTGAACTGAAAGCGCAGATCTGGGCTTATCTCCAGACCGACGATGACGGCCTCGGCGGAATGACGGATACAATCATCCGGCAGGCCGAAGAGCGTATTGTGCGTTCAGTGCAGCTTCCAAACTTCCGTAAGAACGTAACAGGGACAGCGACAGGCGGGGTCAAGTATCTTGCAACCCCGTCCGACTTTCTCTCAGCGTATTCCCTCGCGGTGATCGTGAGCGGCGACCAGTCGTACTTGCTGCCGAAGGATGTTGCCTTCATTCGTGAGGCATATCCCACAGTATCAACGACCGGGGTTCCAAAATATTATGCCATCTTCGACGACAACACATTCCTACTCGGCCCCGCACCTACAACGGGGTACGACTTTGAACTCCACTACTACTATGAGCCAGCCTCCATCGTTGACACGAGTACAAGCTGGCTTGGCGACAATGCTGAGAATGCGCTTCTTTATGGCTGCTTGGTTGAGGGCTACACTGTTCTCAAGGGCGACCCCGAGCTTATGCAGGTCTACGTTGACCGCTATATCGACGCGCTGACACAGTTGAAGACATTGGGCGAAGGCAGGGATCGTTCGGATACTTATCGTAACGGCGAGACAAGGGTTAGGCCTAACTAATGTTTGAAACCATTGCGGGGCTTGGCTCCGTGTACGTTGAAACCACACATAATCGTGGCTTCACGGCAGAAGAGTGGACTGAACGCCTGCTCAACAAACTAATTCACATCGCGGACACGGCACCTCCTGCCATCAAGGATCAGGCCATTGCATTCCGCGAATCAATGCGGCCAGCGATTGTTCAGCACATGAAGCAGGCCATCAACAGCGACAGGACAACCCTGACCGCGAAACTTAAGGAAGCAGGCCACAATGATGTGGCTGACCTGATCGGGAGACTATAATGGCAATTTCTCAAGCAATGCCGACAAGCTTCAAGCAGGAGCTTCTGACGGCCACACACGACTTCACGAACACCACGGGCGACGTTTTTAAGATTGCCCTGTACACTTCTTCAGCTTCGCTTGGCGCGTCCACAACTGTGTATTCCACCTCCAACGAAGTGGCAAACGGTAACGGGTACACCACTGGTGGCAACACGCTCACGAATGTGACCCCGACGACATCTGGAACCACAGCATTTTTGACGTTTAACGGCTCCACATCGAACACCACAACGTGGACGACAGCTACGATCACCGCCAACGGCGCTTTGATCTACAATAGCAGCAAGTCAAATAAGGCCGTCGCTGTTCTTGCTTTCGGTGGCGACAAGACCTCGACGGCTGGTGACTTCTCGATTGTGTTCCCAACAGCAGACGCTTCAAACGCCATCATCCGCATCGCTTGAGGTAGCCTAGATGGCAATTTCCCTTAAGCACAGTTTCACTTCTGCCGTAGCGGACGAGGGGGATACCTCACTTGTTCGGCCTTCCAACTGGAACGCCGAGCATACCCTCACGCTTGCAACATCGCGCATTCTTGGTCGCACCACGGCAGGCACAGGTTCTGTCGAGGAAATTTCTGTTGGCACTGGCTTAAACCTGTCATCGGGGTCGCTTGCTGTAAGCAGCACCACCCCGCAGGTGAACTCCATCAACACGTTCACCGTGGCTCAGGTTATCGAAACCACCGATAATTCAAACCCCGCACTCCGCATTACGCAGCTTGGCACGGCAGATGCTCTCCGAGTTGAAGACGAAACAAGTCCTGACGCGACGCCGTTTGTCATCACGGCAGCAGGCCATGCGATTGCTGGTTATGGCTCCACACTCACTATTGAAACCGTGGTGCCGCAGTTCCAGTCGCACACAGCCACGCTTGATGAAGGCGGTTTCGGCGGCGTTGACTGGGGCAACACTGCCACAGGTCAGGTCAACTGGTTCGGCAAGTCTCGCGGTGGCTCCTATGGGTCGCAGGCGATTGTCCAATCCGGCGACACCATTGGTGACTTCCGCTTCTATGGCTCTGACGGCGTTGGCCTTATCCCTGCGGCGAAGATCGAAGTAGAAGTCGATGGCACACCCGGTGTAAACGACATGCCGGGTCGCATCTCGTTCTACACCACAGCAGATGGTGCAAGCAGCGTCACGGAGCGTTTCCGCATCGGCAACGCTGGACAGTGGGGTATCGGCGGCGCGACATACGGAACATCCGGGCAGGCATTTGTTTCTGGCGGCTCTTCTGCGGCTCCTTCTTGGGGAACGCTTGGCATCGCTGGTGGCGGCACGGGGCAGACAACGGCCACGGCTGCGGCCAATGCGCTTGATGGCTATCTTTCCATCACATCTGCTGGTGGCACCACTACACTCGACAATACGTCTCCACGAAACATTGTTGTCACTGGCTCAACGACACAGACAATTCAGCTTCCAGATGTTACGACACTCCAGCTTGGCTGGTCATACATAATCAATAACACAAACGCTTCAACAGGTAACATTACCGTCCAATCCTCTGGTGGTAACGCCTTTGGCACAACCATCAATATAGGCCAAATTGCAAGGCTGTCTTGTGTCGCGGTAACGGGAACTACTACTGCATCTTGGGCCTTTAGCTTTATCGGCTCCTCGGCCAGAACTGGTACTGGTGGTCTTGTGTATG
>JGI24766J26685_10000491_pt1 | contig 11324 bp, 8 predicted proteins | sample SanBayMetagenome_FD_26685 | JGI IMG/M metagenome (IMG submission 26685)
AAAAAAAAGTGGATTTGATCGGAGATATTTGAACCAGCAGCCTGCATTGGCAGAATAATTACCTTCAATGTTCAAATACTGAACAATTCTGAAAAAAAACCAATTTATTGATCACGATTTCTATCAGTATAGAATATAGATTAATTTTATGCAGAATGAAAATATTTGGATGTTTTAATGGATATTAACTGTACACAGAGTCAAGAATGTGGGCTAGATAACACTTTCATCTTGGAAAACCATCTTTGAAGGCCATTTTGGCCATTGCCATGGTTTCCGTGATCACGGAAATACACATCATTGGATAGGGCATCAAAAGAGCTTTTATTTGCTTTTTTTAATCGTCGAAAAAGCTCCATCGGTTCCCGAGATATTGAAAATTGAATATTACGCGCGGTTTTTCGGAACACACATATAGATTCAGGCATACCTGGAAATACGTCGAAATCACTGTGATTTGCTCGACGCGCTCCACTCGGGAGATTTTCTAGAGCTCCCTAATTGTTCTGAATGGATGAAATTTGCTATGGGCATTCCTTAATAATATTCTGAGGTGCAATCGACTTGATTTTTTCAATTTTTACTTCTGATTTGAGTCATAAAAATGAATTCAACCTCAATGTGAAATTCGAAAACGTAAATTTTGACTTTGAGGTCGTGAAAACTGGGGTATTTTTTGCATTTCATTTCTGAACTTTCCCCCATTTTCAGATTCAAGATATCTTGAGTACATTAGAAATTACAGCTAAAAATATGCAGAATGGGATCAATTCCGTCAATTCCAAAAATACCCAAATTTCAAAAAATCGTCTGAACCTCCCAATTGACGAAAATATTTTTTGAAAAATTTTTTGGCAATCTTCCGACAGGAACTTCAAAGAAAAAAAATGTCATGATTTCAAACATTTTTTTTCCATGCAGCCCTACCTTTAATTGTCCATTTTCACTGGGATTTTCCGTAGGCTAAACCCGTGGGAAATATATTTTGACAACAAATTATAGGCCATTTTGCATGAAAAACTATTTTTATCCTGCCCAAATCCGTGGCAGGAGAAAATTTCATGGATCCAATCGTTCACAACGTCCCAAAATGTGCAAACACAATAGAAAAAAATCTCGTTTTCCCGCTTTCAAGGGGGCGTTTTCGCTCTGAGCATTGTCATTCCTTGAACATACTTAATAATTAATATTGCGACTTTTTTTGGCAATGTACAGACCAAAACCATGACCCTTGGTAGTGGGAAAATACAGTTGCATTCTCAGGTTTTTCAACATTTTCGGAATTTCGGGTCTTGAGAATGATTGGTTCCATGAAATTTTCTCGGGCAACACAATATTGCAGTAAAAACGACTTAAAATCACGAGTACAAAATTGCCAGAACTACTCAGATTGCCATAAAATGTATCCCAGACCAGCACGTTTCATTTGTAGACAATTTCGGTAAAAATGGACAATATAGAAATAGATTTCTCAATTGGAATAAATAAAATCAATTAGGAAATTCTTTGAAAACGTTTTTCATTTTCGGCCAAATGCTTTCACTGAACAACCTCAAAAAATGGTAATCAAAATTCAAAAGACAATAAAAGTGATAACCGAAGAAAAGAAATATTCCCTTAACCGATGAATAATACATATAACGAATAATTTCACAAAGACACAAAAGAAATCGGGAACGCAAATAACAATACACAGGACGAAAAGAAATATTAAAAGAAATGAAAAGTAAGGAATTGAAAACCTTCGTTCTGTCAAGAATTTCAAATATAAGGAACTTCAAAATTAAAAGTAGTCTATAACTTGAAATCATGTATACTGTCAAAGTTACGAAATATTTGAAGAAAAATAAAAGAAACACTGAAAAGTTTTTCAACGAGAAAAACAGAATGGCAACTGCACAGTCAAGATTAAAAAAACTAGTTCAACAATTGAAAATGTAAGGTTTGAAAAGAACTGGAAGAACAGGAGTTAAAAAATGTGCATGAAACTTTACATAATAATTATATACGTTTTAGCGAAGTTTTGGAAGGAAAACAATGGACCGAATAATGAAAAATAATCGCCCAGCCGGAAAAAAAAATCACTTTTGCGACTTATTGATACTTCAAATTAATTTACATGGCGCCGACGACGCCAGCCTCTCCTTCCAATCCCCTTTCACGACCGAGAATTTCGTCCGGATCTCGTCAGCAAAGGCTCCCGTTGTCATCGTCGTCTTCCACTTCGGCCCCTGTTCAAATTGAAAAGAAATATAGAAATGTTCATCAATGGATGAATGAAATTGAACAAAATTACATCACTACGCCACTGCTCTCTACTCGACATGTGGGAAAAAAACTAACCAATCCTAACCTAACCCACGATTAAGAAGAGGGGAGGTTTTTGATGAAAAATCATTTGGTAAAATTTTTGGACTCATTTCTCATCATTAGCAAAACATGTTCGGAAAGAGGAATTGGGATTTGTGGGCTTTTGATAGAACCAATTAAAACGTAATTTTGAGGGTTGAGTTTCCCCAGAAACGGACATGTTCGGATGCAAAAATTTCGTCCGTGAAAGTGAAATAATGGAATTCCTTGAAAGCGTCAGCAGATTTTATATTTCTTGAATTCACAAAAATATAAAAATGTAGTTTGATCGAGCTTCAGTGAAATGTCCTCTAGCCAAATTCAATAAGACCCTTATTTTTTTGGAATTCAGTCTTTCAACGAAGAAACAAAGAAGATGTCAATTTTGGGAACTTTACTTCTTTCTTCAAAACGTTATCTGATAATTCACTTCATTCATTCAAGCATAAATAACGCTTCTGGGACTCTTTGGGGACCTGGACCAGAGAAATATGTGCCCTGAAATTCAGACCAAAGGGGCAAATTCATAACCGCGCTTTCCTAAATCACGTATTCAATGACCATATGGAGCGAACGCAATTTTCAACATTTGGAGCTAGAAATTCATCGCTGTAGTAACTTTTAAGCTGTATTCCGGGCAACAAATGAGCCTTAGGGTAAGGCTGCATGGAAAAAATGTTTGAAATCAGGACATTTTATTTTTTCAATTCCAGTTCCTTTCGAGAGATTTCCAAACAAATTATGAAAAAATATTTTTCTCAATTGGGAGTCTCAGACAATTTTTTGAAATTCAGGTAATTCTGGAATTCAGGAATTTACACCATGCTGCATATTTTCAGCTGTCATTTCCCCTGTACTCAAGCTATCTTGAATCTGAAAATGGGGAAATGTTCAGAAATGAAATGCAAAAAATACCTGATAGCAAATTGTACATGAAGTACTGTATTTTTCCAGTTTTCAGGGCCACGATGTCAAAATTTACTCTTTTGAATTTCACATTAAGGTTGAATTCATTTTCATAACTCAAAACTGAAGTGGAAATTGAAAAAAGCTTGTGGCTTGCAGCCTTGCACCCCAGAATACTATTCAGGAACCCACATTCCAAATTTCATTCATTTTGAGCAATTAGGGAGCTCCAAAAAAATGTACCGAGTGGAGCGCGTCGAGCAAATCATAGTGATTTTCACGTTATTCCGGGTATACTTCAATCTACAGTATTAACCCCAAAAGCGGTGCTTAATCAAAATATCTCGATATCTCGTGAACCAGTGGAGCTTTTTCCACGAATAAAAAAAAATCAAATTAAAGCTGGTTTGATGCCCTATCGAATGACGAGTATTTCCGTGACCCAGGAAGCCATGGAAATGGTCAGAATGACCATAGAAAATGTACCATGCAGGAAAATCGGACAAAATGAAACGCCCTTGATTCCGGAGAATTAAAAAAAATCCAGAGGGCCTCATTTGTTTCCCGGAATATGCCTTCAAAAAGGGACCGATTGAGAGGCAGCCATCTAACATATAATTGGGTCTCCTTAGAGAGAACTTTTGAAAAATACAACTGGAGCAAATTATGGTGATGAGTGAAAATCGAATAGAACGCTCCCACTTTTGAATTGAAAATGCTGTATTCAAGTACTGCGGGAGATCATTGAAAGATTATTGTTGTATAATTCTTAATTTGAAAATTGAAAATTTGTCATATTTGAAGCGGAGTGACAGCGACGAAACTAGGTTCGGGAACCTAATGAAATTAAAATTGAAGGTTTACAAAACGAACCGTTGTTGAGGAAGCGATGGAGGGCCAGGGCAATCCTCCTGTCCTGCCTGATGTGCCACTGCTTCAGATGGTAGACATCATCCGGCCACTCCACGGCCACAGGCTCGTTCACTGGAAATAAATTGTTGGCAAAAAAGGTCAGCATATTTGATGACTGAAAAATACTGAATAAAATTGATCCAGGATTAGGTTCTCACCTTATCTCCATTTATGATTAAAAAACCATGAACGGATAAAGTGGGTCGAGAATTCCAACATTTTGAATGCAAGATTCCATTTTGAAATTTTTGTCCCGAATCTTTTTTTATGACCAATATGCAAACCTGGAATCACCAAGATGCCAAAATTGTGCTGAGTGCACGGCCACCACTGCGGCCTGTCCTTTTCTTTGGCAGTTTGACATTTTTCCCATTTGGAATTTAACCAAATTGCACAAAATTGCTCGCCAAACTCAGTTAGTCATATTATTTCAAGAATATAAAGAATTAGTTTTTTGGGTTATTTTTTGGACAGCCACTTCGACCATTTCTACGTGTTGCATGACCAATAAATTATATACCAATGTAAATGAAATTGAATGAACTTCAATTTTTAGAATTTTAGAATTATTTTCAACCATGAACTGAACCGAACGTGATGAAAAAGCTTTTGAAGATTTATTGTCGCCTTTGGAATATGAATCAATTTTTTTTCAATCCACGGTAGGTCGAGTGACGTGGAAATGTGAAGAAATTTCAGACCAAAAATTGTNAAACTTTAACATATGTGAAGCCATGGTTCAGTTACATGGTGTTCCATAGTCAATACAGAATCAAAAGTCAATTCAAGAAAGCGGGTTTTTGGAGGGTGACAAAGTCCTTGTAATTATGGAAAAATAAAAAATGAAAACTCGGAGATTTCCGATCGAGCTTCTGCAAGTTGGTTAAAGTCTACATGGGAAAAACTTCAAACCGTCATAGAAAAGAAGAGGCCGCAGTGGTGATGATGCACTCAACCTAAATTTTGCATCAGGTTGATGCTGGGTTTGTGCATTGTTCATGAAAAAAGTTAGAAACCAAACTTTCAAAGTGAAACATAACATCAAAACATTGATTTCAAAAATATTTCAGTCGAACCGAAATATCAATAAGAAATAGGAAATAGGCCCTTGTGTCCCAACCCACAGATGGCAGATTTATGCAGAATGAGGTTGAGAAGGAAACTGGGGTAGTGTTCCCATTCGGCTTGCATGATTTTGACAGATTGAGGAGAGGTAGTGGCTCGATATGGAATCCCCTATTTCATTTTGATGAAGATGACATATTCCTGGCTGCAACCAGTCAAAAATAATAAATGATCATTTAATGATATCTCAAGTGGTGCAAATGAAACAGTCCGATTCATCGGATTTAACAATGACAAAAAATGCTTGCACTATAGAGGGAAACGGGCTTGCAGCTTTTCACCGTCTGAAATGATAAATACACGAATTTTCAATTTCTGGATAAGTGAGAATGGGTGCCTAAATCGCGACAGGTTTCATTTTTCACAGTTTTTCCCTCCGGTAGACTAAAAAACACTGGAGGTGAGCCCAAAATTAAGCCCATATAAGTAAAGGTAGCGTCGTTGCTCGGCCAAAAACAAAACCCACGGCGATGTAGGTCTTAATTCTCCCTTATCCAAGAATCAAAAATGTATGACTGAATCATTCAAACCAGTGAAAAAGTGTAAGCCCATTGGTTGATATTTTCAGTTTTTGCGTTTTACTTCCCTGCTGCCTGNGCAGAGGTTCAAAATCAAAAATTAAGCACATGCGAGCGGAAAACGTGATTTTTATGCTGAAAAATCCAAAATCTGCGGAAAACGTACTTCTTGCCTCGTTATAAAATTATAGCACATTTACTGGATTTGCTCTGAAGGTTGAGCGGGAATGAGCAGAAATTCCCTAGCTCAAAAACAAGCTTGCCGAGTGGCATCATTTTGACCTCATAAATCAGTGAAATCACTCATTTTGACATCAAAAAGTCCTAAAAATGTTGTTCAGACTTCAGATATGTGAAAATACTCAATCATTTTTGAAGTGAAAACGGGTGACTTGTAAGGTCAAACGGATGCGTCTCCATAGGCATGATATTCAGCAACCGAAGCAAATTTGACGGATATAAATGTAGTATAATTTATTGCCTACATGTGGTGTCCAGATCACCAACCTTACCTATACCTAACCCGCCTGCGAGGGCCGTCAGGGGGTAAAAATAGTAAAATACTAATAAATTAATATGTCTTTCCCATCATTACCCATGAGATTCACTGCTCGTTTACAGCTTGTGCACAAAATTTACTGCTCGCATCAGCTACGTCTTGGGCATCTCTGCCCAGGCCGGGATTGAAATTAAGTGTAACATGCAAAAAAAGTCAATCCTACTCAATCGTACGTACCAGTGTCGAACCCCAAACGTGGCAGCTTGTCCTCGGGGATACTCTCCTCGACCTCGCTGATGTCCGTCGTCTCGTCACTGAAACACGTGGAATTTCATAATAATGAAAAATTTGAAATATAGTGAAAAGTGCGAAAGAATTTGAAACATTAAGGAAAATTATTGGAAATAATTTCAAATTGAAATATGAAATAATCTGGCATTACAATTGCTGTGAAAATAGAAAGTTGCCAGTTGAAGAAACAATTAATTTATTACTTTCTCATTGCTGCATCGAATTCCAAAATAAAGTTTTGAATGATACGTGAATTTTCAATGACTATATGAAGTAGTACGGTATCAAAAACGAACAGCTAGAAATTCAGGAGAACCTAATATTGTTAATACTAACAATGTCTATCACTGAGTTAATCTTTCACCTTATAATCAATAAATCAAATTGAAATTTCTCTGAAGTTCAAAACTAGACTAGGATGTGTTATCAATGTGCTTACTAATATTTTCTTTACATGTCTTCGGCTCTCAGAAGTTGCCTGAAATGCAGGCTAAAAATTTTTGAATGTGATATACTTTTTGAACATGATTTTTTTGAAGCGCGGCGGAATACGCATTACACGCTAAGGTGGTTTAATAACGACAATCGATCATACAAATATAAAATTTTTCAATCAATTAGAATAAAGCCTGGAAATTCTTGACTTTCCAAATAAAGCAAATTTTGTTTTGTTTTGACTTAATAAACTCTATATTGGTATTCACAAAGGTCTCTCATACGTAATTTTGAGCCAAATTTGCTACGTGGGATTCGGGATTTACTTGAATAGATGCATAATAAAGTTATCAATGATAATTTTTGTTCAGAATAAATAGAATCTTTATCTATAAAATATAAATCGTTTCAAAACCCAATTTCAAACCTAAATGAAAATTGAACAATTCTCATCCGAGATTCAGGATGTACTTGGGGAGATATTCCGAATGAAGTCATCAATTCTCATATTTTTGTTAGACGTTATAATAAATAGCGACGCAAGTATAGGCAGTAAGAAAAATTGGCCGATCCCACAGGGGCAAAATGAAAACTATTTTACACATTGTTAACCAAACTATCAAGTCATATAATTTATATAAATATACAAAGGAACTCACGTTCCAAGCCACTTTATCGTATAGACGAACACCCCAGAACGGGTCATCCTGACCCGCAAGATGCCTTCAGCAACACGGACGACCGGCTTGGGGTCATCCGGCGGGATCTGAACGTTGAGGAACTCCAAGTTGTTGGCCATGTCGAAATCGAACCGTGAAATTCTGTCAAATTCACAAAAATTCGTCAGCTTGTGTTTTGGGACGAATTGAACTGAAAACGGCGAATATCAATCAAAAACCTGTTCCAAATTCAAAGAAAAAGGTTAATTTTTTATTTGCATTTATTAAAATCAGCCACAAATTAATTGCAGTTAAAGAAAAAGGTAATGCAGCGTATTCAAGTGTTTGCTATTGATCGGAAAGTCATGTGTATCGAAAGATCTCGGCGTTCTGAACGCTGTGTGAAAATGGCAGATCCAGATGTCGAACGGTTTCCGAGATATTGAATTATGAAGATGCAGACTGCGGAACTATGGCGGGGGATATGGGATAACTCCAAATGAGTAAAACTGCGATGACGGCTCACTATTCTCTTCTCTACATGGCGAGTGAGAAGCAGGGCGCCGACATCGCAGTTTTACTCATTTAGAATTATCCCCATCTCCCGCCATGGTTCCGCAGCCTTCAACTTCAAAATTCAATGTCTCGGGAACCCCTTGACATGTGGATCTGCCATTTTCACACAGGGTTCAGAACGCCGAGATCTTTAGATACAGATGACTTTCAAATCGATAGCAAACATTTGAATTAACCCCACTCAGATTTGAAAGGCAAAATTTTACGATTCCACTTTTCCAAACACGGCGCGCTCTCAAACACACAATATTAATTTTCAAATCTTGATAAACTCAGATCGAAACTCCAGGCAACACGGATGCCTACTGAAACCCGGCAAGGAAATCTTTGATCGCGGGAACGCATTTCAATCATCGGCGTGAGGACATGAAATGATCTCTCTGAGGTACATTTCAATTTTCAAACTAAAAATTAACCTGTCTTGACTGACTAATGACTGACTAACAAGCATCTGTCACGCCAGACGCTAGCTCATGACTGCTGTCGATATGAATGAACTCGCGAAGGGAATTTTCCAGATTCGGGGTTGAAACTGTCACCATAAGACTTCTCTGTTCTCTCATATGCTGTTTCGCCTTTTGAAAANTTAATTTGATTTATGAAATTCATAATAATTGAAATTCAAGGTGCGATGGTAGTTAGAAAAAATATTTTTTTGAAAACCATTTTTTGTGTTCAATGTGGACTTGGGGTCCATTTAGGCCGAAAAAATCTCAATCATGTTGACCCGATTTTTTTACCNTCCCCTACAGGGGAGAAAANTTTCGCATCTTCTACATTTCAGTCGCCATCAGAAAAAAATTTACTGTANATGCAATTTTTAATATTTTTCAATGAAACAAAAAACGTTTGAAAGGTGGATAATATAACTTTCAATATCTCGAAATTAATTTGTTTCCTTAAAACCCGTTTCATTGTACAGGCTGAAATTGTGGACTTTTGGCNTGAGTTTTTCCAATTTCCACAAANACTTTCTTAGATACCACTCGACACGAAGTGAAACTAAAAATTCTGGCTTCATTGTCCAAGGCAAATATGTTTTGGTGGGTTGAATCCAAAATTTCATCCCGATCGGATGAAAAATGACTCCAGGAAATGCCGTTTCGCAGAGTGAGTCAAAATCTCGCATATCATCCAATTGTACTTGCTATAGGCAATTCACCGATAATCCTTCAAGATAGAATGCTAAAAAAGTAACCAAATTTACGTTCATTCAATTTCCTTTCGAATAATGTATGGTTTCATGGGTATCTGAGCCATAGAAATAGGTGAAATGGCATCCCAAAAAAAATGACCCCAGAAAAAGGACTTTTTTAGGGTCTGGGCGTGTGATGTGTCCGACAACTGTTTCTGGAGTCAGTTTTTTCTCGAGGCCATTTCGCCTATTTCTATGGCTTAGATACCCATGAAACCATACATCATTCGAAAGGAAATTGAATGCACTTTAATTTGGTCACGTCTTTAGCATTCTATCTTGAAGGATGAACGGTGAATTACCTATAGCGAGTACAATTCGATGATATGTGAGATTTTCACTCACTCTGCAAAACGCCATTTCCTGGAGTCATTTTTCATCCGATCGGGATGAAATTTCGGATTCAACCCACCAAAACATATTTGCCTTGGACAATGAAGCCCGAATTTTTAGTTTCACTTCGTGTCGAGTGGTATCTAAGAAAGTCTTTGTGGAAATTGGAAAAATTCACGCCAAAAGTCCACAATTTCAGCCTGTACAATGAAACGGGTTTTAAGTAAACAAATTAATTTCGAGATATGAAAAGTTATATTATCCACCTTTCAAACGTTTTTTGTTTCATTGAAAAATATTAAAAGTTGCATCGACAGTAAATTTTTTTCTGATGGCGAGTGAAATTTAGAAGATGCGAAACTTTTCTCCCCTGTAGGAGATGGTAAAAAAATCGGGTCAACATGATTGCGATTTTTTCGGCGTCGTTGCTCCGCCAAAAACAAAACCCATGGCGATAAACGTGTTAGGTCTCACTTATCTAAGAATCAAAAATGTATCACTGCATCATTTGAACTGGTGAAAGACTGCGAGCCCATTGCGCTTTAAGGTTGTTTGAAAAAAAAAATCAATCCGCACTTTTCGCTCAGTCCACTCCGTCGTCGAACGATACGTTTCACGGATCGTACAGACACGGCGCAAATGAAGTAAACCGCGGATAACTGGCTAGTTCTCGATCAAGGGTTACCCGTTAGGTGCCTGTATTTACTCGCAACCTCCTTCTTGCACGACAGGCCGAGAACGACTCATCATTGATCAACGCGCGTCCATCCGTCACGGCCGGCGCTAGCTAATGGAAGTCCGTCGACATGAATGAACTGGTTAAAGCAATGCTTATTGCGAAGGGAATTTTCCAGACTCAGGGTTGAAACTCTCACCATAAGACTTCTTTTATATGCTGTTNGGCCTTTTNAAAAATTTTGATTTTTGAAATTCATGATAATGTAACATTGAAAATTTAACCAAAGAACAATGGACGTACAAATATTGAATCGAATTCTAGTCCCCCACCTGCCCAGGCGAGAAAGAAAATAAGAGAATCGAAAGAGTACATGAAACCATATATCTCAGCTATATTTCAGTTAGAAAACAAAAATCAATCGAGCACTTTTCGATAAGTCCACTCCGTCCTCGAACCATACGTTTCACGGATCGTACAGACACGGCGCAAATGAAGTAAACCGAGGATAACTGCTGGCTAGTTCTCAATCAAGGGTTACCGGTTACCTGCCTGTATTTACTCGCGACTTCCTACTCGCACGCCAGCCCGAGACCGACTGATCATTGATCAATGCGAGTTCCTCACGGCTGGCGCTAGCTCATTAAAGTCCGTCGACATGAATGAACTGGTTAAAGCAATGCTTATTGCGAAGGGAATTTTCCAGACTCGGGGTTGAAACTGTCACCATACGACTTATTTTTTCATATGCTGTTTGGCCTTTTGAAAAATTTTGATTTTTGAAATTCATGATAATGTAACATTGAAAATTTAACCAAAGAACAATGGACGTACAAATATTGAATCGAAT
>JGI24766J26685_10000493_pt1 | contig 11323 bp, 7 predicted proteins | sample SanBayMetagenome_FD_26685 | JGI IMG/M metagenome (IMG submission 26685)
GGGCATTTGAACATCCATCAAAATCACATCATAATATTGTCGATTTAAAGCGTCTAAAACCTCCAATCCATTCCCAGCAATATCCGCACGATATCCCAATCGTTGTAACATTTGAATTGCCACTTTTTGGTTAACAACATGATCTTCTGCCAGCAAAATTTTTAAATTACTAGAAGGGGTAACAGATAACGTATTTGATCCTCCTAAAGATTTCCCAGGTTCTTGAATAGCACTTTCTATAGACTCACCCAAAATTTGAAGCAAAGTATTATAAAACTGTGATTGTTTCANAGGTTTATTAATAAATCCGGCACAATTAATATTACTGTGTTCTACCTGTTTAGCCAAATCGGTATTCACCACATAATTAAAGAAGGTAATATTAATTGGTTTCTGTTCNGGGAATATTTCNGCNCGNCTTCGTTCCCAATCTCGAATCCGTTTAGCTAAATTAATCCCATCAACATCAGCCAAATTCATGCCTAAAATAATCAAATCAAAATCAGGATTATTTTTTAACACATTTAAGGCTTCATGTCCGGTTTTAACCGAAATAGGAATCATGCCCCAAGATTTAGCTTGACGAATTAAAACCGTTTGATTAATTCCATGATTTTCCACAATTAATAATCTCTTACCCACCAGGAAACCGGAAAGTTCATTGGCTTCAATTTTTGTAATTGCTTCCACTCGAATAGTAAAGTAAAAAGTTGAACCTGCATCTAACTCAAATTCCTTAACAAAATCATCGGGAGGATTGCCAGTTATTGTCGAAATAAAAGATTGATTGTCAGTATAAGAATTGGATTGAGATCGACTCACCACCCACATTTGTCCCCCCATCATTTCACATAACCGTTGACTAATAGCTAATCCTAAACCCGTGCCTCCATACTGACGAGAAGTGGAAGCATCGACCTGAGAAAAGGCTTTAAATAAACGATCCATCCGATCGGCAGGAATCCCAATTCCGGTATCCTTAACCGCAAACTGAATATCATAAATTTTATGAGCTATTGTTGGGGCAGTATTAAGGTTAATTGGAAGATTAGTAACCTCCGAAGCTTTCACCGAAACTACCACCTCTCCTTGGGCGGTAAACTTCACCGCATTACTGAGTAAATTCACTAAAACTTGGCGGAGTCGGGTCACATCGCCCAAAATAATTTGAGGAGTAGAAGGTTCAATTAAATAGGCAATTTCCAGACCTTTTTCTGCGGCTTTTCCTGAAAGTAAATCTAGGGATTCTTCTAAACAATCTCGCAGTTTAAACGGATTAGTTTCTAAGTCTAATTTACCTGATTCAATCTTAGAAAAGTCTAAAATATCATTAATAATCGTTAATAAAGCATCGCCACTGGTGCGAATGGTTTCGACAAAATCTAATTGTTCCGGGGTTAAATTCATATCCAATAGTAACCCCGTCATCCCAATTACTGCATTCATCGGAGTACGGATTTCGTGACTCATAGTGGCAAGAAATTCACTTTTCGCCCGACTCGCCACTTCTGCGGCTAATCTAGCTTCTTCTAAATCTTTATTTTGTTCAGCTAATTGTTGACGATTTTTAACCTCTGCTTCTAATAGTTTAGCCTGGGCTAAGGTTAAACCAACTTGATTGGCAACATCTTCTAAAAATTCAATTTCTTCGGGTATCCATTGCCGCATTTTATCGCATTGATGCAGCATCATAATACCGTTAGCATCTCCTTGATAGGAAGTCCGAACCGCTAACATTGATTTTAACCCCATGCGCCGACATATCGGGGTAGAGGATTCTAATAAAGGTTCGGTAAAAACATCCACCGAAGCGATCGCTTGATCTTCAGCTAAGAGTTTTTCAATATAGGGATTATAACTTACAGAAATTTCAAAATTCAAGGTAGAATCATAACCGGATTCCAGATATTCTGCCACACAAGATAAATGGGCATAAGGGTCAGATCGATAGGTATAAATTGAACAACGATTTACCCCAAAAATTCTACCAATTTGCGTAGCAGTAGTTTGAAAAATCTCTTGCGTATCTAATTTAGAACGAACCTTATGGGTAATTTCTTTGAGTAATAATAAATGTTGATTTTGTTGTTGGAGAATTTCTTGAGAATGATCCCTAGCAATTTCATTGCCAATATAATTTGCCATTAATTCCATAATTTCTAAATCCAATTCTTGAAATGGGGCGCGGGAATTGCGACTCATAAAACTCAAAGTTCCATAGACCCTTCCCCCCACCATCACCCGAATACCAATATAGGCTTCTAAACGTCGGGTTTGATAGGCAGGATGGTCTTTCCAAGGTGATTGTTTAATTGATTCTAAACAAACAACATCCTCTGTTTTTAAGGATTCCCATTCAAAGGTTTGTTCAATGGCTAAGGTATCGCCCTTGGCAAATCCAAAAGGAAAATCATCAGCAAGATAGGAAGAAATCACTTCATATCGGTCGGCAAAAACTTTTCCCAGTAGACCAATATCCATACCAAACCGATGACAACCCAAACTCAAGATCGCACTAATTCGAGTTTTAAAATCCGTGTTATTACTAACAGTAATTTTGTAGAATTGATGAATTAGTCTTTCTCTTTCTCTGAGATCATTTAACTCTTTAAACTGTTCCGCAATATCATTTAATGTTCCTAAAACTCCTAAAATATGTTTGTGTTTATCTAAAATTAATTGACCTGAAATTAAAACCTGGCGAGTTGCAGGTTGAGAAGACTTTTCGCCCCCTTCCTTCTCTTTAAGATTAAACACTAACATTCGGACATCAAGTTGTTCCGTTTTGGGACGACCTAACATTAAGGATTCAAACCATTCGCTAACTTTTGTCCGATCTTGAGAATAAATATAATTTACAAATGATGTCCCTAAGCTATTTTCTATGGTTAATCCCGTTAACTGCGTCCAGGCGGGATTTAAAAATATAAAATTTCCTTGACTATCGGTTTTAAACACAATAGATTTTAATTGCTGAATCGGATCATCAATGGGATAATTACCATTCAAGGATGGAGTTTTTTCTAAGTGATCAGATGCTAGATCAATTTGAGTCCCAATCAAGTGCAAAGGTTCCCCTTGTTCACTCCAAAACCCCTGACCTTGACTGCGTACAGATTTATATTGACCGTCTTTACACCGGATACGATATTCTATAATATATTCACTATTTTTCTTGGAAAAATAATCTTTTAGAGCGACTTTAACCAGTTTCAAATCTTGAGGATGAATCCGACTTAACCATTCTTCTCGGGTATTTTTAATCTCATGATCTTGATATCCTAACATGGCTTTCCATTGGGAAGAATATAAAATTTTATTCGTTTTTAAGTTCCAATGATAAATTCCTTCTAGGTTTGATTTTAAAGGTTTCGTAACTGGATGATTTGAGGGTAAAGGCAAGGACTCAGGAGAAGATGGAGTTGCTTTTAATACCTGCTGAAATTGATGCTGCCAACTTAATAGGGTATTGTGCATTGATTTGGGTTGGAGAACTTGCAACAATAGGTTTTTAGGGGAGATGAGGGTGACGGGATTATTATGATCATCCACTAAAATTATGGGCAGTTGATAATAATATTTTCTCATTAAGTTTAATGCCGTTTTGAGGGAAACCTGCGATCGCAAAACCAAAGGCGGAGTATTACAAATCGTAATTGCTTTTACAGTTTTTAGATCCAAGCCCAATGCCTGCATGGAAATAATGTCATGGGAAGTCACAACACCCACCCATTTATATTGAGATTGTGTTNTATAAATCTGATCCCCTGTTAACTTAGAATTAGAAGGAGAGGTTTCTGTAATTACAATTTCATCCACACCATAGTTAAACATTAATTCCGTTAATTCTCGTAGAGTTGTCTCCCCCGATGTCGGCACAATTTTAGCAGCGGCAATAGGAGCAAGTTGATTCAGTTTAATTAAATGATCGGGAATAAAAAGATGATCCATAAGTTGTTGGCAACTGGGATGATATTCAGGTAACACCAAATCCGAGTTATCAGATAATTCTGTAGAAATTTCTTCAGAAACAGAGGGTAAATATCTAGCTATTTTTCTAGCTTCTGAATCTCTTAAAGAGAGTTTTAGAATAATTTTAGGACTAATGACCCCGACTAATTTTCCTTGATCATCAACAACTGGAAGCTGTTGAATTTGATGTTTTTCTAATATTCCCATCAGGGTAAATATATCATCAACCTCCGATTCTTTCACCGTGAGAAATGACCGAATCATAATTTGAGAAATTGGAAATCCTCGCAATGTATCTCCAATAGAATTAAGCTGAATAATATCTTGTTCTGTAAAAATTCCGATAATCGTTGGCTTTTGATTGACACTATCATCCGCTTCAATCACAAAAATACAACTAGAATGGGTACTACTCATCAACAAAATCACCTCGGATACAGGGGTTTCCGGTGTTGTGGTGAGGGGATAGCGGTTAATCGCTTGATAGACTGAGGGAATAAACATAGAAGGCTGATTGGGGTTGGTACTGAGTGGAATCAGGTTTGGGACTCGGTTTTGGGTAAACTGGGCTAATGATCAAAGAAAAGGGTTGAAATACCTGGGGGGTAACACCCTTTCCTACTACCAGCATATTGGTATTTTTAGTGGATGTCTTACCTAATTTTGCCGTTTACTCTAACTCTGGCAACCTTGTAGGCGATTTTTGGGGTTGAGATTTCGGGTGCTAGGGGCCAGAGGTATTGTAGAAGACAAAATCCAGATTGATGTTATCTTTGGAGATTAAACGAGAATCTTTACCTCTATTTTGGCTTCTTAATCGCCTTTAAATTTAAAATTTTTGATGGTATAGCAACCGCCAAGGCAGTTAAGACACCAGACGGATCTTGGAACCCAGACGGTAAAGTGTTTTCCCCCGGTGTTCCCTCCCCCCCAAGCCCCCCGTGCACGGGGGGTTTGGGGGGGCTGTTCCGGTGTTCCGGTGTTCCCTGCTATAACTTGACTGTGGGTTGTTCTGTTTGTCGCTGTTTCCTTGAATTTTTCCCTCTAATACAGGTTTGGTGTCAATCGACAAGGTTCAATCCTTTGTAAAACTTATTGTGCATTTGTTCTATGAAAATTTTAGATTCTCAAGGTCGTCTCTTTGGTAGGATTAGCATTCTCGATTTCGGTGCAGCTTTAGTAATTTTACTGGTGCTGTTTGGGATTTTCTTTTATCCAGGCACATCGGGTTCAGTGGCTCAAGTCGGTGTGACAACCCGCCCCGTGACCATAGATGTTTTGGTGGTAGGACTCAAAAGCAGTAACGCCAAAGAATTATTCAAAACCGGAGAAAAAACTAACTTAATTATTCGGAATCAACCCTATGGTCAAGTTACTTTGAATAAAGTCAATTTTTTACCCAGAATTATCCCCGTGACTCAACCGGATGGCACATTAAAAGCCCTACCTGACCCCACCGCCGATAATCTATTTAATAATAATTTGCTTTTAACCTTAGAAGGAAAAGGTCAAATCACCGANANNGGCCCAGTTTTAGGCAATATNAAAATCAAAGTGGGTACTACCGTTGAACTTGACGGCAAAAACTACAACTTCAACGGTACAGTCATCGACGTCCGCGTTCAATAAACGGCAAATCCTTTGGGTAATTAATGGGTAATGGGTAATGGGTAATGGGTAATGGGTAATGGGTAATAGTTTACTCCCCCTGCTCCCACTGCCTCCCCTGCCTCCCCTGCTCCCACTGTCCCCTCTGCTCCCGTATACCTTACAATCAAGGTTTGGACGGAATTAATTTCAAACAAACCCATGAGTGTAGCAGACGAGAAAACCGTAGTTCGGGATTATTTTAATAGCACAGGATTTGATCGGTGGAGACGCATCTACGGTGACGGTCAAGTGAATAAGGTGCAACTTGATATCCGTCAAGGACATCAACAAACCGTTGATCAAGTCTTAGAGTGGTTAAAAGCCGATGGTAACCTGCCGGGTTTAAGCATCTGTGACGCGGGATGTGGGGTGGGTAGTTTGAGTATTCCCTTAGCAGAGGCCGGAGCCATCGTCTACGGTAGTGATATTTCCGAAAAAATGGTTGCTGAAGCCTATTATCGGGCAAAAGACCGCCTGAACGTGATCCAGAAACTCAGCTTCACAGCCCAGGATTTAGAAACCCTACAAGGTCGCTATCATACGGTGATTTGTTTGGATGTTTTGATTCATTATCCCCAAAATCAAATTCCTGAGATGATTTCTCATCTGTGTGCCCTAGCCGAATCACGGGTAATTTTGAGTTTTGCTCCTAAAACCTTAGCATTAACTATACTCAAAAAAGTTGGGGAATTATTCCCAGGGCCGAGTAAAACTACTCGTGCTTACCAACATAAAGAAGCGAATATTGTTAAAATTTTTAGTGACAATGGTTTTTCGATTCAACGACAAACTATGATCGGGACTAGCTTCTACTATTCCCGGTTAATTGAAGCAATACGCAATACGGATTAGGAGACACAGAAAAGGGAACAGGCAACAGGCAACAGGCAATAGGCAATAGTTTGCTCCCCCTGCTCCCTGTGTTCCCCCCGCTAATGCGGCTTTAATGGTGTTCCACGCTCTCTCGGTGGGGAGGAAAAACGATGCAGTTCCTGAAGGTAATCACAGCGAGTTTATTAGTTCCGGTGGGAATGGGTTGTTTATTAGCGATCGCCACGGAATTAATGAGTCCTAATTCAACTGCTGATGGTAGACTCAGTATTATTTTAGGGGGATTAATTTTAGGTTTACCTTCCTTGGGAATTGGGGGATGGGTCGCATGGGAATGGTATCAAGAACGCCGTCAAAAAAATCAAGCTCGTTCTCGACGGATTAGTTCTATCTTTTGGCATTTAGTTAAAGTTCAAGGAGGGGAAATTAGTATCCAAAAATTAGCTCAATATACCCATTTATCCCGACTCGAATCTAAATTATTTTTAGATAAAAAATCTCAAGAGTTAAATGGCAAATTTGAACAAAAATCAAACGGTGAAATTATTTATCATTTCCACGTTGATTAGTATTTGTGGTTATTTTTATGATATCGTAGTAGAAACGCTGATAACCTGCGAGACACATCCAGATTTTTAACAAACAAATGGGCAGTGAAACAATTGTTCTTTTATCCAGTCGAGAAATCGAAAAAATGCGCCAAGCCGGACGTCTGGCGGTGCAACTGTTAAATTATCTCGAACCGATGATTAAACCTGGGGTGAGCACCCTAGAACTCAACGATGAAGCCGAAAGCTGGACACAGGAACATGGCGCTCGCAGTGCCCCATTGGGCTATCATGGATTCCCCAAATCAATCTGTACCAGCGTTAATGAAGTCATCTGTCATGGTATCCCCAACGCCAAACAGATTCTCAAAGACGGGGATATTATCAATGTCGATGTTACCCCCATCCTAGACGGCTATTATGGTGATGTGTCTCGCACCTTTTTTGTGGGGACGCCTTCGGCCATTGCCCAAAAATTAGTCGAAGTCACAGAAGAATGTTTAAGGCGAGGAATTGAAGCCGTTAAACCCGATGGACGGGTGGGGGATATTGGGGCAGCTATTCAAGAATATGCCGAAGCCCAGGGCTTTTCCGTCGTCCGGGATTTTGTCGGTCATGGGGTGAATACGGTATTTCATACCGCCCCCCAAATTCCCCACTATGGAAAACGGGGAAAAGGAAAACGTCTACGTCCGGGGATGGTCTTTACCATCGAACCCATGATTAATGAAGGGACTTGGGAAGCCAAAGTCCTAGAAGATGGTTGGACGGCTATCACCAAGGATCAAAAACTCTCCGCCCAGTTTGAACATACCGTTGCGGTTACAGAAACAGGTGTGGAGATTCTCACCCTAGCAGACTAAGTGGATGTTACTTATTAACCCCTAAAAATCTATGAGCCCTCTCCAAAAAACTTATGTCCTTAAACTCTATGTGGCTGGAAATACGCCTAATTCAGTCCGGGCGTTAAAAACCCTGAAAGACATCTTAGAACAGGAATTTCAAGGGGTTTATGCCTTAAAAGTGATTGATGTGCTTAAAAATCCTCAACTGGCGGAGGAAGACAAAATTTTGGCAACCCCTACCCTCTCCAAAATTTTACCTCCCCCGGTGCGGAAAATTATTGGGGATCTGTCCGATCGCGAAAAAGTCTTAATTGGGCTTGATCTTCTTTACGAAGAACTAATGGATGAATGAAACTAGCCGATACTTTTTTGCTAACGTTTGTTAACAAATACATAAGTCAAGATGTTCTCTCAACCAAGGCGTATCAACCAATGCACGAAAGAAAATCCCTCAAGTTCCGGTATTTACCCCTATACAATAGTTTCTCAATTTGATCACCCCATCTCCCGCCTTTGTAGGTTGGCTTGGCGGGGGAGTGTCAATGTTCCAGATTTTGTGGTAAATGTAGCATTATTATCAGCTACGTTTTTTAAAATTTAAAATTTATGACTGAAAGTTCTCAGGATATCGAAAGTAATGAACGCAAACTAACCGGGGTGCAAAAAATCCGCACCATGATAGAGGGATTTGATGATATTAGTCATGGGGGAATGCCTATTGCTAGAGCTACTCTAGTTAGCGGAACGTCAGGTACCGGAAAAACCTTATTTGCAGTTCACTTTCTCTACAACGGAATTGTCTATTTTGATGAACCAGGGATTTTTATTACCTTTGAAGAATCACCCACAGATATTATTAAAAACGCTTCTAGTTTTGGATGGGATCTGCAAAAATTAATTGATGAAGGGAAACTATTTATCTTAGATGCTTCTCCCGACCCAGAAGGACAGGATATAGTCGGAAATTTTGACCTATCTGCATTAATTGAACGGATTCAATATGCTATTCGTAAATATAAAGCTAGACGAGTATCAATTGATTCAGTAACGGCTGTCTTCCAACAATATGATGGTGCTGGAGTGGTGAGACGGGAGATTTTTCGACTGGTGGCGCGACTGAAACAGGTGGGAGCCACTACGATTATGACAACGGAACGAGAGGCTGAATATGGCCCCGTGGCTCGGTTTGGGGTGGAAGAATTTGTCTCCGATAATGTCGTAATTTTGAGAAATGCTTTAGAAGGAGAACGACGTCGGCGCACGGCGGAAATTCTGAAATTACGGGGAACAACCCACATGAAAGGGGAATATCCGTTTACGATTACTAATGATGGAATTAGTATTTTTCCCTTGGGTGCGATGCGACTTACCCAACGCTCGTCTAATGTTAGGGTTTCTTCTGGGAATACAACCCTGGACAAAATGTGTGGGGGTGGTTTCTTCAAAGATTCGATTATTCTGGCGACCGGAGCCACGGGAACAGGTAAAACTTTATTAGTTAGTATTTTTCTGGAAAATGCCTGTAGAAATGGTCAACGGGCGCTGTTATTTGCCTATGAAGAATCCCGATCTCAATTATTTAGAAATGCGAGTTCCTGGGGAATTGATTTTGAAGAAATGGAAAGCAAAGGATTACTGAAAATTTTATGTAGTTATCCTGAATCTACTGGTTTAGAAGATCATTTGCAAATTATTAAATCGGAAATTTCTGAGTTTAAACCTGATCGAATTGCGATTGATTCCTTATCAGCTTTAGCGCGAGGGGTGAGTAATAACGCCTTCCGTCAATTTGTGATTGGGGTGACTGGTTATGCTAAACAAGAGGAAATTACGGGATTTTTCACCAATACAACCGATCAATTTATGGGGTCTAATTCTATTACGGATTCCCATATTTCAACGATTACCGATACCATTTTGATGCTACAATATGTGGAAATTCGTGGGGAAATGTGTCGGGCGTTGAATGTGTTTAAAATGCGGGGTTCCTGGCATGATAAAGGGATTAGAGAATATACTATTAGTGAGAATGGCCCGGTAATTACGGATTCTTTCCGTGATTATGAACGGATTATTAGTGGTTCTCCTAGCCGAATTTCTGTTAATGAAAAGAATGAATTATCTCGAATTATTCAAGGAGTTCAAGGGAGAATTGATTTGGATGAATAAGTTGTTAAGGATTTCAACTATAGCTATCCCAAATAGTTTGTAATAATACAACTGAAGGGAACACCGGAACAGGCAATAGGCAATAGGCAATAGGNAATAGAAAGAGTTTACCTCCCCTGCTCCCCCTGCCTTGGCGACTGCTATATTATCCCCCTTCGTAATTCCCTATTCCCTATTCCCTATTCCCTGTTCCCTGTTCCCTATTCCCTGTTCGGATTAATACCTAAAATGCGTTGGTTTCACCGAATTATAGTTCTATTTTTCAGTATCCTGATTTTTACTTGGGGAAATATAACCCCCCTAGGGGCTGAAAATCAATCCCTATCTTCTGATCTGGATACCTTACTTGAGCAAGCATTTACCGCGACTCAAAAGGGTCAGTTTTCCCAAGCAGAAACCTACTGGACTGAAATTATTGATCAATATCCTGAAAATCCGGCGATGTGGAGTAATCGAGGCAATATTAGAGTTAGTCAAAATCAACTAAATCCGGCGATTTCTGACTATAATCAGTCCATAGAATTAGCACCGAGTTTTCCCGACTCCTATTTAAACCGAGGGGTGGCTTATGAAGGTTTAGGAGAGTGGGAAAAAGCGATCGCCGACTATAATAAAGTATTAGAAATTAACCCTAATGATCCTGTGGCTTATAATAATCGGGGCAATGCGGAAGCTGGATTAGAAAACTGGTCAGCAGCCCTTTTAGATTATCAGACCGCCAGTGATTTAGATAAAAATTATTCCTTTGCGCGGGGAAATTATGCTTTAACATTATATCAATTAGGAGAAACTGAATTAGCCCTAAAAACCATGAAAAATCTAGTGCGTAAATATCCTAATTTTGCCGATATGCGTGCCGCCCTAACAGCCTGTTTATGGGATATTGGTAAACCAGGAGAAGCGGAAAGTAATTGGGTAGCTGTAGTGGGACTAGATGCTCGATATAAAAATATTAATTGGGTGAAAACCGTTAGACGGTGGCCGCCAAAATTAGTCACCGCGTTAAATAATTTTCTAAATTTGAAATAAACTTGATCAAGTTGTTGGGCTTGGTGCCCATTCTTCTAGGGTCTAAAGCCCAACAACGAACCTAAAACGCTATGCTTAAATTACGATTTATCAGCGCAACGGTTTTACCCCTAACTTGCTATGCGGCTGCAACGCCAATTCAACGGACAAACCATCACTCTCGATACCCACACCCCTCTAGGGAGTGGGGGGGAAGGGCGCATCTATGGCATATTAGAAGATCCGAATTTAGTTGCCAAAATCTACCATAAACCTAACGACGAAGACGCCGAGAAACTC
>JGI24766J26685_10000494_pt1 | contig 11303 bp, 13 predicted proteins | sample SanBayMetagenome_FD_26685 | JGI IMG/M metagenome (IMG submission 26685)
GCCGGTGATCGAGCCGTAGGCCACATCGACGTGCAGCGACATACCCTCGGTGATGGCACCGCCGGTCAGGGCCTTGATCCAGCCCAGTTGAGCATTGACGATGTAGTCGCTGCCGGCCACGTAGGTGGTCGTGCCAGCGGTGTTGGTCACGACAGGCGCGGCACTCCAGTTGGCCTTCGACAGCGCAACCCACTTGTCCAGCTTTGCCGTCACCGGCTCGTTGGAAAGCGTGCCGCCCGTCTGCGACAGCGCAGCGGCCGTGCCCAGCAGAGCGATGGCCATCGACTCCTTGTTGACCTCGCTCAGGGCCACCGACAGGTCGGCAGGCTGAGGGATGGTCACCGACTCGATCACCTGACCGTAGGTGCTGCGGCCCTTGGAGACCTTCTCACGCAGTTCGACGTTCGGCTTGATCTCGAACTGCTCGCACTCGTAGGGACCAGAGTAGTCCTCGAACGCTCCGTTGACATAGCGGGCGATGTACAGGTCGCCTGCGCCGATGAAAGCACGAGAAGCCATGCTCGAATCTCCTTGAGAAGTTGCTGAAGTTTACGAGAGGGAAGAGTGTTGAACCCTGCGGACAAATTGCGTTAGGGATCAGTCAACTCCTCGACAAACGTCACGTCGATATCCACCGACGCAGCGCAGATTGAAGTACCGTCTTCACGGGCCGATATAGACCGACCGGCATACTCGATGTCGTTCGGACGCAGAGCACCATCGAAGCTCAGGTCACCACCGAAGATCGCCTTCTTGATGTCCTGCAGGATTTCGTGAGCCTTGTCGTTGGGTTGCTCGGGGTCACAGTTGTCGTGGCCCTCGATGATGTACCGCTGCTTGACCCGCACCTTGGTGCCCTTGGTTTCCAGTACGCTGTCAGCCTCTTCCACGATCACTGCGCAAGGTAAGTCCTTGGTGTTGAGGGACATTCGCCCGCGATACACACGCAAGCCAATGTCGGTGTTGTAGCCGTTGGCCACGGTGATGTCAGCTATGCGACCAGCAACTACCAGGGCGATGTCAGAAGCCTTGCTGCTCATCGGAAAGCCTCATCGACTTGCTTGGAGACAGCCTCGCCGACGGTACGCACAAGGTCAGCCTCTGCGATCGGGATGACCTGGGCCGCGGCGTTGCGGAACAACTGCCACACCGACAGCGAGTACAGGGGCTCGATCTGACCCTTGCCCTTCTTGCCGCCGTTGCGGTTTATGCGACGCATTACAAGAATTTGCCCGCCGTTTTCCTTAGGCATCTTTTGCATAAACGCGTCGAAACCACCATCGGGCTTGATGACCTTGCGTTGGCCTTTCAGCACCGAGACGCTTAACTTCCCGGGCTTTTGGCCCACCGGGATGTTCAGAATTGAGTTGCCAGTACGCAGGATGAACGGCAACTTTTTATCAGGGGCTCTTGGGTTAGCCGTAAGTGGCGAAGTGGCCAGTCGGCCATCACGCATGGCAAACACCTTGCGGCGCCCACCAGGGTTGGGCCGCGATGACTTGTACTCGTAGAGCGGAAAGTACTGGCGCAGGTTCACTGGCCGCACGCCTTTGCGACGGCCACCGGAGCGGAACGCAATGATCGTAGCCGTAGGCTTTTTCACGTCGTTGGCCGCTTCGATGGCCATGCGCTCGCGCACGTAAGCCTCGGTCAGGTTGACACGCTGGGTCATCAGCCTGCGCGACTCAGTGAAGGTGCGCTCGGCGACCTGATTGACAGCGCCCAGCGACGCGCGGCTGATCTCTTCGCTGTTGATCTTCGCCACGCGATCCGCAACCTCCTTGACTTGGAGGGTGTTGACCACGACTGCGAAAGCTGCCACGTCAATCCTTGCGGGCGATGAACCGGGTTGAGAACCCGTTGTCGTCGATCAGCGTTTCCAGCACGAAGTCCTCGGTGCCGACCGAAAGAGAGTCCTCAGGCTCGGCNGCGTGATCNTTGCTGATCGTGGCGATGTATGTCGCCACGAACATATTTCCTTCGCGGTCGGTCATCTGCACGTCGCGATCGAGATGCGCCTTGCAGTTGACCGTACCACGCAAAACCGCATCCTCACCCATTCGAGCGAGGATGCGGTTTGTGGCCCGGGCTAGAACCGGGTTGACCATCAGATCGTGAGCTTGAGCACCACGTTCGGACGGGTGCAGATGCTGATCGGGTTGGACTGGGCTTCCAGTTCCACGCCGCGGTTCATCCGCATCATCTCCTGCTTCGCGTAGTACGGCAGGCCGACCGTGTTCACGGTCTCCATGTAGTCCGCGGGAGCGTAGTGGGTCACGAACAGGTCAGGCACGCCCAGGGGCACCAGATACGCCTCGTTGTCAGCGATGAACGTCTGACCGGAGACCGCGCCCTTGTACTCTTCCCACTGCACGCCCACGAAGCCGAAGCCGGGGCCAGAGCCTTCCTGGCCGCGCTGGGTGGTGCGCAGGAACTGCGACTCCAGATAGCGGTCGTAAGCCTTCTCGACAGCCGGGTGGCCCACAAGCGAGTCGAAGAAGTTGACACCGCAGAAGGCGTGCAGGCCGCGGTGCATGATGCCGCCCAGGGCAGTCTCAACCGCACGAGTTGCCTCGACGATCTTCTGCTTCACCTTGGTGGCGTCGTTGTCGAGCACCATGTCCTTGGTGGTCTGCGTGGTGCCGAAGGCATTGTGCAGATCGAGGATGGTCGTGGTGCCGTCAGCGTCCAGCACCAGACCCTTGATGGCGCCGATACGCTGCCACTCGATGGTGACATCGAGGTTGCGACGCATCTTGGCCAGCTTGTTGTTGACGAGGTTCTGCACCGTCTCCAACTCGGTCTCGGAGCCGAAAGCGCGCACGTTCTGCACCTCGTCGGCGATCACCGCGCCGCGCTGGGGCAGATGCACGGTGCCGATCGGGATCAGCGACCGCTTGTCGTTGCTCTCGGGACGGCCCGGGGCACCACGGGCTGCGCTGGGGACCAGCGACAGGGTCGTGCCGCGCTTCTCGATGGAGAGCGTGGTCGTGGTGATGCCCTCTTCGCCGAAGAGGCCCAGTTCGCCGATACGCATCGGCTGATACGGGGTTTCGTTGATCGCCTTGGTAAGCGAATGAACGCTGAAGGCGTCGTTATTGAAGATGTCCAATGCGGGCATGTTTTCCTACTCCTAGTGAGTTGTGAGACCCGCTATTAGCGGACGATGATGCCGATGCCGGCGAGATCGGTCGTGCCAGCCGAGTCGTTGCCGGTCAGGACCGAGCCCTGAACTTCGGCATCGCGGGCGATGATGACAGCCTTCTGGTCAGAGGCACTGTCAGCCACGTTGTACAGCAGCACGCCGGCAGCGGTCTGCGTGCCGTCGCTTGCGGCGTTGCTGTACGCAGCGTACTTGCCGCTCGCGGTGATCCTGCCGACCACAGTACCGGCGGCCAGGGCGGCAGCAGCGGCAGCGATGGTGACCTGTTCGCGGCTGCGGGTGCCATTGGCCTCCGACAGCAGGAACTCGCCAGTGTACTTACCTTCGTTGAGTGCCATGACTCATGCTCCTTAGAAAGACTTGGATCGACGCGCCGCCCAGATGTCGGCAGTTTTGACCGCAGCGGTCTGCGGCGCGGTGACCGGCGAAGCCGGGTTGCGAGGTGCAGTGTCGGTGTGCGATTTCTCGTCCTGCTCGGCCAGGGTCGTGACCAGGGTCTCACGGACCTTGGCCAGCGGCAGACGGGCTCGGATGAACCCGTCAGCGGCCTCCGGGCGCTTTGCAACCGCGCACAGCGAGATGATCTCGCGCGCCTCACTCAGGGCAGCCTGCGCAGCCTCGACAGAATCGGCCGACAGTGCAAAGACCGACGTGTACGTGGACAACCCGGCAGTGGAGGCCAGGGCCTCGATCTGCTCCGCAAGGGTTTTGTCGTCGGCCACCTCGGTAACGGGTTCGGCAGGCTCATCCTGGGGCTCTGCCGAGGCGAACGCAGTGCGCACAGCCTCAGGCAGTTGCTCGACATCGAAGTGAGCCGCGATCTTCATCTCGGCTTCCATCTCGTCGGCAAAACCCATCTCGACAGCCTCCGCGGCCGTCAGCCACGTCTCAGCGTCAAGCAGTTCCTTGATCTCGTCTTCGGACTTACCCGTGCGCGCCACGTAGATTCCGATCAGCGACGCCGCGATCTTGTCCAGGGTGTCAGCCCACTCGCGCATCTCGGCAGCGTTGCCAAAGACCCCGCCCATCGGGTTGTGAACCATCAGGAAGGAGTTCTCAGGCATGACGATCTTATCGCCTGCCATCGCAATGAACGACGCCGCACTGGCCGCGACACCCATCACCTTCACTGTGACGTTCGCGGGATGCTGGCGCAGTGCGTTGTAGATGGCCAGTCCATCGAACACCGACCCACCCGGCGAGTTGATGAACACCGTCAGGGCCGAGGTATCGATCTTCTTCAGATCGGTGATGAAGTCCTTGGCAGTAACGCCCCAGAACCCGATCTCGTCAAAGATCGAAATTTCGGCCGGCGCGTTGGCGCGAGCCGTGACTGAGTACCAAGTCTTCTTCATGGCCGCGAATTCTATGGGGGTGTTTGCTCAGTTTGTGTGCGGCTAAATTGCGATCACAACAAACCCGATTTCTTGACCACCAACATGGCCAGCAGTCCCATGCCTGCCCAAGTGGCACGGTCAATCCATATGGAGACCCTCTTGTTGGCAGGAACATGCGCTTCCAAGACAGCCAGCCGGTTCTCAACCTTCTCCAGGGCCAGGAATGCTCGCTCCATCGCAGCGGCTGCGTTGCTCTGTCGCTCTTCGATCAGCGCGAGCTTGGTAATCGCGGCAGCCAAGTCCTTCATGGCCGCTTTCATCTCGCCGACATCGTCGTGCAGCGTCCCGAGACGCATGTTCAAAAGCTCGGCCACTGGCCCTTCAAGGTCAGGCATACGTACCTCCAACAAGGATTCTCGCCGCTTTTTTCCGGCCGCTGGTATGTGCGCGTTTAGCGGAGCAGGAACAACAGCACGTCGTCGTCCTTGTCGCGACGACGCTGTTTCTTGACGGGGGTCACAATTCCCCCGCGACCATAGGGGATTACGTCAGGCCGAATCGTGTCGTCGAGCGGCACCAACCCTTGTAGGGCGACGTACCTGGGCCGGTAGCCGATACCCTGCAGCGCAATGGCGCGGGGTGCCAACACGATCAGACTCGCGAAACTGTGACCGTGTCCCCGCTTTCGACGACGGTCTGGCTGATGTCACCGGCCGAGCGGTTGGTGGGACTCACTGTCAGGGGTGTGCCCGCCACAAGACCGTGAATCTTGGCCAGTTCGATGATGCGCAGCAGTTCGGCAGCGAGTTCGGCGCGGACCTCGTTAGCGATCTGCTCCTTTGAAGGCAGCGTGCTCAGATCACCCGTCACCACGTTCTGAGTGACCACCGCGGAGTTCACCAAGGACGACACTGTGGCCGGGAAGATCGGCAAGTCTGCGGCCGACCAATAAGCCGTCGGGTAATCATCAGAGTACAGCACGCCTGCGATGGCTACGACGTTCGCGTCGTACTCCAACTTCCAGCCGTTGCGCAGGAAGTACGTGGCCCCGGTGAACCCGCCAGGGATCGGGTCTAGGCCCGTGTAGCGCATAGCCGGCAAGTACTGCGTATTCGTCTCGCGCTCAAGCCAGCGAATCCACGCCGAATACACGTCCTCGCGAATGTCGATCGAAGTGACCCCCGCATTGACCGTGATGCGTTTGGTCACACCGTTGAACGACACCTTCTCCTGAAGTGCCCAGTCTTCAGCCCACGTTTGCCAAAGAAGCACGACCAGTCCTTACCAGAGTTCGCGCCAGCCCACGTTGAACTTCACGTCAGGGTGCTGCGCAGTCAGTGGCGTACCAAGAAACGCCCACACCACGGGCGTACCGTCAGCCCTGACAAGCAGTCCTTCGTCGTTCAACTCGAACCACTGAGACACGTTTAGTACCGTTACACCAGCATCACAAAACACGGTCTTGAAATAGATCGTGTCGTCGTTTGGCGCCCATGAGCCGTCGTATGCAGCCTCGATGACAGAAGTAGGTATTTCAGTCCACGTTTGTCCTGTCGCGGTAACGTCTTGTGCCAACGTCAGTGCTACCGGGTGGTTCGCATAGATGTTCAGCGTCTCTGGAAAAATCTGAACCGAGTTCTGTTTGCCGTTGACAGTCGGCAAGGCACGAACCGTTGCCAGCAGCTTGTTCGGCACGTCAACGTGCGCCGAAATCAGCCCGCCGCTGTATCGCCAAAACGTGAACTGATCAAACGTCGCCTCTGAGTACACGGCCATCGAAAACTCGCGCAGCACAGAAGGCGAGCCCGTAGCTGTCGTGTTGAAAATTTCTGTGCGGCAAGGCAGCGTGCCGCGTCCAAGGAAAGGTAACTGGCCAGATGGTGAGAACTCGTGAATGATGATTCGCTCACCAGTCGAGTTGTACACACCAAAGCGCGCACGACCACTTAGGCTGTAGTCAAACCACCACGTCTGTGGAACATTCAGAGTTGAATAGATTTGCGAAGGATCGAGTTCGCCAGCCAAAACGCCGGTCCAGTTCGCGGAAGAAACCTCGGTGTCAACTACCGTGCCTGATGTAGAGGCTCGAACTACAAGCTTAATTTCCGTACCGTCGAGTTCAAAGAACAGCCCGTCGTTGTCGTCATACATGCCTGCCCGACGTACACAGCCGGCCTTGCCGGTATCCCCCGGCCCACCGTAGAACAGGAAGGTGGTTGACGTACCCGGCAGGTAATAGTGATAACGGTTGGTCGTCCGCTTCACATACGAGCCGGCTGAACCATCAACCTGCAGTAGCGTGCCGCCCTGCACAGGGTCGTAGATGCTCTCACCACCCGCGACCGAAGTTTCGATGCTGAACAGCGCATCGTAAGTGTCGAGCGTGGCCTCGTACACCCCGAGCACGTTCATGTCGGACACGCGCAGAGAAGCAAAACCGGCCAGGGCCGGCTGGCCTTCAGAGAACCGAATCAAGGCCGCACCGCGCTGATCAACGTGCATCGCGTGGTTAGGGTCCACTTCGTCCACGATGTGCATCTTCTGCACTTGGACGACCTCGCCGCTGACCGTGTGCTCTTTGGTCAGTACTCGCTTGCCGGTGCTATCCGGCGGAACTCGAATGAAAGCCATGCTTCGCTCCTATCAGGGGGTGTAGGCCCGATCCTGCTCGGCCACCAGACCGACCACAACCGACTTGCTGCGGTCAATCACACCTGTAGCCACCACAGGTTTGGCAACACCCTTGTTGCCGGCCACCACCGTCACTGCGACATTTCCACCCGGGGCCGTGAACACAGAACGTCCACCCTGGGTGTTTGTGTCATAAGCGAAGGTGAAGTTGATCTCGCTGCCGGTGATGGTGCCAGCGATCGGGTTGCCGTCCTTGTCGNTGACGGTGATCGCGTTGGCGGAGCCGTAGTCGTCCGTACCCGTCACTGAGTCAGTGATGTACATGCGGTAGTAACCCGTGCCACCAGAGGTCAGGAACGAGTTGAACTGCAGCTTACCCGCGGATGAGTAGTTGTACTGGCGAGAAACACCGTTGTCGTCGATGAAATAGATGTTGTTCAGGAAGGCCGGGTCGATGTTCTGTACGAACACCCCTTGACGGCAGTACAGATCGGGGCCGACGAAGTACATCAGGTCGTTCTGCACCTTACCGATCTTCGTGCCGGCGCTGTTGGTCACTGCGCTGTTGATATCGGTTCCCTGGCGCAACATATATTGCACCTTGGTGTAAATCTGCTGCAGTGTCGCGTTGTTGCCCTCGACGATGATCGAGAATGGGAAGTTGTCTGTCGGCGCATTCAAGTCAACCGTTTGTGCGACGCTGTAGTACGAGACATTGATGCCTGTGTACGGGGCGACGCCAATGCCGGTATCGGCGACCAGTGCGTTGAGGTCAGTCGCGTTGGACAGCAGCACGTTGACCGTGTAGGCGCCCGTGCCCGTCTGGCCAGTGTCGGCCAGGGTCGATGACGAATACGTCTTCTGCTCTTCACGAGCGTAAGCCTTGAAGAAGGCGCGCTTGTCGAAGGTCGTAGTGCTCGGGTCCGCAGTGGCGTTGCCGAAGACTTGAATGCCCTCGTTGACTTCGTCGGTGAACGTGAAGTTGCTGGGGCCATCGGTGGCCGCGCGCTGGTAGTACAACTGCGCGCCTGCGCTCACCTCGCCCAGGGACACGATGCCGACGTACTGACGAGCAAGCGCGCCAGACGATGTGTACTCGTTCCAGCCGCCGTCTCGCAGCATCTGGCGGGTGGTGTCATTCAGCGGCTTCCAGCCGTTGTACGTACCACCGTCGTAGCCGAAGTTGAACTGACCGGACTTCGCGTCGATCACGTACATGGGGAACGGAAAGCGGTTGTACGCAGTCGTCTCCCACAGCTTGATGAACTTTGAGTACAGGGCCTGCAGCGTCACCCCGTCCTTGGCAACAAGGTTGCCGGTCGCGACGAGCGTGAACGTCTTCGCAGTCGTATCAATCGTGATTTCGGTGCCGACGTTCAGGTCGTCACCATCAATGATCTTTGGCATGGCTTACTCCTCAGAAAGGAAAATGACGTAGTTGCTACTGGCAAGCACGGTGTTGTCGTGCAGCCGACGTTCGACAGGCATCGTCTCACCGTTGGCAAAGACGATGACCGAAGCAGTCTCATCGATCTGTTCGCCGATGTGCTTCTTGTCAGTTGAGTCGAGGACGGTTCTCATGGTGTGTAGTTCCTATCCGCGACTTGAGCGATCGGTAACGAGCCGTTCGCGTTCGCCAACTGGTAGTTGCGGATGACGAACGGCACGTACCCGACCTTGTAGACAGCGATGTCCACGAAAGTGTTGGCCGCAAACGTGTACGAGTACGCGAACGTCGTGACTGGATTGGTGGCCCCGTCATTGTCGGCCAGGGCTGTGTTCGTGCCGGCCGAAAGGATCACCACATCAGACCCCGCGACGATGCCCGTCAGCGTCAGCGTCTTCTGGCCCGCAATCACCGTGACGGTAGCGCCGGCAGTGCGGAAACTGATCGCCGAATCGGTGTTGATCGTCACGCTGCCGCTGGCCACGTTGACGAAGACCGTCTCGTTACCGGTGCTACCGTTGGCGGCGGCATAGCCGCTGAAAGTCAAACCGTTGAACGTGTAGTTTCCCGTAGCCGTTATCTGGATCGCGTGGTTGGACCCGTCGCTGACGAAGGTGCAGTTCGACACTGTGCTGATCGCAGCGCCGACCAGCAGCGAAGTGGCCGCGGTGCTGTTCTCGAATCGGCAGCCCGTCATCGTTGCGTCGCCGAGCGTGACTTGGCCGCAGCGCCGGAAGGTTGTGCCAGAGACTGTCGCACCCGACTGAAACACGAACGTGTCCATGTCGGTGAAGGTGCAGGTAGTCAGATTGACCGTCGCGTTGTTGATCATCGCGAACTGGCCCTTTGACAACGTGCCAAGGGCCGAAATGCTGACCCCTGTCCAGTCAACCCGGCTGGTCGCCTGACGCACCTCGATGCGATTGAATGCGGCGACGACCTTCTGCGTGTTGGCGATCTGGACGCTGACGTTGCTGTCGCGGAAGTCCACCGCGCTCGTGAAACCGAGCACCATCAGACCCTGCCACAGATAGCCACCGTCGATCGTCTGGAACAAGCCCCAGCGATTGGCCTGCGCGTCGTTTTGGGCAGCAAACCCTGCGAAGGTTGCGTAGCCGTTGGCGAGGTCGCCACCATTGATGCGCATCTCGCCGCGCCCGTGACGCAGCACGTCGATGCCAAAGGGGTTGCCTTTGGACACTGCCGACGTAGCGTTCAAAGTCGCTGCTGCGCCGAAGAACTGCAACGTGGCCGTCGGGGTGCCGGTCGTGGCATCCTGCGTGGTGTTGGGGTCCACCGGCACGCAGAACCATCCCCCGTAGGTGTAGGTGTTCGCGCCTTTGACGTACCACTGCTTGAAGGCTGACGTGGCGCTGCCGACAAACACACGCAGGCCGCCTGCAGCTTGCGTGTTCAGGGCATTCGGCGCGCCGAAGTACAGCCAAATGAAGAGTGCGTTGCCAGAGGGTATGGTCTGGCCGGCGCCCGCGTTGTAGATGGCACCGGACACCGCTGCAGCACCGGCGCCCATGGTCTTGGACAAGCACCCAGTGCCTTGGATGAAATAGTCCGTTTCAGGCAGCGTAATGGCGCCGTCGATGAAGCCGGTCGGCTCTGTCCATGACGCTGACGCGGCATCAGTCGCGTGGATAAGCGTCAGGTCAGTGGTGTACGACGCCGCGGCCATTTACTGCAACGTCGTTTCGGTCTGGGTGACGTTCAGAATGTTGCCCTCGCGGTCCCGCTCGATGACCGAGGTGGTTTGACGATCAGGCAGGTTGACAGTGACTTCGGCCGGCTGGACTTCGTTGGTCACCGACACGCTGGGCGCGGTGACGTTGACGACAGGAGTCGCAACCTCGTTGCGCACCTCAACGCTCGGCGCAGCTACATCGACCTTGTTCTCCACGGTGACCGGGGTCGGGTTGACCTCGTTGGTGACCAGGGTCTGCGGAATGTGGTTGTTGATGACGATCGGCTGGGCTTCCTGGCGCGGCTCGGTGGCCTTCGCATGCACGAAGGACTCCAGGCGCGCCACGGTCACCGTCAGGTTGTCGAGCGCACGGTTGCGCGGGTACTCGCCGGGAGCGATACCGTCACCGTCAGGCGACGGACCATCACTGCCCTCCTCCCCTGGCTGCCCCATTTGCATCGGCTCAGGCTTGAGGCCAAGTTCGTCCTCGCGCTCGTCGTCGGCCGCGCGCTCTTCGTCCACCTTCTCAGGGTCGTCGCCACGCTCGGCGATGACGCTGGAGCGGCTGCGGAAGCCCGCCTCGACCTCGGTCTGCTTGGCCTGCACGTCCTGCACCGGGTGGATGTAGGCCCAGCCCTGCGGCGACCACTCGACGGCCTTCGCGTCCTCGATGTCGCTGACTGCGATCTCGCCCATCAGCGCGGCCGCGTCCACCCAGGCTTCGCGGATGGGCTGGCATGCCTGGGGGATGATGATCTGCCACTGGCGCTGCTCGGCGTACCGGCGGAACTCATTGACCACCACGCGCAGCGTGCGGTCACTGACCTCCTTGATATCGCCCGACATGATCTCGTAGGGCAGACCCTGGCCAGCGGCGGTGCCGATGTTCTGCTGCCGCATGTAGTCGGCATAGGTCGTGCCGGCCTCGGGAGGGTTGGCAAACGCCACGCTCTCCCCAGGCATCAACTCGTGCATCGTCCCGGGCTCAAGCCCCGCCATAGGCCCGCCCGTCGAGTCAGTCTCGATCGGCTT
>JGI24766J26685_10000495_pt1 | contig 11280 bp, 9 predicted proteins | sample SanBayMetagenome_FD_26685 | JGI IMG/M metagenome (IMG submission 26685)
TTTCCAGTCCGACGGGCATTTATCGGGCGGACGGACGCATCTCGGTGAATCCCTACGGATCGCCAGTGGATTTTTCGGCCGGCAGCGCTGGGCTGGATGCTCTCGACGGAGCTTGGTTGGCCAGCAACCGCTGGAGTCTGCTTGTTGCCGATACCGAAGCGGGTGGTCAAGGCCGCCTCGACGCATGGAAGCTGACCATCACCGGATTCGGCGCCTCGACGGGCACGCTCGATCCCGGGGCGGGGGGAACGATTACGGACGTGGGGGAGGGACCAACACGGTCGGTGCGGTGGTCAATGTCGGTGACGGCACGGGGACCAACGGTGTGACCACGACGGTGAGCAATACTATGTCTTTCCAAGGCGGTATGAGCGGATCCGGTGAGATGATCAAATCCGGGGCGGGCACTTTGACCTTCGCCGCACCGTCGACGAACTTCAACGGCACGGTGCGGGTCAGCGAGGGTGTGGTCGAGGTCACCTCGGGCAATGCCCTCGGCACCGGCACCATGGTCATGGCCGGGACCAACACCAAACTCCGCGTCACCGGTGGCGTGCAATTCTCCGCCCCGCTCGAGGTCGCAACCAATGGTGTGCGCGTCGACGGCTCTGGCATTCTCGCCGGAGTGGTCAGCGGGAGCGGTGGAGTGACCAAAGTCGGCAGCGACACCATGGTGTTCTCGGCCAGCAATTCTTTCACCGGCGGCACGGTGATCAGCAATGGCGCGGTGCGACTGGCCAACTCGCACGCGGCTGGGCTCGGCGGNGTGATCGTGGCCCAAGGGGCTCGGCTCGAGTTGAGCAACGCCATCGTCATCTCAAACACCATCGATGCCACCGGCCAGATCAGCTTTGTCAGCAGCGGCAACGTGCTGGCCGGCGTCATCACCAACAACAACACGGTCTACAATGTGAATGCGGGCACGACGAACGAAGTCAGCGCTTACATCACCGGCGCGGGAGGCTTGGAACTGATCGGCGGGGGCGTGCTCGACGTCACCGGCACGACCAATGACTACCAAGGTGCCACCACCATCTCCAACGGCACCCTGCGCGTCGGCACTTTGGCCGATGCCGGGACAGCCAGCAGCATCGGTATCGACAACAGCATCGTGCTCGCCGGTTCCACGGCGGCCAGTGCCATTCTGCAATACACCAACACGGCAGATGTTGCGATGAACCGCGACATCACCTTGACCAATAACGGCGGTGGCACGGTGAACGTCTCCGAGAGCGCCGCCACGGTCACGCTCACCGGTTCGATGGCCAACGCCTCGGGAACCACGAACACATTTGTCAAAGCGGGTGCGGGTGAAATCGTGCTCAGCAATGGAACGACGGCGAACAACTTCTCGGCCACCGCCATCCAAGTGAACGCGGGTGCGTTGACCCTCGGCGCAGCCAACCAGATCGGCAATGGCACGGACCTAATCCTGAATGGCGGAACTTTCCGCACCGGCAACGCATCCGCTGGATACGCCGAATCCCTCGGTGATCTCACGCTTAACGCCAGTTCGACCATCGATCTCGGATCGGCCGCCGGTTTGCGTGATCTCATCTTCCTCGACAGCAACGGCGTGGCTTGGTCCGGGGGCGCCACCCTCACCGTGGCCAATTGGGCCGGAAGCCTCTCGGGCGGAACCGCTGGTCGCATTTTCTTCGGCAGCAATGCCGCGGGTCTCGGGGCGGGGCAACTCAGCCAGATTGCCTTCAGCGGCTACAGTGCTGGAGCGCAAATCCTCGGCACGGGCGAGATTGTGCCGCTGAATCTTACCACCACCGTGCCCGAGCCCGGCACCTACGCTGCCGCAGCCCTCTTGCTGCTCCTGGCAATTTGGCACCGCCGCCGCCGGACGCTCGCGTAAGCAGAGCTAAGCTCGCGGCCTAAAGACCTTCGAACTTGCCATTGCGGCAGCGTGATCATCGACTCGGCTCGGCCGGGGATCATACCGCGGATCACCAAAAGGTTCTGGACGTCTGGCAAGGTGGATCGCGTCGTCCCGGCGCGATATTTCACCTTTGGCAATCGCGATGGGGGACATCGCGATCCACCACTACGATCAAAGCCTGAAACCTTTTGGAATCTGGCATCAGGTGCCTCACGCGAAGCACACATGGACTTTCTGCAGAATATCCATGTGTCACTTTTTTCTTGGACCGTGGTGATGAGCCTAAAATCACGAGTCGGTTGGGCATTTTAGCTNAGGTGAGGCGCGANCTGTGTCCGGTTCCAAACCACAAACTGCGGCCCGATGAAAAGGGAATGGGCGCGCGTTCCGCTTCCTGCGCTGTCCGCCCAACCAATCAGCTTCTCATGCCGGCGGAAAAAATCCGCCCTCCGCAAATATGGGTAAAAGGATCTATCTCTTCACCGCAACTTTGCGCTCGTTTTGAAGAGGCGGGTGGGCGATATACCCCAGCGCTATGAAGATCTCCCGACTCCTTCCCTTGGTCGCGCTTTTGGGTGCGTCCACTCTTCTCACCGGCTGCGGCTACAATCGTCTGGTCAGCCTCAAACAGCAGACCGACAGCAGTTGGGCCGACGTGGAGAACGTCTACCAGCGCCGCGCGGATCTCGTGCCGAATCTGGTCAAGACAGTCGAAGGATCGGCGAACTTCGAGAAGGACACTCTGACTCANGTCATCCAAGCGCGTCAGCAGGTGAACAATATCAAGGTGGATCCGAATTCGCCGCCGGCCACGCCNGAAGCGATGGCTGCNTTCCAACAGACGCAGGATCAGTTGTCCTCTGCACTCTCGCGNTTGCTTGTCACNGTCGAGCGTTACCCGGATATCAAGGCCAACGCCAATTTCCAGAANCTGCAGGTGCAACTCGAAGGAACGGAAAACCGCATCACCGTCGAGCGCCGCAAGTTCAACGAGACGGTTCAGCAATACAACACGGCGATCAAACAGTTTCCGACCATCATTTACTCCGGTTTCCTCGGCTTCAAAGACCGTCCGTATTTCGCGGCACGTGCCGGTGCCGACCAAGCGCCCGAGGTGAATTTCAACTTCGGTGGTTCGCCGGGATCCTGAGAAGGTGGCTCGCGCCGTTTGCCTAAGGGCTATTTCCACGTTGTTCCGGTTCGGCGCGATGGAGACGTCGACAATCGTGCCGGGACGGCACGATCCACCTGCGTCACGCCCTACCTGTCGCCTCGGCGTCCTCTTGGATTTATCGCGATCCGCCTATTCCCACTCGATCCCGGCGGGGGGTTTGGTCGAAATGTCGTAGAGGACCCGGTTGATGCCGGGGACGCGGTTGAGGATTTTGTTGGAGACGCGGGCCAGCAGGTCGGCGGGCAGGGGCACCCAGTCGGCGGTCATGGCATCCACGCTGGTCACAGCGCGCAGGCTGACTGCTTCTTCGTAGGTGCGCTCGTCGCCTTTCACGCCGACCGTCCGCACGGGAAGCAGGGCCGTGCCGGCCTGCCACACTTTGTCATACCATCCGCTGTCTTTCAGTTCTCCTATGAAGATGGCATCGGCGTCGCGGCAGACCTCGAGACGTTCCGGCGTGATCTCGCCGACCACGCGCACGGCGAGGCCGGGTCCGGGAAACGGATGGCGGTGCAGCATGTCGTGCGGGATGTTGAGCGCCGCGCCCAATTCGCGCACTTCGTCCTTGAACAACTCGGCCAGTGGTTCGAGCAGGCGCCCTTCGGCCTGCAGTTCGAGGATGCGGTCGACGCGGTTGTGGTGCGTCTTGATGCGCGAGGCCTGCGATCCGCTGGTCGCGCTTTCGATCACATCGGGGTAAAGCGTGCCCTGGGCGAGCAATTCGACGCTGCCGGCGTGTGAGAAAAAGACATCGATGAATTCGTCCCCGATGCGGCGGCGTTTTTCCTCCGGGTCGGTGATCCCGGCCAGCCGCGCAAGGAAGCGATCGGTCGCATCGACCCGGTCGACTTCGATGCCGAGCCGGCGGAATTGCGCGACCACTTCATCGCCTTCGTTGCGGCGGAGGAGTCCGTTGTCGACGAAGATCGGATGCATGTCGGCGCCGGTGGCATGGACGAGGACGGCGAGCACGGTGGAATCGACGCCGCCGGAGACCGCGCACACCACTTTGCGTCCTCCGATGGCGCGCTTTGTGTCCTCGATGAGCTGGTCCTTGAAGCGGTCCATGGTGAAGGCGGGGGACTCGCCGGATAATTCGAGGAAGTTGCGCAGGATTTCCGTGCCGTATTCGGTATGGCTGACTTCCGGATGGAATTGGATGCCGAAAAATTTTTCGTTCCAGCGCACGGCGACGGGGGTGCCGCGCGGGTTGACCGCGAGCACTTCGCAGCCGGCGGGCAGATCCGACACGCTATCGGAGTGGCTCATCCAGATGGTGCTTTGCGCGGGCAGGTTTTTCAGCAGGGCGTCGGGATGGCGCACTTCCATGGTGACCGGTCCGTATTCACGGTCGCCGCAGTGCGCGACGGATCCGCCGAATTTGCGGTTGAGCAACTGCATGCCGTAGCAGACGCCGAGCACGGGGCATCCGAGCGACTGCAGTTTTTCGAAATCGACATCGGGGGCGCCCGGTTCGTTGACGCGGGCCGGTCCGCCGGAAAGAACCACGGCTCCGGGCCGGCCGATTTCGTCCCAATGTCCGGGCAGGTAAAGTTTGCTGAAATAACCAAGACCTCGCAGGCGCCGGACGATCAATTGCGAGTATTGCGAGCCGTAATCGATGACGGCGATCTGCGTGCGCATGGCGGTCAGGTCGAGTGGTAGTTCACCGGTTCCTCGGTGATGGTGACATCGTGCGGATGGCTTTCGCGCAGGCCCGCGGCGGTGACTTGCATGAAGACGGCTTTGCCGCGCAATTCTTCGAGATTCGCCGCGCCGACGTAGCCCATGCCGGCGCGCAGTCCACCCATCAGGTGAAAGACGAGTTCGCCGAGCGGTCCGCGGTAGGGAATGCGCGCCTCCACGCCCTCGGGCACGAATTTGTTCGCGCCTTCCTGCCCGTAGCGGTCGCGCGCGCCCTTGGCCAAGGCGCCGGCCGAGCCCATGCCGCGGTATTCTTTGAATGTGCGGCCCTGCCAGCGGGCCAGTTTGCCCGGGCTTTCTTCCGTGCCGGCGAGAAGAGAGCCGAGCATGACGGCGTCCGCCCCGGCGGCGAGGGCTTTGACAATGTCACCCGAGTAGCGGATTCCGCCGTCGGCGATGAGCGGGATGCCGTGCTGGCGGCAAACCTTCGATACTGCGCGGATGGCGCTGAATTGTGGCGTGCCCACACCGGCAATGACGCGCGTGGTGCAAATCGATCCGGGACCGACCCCCACTTTGATCGCGGCCGCGCCGGCGGAAATGAGATCGGCCGCGCCTTCGGCCGTGACCACATTGCCGGCGATGACCGGGACACCGGACCAGCGTCCGGCGCATTGCTCCAACTGCGCGAGCATCGATTCGGTGTGACCCGTGGCCGCGTCGATCGCAATGACATCGGCGCCGGCTTCGACGAGGACGTCGCCCGACTCGAGGGCGCGCGGACCGACCCCGATGGCGGCGCCGACGCGCAGACGTCCTTCAGCATCCTTCGAGGCCTGCGAATGTTGCATGGTTTTGACGATGTCCGATGCGGTCATCAGACCGACGAGGCGCCCTTCACCATCGACCAGCGGAAGTTTTTCGATGCGATGTTTATGCAGGATTGCTTTCGCTTCGGCCTGCGAGCAGCCGGGCGGTGCGGTGACGAGTCGTTCGCGCGGCGTCATGACATTCTTGACCAGAATGCCGTCGTTTTCCTCCACCCAGATGTCGCGGCGCGTGACCACGCCGAGGACGACATTTCGTTCGTCGACCACGGGGAATCCCTCGATGCCGGTTTCGCGCATGCGGCGGCGGAGTTGTCCGAGGGTGGTGTCCGCGGTGACCGTTTCCGGATGGGTGATGACGATGTTTTCCGCGCGTTTGACCCGGCGCACCATGGCGATCTGTTTTTCCAGCGGGCAATTGCGGTGGATGATGCCGATGCCTCCCTCGCGGGCGAGGGCCATGGCCAGGCGTTCCTCCGAAACGGTGTCCATGGCGGCCGAGACCACGGGGATGGCCAGGCGGATCTCTTTGGTCAGGTGCGTGGAAATATCAGCCTGCGCCGGGAGGATCCCGCTGCGGCCCGGCACAATAGTCACGTCATCGAAGCTCAATCCCAAAGGCAGTGCGTCATTCATGGAGTGTGGTCGGGTGTTTTATCTTTCTTGCGCGGCGATCAAAAGTCCGGGGCCGAGGACGACTTCCTCGACGGCACCAGTGAGGGTCTGGCCGAGAAAGGGCGTGTTGCGGCTTTTCGAGGCCATGGTTTCGACGGAAACCTGCGTGGATCCGTCCGGATTGAAGATGGTGAAGTTGGCGAGTTGTCCTTCGGCGAACTCCGCCTCTTCGATCCCGAGGATACGGCGCGGAGTTTGCGAAAAGGCGCGCACGAGGATGTCCCACGGAAGCTTGCCCGGAAGAACGAGGCGTTCGTAGAGCGAGGGGAGCGCCGTCTCCAGACCGGTGATGCCGAACGGCGCCGAGGCGAAATCGAGGTTCTTTTCGAACTCGGTGTGCGGCGCGTGGTCGGTGGCCAGAGCGTCGATCGATCCGTCGAGGAGTCCGGCGAGCAGCGCCGCATTGTCCGCCGGCGTGCGCAGCGGCGGATTCATCTTGAAATAAGTGTCATAGTCCGTGATGTCATCCTCGTTGAGCAGGAGATGGTGCGGGGAGACCTCGCAGGTCACGCGGACACCGTCCGCCTTGGCGCGGCGGATGATGTCGAGTCCGCGCGCCGTGGTGACATGTTGGATGTGGATGCGCGCCCCGGCGAGGCGGGCCAGCTCGAGATCGCGGGCGATGCTGATTTCCTCGCTGCAGGCCGGAATGCCGGGGATACCGAGACGGTAGGAGCGGGCGCCTTCGTTCATCGCGCCGCCGTGGCTGAGTTCGGGCACTTCGCAATGGCAGGCGACGAGGAGGTCGAAATGACGCGCGTATTCCAAGGCGCGGCGGAAAAGGTAGGGATCGGCCACGGGATCGCCGTCGTCGGTGATCATCACCGCGCCTTGGCGGTGCATGTCGGCAATGTCGGCCAGTTGCTTCCCGCCGCGCCCTTTGGTGATGCAACCGGAGGTCCAGACCGGAATGGGCGACTGCTCGCGGGCCAGCGTGCGGACGAAGCGGACGAGTCCCCCGGTGTCGATCGGCGGATCGGTGTTCGGCATGGCGACGATGCCGGTGAATCCGCCGCGCACCGCGGCACGTGCGCCCGTGGCGATGGTCTCTTCGTCCTCGCGGCCGGGTTCGCGCAAATGGACGTGCATGTCGAAAAGTCCGGGCAGGACGATCTTGCCTGTGCAATCGACCGTGTCGGCGCCGGAAGGCGGCTTGACCTCCGGCGCGATCTTTTCGATCCGTCCGTCGGCGCCGACCAGGATGTCGAGACGCCGCGGTTCGGCATGTTGCGGGTCGACCAACCGGCCGCCGCGGAAAAGTCGTGCGTTGCTCATGGTGCGTCCTCTTTCTCGTCGGGCAGGGCTGCCACGGCGGGTTGCAACCAGTAAAGCACGGCCATGCGTGCGGCGATGCCGTTTTCCACCTGGCGGTTGATCAGGCAGTGTTCGTAGGTGAGGACTTCGTCGACCAGTTCGACCCCGCGGTTGACCGGACCGGGATGCATGATGCGGATGCCGCGTCGGCGGCACTCGACGAAGCGCTCGCGGGTCAGACCGAAGACGTTGTGGTATTCGCGCAAGCTGGGGAAGAAGTGTGCGGCTTGCCGTTCGCGCTGCAGACGGAGCAGGTAGACAAAGTCCGGGCCCCATTCGAGGGCCGCGCCGAAATCGGCGAAGGGCTGCATGTAATCCGGGCGTCCCGCGGGCACAAGCGTGCCGGGGGCGAAGATGCCGACTTCCATGCCGAGTTTGCGCGCGATGGTGCTGACCGAGCGCGAGACGCGCGAATGGAGGAGATCGCCGACGAGGAGGATTTTTCGTCCGGCCAGTTCTCCGACCGCCTCGCGCATGGTGAAGGCATCGAGCAGGGCCTGCGTGGGATGGGCGTGGTTGCCGTCGCCGGCGTTGATCACCGCCGCGGGCGTGTGCTTGGCGATGAAGGCGGGAACACCGGCGCCCGCGTGGCGCACGACCATGTAGTCGACTTTCATCGATTGCATGGTTTCCACCGTGTCGAGGATCGACTCGCCTTTGGTCACGCTGGATTGCGTGATGGCGAGATTGGTCACGTCGGCAGAGAGCCGCTTGGCCGCGATCTCGAACGAGGCGCGCGTGCGGGTGGACGGCTCGAAGAAGAGATTGAGCACCGTTTTACCGCGGAGGGCGGGGACTTTTTTGACCGAGCGGGTGAAGAGGTCTTTGAACGGGCGCGCCGTCTCGAGAAGAAAGACGATTTCCTCGCGGGACAGGCTCTCGATATCGAGCAAGTCCTTGCGGCGTGGAGGGGAAGTCACTGTGCTCATGCCCGTTCCTCCCCGGCGAGGAAAACGCCGTCGCGTCCGTCGGTCTCCTCGAAACACACCCGCACATGGTCGCCGCGTGCGGTGACGATCGACTCGCCCAAATAATCCGGGGCAATGGGCAGCTCGCGATGTCCGCGGTCGATGAGCACGGCAAGTTGGATGCGGGCCGGGCGGCCGTAATCGACNANTTCGTCGAGCGCGGCGCGGATGGTGCGGCCGGTGAAGAGGACGTCGTCGAACAAGACAATNTGCGCGCCTTCCACTTGGAAGGGCAGATCCGATCCGCGNATCGACGGGATGGTTCCGAGATTGTCGAGGTCGTCGCGGTAGAGGGCGATATCGATGGCNCCCGTCGGCGCATCGTAGCCTCGCGCTTTAAGGATTTCATGAACGCGCCGGCAGAGGATGGCCCCGCGGGTGTGGATGCCGACGAGGGCGGGGACTTTGCCGGGATGCGCCTCGAGGATTTGCGCGGCGATGCGCTCGGTCTTGCGGCGGACGTCGTCGGCCGTCAGGAGTTGCTTTTCGCGGGCATCACTCATGGCCATCGCAAATCGGGGCTTTGAACGGCGGAGAGTGGATGCATGTTTTCTGCTGATCGTTTTTTCTCCGGCCCGGGTGCGGGGTCTCGCGGAGGCGCCGGCGCGAACGTCCGACGGGTGGATCGCAGCTGCTGACGAGGCGCGTCCTCCACATCCACCCATAGTGGGAAAATTGCGGTCTTCCCGTAGAGACTCCCGGTCCGATCACCGGAATTATATGAGTGCTTGATTGCGTCCCCGACGATCGGCGGGCGGGGGTGGAAAAAAAAGGAAAAACCGCCGTTCCGTGGGTGCTTGCATCGCCGGCCGGGATGTTCGATTGCTGACGGATGCCGATTTACCGGATTTTGCGGCCGCTTTTCTTCGCCTTGCGCCCAGAGACGGCGCATGCGGTGGCCTTGGCCGGGCTCGAGGCGGCTTGGCGCGTGGGGTTGCTCCGTCCGCCCTCCGGCGGCGCGCCGGTCGAGGTGATGGGCCTGCGTTTTCCCAACCGTGTAGGATTGGCCGCGGGCATGGACAAGGATGCGCGGCATGTCGATGCGTGGGGCGGGCTGGGATTCGGGTGCGTCGAGGTGGGGACGGTCACCCCGCGTCCGCAGCCGGGCAATCCGCGTCCGCGCTTGTTCCGCTTGCCGAAAGCCGGGGCGCTGATCAACCGGATGGGATTCAACAACGAGGGCGCGTCCGCCGCATCCGCCCGTCTCGCGCGGAGGAAATTCCGCGGCATCGTCGGGGTGAACATCGGCAAGAACGCGGCGACGCCCGCGGAGAAAGCGACCGAGGACTACCTCGCGGCGATGCGGGTGGTTTACGGCGTGGCCGATTACATCGCGGTGAACATTTCCTCGCCGAACACGGNCGGGTTGCGCGACCTGCAGGGCGCGGCGGCNTTGGANGCTTTGCTGGACGCTTTGCAAAGCGAGNGCTCGCGACTCGCGGCGGCGCACGGGAAGTCCGTGCCCTTGGCGGTCAAACTCGCGCCCGATCTCGGCGATGCGGAACTGGCCGCGGCGGCTGAAGCTATCGCGAAGCACGATGTATCCGCAGTCATCGCGACCAACACGACGACGGATCGTGCGGCCGTGCAGGGTCTGCCCCATGCCGACGAAAAAGGAGGCCTGAGCGGGGCGCCCCTGCGCGAGGTTTCGACCCGCATGATCTCCGACTTGCGCCGTTTGTTGCCGGCCAAAATCGCCATCATCGGTGTCGGGGGAATTTTCGGCGCCGAGGATGCCCGCGCCAAGCTGCGTGCCGGCGCCGACCTGCTGCAGGTTTACACGGGGCTGGTTTATTGCGGGCCGGGATTGGTTCGCGAATTGGTGGCGGGTCTGGCAGGCTACAAGGACACGAAATGAGGCGAACTGGAATTCATCGAATTGGAGCGATGCGCAGTCTTCTCGCGCTCTGCCTGTCGCTCTTGGCGATTTCCTCCATTAGCGCCGCTCCGCTGCCACCCGCCCCGGCCGACTACGTGCTCGACGAAGCGGGTGCGCTCGATCCGTCGCAGAGCGCCTTGTTGGCCCACGATTTGCGTCAATTCGAGCGGCAAACTTCGAACCAGCTCCTTGTCGCTGTCATGCCGAAGGTTCCCGACGACTATGTTATGGAGGACTACACGCAGCGCGTGGCCGAGGCATGGGGGGCGGGCCGCAAGGAACGCGACAACGGAATGGTGCTCTTTGTGTTTCCCGAATCCCGTCAATTGCGCGTGGAGGTCGGTTACGGTCTGGAGGGCGCGGTGCCCGATGCGCTGGCCAACCAGATCATCAACAATGACATCGTCCCGTCGCTGCGAGCGGGCGACCTCGGCGGNGGCATTATCCGCGGTGCGGATGCGCTCATGGCCGCCGCGCGTGGCGAATACGAGGGCACAGGCAAAACGGTGGCCGAGGAACAGGCCATGCAGGGCGATCCGATGGCATCGCTCGTCTTCTGGATTATTCTCATCATCATCTTGATTATTGTCATAAACCGCAGCCACGGGCGCGGCGGCACGGTTTATACCCCCCGCGGACGCCGTGACGTGTTTTTCCCGGGCGGCGGATTCGGCGGTGGTTTCGGCGGGGGTGGGGGGTTCGGAGGAGGTTTCGGCGGCGGGGGTTTTTCCGGCGGTGGCGGCGGATTCGGCGGTGGCGGGGCGAGCGGGAGATGGTGAAATGAGCTCGAAGGAATTCATCGATCTGATCGACGAAGCCGCGGTGCTGCGCGCCGTGGCTGCGGCCGAGAAGCGCACTTCGGGCGAGGTGCGCGTCTTCATTTCACGCCGGCGTTTGCGCGGGAAGGACGT
>JGI24766J26685_10000499_pt1 | contig 11258 bp, 8 predicted proteins | sample SanBayMetagenome_FD_26685 | JGI IMG/M metagenome (IMG submission 26685)
ACCTTTTTTCCTGAGTTTGTAAAAAAGTTATAACATCTCTTTCGCAAGAAAAGTGGTATACGCAATATGCAAATAAATTTGCTTGCTTTCTCAAAATAGAAATGCTAAAGTATAAGAATTTTTCATATTCTATATTTAATTTCTTGTTATGGCAATTCAATTCGCTAGAGCCGAATACGTAGGTAGAAGTAGTGGAAAGAATGCCTGCTGTAAAGGAGCATATAACAGTCGCACTAAAATCAAGGATGAAAAAACAAATATAGTTTATAACTTCACAAGTCGTAAAGACAATGTCTATCATGAAGTTCTGTTACCTGAATATGTACATCAGAAATTTAAAAACATTTCAGAGTTAATGAATATGATAGAGCGTACTGAAAGAAAATGTAATAGTCAGCTATTAAAAGAATACGTACTAGCACTTCCAGATGAAGAAAATATTTCTTTAGAATTAAAAAAAGAAATGGTGTATGAGTTTATCAGGGAAAATAAATGGATAGAAAATGGTTTAGGCGTACAAGTGGATATTCATAAACCTCACGATGGGGAGAAGAATTGGCATGCTCATTTGCTTGTTACTATCCGTAGATTTTTGGATACTGGATTATGCTTTGAAAGTAAAAAAGCTCGAGACTTAGAACCACAAGTGCGAGGTGGACGTACTAACACTTATGTAAAATCAAATGAAGAAGTTAATTTAGGAAAACTATGGTCTCAAATACAAAATAGAATATTTGAAAAATACGGTTTGGAAAACAGGGTCGATAGCATAGGTATTAACCCACAGGAACATATAGGACCTGTTCGTATGCGAAGCGTTATGAATGGGGCAGTCACACGTAATGAGGAAAGAAGAATTGTCGAGATAGAGCATTTAAATAACGGGGCGGCGGTTCTTGATAAAGTAACCCGTCATATGAGCGTATTTAGCAGTAATGATTTAAAACAAGCCGTTAAATGTATTCCTGATAAGGAAACACGAGAAAGATTAGTAGAAGAGGCTTTAGCAGGTAAATCTGTAATTAATTTATTTGATTCAGAGGGCAGGAAAACAAACCTTTACACTACCACCGGTATTCGATCCGAAGAAGAAAAAATCATGAGGTTAGCAGGTTATGTTTTGCTTGAGAAGAATGTTGTATTACTTGGAGGTAGTAAAGCCGTAAATAGAGTTAACCAATTAATTGCTGATGAGAAAACTTCTAATAGCAGGTTTTCCGATGAACAGGAGAAGGCTTTATCGCAGCTGCTACTTGGAGATTCCGGTATTAGGGTGCTAAAGGGAAGAGCCGGAAGCGGTAAGTCTTATGTTTTGGGTAAGGTTTGTTCTATAGCCGAAAGTACGGGTATAAATGTAATAGGAGTAGCACCGACCCATAAGGCGAAGCTTGAACTTGCAAAGGTTGGATATGAGCAAAACGATACGGTTAAAGGTATGTTATTCAAGCTTGCTAACGGAAGGTTTAGTTTACCAAAGCATAGTTTAATCGTAGTAGACGAAGCGGGGATGGTAGGAAACGATGACTATCAGGAGCTACTTAGGGTAGCTGCAACCCGTAAGTGTAACGTCATTCTTGCTGGTGATGAGAGGCAACTCTCTTCAGTAGGACGAGGAGGAATGTTTGAGGGTCTAGCGGAGAAACAGGGAAGTAGTAACGTATTTAATATTAGACGGCAAAGTAGCAATTGGGGCAAGGAGGTAGCTAGCTGTTTTGCCGAAGGTAGGGTTTTAGAAGGTCTTACAATATTAGAGCGTAATGAGCGTATCAAGTGGAGCGGTAATACTGATAAGTCAATGCAGGAATTACTTAGCAACTGGAACGATAGTAAATATGATATCGGTGATAGAATCATACTAGCCGTAGAGAATAAGCACGTAAACGCCTTAAATGCAGGAGCAAGGCAGTATCTAAAAGCCAATGGCAAATTAGAGGGAGAAGAGATATCGGTAAGCGGTAATTACTATATGAAAGGTGATAGGATACTTATTACTGCTACAAATAAAGAGCTTGGAGTAATAAACGGGGATTTAGGGGAAGTAATAGACGCATCAACAGAGAAGTTTATTATATCGATCTTGGGGAGCGAAAAGACAATTGAGTTTAATCCTAAGGAATATGATGGATTCAGGCACGGATACGCAACTACGATATTTAAAGCACAAGGAGCGTCAATTAAAGATGTTTATGTATTCCATGATAAATTCTCCGGTATTCGTAACAGTTATGTATCGTTATCAAGGCATATAGATGAGTTAAAGCTTTATACCAATAGGGAATCTACTATCGATACGAAGATGCTGGTAAAACAGCTAAGTAGAGATTTTGATAAGGGAAGCAGCTTGCAGTATTTAACGGAAGAAGAAATAAGATATAGAAATAATGTAGGGGAGGCCAAGAAAACCATAACAGGTAAATTCTTAGTCGGGGTACTAAATGTGCTAGAAAAGGTAACAGATAAATACATTCCAAAGTCGGAATATTATAACTATAAAGAGCCTGCAAAGGCTATTACTACCGTAGAAAAAGTAAACGATAACTTGGTTTTAGAAGAAGAAGCAGTCGGATTTAGCGTGGAGCATAAAATAGCCGTAGGTGAGAATACAGGTACTAGAATAAGTAATGTACTTAGAGAAGTAAGTACTACTAATAAACCAAGAATGAGTGCTAAAGAGAGGTTCTATAAGAATGCCGATTATGTACGGAATCAGAAAAGTAGAGTTGACCTAAAAGCAGATTGGAATAAGGAAACCGAAGAATTAAGGCACATGTTGAAGTTTAAAGTTGAAAGTATAGCAGGAGATTTACTCGGTGAGCCTAACAAAAGATTGTCAAACGGCAGAGAGCTAAGATACGGGGAACATGGAAAAATAGCAGTACGTATTAAAGGAGAAAAGGCCGGAATGTGGCATGATTTTAGCAGTGATAAGGGGGGAGACTTATTTAGCTTGGTAACGCACGTAAAGGGAGGAAATTTTAAGACGGCAGCCGAGTATTTACGTGGAGTCATCGGCATGGAAAATACCGGTAACTTGCAATTAGTACATGATCATAACAGTAGCGATAAATATGCGAGTTATCAAAAAGCCAAAAAGTTCGAAGAGAAACTGGAGAAACAGAAACTAAAAGTAACATCTAATTTGCAGGTGAGAGCCAAGGAAATCAATCATAACAATGTTGCTTATCGTTATTTGAGAGAAGAGCGGAATATTACCTGTGATTTAGGTAGTGATATCAAAACAGCAGGTGTATATGAAAGAGGTGTAGGTAAGAGTTTTCCTGCTCTTATAGCCTTTGCAAGAGATGAGAGCGGTAATATTACGGGTGGACTACAAATATTACTTGATAGTAAAACCGGTAATAAAGCTGAGATTGATATTCCGAAGAAATCTTTCGGTCGGATTAGCGGTTCTTTTGTAGATGTTGGTAGCATACGGAATAATTCCGGCAACAGGAATAACATTACAATTATTGCCGAAGGACTAGAAACTGCACTATCGGTCAAGCAGGCACTCAGTGAGCATAGCGAGAAGAAAGGTGATACAGAAGCGGTGTGGATACTATGCTCACTTGGAGTAAGTAATATCAAAAATTATAGGGCAAGGGAAGGAAAAAAAATCATCATAGCAGCCGATAATGACGGTCATGATTCCACAACTCATAAGACAATTGAAAATGCTAGGCTTGAGCTTAGCTCTAAAGGTGCATTTGTAGAAATAGTACGCCCAATTAAAGTGGGTGATTTTAACGATATATTAAAAGATAAAGCCTTAGGAGAGAAAGAAATTCAAAATAGCTTTGAAAATGTGCTTGCAAGCTACAGTGCCGTTACTTTGACAGAATATCTTAGCAGGAATAAAGCTGCATACCAATTAAATGATCAGGAAAAAGAAAACCTTGCCTATATTCAAAAATATGATTTACCTGAAAAAGATATAGTAGAGGCTTACCGCAGAGACAGAACTTGCGGCATATTAGAACTTAAACAAAGTAGAAAATCGCTGGAATTGGCAGCAGCCTGTTATAAGCAAAACAAGGAGATGTTACTTGAGGCAAAAAATTGGGGATATAAAGCAACTGAAGCAGAAATAGTAAAATCTTTGATAAGTATTGATGCTGATGATGCCAAGAAACACTGCATGGAAATTAGGGATAACCAACTCTTTGGATATCTGGAAAAGAATATTAGAGAATTTACAAAGCAAAAGACAGGCAAATATGATATTGAACTAATTAAGCCGATTGTTCTTGCCGAACAACAGTTTTTAAAGGAAACATACGAAACATGTAAAACTTTCAGAGGTAAAGAAAATGAAGACTTTGAAGTACCTCACAGTCTAAGGTCAGGTCAGGTGATCTCCGAGCAACCTGAACTTTTAAAGAAGGTATTTGAGGTAGCGGATTCTTTATATCAAAGTGGCGGGCAATCAGAAATTAATATAGCACGTAATATGTCGTCCGTGAATGAGATGGATGTACTATATACTATCTTGGATAGAGAAATGGAATCTTACAACGTCTATGATTATCCAGAAGAGCTTGCAAAAGAACGTTTGCATTCCGGTTCTGTAGAAAATGCATTAATGGCAATAGAAAAAGAGCAAGATTACTTAGCTAGCTTGGATGGTAATCTAAATCATTATAGTTGGGATGAGAAGTTGGTGGAAAAAGTCAAGCTGGCCGCTGATCAAAAACATAATAAGTGTTTTGAGGCTCTTAAAACCGCTACGCATCAATCATTAGACAGCCAAGTCAAAACTGAGGATAAGCTACTTGACAAGTTAAAACATACAACTGACCTGAAGGCAAGGTATACCGAGTTAGATAAACACATAGAGGTACATAATATCAATACTACTTTAAGAGGATTTACGGAAGAGAGACAAACTGCTAAAACTCCTGATGAAGTAATGAATATTATCAGTAAGGAACAGAAGTTTTTGGTAAGTTTACGTGATAATATAAAATACCCTGATGAGCATCAAGATTTGCTATCTAAGTCTGAAATAGCAAAAAAACTCCAAGAAGAAAAAATGATTGATAAATTAGGGGATGCTACAAAAGAAATTATAAGCTCGGGGATTAAGAATGAAAAAACATTGATGAAAGAGTTAAAAAATACCTCTGATATTCAAGTAACCTATCAAAAATTCGATAAAACCATAGAAGCACACAATATCAATGTTAATCTTATGAAGATAAAAGAAGAAAAATACAACGCTAAAACTCCGAGAGATGCATTAAGAGCTGCTCATAGAGAGCAGCAGTTCTTAAGTAGCCTTCATGGTAACTTACGTCATCAGGATCATAATATAGAGCTACTGCGTAATATCAGTAAAGCTCATCAATCAGAATCAAATAAGGATATGGATCGCTTACGTGAGGTGGCAATTTATGGATATAAGAGTAAAATATTTTCAGAGCAGGAATTAACAAAACATTTTAAATCTGATGGCAGCATTGGCGAGTTGCATAGAGATTTAAGTAAGATCTGTCATAATCATCATACAAATATAATTAACAGGCATTTAGATAAATTGCACGATAATTTAAGCGTTCGCCATGATGGCCATAAGTTCGAATGTCCGATAAAATATTTAGAACATTGGAAGAATAATGTAGATCATAATTTACTACCTATAAAACAGATAAACCAGATAATAAAACAGGAACATAATCGACAACATGAAATGGAACATTCATACACTATGGATATGTGATTTTGAATGAATTTAATATGTAAAAGTAAGCAGGAGTTGTTGCTCTAGTTGGTGTTAAGTTGTCTCTTTAATTTAAAATGCTTTGACATAGTTTAACAAAAGTAATACAATGTATTTATACTTAATACATAAGTAAATGGGTTAATTATGAGTACAATTACAGCTAGAATACCTGATGACTTAAATGCAGCACTAACAAAAGTTGCCAAACAAACTGAGAGGTCTAAAAGTCATATTATCCTTAAAGCAATTCAAAGCTATGTCTTGGAATTACAGGAAGATATAGAAGATTATAATGATGCTGAAAGAATATTAGCACAAAACAATCCTACTTATTCTTTAGAAGAAGTTATGAAAGAGCTAGGGTTTGAAGACTGGAAAGAAAAAAATGACTAAGTGGCAAATTAAATTTGACGAAATTGCAAAGAAAGAATTAAGTAAATTAAGTCATCAACAGCAATCTTTAATAAGGAACTACTTATATATTAGAATAATAAGTTTAGAACATCCTAAACTTACTGGTAAAGCGTTAAGTGCTAATAAAAAAGGATATTGGCGTTACCGAGTAGATAAATTCAGGATAATTTGCAAAATAGAGGAAGATAAGCTTATAATTTTGATAGTTAAGATAGCCAAACGTGATGTTGTTTATGAAGATTAATTTTAGATATTGAAAGTCACAACGCAATTTTGTTAATTTGGCAACACATTAGTAAAAGTTGCGTTATTTTTTTTACAGTTTTTTTGAAATTCTTAAATAGGAGGGATATTATAAGTTTTGTGTTTTATCAAGGTTGATAGAATTAACGCTGGGTTATTAAACTCTTTTTATGACGTTCAAGTAAATACACCTTAAATAGGGTTTTATTTCTACATTTTCCCGTTTTTATAAAACCCTTTTTTTCTTGACTAAAAAAGATTAAATAAATCTTAGTTTTTTTCATTAGGTTTATTTATTTTTCTTCTTTTTCAATTTTTAAAAATCAGCAAAATTAATTAAAGAAAAAAACGTACAAATTTGAATACATAACTGAGGTTATGACAAATGTTGCTAATTTGCCACATTAAATCGTTAAGAAATTAGGGGAATTTTAATTTATTTTCTATGTTTTTATTTTTTTCTTTTACAGCTTGTAAAGCTTCTTGCTCAGTATCAAAAACACCAACAAGTGTATGTTTTTCTCCTAAACGACTATAAACTGCATATTTTTCCTTAGAAAATGTCTCATTTTTAACAATTTCAAAAAATGAAGTTTGATTTAACGCATTACTTTCCCACCCACCATCGATCTGTTCTAAGGCATCAACCCATTCCTCAAAACCAAATTCAAGCCATTCTATATCTTCTTCGGTGACTACAGGTGCACAAGGAAATGATTTTTTAGTATTCACTTTCCTACCCACCTATAAAACATTTTGCTTTCATTAGCTATACGTTCCTTTTTATTCTTATAAAATCTTTTAGCAATTCCTTTAATTGAAGTTAGTAAGTAATTTTTAGAATAGTAGTGCTTACCATCTTTCCCCATAGTCCATGTGTCACTTACTTCTCTGTGGTGGGTAGTTACATGCCCTTCTAAATCATTACTGCATACCTTCTGTTTTTCTTTCTTACGAAATGCTTTATGCCATATTTTTTTATCTTTCTTCTCAGATCGGCAACAACAATTCGATAAAAAATACTTATTTTTAATGCTACGACTCATAATTAACTTCCTTTAATAAAAATATTTAAAGCTTTTCTAACTACTCCATTCAAAGTATCTCCATGCTGCAAAGCATATAAACTTACTTCTTTGTGCAATTCAGGGTCGACTCTAACATTAAAACTACCCTTAAATGGTTTGTCAGGGGTTTTGGCAAGGTTATTACAATCTTCTAAATAACTATCCACTGCTTCATGAAAAGCTTTTACCAAAGATTTAGCTTCTGATGCTTCATAGTTTACTAAATCTCTTATAAATTCTATTTTTCCAAAAAATAGCTCTTCCTGAGGATCAAAATGTACTGATCCATAATAATTTTTGTAGCAAATTAAATCACTTTTGGTCATATCAAATTCTCTTCTTCTAGTTTTTTAATTATTTGTTCAATTAAATAAGACTTTATAATTGAATTGGGATGAGGTTTATGTAAGTTAATTATTAATCCAGTTTTTAAATGATAAAATTTTCTTCTAGAACCACCAGTTTTGCCTTTTAGGCCTTCTAGCCACAAACCCTCCAAATTTCCGACAATGTTAAGTGGTTTGTAATTTTTTCTTTAAGTTTCTCTTGTTAATATAAGTATTAAGTGCAATGTGGTTGGTATATTCAAGCACACTAGAAATTTTACGGACTGAAAGACCATAGTCCAATAATTCTTTGATTTTTTCCGCATGTTTATCAAATTTACTTTTTTGAATTGTTCCTTTCGGTTTTCCTAAAATTTGTCCTTGCCTTTTCTTGGAAGCCAATGCTTCTTTTGTTCTCAGGCTGATTAAGTCTCGTTCTAACTCAGAAAATAATGAGAAAAGCGTCAATGTAACCTTTGAATTTATGTCTTGTTGGCTGATATCTAAGTTTTGTTTCAAAACGATAACGCGAATATTACGCTTCGCCAAAGAGTTCACTATGGTAATAACCTCTGTAGTGCTCCTTCCGAGTCGGCTGAGTTCGGTAACAAGCAATATATCACCGTCATTTAACATACCCAGCAGTTCATCAATACGCCTTTGTTTACTACTCTTTCTTGATGAAATGGTGATTTCGACAAATTCGTCAATAGACAGGGATTTCTTTCTGGCAAATTCAAGCAATTCTAGTTTTTGATGATTTAAATCTTGCTTGTCTGTAGATGCTCGCAAATAAGCTACAATTTTACTCATTAAAACACCTTGTTAAGTTATAACCAAATTACAGTAAAAAATAATACATCTTGTTTATGGTTTTTAATGTGTATTATATATTCATTTCGCACGCGTGACAACGCCCATTATGAACAATACAAAAAACAACACTCTTATGTCATCACCAGACAAAAGACTTTCCATTATGTCGGATCTGGAAGAATTTGCATTTTATGGATTTCCAGATTTTGATGACCAGCAGCGTTTGAATTACTTTGTGTTTACTCCTGATGAATGGGAAGTCATATTACAGGGCTCTTCAATGGAGGCTCAAGTTTACGCTGCTATACAAATGGGATACTTCAAAGCAAAACATATCTTTTTTCGTTTTTCCTTTCATAAGGTTCCACAAGATGATTTACGCTTCATTTTAACCCACTGTTTTACCAATCAAACACTTCAAGCTTTCAAGATCACCAAATATGAGCACTACCGTGTCTGTGGCTCAATTATGAAATTATTTAGCTACAAGCCTTGGTCAAAAGAGTTTTTGCCAAAGCTCTATGACCGAGCAAGGCTCAGCGTTAAACGGGATATCTCACCAAACTTTATTGCGCATGAATTATTAGCATTTTTACAATCTGCAAAGATTATTCGCCCAGGTTACTCAACTTTACAAAAAATTATTAGCCATATTCTTGTCGAAGAACGCAAGCGCCTAAAATATTGTTTGTATTCAGTACTTACAGAGGAACACAAACAAAGTCTCAAACAACTTATTAAAAATGAAAACACTCTTTCAGAGTTAGCGGCTCTCAAACAAGATCCTAAAAGTTTTGGTTCGACAATGATGAGCATTGAATGCAGAAAGCATAACCTATTGAAACCACTGCATAATTTTGCCAAAACTATTTTACCAGTCCTAGGAATTTCTGCGCAAAATATTGCCACTTACGCAAGCCTTGCCAATTATTACACAATCTATGATTTAGAACGATTTGACGATGAACGAACCTATCTCTATCTGTTGTGCTACGCGTTTAAACGTTATCAACAAATCAGCGATAATTTGATTGATGCCTTTAGTTTTCAAGTTAATAAACTAGAAAAAGAAACCAAAGCCAAAGCAGATGCCCATAGCGATGAGGAACCAGATAACAAGGAGAAACAGGTGGGGCAACTCATCTTGTTATATGTAGATGATGAATTAAGCGATTCTATGGAGTTGGGAGAGGCGCGTAAAAAAGCGTTCAAGATTTTACCAAAAGAATCCATTCGCACTATTGGCGAAAAAATGATCAAAAAACACAAACCAAAACGCAAACAGCTGATTATGTGGCAAGAAAGAGATAGGGCTGTAGCACGCTATAAACATCACTTGCGTCCCCTTTTGCTCGCCACAGATTTTAAAAGCCAGCATGCCGATAACCCTTTATTAAAAGCTATTCAGTGGATGAAAGAAGTTTTTGCTAAACAGCAATCGCTTACTCAACAACACAGCAAACATTTCCCTCGGGACTTCATATCAAAACGATTGGAGTCTTATTTGTTAACAGATGATAAAAATGGCGAGCCGACTATTCAAGCAAATCGCTATGAAATAGCCGTGTATTGCCAAATTACCAAACAAATAGAAACAGGTGTCCTCTATATTGAGGACAGTGTACGTCATCGTCCTTTCGCGCATGATCTGGTATCCCTTGAGGAGAAGAAGCATGTCTTAGACGCGCTTGCAATTCCGTGGATCAAAACACCATGTGACTCACAACTTGATTTACTTTTTAAAGAGCTTGATACCCTGTGGACCGAGGTTAATCATAACTTAAAACAAGGCGCATTAAAACATCTAAAATATAGCCACATAAAAAAGGAAGTGCTGTGGGTTAAGCCAAAGACTGTCAATGAAGAAGAAACCTTAGAAAAACAGACTTTTTATGGTAAACTACCAGTTTGTGACTTGAGCGATGTCTTGCGATTCGTTAATGATAAGTGCCACTTCCTATCAGCACTCACCCCTTTACAGCCCCTTTATATCAAACAGAAGGTAGATTTTAATAACTTAATTGCGGTCATGATTTCCCAAGCCACCAATATTGGTAATCATAAAATGGCACAAACCAGTGATTGTGCTTATCATATCCTTGAATCTACCTATAAACAGTATATGAGGCTTGTCACCCTAAAAAAAGCCAATTCAATTATTGCCAATCATATCGCCCATTTAAGTATTTTTCCTCATTATACCTTTGATCTTAATGTGCTTTATGGTGCTGTCGACGGACAAAAGTTTGAAGCCCTAACACCAACAACTAAAGCACGGTACTCGCGGAAATATTTTAAAAAAGGTCGTGGGGTAGTTGCATATACAATGCTATCCAATTACGTGCCAATTAACTCGGATGTGATTGGCGCCCACGAGCACGAAAGTAATTTTGTATTTGATATTTGGTATAACAACACATCTCCGATTAACCCAACGGTTATTACTGGTGACATGCACAGCGTGAATAAAGCTAACTTTGCGCTTTTTCATATGTTTGGTGGTGAATTAAGACCAAGATTTACAAATCTAAAAAGTGAACTAAACAATGTATATGGGACAAAGGATCCAGCTTCCTATGAAAATTTTCTAGTTCAGCCAATTGGTGTAATTGATCGTCAGTTGATCATAGATGAAAAAGATAATATAGACCGCATTATTGCTACTCTAGC
>JGI24766J26685_10000500_pt1 | contig 11256 bp, 15 predicted proteins | sample SanBayMetagenome_FD_26685 | JGI IMG/M metagenome (IMG submission 26685)
CAATCATCTGCGTCTGGGAAGTGGGGCTCCATTCGGGTGATGGTTGGCCAGTGGGCACAGAGATCCGCATTGATCGCAATGAAATCCTTCTGGTCGTCGGGCACATCTTCCTCTGCATAGATGGCATTGACGGGGCACTCTGGAATGCACACGGCACAGTCAATGCATTCATCGGGGTCGATTACTAGAAAATTTGGGCCTTTGCGAAAGCAGTCAACCGGACAGACATCGACACAGTCCGTAAAGCGGCATTTGATGCAGGATTCGGTCACTACGTGGGTCATGGTCGTTAGAGTCTCGTGACGGATGGGGGCTAGGTTTTTAGTCGTTTCGGGCGAGGGCTAGTCAAAAAGCACTTTAGACGATAGGTTCTTGGCGCTACACTTGCGATTCTAGCGAACTTCACCCCCGAAGAGCCCTTGCGCCATCGAATAGGAATTAATTCCCATGTCCTCTAAACCGCCTTTGGGCAGCCTGGAGTCTGACGCCTCGCGGACTCGAATTTTATCGAGGATTCGGTCGGCCCAGGGCCGCCCCGAGCAGGCCAAGCAGCGTGAAGAAGAGCTCAGCTACAACTATATTGCGCAAAAGCCACCGGGCCCTCAGCCTGAGGTAGACCCGGATTTAATGGCGCAGTTTGTCGCGCAGTCAGCGCGGCTGCAGACCAGTATTGAGAAGGTCAAAACAATGTCGCAGGTCCCCGGCGCGGTGGCCGAGTACCTGCGCGGCAGGGGTCTGGGGTCCCGCGCAATTATCTGGAAATCATTTGCAAAACTAGGCTGGGACAAGGTGGGTCTTCATGTCGAGGCCCGTGCACCGGTGCGTGATGAGCCGGCACCTGATCTGGTGGGAATTACCGGGTGTTTCGTTGCAATCGCCGAGACCGGAACCCTCACGCTGTTGTCGGGCCCGGAGACACCGGCCTCGATGGCTCTTTTGCCAGAGACGCATATCGCGATCGTCCCGAAATCGAGAATCGTTCGCCACATGGAGGATGCATTTGCGTTACTTCGTCACGAGCAGGGGGCGCCGCCGCGGGCTTTAAATTTCATTTCCGGGCCGTCTCGTACGGCAGATATCGAGCAGACGCTGGTCATCGGCGCCCATGGTCCCTATCGTGTCCATGTCATTTTAGTCACCTCCCTGTAATCCTCGACGACCCTTTTTAGACCGAAAGAGACGAATGGCAAAACCAAAGTTAGTGATTTCGCGGCGTATTTACAACCCTGTTCTGGCCTCGTTGGAAGAGTGCTTCGAAATCGTTGCGGATAATCAGCAGACCGACAAGGCGTGGACGGTTCAAGAGATACAGTCCAAGGTTGCAACGGCGCAGTATCTGCTCTGTACCGTAGCCGATAAAATTGATGCTACGGTTATCGAATCAGCGCCCGATTTAAAGGTGATTGCAACCGGAGCGGTTGGGTTTAACAATATCGATGTTGCGGCCTGTAAGGCCCGTGGAATACGGTTAACCAATACACCGGATGTCTTAACTCAGACCACCGCTGATTTTGCGTTTGCGCTCATGATGGCCACGGCCCGACGCATCTCTGAGTCTGAGCGTTATGCCCGTGCTGGGCAGTGGACAGGGTGGGCCTTCGATCAGTTTACGGGTGCCGATATCCATCATGCGACTCTCGGAATTATTGGAATGGGCCGCATTGGTAGCGCTATTGCAAGGCGCGCGTTTGGGTTCGATATGCGCGTGCTTTATCACAATCGTCAGCCAAGCCAAGAGGAGGGTGGTGCCCAGTGGGTGACCCGCGAGGTACTTCTGCAGGAGTCTGATTTCGTGATGCTGGTCGTGCCCTATAGCCAGGCCACACACCATCTCATCGGCAGACCTGAACTTGCATTAATGAAGCCAACCGCAACATTGATTAACATCGCCCGCGGCGGTGTGGTTGATGATCAGGCGTTGATTGCGGCCTTGAAGGCGAAGACCATTGCCGCGGCAGGCCTAGATGTCTTCGAGGGAGAACCGCGATTTGACTCCGCTTTTCTGGAGTTTGAGAATGTGGTGATCACGCCGCACATCGCGAGCTCGACCAAGGCAACCCGGGGCGCGATGATGCAGCTGGCGGCCGACAACCTGATTGCCCACGCCAGAGGGATGCCACTGATCACGCCCGTCGCCTAATCGGGGCGGTTTTTGATACACTTGGCCTTCCTTGCCACACCCATAAGTTAGCAGGTGCTAACTTAATGATTTGCAGCCGATTGCGGGCTGTCACTGGGGTGGCATTACCCATAAGGAGATATCGTGCGTCATTACGAGATAGTATTTATTGTGCACCCCGATCAGAGCGAGCAGGTTCCCGCGATGATTGAGCGTTACAGCACAATCGTTACAGCAAAGGGTGGCAGAGTCCACCGCATGGAAGATTGGGGCCGTCGGCAGTTGTCCTATCCCATTGCCAAGGTTGCCAAAGCCCATTATGTGCTGCTCAACATTGAGTGCGGCCAAGAAGAGATGGATGAACTGGACCACGCGTTTCGATTTAACGATGCGGTCTTGCGGCACCTGGTTGTTGCCATGAAAAAGGCGGAGACGGGTCCATCCCCCATGATCAAAGTAATCCAACGCGAAGAAGCTCGTAAAGCGGCCTCTGAGATTCCAGTCGCAGCCTAGCCTCCGGGGTCCGAACGGCTGCTGAATTTCTACTGAGAATCTCCGCGTGGCGAATCCCGCAAGGAACTCAGTAAGGCTGTCGGGAGCGCTGATTGAAAAAAAAGCGAAACGGTTCACCCCGGCCGGCATTCCAGTCATTGAGGGTCTCGTGGGCCATGAGTCCGATGTGATCGAGGCGGGCGCGAGGCGAAAGATTCAGTGTGAAGTCCGGTTAAAGGCGATTGGTGAGATTGCGGAGAGACTTGATTCGATAGCGATTGGTACAGAACTTCTCTTACAAGGATTTCTGGCCCCCGCACGGCAGACCAGCAGACAGTTAATTTTTCACTTAACAAATTTTGAATTGGAGTAAAGAAAATGGCATTTAATAAAAAGTTTGACAAAAACAAGCGGCCTCGCCGTCCGACCCAGTCGGCCTTATTCAAGCGTAAACGTGTCTGCCGGTTTACCGCCGAGGGTGTCGAGCAGATCGATTACAAAGATATCGATACGTTACGAGATTTCGTTACCGAGACGGGGAAAATTATTCCCGCCCGTATTACCGGGACCAATGCACGGTATCAACGTCAGTTGACAACCGCAATCAAGCGCGCTCGTTTTCTTGCCTTGATCGCGTTCACCGATAACCATTAATCGCACCGAACCCAATTTAAGGATTGAATATGCAAGTGATTCTTCTTGAGAAAGTCGTCAACCTGGGGCAGCTTGGCGATGTCGTTCGCGTGAAAGACGGTTTTGCGCGCAATTTTCTGATTCCCCAGGGCATGGCTCGGCGGGCAACCGACACCGCAATTGCAGATTTCCAAGCCCGTCGCGCAGAACTCGAAAAAGTCCAGGCTGAGAAGCTGGCCCAGGCGCAGTCGATTGGCAGTCAGTTATCGGGCCTGGTCCTTGAAATCTCTCAGAAGGCCGGAGTCGATGGTCGACTCTTCGGGTCGGTTACAAACTTCGATATTGCGGAGGCTTTAAAGGCCAAGGGAATCTCGGTTGCAAAGGCGTGCGTGCGACTGCCCGTTGGGCCATTGAAGACTGTTGGAGAGCATGCGGTGCAGGTTGCGCCGCATACGGATGTTGTCTCTGACATTACGGTTCGTGTGATTGGTGAGACGGCCTAAGGGCGATGGANACCCAGGCGCTTGCGCTGCGGGTCCCCCCGCATTCGATTGAAGCTGAGGCCTCCGTTTTAGGGGGCCTTTTGCTTGATAACTCGGCCTGGGAGAAGATCGGCGATATGGTNCGGCCGAATGATTTCTATCGGGCCGACCATCGTGTCATTTTTGAGAGTATTGCCAAGCTTATTGATGGGGGCCGACCTGCAGACGTCGTCACCGTTTACGAGGCGCTGCAGAGTATCGGGCGTGCCGATGAGGTTGGGGGTGTCGCGTATCTCAACACCCTCGCCCATGAAACGCCCTCGGCCGCCAATATTCGGCGCTATGCGGAAATTGTTCGTGACCGATCGATTCTCCGATACCTNGTATCGGTGAGCGACCAGATCGCGACCCAGGCGCTCAATCCCGCAGGCAAAGAGACTCGTCAGATTCTCGATGAGGCCGAGAGTCAGATTTTTCAGATCGGCGAGCAAGGTTCGCGATCCTCCGGTGGGTTTCAGGAGTTTCACGTGGTCCTGGCCAAGGTGGTCGAGCGCGTTGATGATCTCTATCACAACCCCAATCCATCGGATGTAACGGGCGTACCNAGCGGCTTTGTTGATCTCGATCAGAAAACGGCAGGGATGCACTCCGGCGATCTGATTATTGTCGCGGGTCGCCCCAGTATGGGAAAGACATCGCTAGCGCTGAATCTCGCCGAGTATGTGGCGATCACTGAGAAATTACCGGTTGCTGTCTTTAGCATGGAGATGGGCGCAGAGCAGCTTGCGATGCGTGTCCTNTGCTCNGTNGGTAAGCTCGATGCCCAGCGGGTGCGGACCGGCCGGCTCACGGAAGATGATTGGAATCGTTTATCGCAGGCGATGGGCCGAATGAAGGATGCCAATATTCATATCGATGAAACCCCGGCTCTAAACCCACTTGAATTACGCTCGCGGGCACGTCGTTTATCTCGGCAGTACGGCAAGCTGGGTCTGATTGTGGTGGATTATCTCCAGCTCATGAGTGGCACGAGTGGCAATAGCGAAAACCGCACGACCGAGATTTCCGAAATTACCCGTTCTCTCAAGAGCCTGGCAAAAGAGTTGGGATGCCCAGTCATTGCGCTATCACAGTTAAATCGCACGGTTGAACAGCGAACCGATAAACGGCCAGTCATGAGCGATCTGCGAGAGAGCGGCAGTATTGAGCAGGATGCGGATTTGATTCTGTTCATTTATCGCGATGAGGTCTATCGCCCAGATACGCCGGATAAGGGTGTGGCAGAGATTATTATTGCTAAGCAGCGAAATGGTCCAATTGGTACAGTCCGTCTAACCTTCCTGGGTCAATTTACTAAGTTTGAAAACTTTGCGCCGCCACCCTCGGCTGGCTATTCTTCGGAGTATTAATGATGCAATCTCTTCCCGCAGTTGAGCAACCCTCAGTGGCCATTTCGGGCTCAAGTGCCCGTTTCCCAGTTCGCCGTGTTTATTGTGTTGGCCGCAACTATGCCGATCACGCGAAAGAGATGGGGGCATCGGGACGAGAGCCCCCTTTTTTCTTTTTTAAGCCTTCTGATGCACTCTTTAATGTGGCCGCAGGTACAACCCAGGAGTGGCCGTATCCCTCAATGACCCAGGACCTCCATCACGAGGTGGAGCTGGTGGTTGCGGTGGGTCGTGGAGGAAAAAACATTGCGGTATCCGATGCGGCCAAGCATATCTGGGGCTATGCCGTTGGCCTGGATATGACTCGTCGAGATTTGCAGGCGGCGATGAAAAAAGAAGCGAAGCCGTGGTGTATCGGCAAAGGGTTTGATCATGGGGCGCCCATTGGTCCACTCTTTCCGATTGAATCAACCGGTGAGATCACAGCTGGGCCAATTACTCTAAAGGTTAACGGAGAGGTTCGCCAACAAGGGGATATTGCTGATTTGATTTGGAGTATCAACGAAGTGATTGCACATGTCTCGAATGCCTGGGTACTTCAAGCCGGTGACCTCATCTACACGGGTACACCCGCCGGGGTTGGTCCTGTCGCACGCGGCGATGTGATGACCGTCGAGGCGACCCGGGTCGGTGGGTTCGCATTAAAGGTCGTCTAGCGGTTGTGTTCCCCTAAGGAGCGGACGGATGCGCCAGAGTTCGGCCCCCCCTCTCGCTGCGCCTGCGGTTAGGCAACGCGCGATCCTTGTCTCCGCGGTCGTGGTTGCACATGCGGCTGTTGTCGCGATGATCTTGAGTGCGGAGGTCCGGGTTGATCAGCCGCCTCAGCCCCATGTGATCCGTCTTCAGATGGCACCGTTTGCTGGCCCGCAAGCACGTCAGTCCAGCCCACCACCGATGCGCCCTTCCTTGGCGGACGCTCAGCAATCCCGGCCGCAGATGAAGCCGGCACAGTCACAGCCAGTACAGTCGCAGATGCAGGCAACCCCACCGACAACGCCCGTGACGCCAGCCGAGCCTGTTGGCCGGGCGGCGGCCCCATCAATCACGAACAACACTGCTGTTTCCGAAGATCGCCAGCCAACGATTGATGCGAGTTTTCGTCGGAAATCAGCCTCCTGTCTATCCGGTCATTGCGCGTCGACGCGGCGAGCAAGGGACTGTTATCCTCCGGGTTTTGATTACGCCGGATGGCCGTGCGTCGGATGTGGAACTGGTTCGAGGCAGTGGTTCGGCTCATCTGGATCGCTCAGCAATTGAAACGATTCGACAGTGGCGGTTTGTTCCGGCGATCAAAGGGGGNAGACCGGCAGCGGCTTGGTACGAGTGGCGTTGGGAATTTCGTTTAGAGGGTTAAGTCGGATTAGCCCATCGTTTATGCACTAGCATGTTCACAGATGTTATGACCCGCACAGGAAAAAATGATGAATAACGCTTCTCTGGGCCTTGCTCACATGTTGTCGAACGCAGACGCCGTGATCTGGCTCACTGCGATCGTATTACTCGTAATGTCGGTGATCTCCTGGACTCTGATTATTGCGAAAGGCCGTGCCACACAGAAATCCCGCAAGGCCTCGGCACATGCGGCGAGTCTTTTCTGGCAATCAAGTACGCTCGAGGTTGGATTGAGCCGGTTGCAGTCGGCAGAGCCGACACCGCTACTTGCCTTACTCGCCGAGGCCGCAATCGATCTTCAGAATTCGGCGGGNCGGGGAGCNTCGGGTGAGCCAGCCTTAAGCCTTGATGATCAGTCTGCCGCTGAGGATCGTGTGACNCGNCGTTTACGCAGTGCCTTGCAGACNGCAACGACAGGCCTTGAGTCTGGATTGGTAACGCTTGCTTCAATCGGTGCGACTGCGCCCTTTGTTGGGCTCTTCGGAACGGTNTGGAGTATTTATCATGCACTCATCAGTATCTCAGGCAGCGGCCAGATCATGATCGAGCAGGTCGCNGGTCCGGTGGGTGAGGCCCTGATCATGACCGCATTCGGGCTCTTCGTAGCGATTCCCGCAGTGCTGGCCTACAACGCGCTGACCCGCAGTAATCGAATGATTCTCTCGGTCTGTGATGCCTTTGCGAATGACCTGCGGGCGCATTGTCTTAACAAAGGGTAAATCGATATGGCCATGGGAAAATTTGAGTCAGCGGGTCAGGGCGAGCCTCTATCAGAAATCAATACAACCCCATTAGTCGATGTGATGCTGGTGTTATTGGTAATTTTTATTATTACTGCGCCTCTGATGACACGAGCGATCTCGCTTGATCTGCCGAAATCAGAGGCCCCTACGGTCTCGTCATCGAAAGATACGCTGAATATNAGTATTAACGCCAGGGGCGACTTGTTTCTGGATAAAAAATCGATTACCCCAACAGATCTCAGGGCAACACTTGAGTCCGCTGCAGCAAGGTCTAAACAGACACCAATCCACCTTCGTGCAGAGCGTGATACTCGTTATGAATCTGTGATTGAGGTAATGTCGATTGCCAATCAACTCGGACTGAGTCAGTTGGCCTTCGTGACCGACCTCTCTCGCAAGTAAGTCCGGACGATGTGTTAGAAGTCGAATTGGTCGGGCAGGTTCTGGCTGACCTAGTGCTTGTGCCCCTGGGCCGCGCCAGACTTGTGGGAACCGGTGTGGTGGCCGTGTTCAGCCCCTGACCGTTTTTCGACTTCAATCTCAACAGTTACTTCGCCTGCATTTTTAAATATCAGAGTGACCGGAAATTTCTCGCCTTCTTTGAGTGGCCGGTTCAGATTCATGAGCATCAGGTGATAGCCCTCTTTACTCCCACGGGCCATTGAGACCTCGCCTCTTGCAGGGATGGTCACCCCCGGAATTTCACGCATGGCCATGACGCCCTTATCCATCGACATCCGGTGAACTTCCATCGATTTTGAAATACCAGAGCGCGCTGCAATGAGCTGGTCATCTTTTGCGCCAGAGTTCTTTAGCTTTTCAATAAAGATTGCGCCATGGGGTTGGCCGGGCGCCGTGGGGGTTGCAGTCGGGTGATCAATGGATAAGTCACCTTTCTTGAAGTCGTGGGCGGTCGCCTGGCCAAGCCCCACCAGCAATGCGATGATCATTGCAGCGAGACCTGTCCGCAGGGCGCGGTAGGGTGGGTGAATAACCGCCGATAACGGGGAGGTTCTGAGTTGGTCTAGAGCGAATTGGACTTGGGTTAGGGTTTGCATGCGGGAATTTTAAACCCATTTGGATCGGGGCTTGACAGGGAGGGTAGACTCAGAATTTTAGGATCATCATGACAAGATTAGAGCGATACGCACTGCGCCCCCAATCACTCTGGTGGTTCACTNTCCTATTGAGNATCGTCATAGCGGGTTGGACGGGNTCTACGCGAGCCCAGCCCGTTGCGGACCGACATCAGGCTGGCCATAGCCATGGCGCGCATAGTCATGGCAAGGCGGAGATGGAGTTAACGATTCAGGGGTCAGCGATTCGAGGGCTCTTCAGAACCCCGATGGATAGCCTCCTCGGGTTTGAGCATGCACCCAAAACAGATGCGCAGAAGAAAGCAGTCTCTGACTTGAGAGAGCGGTTAAAAAACCCAGCCGCATGGTTTGTACCGACCGCTGATGCGCAGTGCGTCGTTCGCTCCCATGAGGCGAGTTCAACGCTGTTTTCCGGCGCAGTGAAAGGTGCCCATAGTGATCTTGANTATCGCTTCTCATTTGAGTGTGCTGTACCCAATGCGCTAAAGGGGTTGGAGATTCTNGCGCTTCGTGATTTTCGACGGCTATCAGAGGTGCGTGTTCAGCTGGTGACTGATCGAGGACAGAGNTTGGTGAAGATGCATAAGAAGTCGCTCGANCTCGCGTTTTGACTAAGGCNATGGAATCGGTCCCGACAGTNGCNATCCGTAACCTAAGGTTTGGCTGGCCTAAGCAGCCGTCTTTNCTCTGNGTGGAGGCGTTCGACATTGCGGCAGGCGAGATGGTGCTTNTGCAGGGACCCTCGGGATGCGGCAAGACAACTCTGCTTGGACTTATTGCTGGCGTGATTGCCGCNAGGCCTGCAGGGGTCCGGGTATTGGGCCATGAGTTGGCGAGTCTTGGCGCCTCGGAGCGNGATCGNCTACGTGGGGAGCAGATGGGCGTGATCTTTCAGCAATTCAATCTGCTTCCATTTCTTTCGGTAATGGATAATGTCTTGCTGCCAACTCGGTTATTTGCACCACGGCGTGAGGCTGCAATCGCAGCCCATGGCGATCCGCCGAGCGCGGCACGTTATTTACTCGGGAAAGCTAGGTCTCACATCAGATCTCGAAACGCGAGCAGTTGCCCAGTTATCAGTGGGCCAGCAACAGCGGGTAGCCGCAGCTCGCGCGTTAATCGGCGCTCCCCGGTTGATTATTGCGGATGAGCCAACATCAGCCTTGGACGAACACCAACAGGCAGAATTCCTCTCGCTACTCATTGCGCAGACTCGAAGTTCCAAGGCGACGCTCTGCATGGTGAGCCACCAGCGAGGATTCGCATCGCTATTTGACCGTACCGTAGAGTTTTCAGCGCTTAACTCCCTAGGGCACGTCGTATGACTACGCACTCGTCTGTGGGTCGGGCCTGGCTTGTGATGGCCGTTCAGAGTGCCTGGTCACGCCGGGCCCCTTTGGGGCTGGTCGTTGCAGCGATTGCAGTATCAGTCTTTCTGATTCTCTCGGTAGCCCAACTGCGGCAGGATGCTCGGACCAGTTTTTCTCATGCGGTGAGTGGCGTGGATCTTATCGTAGGTTCTCGGGCAAGCCCAACCGAATTGATGTTGTATTCGGTGTTTCATCTTGGTCGTCCAACTCGTAATATGTCCTTCGATCAGTACGAAGAGATTGTTCGATTGCCCCAGGTGAAGTGGGCGGTACCGCTTCAGATGGGGGACAGCTATCGCGGCTATCCAGTAGTGGGTACGACGAGCATGTTTTTTTCACGTGGTGTGTTGGGCGAAAAGGGGTCTGTTGATCCCCAGGCTGCATTTGTTTCCGGCCATGCATTTAGCCCGTGTATTTGATGTCGTTCTTGGTGCAGATCTTGCTCGAGCACTTGGGCACAAGATTGGCGATAAGATAATCCTGACCCATGGGAAGTCCGATGGACTCGCCGCAGATCATTCCGATACGCCTTTTTCCGTTACCGGGATTCTGCGTTCTACGGGTACACCAATTGATCGATCTCTGATGATCTCTCTTGCGGGTTTTGAGGCGATGCATATTGGCTGGGAGTTTGGAACCCCACCAAAATCGACGGCGCAGGGTCTTGGCGTTTTGCACGACAGGCAGACAGAGGGTAGACGCCTCGATCCTAAGCAGTTACAGCCCACCCAGGTTACGGCGGTTCTCGTGGGGCTCGAGTCGCGTGCTCAGGTATTCTCAGCCAGACGCGCCATAGAGGCAATGAAAGGGGGAAGTCTCATGGCGGTCCTGCCCGGCGTTACGCTTGATGAGCTGTGGCAGATCTTGTCAACTGTGGAGTCGACACTCTCATTGATGGCCTGGGTGGTTGCCCTCAGTGCGCTCTTAGGGGTGAGTGCAACCCTATTGATCGCATTGGATGCCCGTCGCAGAGAGTTGGCGATTCTTCGCGCAGTGGGTGCAAGTGCTCGGACAATCCTTTGTTTTATTCTCCTGGAATCTCTCTTGGTCTGTGTTGCAGGAATCTTAGTGGGTTGGCTATCTGTGCAACTGGGACTCCTTGGGTTTTCTGGCGTCTTGCAGCAAGAGTTCGGCATCGTGTTGCAGCACCGTCTGCCCGATGCAGAGGCCTGGATCGCTATTGCAGGAATTATCGGATTTTCTGTTGTGGCCAGTGCGATACCTGCATGGCGGGCATTTCGATACTCGGTCCACGATGGCCTGCATCCACCGAGTGTTTAAACATTGAGAGTTGATATGCGAATGCTGACCCCTACGAGATCTTTTGCTTTGCTAGGTCTGTGCCTAACCCTCGGTCTTATCGTATCCCTATGGGCCTCACCGGTTTTGGCACAGCCTGCCGCGAAGCCTGCGGGTGTGCAGGAGGTGATCTGGGATGACCTATTGCCTGAGAAATGGGTGGGCGAGATAAAGGCGCAGA
>JGI24766J26685_10000502_pt1 | contig 11228 bp, 10 predicted proteins | sample SanBayMetagenome_FD_26685 | JGI IMG/M metagenome (IMG submission 26685)
GTGAGCAGACGGTTGGTTGCGGCCACGTTTTTCTCCTCCGGCGTGCGGGCTTCGTTGAACGCGGCGGCAAAGGAATCATGCGCGCTCCGGTGCGCCCCATTGGCCGCGAGGGCTCGCCCGCGCAGGTCGGCCAAGCGGTAAGCGGAAGCCGGGCCGCTCTTCCCGGGAGGGATGGCGTCGAGCGACTCCAGCGCCTCCTTGGTCTGCCCGGCCGCGATGCGCGCTTCGGCCAAGAGCAGGCGGGCACGGAGCGCGTCTTCCGGCGGGAGCGCAGGATCGCCGGCCAATTCGTAAAGCGAAGTGATGGCCGCGTCCGGTCGTTTCTGCTCGAGATCCGCACGGGCCAATTGCAGACGCGCCTCGAGAGCGCGCCGTGTGCCTTTGGCTTCCGCCCAAGTGCGCAGGTCGGCCGAAGGATCGGCCCCGAGTTTGCGTTCGAGATCGATCCATTGCTGCATGGCTTCGCCGGTGGTCAGGGCATCGGGCGCCTCACCCAACCCTTCCCGCAGAACCTCGCGGGCGCGCGCATCGACGCCGAGAATGAGGAGCGACCGGGCGAGGCCGAGTCGCGCGTTGTCGCGGACTGGGGGCGGCAGTTCGCCACTGGCGAGCACGTCGCGGAAGATTTCCGAGGCGTCGGACGGACGGTTTTGCACGAGACGGACGCGTCCGAGGGCCACGTCCAACTCCGGTGCGGGGAGCAGTTTTTGTTCCCGCGCTGCGGTGATGGTCGCTTCGGCGGCGGACGGATCGGTTTCGGACAATTGCAAATCGAGCAAAAGACGAAGCGCGTTGGGATCGGTAGGAAGCGGGGTGCCCGGTGCGGGGAGAAGAGCGCGGGCCGCGTTCGGGTCGCCCTGCGCGGCGCGGATGCGCGCGAGCAGGAGGGAAGCCTCGGGGTTTTGCGGGCTCTGCTTTTCGGCGAGTTTCGCCGCCTGCTCGAGCTTGCCCTGAGCGGCCAGCACGGCGGCGCGGAGCAGCACGGCTTCCTCCGATCCTCGGTCGCAGGGGCCGTCGAGCGTCTTCAACGCGTCGTCGGGGCGGCCGGCGGCCAAGTGGGCCCGGGCGAGGAGGAGACCGAGTTCATTCTTGGCGGAGGCAGGGGCCTTGCGCAGGGCTTCCTGGAGCGGGGCGATCGCGGTCTGCGGCACGCCCTCGCGGAGCGCCGCCTCGGCCTTTTCCTGCACAGAAGGGGCTTCGGCCATCGTGGTGGCGAGCAACAACCAGAGCGCGAGGAGAGGTCTCATTTCTCGAGGATTTTGCGGAGGTATTCCCCGGTGTGGCTGGCCGCGACTCTGGCCACCGCTTCGGGCGGACCCTCCGCTACGATTTTGCCGCCATGTTCGCCGCCATCCGGGCCGAGGTCGAGAATCCAGTCGGCACATTTGATCACGTCCATGTTGTGCTCGATGACGATGAGAGTGTTGCCCGCGTTGCGCAGTTTCATCAGGACCTGGAGGAGCGTGTCGACGTCGGAAACGTGGAGCCCCGTAGTCGGCTCGTCGAGGATGTAGAGCGTCTTCGACCCGCCGCGCTTGGAGAGTTCGGTCGAAAGCTTGATGCGCTGGGCCTCGCCTCCGGAGAGCGTGCTGGCGGATTGCCCGAGCGTGAGATAGCCGAGCCCCACTTCCTGCATGGTGGCCAGCTTGTCGGCCACGGCGGGAACCGCGCGGAAGAACGACAGCGCCTCGTCGACCGTCATGTCGAGGACATCGGCGATATTTTTCCCCTTGTAGGTGATTTCCAGCGTCTCGCGGTTGTAGCGGCGACCGTGGCAGACGTCGCAGGTGACGAAAACATCGGCGAGGAAATGCATTTCGACTTTGAGCGAACCGTCGCCCTGGCAGTGCTCGCAGCGTCCGCCTTTGACGTTGAAGCTGAATCGGCCCGAGTTGTAACCGCGGACGCGTGCGGCGGGGACCTGTGCGAAAAGTTCGCGGATCGGTCCGAAGGCGCCGGTGTAGGTGGCGGGGTTCGAGCGCGGCGTGCGGCCAATGGGCGACTGGTCGACGACGACGAGCCGGTGGACCTGCCCGGCACCGAGGATGGCTTCGTGCGCGCCGGGTGTTTCCTTGGCGCGGTAAAGGTCGCGGGCCAGCGCGGCGCGGAGGATGTCGTTGACCAGCGTTGATTTGCCGCTGCCCGAGACGCCGGTGACACAAACGAAGGTGCCGAGCGGAAAATGCGCGTCGATATTACGGAGGTTGTTCTCGCGCGCTCCGGTCACACTGAGCCATCCGTCCGTGGTGCCCGCGACCAGCGCGCGGGGCGTGAGCGGCTGGTTACGTTTGGAGGGAATGCGGATGCGCAATTGCCCGCTGAGGTAGCGTCCGGTGAGCGACTGCGGCGCGGCGGATACTTCGTCGAGCGTGCCTTGGGCCACGATTTTTCCGCCGAGAGGGCCCGCGCCGGGGCCAATGTCGATGATGTGGTCGGCAGCCGCGATGGTGTCGTGGTCGTGCTCGACGACGAGAACCGAATTCCCGAGGTCGCGCAGACGTTTGAGTGTGGCTATGAGCCGCTCGTTGTCGCGCTGGTGCAGTCCGATGCTCGGTTCGTCGAGAACATAGAGGACGCCGGCCAAACCGCTGCCGATCTGCGTGGCGAGGCGGATCCGCTGCGCTTCGCCGCCGGAGAGCGTTCCGCTTTCGCGATCCAGCGTGAGATAGCCGAGTCCGACTTCCTCGAGAAAGGCGAGGCGACGGGAAATTTCNGCTACAACCTCGGAGGCGATGGCCTCGTCCTTTTCGCTCANGCGCAGGGCCCCGACGACGTGCGCCGCGCGCGCGATGGTCAGGTCGCAGAGCGCATCGATGCCGAATTCCTCGCCATCCTTCGTCACCAACGTGACGGCGAGAATTTCGGGCCGCANCCGGGCGCCCCGGCAACGGGCGCAGGGGCGACGGTTTTGCAGGGCCTTGAGGCGCTGGCGGAGGGATTCACCTTTGACCTTGGCCAAGAGGTGGTCGAGTTGGGCGAGGAGGCCGTCGAAAGGCNTGTTCACCTTCTGCCGCGAGNNGCCNGNGCCGAACTGCACTTCGAGGGCGCGGTCGCCGGAACCGAGGAGAAGGAGTTCGCGGAAAGACGGGGGGAGCTTGCCCAGAGGCACATCGGTGCGCACGCCGGCGTCGGCGGCGAGGGAGGCGGTCAAGGCCGCGTAGTATGACATCATTTTCGGCGTGCCCTTGCGCCAAGCGACGATGGCACCGTCGTCGAGGGACTTTTCGGTATCGAGGATGAGGTCGGGATCGAAGTAGGGCTCGGTGCCAAGGCCCTGGCAGGCGGGACAGGCGCCGAGGTGGCTGTTGAAGGAAAAATGCTGCGGGGTGAGCCGCGGCAGGGTGAAGCCGGTGCGCGGATTGGAAAATGCGGTGGAAAATGGATGGTCGGCGAACCGCGTCCCTCCGGGCGCTTGCACCGAGGCGATGAGGTTGCCTTCGCCCCAGCGCAAAGCGGTTTCGACCGAGTCAGCCAGGCGCTGGCGCAGTCCCGGCTTGAGGACAAGCCGGTCGACCACCGCTTCGATCACGTGGCGGCGTTTTTTGTCCAAGCGGATCTTGTTGTCCGTGCCGAGGTCGGTGATCTCGCCGTCGATGCGCGCTCGGACGAATCCCTCGCGGCGGAGTTTTTCGATGATGTCGCGGAATTCCCCGACCTGTCCGCGCACGACCGGGGCGAGCAGGACGAGTTTGCTCTCCGGCGGATACGCGAGGATGGCATCGGTGATTTCCTGCGGGGTTTGCCGGCGGACAACTTCGCCGGTCTCGGGGTCGTGCGGCACGCCGAGGGCGGAATACAGGATGCGCAGGTAGTCGTAGATCTCGGTCGTTGTCGCGATGGTGGAGCGCGGTCCGGCTGCGGCGGTGCGCTGTTCGATGGCGATGGATGGGGAGAGGCCCTCGACGAAATCGACGTCGGGCCGCTCGAGGCGGTCGAGGAATTGCCGCGCGTAGGCCGAAAGGCTCTCGACGTATTTTCGCTGCCCCTCGGCGTAGAGCGTGTCGAAGGCGAGCGAGGATTTGCCCGAGCCGCTCGGTCCGGTGAGAACAACCAGCCGGTTGCGCGGGATGACCACGTCGACATTTTTCAGATTGTGCTGACGGGCACCTTTGACGCGAATGACGGAAGGCTCGGACGAGGGCATCATAGGTAACCGGGAAGGATAAGGTGGCGACCTGGCGAGGCAAAAGCGGATTGTGGCCCTTGGCAGGGGTTCGGGGGCGGTTATGGTAGGAGGATGAATCGGGTGGCAGCGGCGCTTTTGTGCGGATTTTTCTCTGTCGCGGTCTCGCGGGCGGAATTCGATCTGCGCCGTGTGCCGACCGCGCAGGACGTCCAAACGATCCGCCAAAAAGGCTGGTCGGCGGCCGCGGACGATCTGGAGGCGAAGCTCGCCGAGGTATGGAAGCCGACCCACTCCTCGCAAGCGGGAAGCTCGGGCAACGCGCTTTTCCGCCAATGGCAACGCCTTTACCAATGGTGCCGTTTGCTCGGCACGCCGGAGCCGGAGTTCTTGCGTGCATGGCTTGGACGGCGCGTGCTGCAGAATCCGGAGCAGGAAAACGCCCTGCTCATCGTCCCGCCGGGGATGGCGCTGCCGAGCGATGCCGGCGGGCGTCCGCTTCCTACCGCGGTTGAGAAGATCGATGTGGCGTCTGTGCCCCCGAACATCCTCCAGACTTTGCTGCCCGGCGACTACACGCCGCAACCGGGGCCCGTGGCGGAGCGGGCCACCGAAGACTTTCTCGCCTCGCTGGCTGCGGATGATGAATTCCTCAAAGAATTTTTCCGCGAATTGAAGCCGGACGATTTCGCGCCGGTCGTGGTGACGCGACTGCAGCAACTGCGCCGCGCCCATCCGGGTGCCTGGCCTGCTTACCGCTCGCTCATGCTTGCTTTCGCCTTGGTCACCGACCAGCGCCAGCCCGCATTCTGGCCGCATCATCAAGTGCCGCAAAAGGCCGTGCCGCGCAGCGACGAGTCGATCGAAGAACGCTTCGACTATTTCTACCGGGCGAACGAGGCGCGGAAGCTGGAACACGACCTGCGGACTCTTTCCGCCGCAGAGCTGAAATTCCTTGTCGACGCGCCGGTGCCGCGTTCGGAACTCGAATGGGCGGCGAAAAATGTGCGGAACCGCCGCGATCGCTTCGATCAGGCTTTCGAGCTGGTTCGCTATGATCATAACCGCGCCGAGGGCGGTGTTTTCCAATGGCCGCACGGAACTTACCGTTTGGCCAACATCGAATTGGCCGGCGGGATCTGCACCGATCAAGCCTACTTTGCTTCCATCGCGGGCAAGGCGAAGGGAATCCCCACGCTCTATTTTGCGGGCCAAGGTCAGGACGGTGGGCACGCGTGGTTCGGCTACCTTCGCGGCAACGGAAAATGGGAGTTGGACGGCGGACGCTACCTCAATCAGAACTACACAGTCGGACAGGCGCTCGATCCGCAAACGTGGTTGCCCATCAGTGACCACGAACTGCTCTATCTTTCGGGGCGCGCCGTGCGCGTTCCGGGCCATGATGCCGCGCTCGGTGACGTCGCCATGAGCGAGGTGTTCCGGCGCCGCGGGGACTTNTCCTCCGCTGCGGCCGCGGCGGACAGCGCGCGCTTCCATGCGCCCGGTTATGTGGCGGCGTGGGAAGCGAAGGAAAAAGTGCTGGCTGCGGCGGGGGATCCGGCGGCTCTGCGTCAGCATTACGCGACGGCCATCGATCAATTCCGCCGGGAGGAGGATCTGCGCGTCCGCTACCAGACGCGCCTGGCCGGTCTCGAGCGATCGGGAGGCGACAGCGAAGCGGCGCGTGATCTCGAAACGCGGATGATCCGGGAAAATCGACGGCAACGCACCGACCTGAGCACGGCGGCCGGTGCGGAGGTTCTCTCGCGCCTCACTGCGGAGGGTGACTACGAGTCGGCCATGCGCCAATACCGCTCGCTGGCCGGAAAGCTCGGGGCAGCGGGCGGCGGCAATTTCTTCTACGAGATTGTGCGGCCCTACGTGCTGAAGTTGCAGTCGGCCGGGCGGATCAAAGATGCGCAGCGCGCGCTGGACTTGGCGGGACGCGTCATGCGGTTCGAATCCGGCAGCATCCTCGCCCGGGAGTTCGACGAACTGGAAGCCTCGTTGGCCGCGTCTCAGTAGTGGATTTTATCCGGCTTGGCCTCGTAGCGCCGCCAGAGTTCGAGCATCTCGTCCCGTAAACACTGCGCGGCAGGAACGAGGCGCTCCGCGATCGGCTTGGCCAGATCTTCGTAGATCGGCTGGTCGTCGAATTGTCCGTAACGCAGGGCATCCGCGATCGTCGAGGCATAGACCACGCGGTCGATGCGCGCCCAGAAAATGGCGCCGGCGCACATCGGACACGGTTCGCCCGTGGTGTAGAGCGTGCAGCCGGAGAGATCGAAGTTACCGAGTTGTTTGGCCGCGGAGCGGATCGCCTCCATCTCGCCGTGCCACGTCGGATCGTTCTCGCTGACCACATGGTTCGAGCCCTCGGCGATAATTTGTCCGTCTTTGACAATCACGCATCCGAAGGGTCCGCCGGTGCCGTCGACCAGCGCGGCTTTCTTCGCCGAGGGCGATGGCCCGGCGCATGAAATGATCGTCCTCGGCGGTGGCGATGCGCGGGTTCACTTGGTCACGAGCCGCTGCGGACCGCATCTTTCTCTCGGTCGCGCTTTTCCTCGAAGCGGCGGATTTCATCGGCCAACTGGCGGCGGAGTTGCGCGATTTCCTCGTGGGATCCGACGGCGGTCGCCTTGGCCACCTCGCCTTGAAGGAGGAGTTCTTTCGCGGCGATATCGGCTTTGCATTTGGCTTCGATCTCGGCGATGCGCTGCTTCTGTTCGTCACTGAGGAGAACCCCGGGGTCTTTGGCCGCGAGGCGTTCCATGGCGAGTTCGTAAGCGGATTTCATGAGCCGGCTGGATGAGGAGAGCGATCCTGCCTATATCTATGCCATGCCCATCCGTTTGTTGAGCACCGATTTCGACGGGACTTTGATCGGACACCAACCCGACGCGCGCACGGCAAAGTCGCTGGCCGAGGCGCTCACTTCGCTTCGTCGCAACGGGGCGATTTGGGCGGTCAACACCGGGCGGCAACTCTGGTTCGCCCTCGAGGGTCTCGAGCATGCGCACTTGCCGCATGATCCGGAATACGTGCTGAGCAGCGAGAAGGACATCTACCGCCGCGTCGAGGAGGGCAGCTGGGAGGCGTTCGGGGATTGGAATGCGAGGACCGAGCGGCAGACGCTGGACTTGTTCGGGCGCGCCGATCACGTCTTCCGCGCCATCGAGCGCTTGGCCGCCGAAGAGGACGGCATCGAGGTGCTTTACGAGAACGGGAGGCTCGCAGGATTGATGACGGCGGACAGCGCGATGATGGACCGCACGGCGGAGGTGGTCCGCCAAGTGGCGGCCGATCTCCCCGAGTTTTCCTTCAATCGCAACGATGTGTGGATGCGCTTCACGCATCGCGAGATCCACAAAGGTTCCTCGCTGGCCGAACTGGCGCGCTTGCTCGGCATTCCGCGCACGGAGGTGCTGGCCATCGGCGATCATCACAACGACATCCCCATGCTCGACGGAGCGGCCGCCGCCATGGTGGCCTGTCCATCGAACGCAGTGCGCGAAGTGCAAGAAATTGTCCGCGCCAATGGCGGCTACGTATCCCCGCATCCTTGGGGCGAGGGAGTGGCGGATGCCATCCGCCATTTTTCGCCGGTCAGTTGATCAGACCCCAGCGTCCGAGAAACGGCCAATAAACAACGAGTCCGCGTCCCACCACATTTCCCTCGGGCACCGGCCCGAAGTAGCGGCTGTCGCTGCTATGGTAGCTGTTGTCGCCCAAAGCGAAGTAGGATGCGCGTGGCACGGTGTATTCGGCTTCCGGTGATCCGAGGATGGGGAAAGCTCCGCCGCCCGCGCTGCTGTTGGAGTAGCCCGCGTATCCGTCCCGGCAGGACATGACGCGCTGGAGAACGGGTAACTCCGGAATCTCGCCGTTGACGTAGAGATTCGGCGGGTCGATGCGCAAGGTCTGACCTCCCTGCGCGGCCAAGCGCTTGATGTAATACTGCGATCCCATGCCGGGCGCGATACCGGCCTCGATGCGGCGGATGTCGGTCGTGCGGAACACGAACACGTCGCCGGGTTCGGGACGGACGAAATTATACGAGACTTTGTCGACAAAAAGCTGGTCGCCGCTGTCGGCATGGCCGCGCACGATCGGTTGGCCGGCGAGGAGGGGACGCCCGGGGTAAATCTTGAAATCCGTCCTTACCACATTGAGCGGCGCGGGCACGCGGTAAGTGCGTGTGCGCGTGATGACTTCCGTCGAGGTGAAAAAGTGAAAACGCGTCACCTCGCGCATACCGATGACCGAGTCATCGGCGTCCGCCGTGACGTCGATCCAGGTGCGTCCGCGCAGGACAAAGTCCGCGATGCGCACCGGCCAGGAAGGCAGCGGCTCGACGGTCGGGGTCCCGGTCACGCCGTAAAGCGTCGGCTGCATGGAGCCCGTCGGGATTTTGAAGGGCTGCAGGAAATAGGCGCGCACTCCGAGGGCGATGACCAAAGCCACGAGAATGACCTCGGTGTTTTCCCGCAGTCCGGCCAAGGGCGGTCGCGGGGCCGCTTGGTCGAAGAGACCGTGCAGTTTCTCCGTGGCCGCCGTGATGTCCTCGCGCGAGTTTTTGCGCATCGCGACTTCCAAGCGGGTGATGGCTTCGCGCAATCCGATGATCTGCTTGTCCGGCAAGATGTCGCGGCGGTAGCGCAGGAGCTTGCGCGCCGCGCGCAGAACGAGCTTGGCCTCTTTGCGATAGCTGGGGGTCAGGAAGAGCATGCGGAAAAGCGCGCCAGTTTCGCCGCTGCCGGACAAAAGGCAATGCGGAGCTGCTCAGACCATTTCCTCGCTGTCATCCAATCGCGCCTCGTCGATCTGGGTGGCTGCGGTGGCGATGCTGGACAGGGCGTGGTCGATCGAGTCGAGGGCCGAGGTGACCGGCGAATGCTGGGAGCGCGGAAGGTCGGCCAGCGCAATTTGAGCGCCCTGCAGGGCGAGGCGGGCTTGCTGCAGGGACTTGTCGGCCGCGCGGAAACGTTTGGCCCGCGGGTCGAGGGAGTTCACTGCGCTTTCGGTTTCTCGTCGTGCTGGCAATTGCAGCTGGGCGAGCACTTTTCTTTGCAGCCGCAGTCCTTGCACTGCGCCTGTGCCGACACGGCTGCGAGAGCCAGGATACCCAAGATAGTCAGGAGGCGTTTCATACAATAATCTATCCCTGTCGGTGGCGGCTGACAAATGCCCTTTTGCCCGGCCTACAGCTTGAGCGGCCGGCCCGATTTGCCGCGGAGGATCATGAGCATTTCGGCCACGATGCTCACCGCGATTTCAGCCGGGGAGTCGGATCCGATATCTAGACCGATGGGTGCGTAAACCGCGGCCAATTGCTCGGCGCTGAAGCCCTCCGCTTTGAGCTGATCGTAAACCTGCAGGACTTTGCGGCGGCTGCCGATCATGCCGATGTAACCCGTGCCACCTTTTCTCAGCGCGGCAGCCAAAGCCTCGCGGTCGATGTCATAGTGCCGGCTGACAATGACGATGGCGTCATTTTTACCGTAGTCGTTCTTGCCGATGTAACCGGGTGCCGGGTCGGTCAGGCGGAGATGGGCGGACTCGCACTTGTCGAGGATGTCTTCACGGTCCTCGAGCGCGGTGACAAAAAATCCGCACTCGGCGGCGAGTCTGGCGATGGCGCGGGCGCAGTGTCCGCCGCCGACGATGAGAAGCCGGTGGGTGGGAATTTGCGGTTCGATCAGAACGGTGACATCACCCCCGCAGATCGCTCCGAAAGAATCCGGCTGGTCCTCGCGCAGCGGCCAAGTTTTCAGGATCGGTTCTTTCGTGGCCATGCATTCGAGCGCCTCGGCAATGACCAGCGACTCGAATTTTCCTCCGCCCACTGTTCCGGAGATGGATCCGTCCTCGTAGACGATCATTTTCGCGCCAGGGTGGCGCGGGACCGAGCCCTTGGTCGCGGCAACCGTGGCGAGGGCGCAAGGGCGCCCGGCGCGCTTTGCCTCGAGCAACTCCTCGAGCACGTCGCTCATTCTTCGTGCAATATCAGCTGATGCGGCTGAAGGCCTCGTCGAGCACCGCAAGGAGGAAGTCAGCGTCGGCTTGCGTGATGCACATCGGCGGGGCGAAGCGGATGGTTTGGCCGCGCAGTCCGCCCTTGCCGAGGAGGAGTCCGAGGTCGCGGGCGGCTTCCAAGACCTGCGCGCATTCCGCCGTGGCCGGTTCTTTTGTTTTGCGGTCTTTGACCAACTCGATGCCGAGCATGAGGCCTTTGCCGCGCACGTCGCCGATGATCTTGTGCTTTTCCTTCAGCTTGTTCAGTCCGGCCAGAATGTAATCGCCCATCTTGCGGGAGTTTTCCTGCAGGTTTTCCTTCTCGATGACCTCGATCACGGCCTTGCCCATGGCGCTGACCACGGGATTGCCTCCGAAGGTGTTGAAATGGACTTTCCCGACGAGGGACTGTGCGATCTCGTGCGTGGTGACGACGGCGGCGAGGGGACAGCCGTTGCCGATGCCCTTGGCCATGGTGACGATGTCGGGGATGACGTCCTGCGTCTCGAAGCCCCAGAAATGTGTGCCGGTGCGACCGAAACCGGTTTGGACCTCGTCCGCAATGCAGACGCCGCCCGCGGCGCGGACGTGTTCGTAGACATTTTTCAAATAATTCGGCGGGAATTCGACGAATCCGCCCACGCCTTGGATCGACTCGGCGATGAAGCCGGCGATGCGGCCCGAAGTGGAAAAGATCGATCAGTTCTTTGACGTCATTGGCGTATTTCACGCCGGCGTCGGGATCATCGTAGCCCCAGATGCCGCGGTAGGGGTAGGGAGCGAGCGCGTGGTGCACGCCGAAGGCCTGCGGGATGTTGTATTTCCACGTTCCGTGAGCGGTGACGCCCATGGTGGCGTGGTTGCCGCCGTGGTAGGCGTTGCGCAGGGCGATGATGTCAAAATTGCCCGTGTAGGCACGCGCCATGAGAATGGCGAGGTCGTTGGCTTCGGAGCCCGAGTTGACAAAGTAGCAGGCCTTTAACTTGCCCGGCATCTTCGAGGCGAGTTTCTCGGCGTATTCCGAGACGTTCGGGTGCAAATAAATCGTGGTGGAATGCTGGTAGAGTTCGCTCTGTTTGTTGCCGGC
>JGI24766J26685_10000504_pt1 | contig 11223 bp, 7 predicted proteins | sample SanBayMetagenome_FD_26685 | JGI IMG/M metagenome (IMG submission 26685)
TTGTTTTTCCTCAATGTTGTCGCTTTCAAAGCTGAAACTCGAATGAACGTCAACGTTCTGCTGCGTGCTGTTTTTTGTTCAAAAAATCGGCGATTGAAAAATGAAAATGAAGGCCGTCATCGTCTGTTATAATGATTTCATGTTTTTATTCACAGTCGCATGAAATAAAATGCGCGACATACCGATTCAAAAAAACCCTCAGGCCCAAAAAAACTTCAACCATTCACCCCACATTCCACCAAGGGAACCCCAGCTTTGAGCACGGCGTTCATCACAAAAACAATGAAAAAAAGTCCAACGAGAAATACAAATGTAATGACAAAGGACAACGTCACAATAAACAGTCGGGGAATGATTGTGAAAAATGCATAAACGAGGATGTTGAAGAAAAAGGTCAACAATTTCAAAGAGTCATCAAAACGAAACCCAATCATTTTTTTCTTCAAAACAATTGTCAACGGTGTGCGAAAATTTTCAAAAAAGCCCAACAGCCTCAGCCCTTTTTTTTCACCACCGACCCACAAAATCATCCGACAATTGCCAATCATTCAATGAACGCTTATACACAAGGGGTCCAAGATTATATGCAAGGGGGGCGAACGCATCCGCGGTTCATTCAGGGAAAAGAGAGAGAAACGGTTTCATATACAACAACAATCACTCGGCTGGGATTCTCACCGCTGATCCCCTGACCCACAGAGGAAAAAAGGAAACAAACAAACAAACAAACAAACAAACAATGAAGCGTATATACCAATGAAAGGGGAAGCGAGCGCGGCGGGTTCATGAACCTTGCGGGATCATTCAATGGGACGCGCGCGCGCCTTTTAATTTTTAAATGGCTGGAAAAAAGGGTCGGCGGACAAAAAACACGCTCATTCTTTCTCAACATTTGTTTCTCTCTCACACAATTCATTTCTTGAAAAAAGATTTGAAGGGAAAATTGATTCAGCTACTTGAACATTCTATGAAGAAAATGTTTCGAAAAGACTACCGCTTGAAACTTTTTTTTCAAAATTGAAAAAAAAATCGTGGAATTTTTCCAACATCGTTTTGTTTTTTTTCTACTCAGCAACCCTTTCCCTGATCCCATGCTCCCAGGTGACGTGAGGGTTGACCGTCACATCGTTGACGACAACCCTGCCGTCTGAAATTGCCGGCATTTGAACTTCCAGTTTTTGAACAAGAGCGTCGGCCTTCTCACAAACGAGTTTCTGAAACTCGTTCATGAGCGGGAAAACGTTCTTGACCAAGTGGAAGATCGTCTGCACTTGAACGACGAAGTTCGTGTGACAGACCGGCCGCCTCCCATCAGGTTCGCATGCGATTCTGTAATGCACAAAATCAATGACACACAGAGGGTCACCGTTCTGTGCATGGACGAATCGCACCCAAACCTGACCGGTGTTGGCCGAATGAGGGCATTTCAAACGGGCACCCAGTTTCATGTCAAGAATGGGGTTGACCGCAGAGTGTTTGACTTTTCCGGTCTTCTCGTCAACCACCGTCACGAGTGCCAATTTGGAGCGGGCGTGCGACACAAACTTGTCAAAGCCTGCAACCAAATCTCGGAGCGACGAGGTCGAGAGCGGAATAGCCCCACACTTTGGGTCAGAAAAGTTGACAAACCTTCCGACATGCAGGAAGAACATCTTCAACCCATACGGGTCAAAGGGGTCCTTCGCCGCAGCGGGATTGAAACAGCAGGAAATGTACTTGTTGCCGGCAACCGCAAATGTTGGAAAAATTCCGGGGTTTGCGGCAAACTGGGAGCCCAGATATTTCATTTTGACGACGCTCTGATCGTCGGTCAAAAACTCGGTCGTGTCGACGAGACCCGCCATTTCGGCAGGACCGTCGACAGCGTCCACGGCATCTTGACCGTCGATCATCACGGCGTTGTCGTCGACGAACATGCTAATGTCATGGACATTGTCACGTTCGTCGTCAAACTGCTCAATCATCGGCATGTTGGCGGCAATTTCCGCCTCCATGGCCGACTCATCTACCGAGCTCTCAGTCTGCCGTTTTGCTTGGGAATCAAAAGGTTCAGGGTCAGAAAGAACGTCATCAAACAATTTTGATTTCGTCGGATACTTCAACACGGCGTCGACGTCCTCGTCGCTGTCCTCACCGGACGACGAATCCTCCTCATCGCTGAACGGGCACGGCTGCTTGTGGACGAAGCAGCGGACGGGCTTGTTGAGCGGGCCGCTGTCAGGTTTCCCCGATTTCCTGAAGTACTCCCGAACCTCATTCCGGAACTGTGCATGGTCCATAGCCTCCACGCTTGGATAGTCGAGCTTCGTCACCAGCTCCGGCAGCGAGATGTTGTAGAGGCTCAGCTCATCCTCTGGGAATGACGCCACCCGTCTCCGGTATGAGAGCTTCCTGGACCTTCTCCTCTTCGACGGCGCCTTCGGCGGCGGACGGCGAGGTGCACGAATGGCGCCCGACCTCTTCAGACCTGACGGACCGGGGGCGCTGATAAACTGATGAGAAAAAAATATGAACAATAATTATTTTTTCGGAACAAAAAATTTTCATTCACACTTTTTTCAACATTGAAAACAAAACAAAAAACTGCAACGAATCGCACCTAATTTTTTCACAAAGACTCCTTTCAAAAAAACACTGAGAATCAAACGTTTTCTTTTTTCAACACTCAAAAAAATCCAAACTCAAATTTTTGTCAAAAAACAATTGCGAAAAAATTGTTGAAGTGAAAACAAACGCGATCATTTTCTCATTCAAGAAAAAGTTCAATCACGGTTTGGAAAATAAGCTTCACATTTTTTTCACAAACAGAAAAAAATGAAAATCACAACACAGAAACAATCACCGAAAATAATCACAAAAAATGACGTTTCAACATACCTTCGGCGTTTGAGATGCTTCCATGGCAGTGGCGGCGAACGACGTGATTTTTTTTTCAAAAAATGGACTTTCAAAATTTTTCAAAAAATTTTTTCAAAAAATGATTTTCCAATAGCCTCTGAAAAATAGCAACAAAACGTTGAGAAAAGGATTGAAATGGCGCGTGCATCACGGTGCAACCAATAATCAAAACACGCGTCAGACAGACTCGGCGAAAACAAACACTTTCAAAGAATGGGTGGAAAACTTTTTTTTCAAACAGTCACACTGTGCCAAAATTTTTTCACAAGTCAAGAAAAACTCCTTCGATCCCAACCCCATGAGCTCTTCTCCCTGAATGATCAACTCAAACTGAAAATTCAGTTTGATCCAGGACCCCAAAACCCAACCCACTTCATGAATATGTTTCCAACAGTTTTTTCTTGCAAATTCGAATTTTGACAAATATGTCAAAAAAGTTCCGAATCCTTGGAGACAGTCCATGCAAATTTGACCCAAACCCCACCACAAAAAAGTTCAGTGAGAATATCACTGACACTTTTCCGCAATCAATTTTCCGCATCAGTTCGATCCCAATCTTTGAAGGAATCATATATGCGGCCCTCGTTCATCCCACACGCCCGCTGGCTGATGCCCCCCAGCTCACACGCCTCCAGAAACAAATTCATCAATTGTCCCATGATAAGCGGACAATCTAAACGGTCGCTGCTGACAAGACATCAGGTGCAATTGAACGCATGCTGAAAATGAGCCCCTTTGGGGGGTGTGAGACGTCTTTGTGAATAATTGAAAAGGGGCAACGGACCCCCTTTTTCGAATCGACCGTTTAATTTCACATGCAAACAATTGTTTGAACTTTTTCATTTCCCAAACCTTCTTCAGACTTCAAACCGAAAACATGAAAAAAGCCAGTTTTTCAAAAAAATGTTTTTTTGTTGTGAACATCGCGTGAAATCATGGAACGCGGCGTCCGGAAACGATCGGCGCTCACAGATTTCATCATACGTCACAGGCTCTCAAAACAGCGGTCATTGACTCTGGGAGAAAAGCTGCGAATTTTGTCAAATAATGTGAGTCTTTGACGATTCATTTTTTTCAAAGAAAACAATCATTTTTTGAATTGCCATTGACGTCACAATTGTCACAATCATTGCCATCATTTCATTTTCAAGAATCATTGCAAAATTTTTGACCAAACTTTTTTCCATCTTTTTTCATTCAGACCTGTGAAAAGAGAGAGAGCTTGAAGCGTCGCAACGAATTCCCTCCTGTGAGCGAATGCCCAGCACTGAAACAACCCGTTTTGATCGACTTGACAACTGAACCTGTTGCGCAACAACCAAATGCGGCATTCACGGCAGCTTGCACGGCATTCCTGACATCCGATGAGGTGAGAATTTCGGTTTTCATCATTTTCAGTCAAAAAAGGCTTGTTTTGAACTCAAAAAGGGACGCTTTCAGCACGTCAACAATGTCAATTGCTTGACCCATTTTTTGAAAAAAATCATTCACAATCGCCATTCATATAAACGGAACAATCGACCCTCAAAGATGCTGCAAACCTTTCAAAAATTCGTCCTTTAAAAGAAAAAAATTTTTTTCACAAAAATGATGACAAAAACACGTCCTTTTCAACATGTCAAACAACGTTGCCGAAAAGGACGGAAATTAAATTGAAATTCAACATTTTTTCTATACGTTTCAACAGCAGAGAATGACCTGCATGAAAGAGTGTGAAAAGTGCAAAACCGTCCACTATTTCACAATGATTTCATGATTTTCTCTTCATTTTCGGATTTTTTCAGGAAAATGGCGGACGGCTGCTTTTTGCCGACGATGAGGAATCGCCGCCCCGAGGACCGCCTCGCGGACCGCAACATCGACGGCGCCGTCGCATTCGTCTGAAACGAAAGGACGCCGTCGTTGCGAACAGAACTGAAAGGCGCAACAGACGTGTATTTTCAGAAGTGACGGCCGTTCAGCTCGATCGAAATGATGTTCGGCGACAGAAACACGGTGATCCGACGCCACAACCTGGCTCAATCGTCCGCGATCAAAGTCCGCCCCCTTTGCCGCCCCGCACCTACTTGAAAAGACGTCAACCGACGCCCGATGTCAGTGTCGAGACTCGCGAAAATGTGGAACAAATCGACGTGACACCCAAACGTGCGAGAATCCAATGGGGTGCAGGTGTTGTGACACGTCGACAGCGAGCGGCCGAAAGTGACACCGCACCGCCTCAACAACCATCGACACCGCCGTCACATCGTCAAGAAGAGCCGACGGAGCCGACTGCTGATGCCGCCGCTGAACGACCCGCTGTGGTGAGTCCCCCTGAAAATAATGTTTCTGAGCGTTCAAATGACCCGACCCCAAACCGTGAAAATGAACCCCTTGAAAGCAACGATCTCAATGAAGACGAGTTGGATTATTTCATTGCAAGCAAGTCAGATACTCAGACCTATTTCAAAAATCAGCTCACAGTCAGTTCAACGATTCTTATTCAAGTCACCGGTCCAAGAGGAATTTCAATGGCACAGCACATTCCCGCTTTCAGAAGACATTTGGAAAAAATTCTTGATGACGTTTCCAAAGCAGCAAAACCTCATGAACATTTTCAAATTCTCATCGGATGCAAAAACGAAACGGCGAATTACATGTCAACACCTTTTTATAGAGCCGATGAACCCCACGCAATCGCAAGAGTCATGAGTCTCATCAACCAGTCAGTTCATTCCAACGCAAAATGGATGTTGGACGACGAAATTGAAGTCATTGTCAAACACATCAAAAATCACCCAAAAGTTTCAGTGTCCGGCGGAAGTCGTCATGTTGCCACGTGTCCGGAAGCGACCTCAATAGAAAGACGATCCATTGTTTCAATCGACAACAGAGACAACATGTGTCTTCCGAGAGCAATTGCCGTCATTCTTCATTCGAAAGCCATTGAAAAAGCCGTAGCAGAAGATCAAAGTCCTGAGAAAATCAAAGAATTAGAAGATGTTTATGACCGAGTCAGAAGACAGAAAAATGCCTTTCAAACCCAGGAAGCAATCAAAATCTGCAAACGTGCTTCAATCAGTTCCAAGAAACCGTGCGGTGACAGAGAAATCCGACGGATCGAGAACGCCTACAACATCTACATCAAAGTTCTTGCAGCCGATCAATATCTCAAATTCACCTATGACGGCGTTGCAATGAACCCGAGGGAAGGCTTGGAACCCAACGATTTCAACACGTTTTTCCTCTTCAGACGATGGATTCCCCAGACCAAAAAATTTCACGTCGACGCCATCAGATCGCACAAGGGGTTTTTCAAGAAAAAACTTTTCTGCATTTTTTGCAACAAACAGTACCTGCAGAGAAATTGTCACGTATGCCGAGACATTAAACATTGGTGCTACTCATGCTGGGACCGCAAATGCGACGACAAAGACAGCACATTTCCCATGAACAGACATTGCAACATTTGTGGAATTCGATACAGAAGCGCAAGATGTCAACAAATTCATGAAACCGAAGGAGTGTGCAAAAAGGATTATTTCTGCCCCGACTGCAAAGAAGTCATTCCGAGAAATTCCCACGAGAAAAAGAACCGTCTTGCACCCAACGTGAACCCACCGGAAGTCGTCTATGAAACAAATGCGGCCATCAAGCAGCGTCACAAGTGCATGAAAAAATGCCATCTGTGCAAGGAACGCATTGACGGAGTTTTTCACAAATGCTTCATTCAAAAGCAAGAATACAAACCGCCGTCGGAAAAACTTTTGTTCTTCGACTTTGAAACTGATCAAAGTTCCAAGATTCACAAACCGATCTACTGTCACATTATCTGGTATGACACGAAAACCATGGAGTGGAAGGAACATCATTTCTGGGTCAAAACATGCAAGAACGGCGACGTGCGTGACGCAACGGGGAAATTTCTGTTTTCCAAACAATTTGAAGGGTACACCATGATAGCCCACAACATGAAGGCGTTCGACGGCTGCTTCCTGTTACGGTACTTAGGGGAGAATTGTCTCAAGGCAACACCGGTTTTTGCTGGGAAGAAAATCATGTCTTTGGAAGTCAAAACCTTGAAAATTCGAATCATCGATTCATTCAATTTTCTCACATTTTCTCTTGCTCAAATTGAAGATTCATTCGGACTTCAAAACTGCACCAAGGGATATTTTCCACACTTTTTCGCAAAACCCAGCACCTATTCCTACAAAGGGGATCTGCCGCCAATGGAAACCTACGGTTTCAACAGCATGCCGACCAAATCACGCGAGAAATTCATCGAGTGGTACAAGAAAATTGCAAACAGCGTCACAGACGGACCCAAGTTTGATTTCGAACGTGACATTGCACTTTATTGTCGGCAGGACGTCCTCATTCTCAAAGAAGGATGCATGCGGTTCAAAAACTTGCTCATGTTCCTCACAGACAACAGATGCGATCCCTTCTGCTACACAACCCTTGCAACAATTTCAACATCGATTTTCAAAGCGGATTTCATGAAGGAAAACACCATTGCAGCAGTGCCGCCAAACGGATATGCCGACGTTCAAAATTTCTCGTCAATCAGTCTGGAATGGCTCGAATGGTTGAGACAAAAAACCGGCATCGCCAACCTGAAACATATCGGAAATTCCCCAGTCGGTGAAGCAACAATCGGAAGCTTTCGAGTCGACGGCATTGACCTGACAACTCAAACGGCCTACGACTTTCACGGATGCTACTTTCACGGATGCCCGAAATGTTTCCCGGATCGACATCAACTCAACAAAGGAATCGGAAAAACATTTCACGCAGCATATGAAGCAACGTCTGACAAAGGAGTCATTCTCGCTCTGCAAGACTGGAATTACGTTCAAATGTGGGAATGCGAATGGAAAGCCATGAAGCAAGAAAATGAAGAAATTCAACAATTTGTTGAAGAAAACAAACATCGATTGACACCCATGAATCCGTTCGATTCATTTTTCGGAGGACGTGTTGAAGTTTTCAAAATNGCCGTGAACGACGGGTCATTGATGAATTATGAAGACGTGACATCGCTCTACCCATTCATCAACGCCACNAAAANATACCCAATCGGACATCCTGAAATCATCCTCTCCNATTTTGGGGACTTCGAAACTATATGCGANAGATTTTTCGGCTTCATCAAATGCACAATTCTCCCCCCAGAAAGACTCTACATACCNGTATTGCCCGGGAAGTACGGAAAGGACAAAAAACTTCTTTTCACCCTCTGCAGAACATGCGCNGAGGAACGAGATCCTGAGAAGCNATGCCTGCACAGCGGGGGGGACCGTGCACTCACAGGGACTTGGTTCATTGAGGAAGTCAAAACAGCTGTGAAGAAGGGCTANAAAATCCTGGACGTTTTTGGGGTGTATCATTTCAAAGAGACTTCAACCGAACTTTTTGCCGACTACATCAGGCTGTTCTACAAGCTCAAGCTCACCTCATCAGGCGTCCCCCCTCAATGCAAAACCGACCAAGACCTCGAGGACTACATTGACCAAGTCCAGCAAAGGGAAAAAATCACCCTCAAGAAAGAAGATTTCCAACTCAACCCCGGCATGCGACAACTCAGCAAACTTCTCATCAACAGNCTTTGGGGAAAATTTGGTCTTCGCAGAAATCTTCCGGGACATCAGTTCTGCACAACCATGGAAGAAATTTCAACATTGCTTCACGACGAAACAATCGACGTCACAAACATCCTCGCCATGCATGAAAACATGGCACTCGTCACACATCGCAAAAAATCAGCAGAATTTTTTGAAATCAACAACCATGCGAACATATACATCGCATCGGCGACGACCGCCTACGCAAGGATTGAAATTTTCAATCATCTCGATTTCGTCGGAACCCGNGCCGTTTATGCCGACACCGACAGCGCCGTTTACATCGCNGACCTCATCAACAAGCTCAACAACCTTCCCAGAGGGTCATTCCTCGGAGACCTCACCAACGAACTGAAACAGCCTGACGACTACATCAACGAATTTTATTCCGGAGGACCCAAAAACTACGGATTCCGAACTTTGAAGGGTGAAGAATGCATGAAAGTCAAAGGATTTTCACTCAACTACGTCAACAGGCAAGCATTCACATTCGACAACATGAAACAGGTCATTCTGAATTCCATCGACATCGANCCGCACTGCGATGAAGCAATCGATGACAATGTTCAAATTTCAAGAATATCAGATTTCAAAACTCGTGCTGAAAAAAACCGTCAAAGACGCGACGCAATCATGACCGAACATCATTCCAAAAATCCCGACCAGGCTTCGTCCATAGCAACCAGCAACGCAATCTCAGTTTACAACCCCTCAGCCATATCTCGAAGCTCAACATGGGAACTTCTTTCAAAGGCAGAGCAGAAACTATACACTGTGTGCTATGACAAGCGGATTGTCACCGCCAATTTGGACACTTACCCATTTGGTTATCGCTTCCCATCTCCAGCCTGAACTCCCCCCACACCCCTCTTGAACGCTCAGAAAACCAGGGGGATTGAATTACCACATGGGCCGTTTCCCTTCAAGCTACCGTGCAAGAACTCCTGATTGCCTTTTGTGATATTTTTTTTCTTCACTTATTTGTGAGATCTCTTTTTCTCTCTCCAACCAAAAAACTTTTGAGGGCGCATGCAAATGATTTTCAGTCATGATTCAAATCAAAAAACGTTGCTGATTCAAAATTGAATAAACATGAAACCTTTCAACTTTTTCCTCCCCATTTTTTCAACATTATGCGCATATTTTTTCAAAACCTGACAACGTTTTTCCAAGATAATACTTCAATAATTTTTCTTCAATTTTGAACTATATTGAAAAATGTCACATGGGGAAAAAAACAACAGCGCTCCTTTTTTCTTCAATTTGACAGTGTTGAAAAAACTGTGAAGATATATGCCGCGATTTCATTGAATGTCAAAACTTTTTCTACATTTTTTCGATTTCATGATGCATGAATGATGAACAACCGCGAATAAAATGTTTTTGAAAATAACGGCGAATCGACGCATTTATTTCACCGATGGAAAAAACCACCAGCCATTTTTCTTCAACAAAAAATATTCTCACAAACAAATTATCTCGAAACCTAGAATTATATTCCGAGGAAAACTTTAAAAATTCATACAAACCTTCGAAACTGCAACTTTTTTTCGAACGTTCATTTCATAAATTTTTTGGTGGCCCTGAGAAGGGCCGTATTTACATATTTACAAGGGCCTATTTACATCGTTGACTCGTCATCTCATCAGTCGTCACCGCCGTCGTCGTCGGACTCCCAATCCCTGTCGATTTCCTTGTCGGGAGACGGAACACGACCCAGCACCGCCATTTCAGTCTCGTGGACGTCGTCATTCAGCGGGTGAAGTGACAGCTCCAAACCTGGGTGATCCATCTGATAGGCACGGTCGAGCTGGCGGACGACAAGCAGGTCACGGGCGGTTGAACGATTTCCGACAATTCTGAGAAACACGCAAGTGTCACCCAGAATTCTCAGAACGTCGGCCAAACGAAGCCTGTCACGACAAAAATTGTCGATCAGGTCAGCAAGCTGGGTCGGATGNTCGTGCTCGTTGAACAGACGGTTGATGTAGCTGGTGTCGAACTCGTCAATCGCCAAAATTTCCTTCCACCCACCCCTCCCATCAGCCGGGTCATTTTGACGACCAAGCTGCCAGCGACTCTGCCCCTCAACACCCCCGTCGTCCTCTGACCCGACAATTGGGCAAATCTCCGGCTGACGACCCATCACAACCCTGACAGCTGTTTTCATTCGAGGTCCCGATGTCGGCGGGTCCTGGAACCGATGGGGTTGACGGGCTTCGAATGACCTCTCCCGTTCAGCAAGCTTCCGACGTCGTTCAATCCGACGCTGGGTCAAAGCGTCGATTGCACGCCTTCGCAAAGCGCGACAATCTTCGCAATCACAACCCATCCCAGGATTTCCCAAACAAGCCGGCCGCTTCCTCCCCCCTCCGCTCCCACCAGGCGCAGCAGCAACAGACATTTTTTTCTCAAACGCTTTTCTCGAACTAGTCCAAGAAAGCTACAGATAGCGAGTGAAAAAAAATCCGTTCAAACCCCTCTTATATTGTGCAAGCGCGGACTATATGACCGCACCAACGCCGTGACGTCAAACCGACGTCATCGTGACGTCGACCACGCCCAACCAATAGCGCATCACCCAGAACCCAAACCCGCGCGCCGTCGCCGAAAAAAACCCCCTACGCATGCATGCATTGAAGACTCTGCACCGTTTCATTTCAATATTAATTTCATAAAATTTTTGGAAATACTATTCGATACATACGCCATACAATTC
>JGI24766J26685_10000505_pt1 | contig 11220 bp, 13 predicted proteins | sample SanBayMetagenome_FD_26685 | JGI IMG/M metagenome (IMG submission 26685)
GACGGAGCCCGATCTGGAAAAACTCGGACACATGCCGATCCCGCCCTACCTCGGACGCGAGGACGATGCCGAGGACCGTGTGCGTTATCAGACCGTGTATGCGACCGTGGCCGGTTCGGTCGCGGCGCCGACCGCCGGTTTGCATTTCACACCCGAGATCCTTGCCAATCTGCCGCACACTTTTGTCACCTTGCACGTCGGACCGGGGACATTCCTGCCGGTGCGCGGCGACAATCTCGACGAGCACCGCATGCACGGAGAGAACTACGAGATCGGCAGTGAGGCGGCCCAAGCTATCAATGCCGCACAACGCGTCATCGCCGTGGGCACGACAAGCATGCGTGTCCTCGAATCTTTGCCCGCCGGCCCCGTCACGCCGGGGGCCGGACGCACGGAGATTTTTATCCGTCCGGGTTTCCAGTTCCGTCACTCCAATGCACTGCAGACCAACTTCCACCTGCCCAAGTCGACGCTCTTTGTCTTGGTCTGCGCCATGGCCGGACACGACTTGATGCAACGCGCCTATGCGGAGGCGGTGCGTGAAAAATACAGGTTTTTCAGCTACGGCGATTGCATGTTGATTCTCTGAGGAGACTCGACGCATCCGTGGCTGCGGCTAAAATCCGGGCATGGGCAAAATCAAAGCTTATGCCACCACGGCACAGATGCTTGATTTCTGCGCCCGCCACGATATTTCCGCGGTAACCGAAAGTTTCCCCATGTCCAAAGTGAACAATGCCCTCGCCCGACTCGAACCGGGCAAAGCCCGCTACTGGGTCGTCTTGCGAAACGATTTCTGATGAAACCAACTTTTCTCCTCACTCTCGCCGCCACACTGCTGGCCGGCTGCGCCGGACCGCAGGGCGAACTCGTTTCGCTGGCCGAAAAACGCCTCGCCCTTTCGCCGGACATTGCTTGGTACAAGCATTCGAAAAATCTGCCGGTCTACGACCCGGTGCGCGAAACGACGGTGCTGCAAACGGTCATGGCGGCCGGGCAACAGCAAGGCCTCCATCCCGACACGGTGCGCCGGTTTTTCGCCGCGGAGATGGAAGCCTCGCGGCGCATCCAATGGGAGTGGATCGAGGGCTGGCGGAAAAACCGCATCCCGGCCCCCGATCGCCCCGCGCTGGATCTCGGATCCTACGTGCGACCGCAAATCGACGAGATCAACGCGCGCCAGATCAGCGCCCTGGCCCGCGGCGCGCAACCGCTTTCCATCGCTCAGCTGTCGGAAATCGGCGCGCGCTTTTTGCCGAAAAACTGACGCAACAACGCGGCCGATTCCTCGCCGAGGACTCCGCCAGTCACCTCGCAGCGGTGGTTGAGCGGTTCGCTCTGGAGAAGATTGATCCATCCCCCGGCCGCGCCACCCTTTGGGTCCGGGCACCCGAAAACAACCCGGCGCAACCGGGATAACACGATGGCTCCAGCGCACATCGGGCACGGTTCTTTGGTAACGTAAAGGTCGCACTCGTTGAGCCGCCAATCGCCGACGGCGGATTCCGCTTGGGTGATGGCCAGCATTTCCGCGTGCGCCGTGGCATCTTTGAGCATCTCCACCTGATTCCACGCGCGGCCGATGATTTCACCATTGCGCACGATGACCGCGCCGATCGGCACCTCGTCAGCCGCCGCCGCCTTTTGGGCACAGCGTAGGGCGGACTGCATGTAGAAGACGTCCGGTTGCCAGTCGAAGCCTTGGATTTCCTCCGCGCTCACCGTATTCTCCCTGTGTGAAGACCATCGTCGCCCCGTCGATCCTGGCCTGCGACTTCGCCCGACTCGGCGAGGAAGTTGCCAACGTGACGCGCGCGGGGGCGGATTGGATCCATTGCGATGTGATGGACGGTCATTTCGTGGACAACATCTCGTTCGGCTCGGCCTTTGTCGAGGCGGCGTCGCGGCATACCGATTTGCCGCTCGATGTGCATCTGATGATCACCAACCCGGACCGCTATCTCGACCGTTATCTTCCCGTCGCGCATGCGGTGGATATCCATCTCGAAGCAGATGCCGACGTGCCCGAGACACTCAAGCGCATCCGTTCTGCGGACAAAAAAGCAGGTCTGGCCATCAACCCGCACACACCGATCGCGTCGATCGAACCTTACCTCGGACAATTCGACATTCTGCTCGTCATGACGGTTGAGCCGGGCTTCGGCGGTCAGCCGTTCATGGAGGACATGCTGCCGAAAATCCGCGCCGCGGCGGATTTGCGCGCCAAGCATAAGCTCGATTTTCCCATCACCGTCGATGGCGGAATAAACGTCGAAACCGGACGCCAATCCCGCGAGGCCGGCGCCAATATCATGGTGGCCGGCACTTCGGTTTTCCGCGCCAAGGACCGCGCCACGGAAATTGCGGCACTGCGATAGCGCACGCTATTGGGCTGAAGCCGTGGGCTTGGGCGATCCTTGGAGGTGAGCAAGCAACTCGCCCGCGAGGAAAAGTGAACCCGTGACCAAAACTGGACGCGCCGAAGCCTGCGCGGCCTCGAGGGAAGCAGCAAGTTCGCCCTCGTGAACCGANGTGAATCCGGCGGATTCAGCCATCGGACGAAGTTCTTCGGGCGCCATGCCGCGCACGTTGTTAACCGGGACCAGCCAGATCTCGTCGGCAATGGAGCGAAGACCGCGCAGTAGCTGCGCAACCTCCTTGTCCCGCAACGCGGCAAAGACAAGCGATGCCTTCTCCTCGCCAAAGACNTCACGCCACGTGGCAACGAGCGTTGCGATTGCTTCGGGATTGTGCGCGCCGTCGATGACAAGGTCATNCGCNACGCGTTGGAAGCGTCCGGGCCAAACCACAGTTCGCAGTCCCTGNCTTACCGCCACNGCGTCCACACCGGCTCCCGCAGCGCGCAGCGCGGCACAAGCCACGGCTGCATTCCACCGTTGGTGCAAACCGGCCAAGGCGGGAACTTCGCCGGACCACGGTTCATCCACTACAGTCATCCGCACACCGACTTCCTCGGCCTTGGCCGCAAGAACGGCATGAGCTTCTTCGGTCTGCGGCGCCGAGACCAGGGGAACACCCGCTTTGACGATGCCGGCTTTCTCGCCGGCGATTTGCGCCAGCGTGTCGCCGAGCCAGTTTTGGTGATCCATACCGATCGGGGTGATGACCGAAACCAGCGGCGTGACGGCGTTGGTCGCGTCGAGGCGTCCGCCCATGCCTGTTTCCCACACGACGTAATCCACTCCCTCGCGCGCAAACCACCAAGCGGCCAGCACGGTCGCAAGTTCGAAAAAAGTCGGCGCATGGTCCCAAGATTCCGCGGCTTTCCGCAACAAAGTCAGCCCCTCAGCCACGGCATCCTCGGGAATCATGGCGCCATCGAGACGGATGCGTTCGCGAAAATCGACCAGATGCGGCGAAGTGTAGAGACCGGTGCGGTATCCGGCGNCGCGAAGGATACTGTCCATCATGGCGCATGTGCTGCCTTTGCCGTTGGTGCCGGCGACGTGGAGGAACTTCAACCGCTCATGCGGATCGCCGGCNGCGGCGAGNAGACGCCGCGTGTTGTCCANCCCCAGCTTGATACCGAAGGTCTGCGTNCCGTAAAGCCACGCGAGCGCGTCGCGGTAGTTCACTTCTTGCGGNCGAAAAATCCGAGCAANTGCGCGAGCACCTCGCGCATGCGNTGGCGCGGCACNATCATGTCGACCAAGCCGTGGTCCTGCAGGAACTCGGCGGTCTGGAAACCTTTGGGCAACTCCTGGTGCGTGGTCTCGCGGATGACGCGCGGGCCGGCGAAGCCGATCATGCATTTCGGCTCGGCAATGATGAGATCGCCGAGCGAGGCATAGCTGGCCATGACACCGGCCGTGGTGGGGTTGGTCAGGATGGAAATGTAGGGCAGCTTGGCTTCGGCGTGACGGGCCAGCGCACCGCTCGTTTTGGCCATCTGCATGAGGCTGAGCATACCTTCATACATACGCGCCCCGCCGGAAGCGGAAATGATGATGACCGGCCATTTGTTTTTCGTAGCGCGCTCGATGATGCGGGTGATTTTTTCCCCGACGACCGAGCCCATGGTCGCGGCGATAAAATTGAAATCCATCACGGCAAGCCCGACCGGATGGCCGTCGATCTTGGCGTCGCCGGTGATCACAGCGTCCTTGAGTCCGGTCTTCTTGCGGTAGGTCTCGAGGCGCTCCTGATAGGTAGCCACGCCGCGGAATTTGAGCGAATCGACCGACAGGAGGTCGGCATCGCGTTCTTTGAAGGACCCCTCATCGACCAAGCTCTTGATGCGCTCGGCCGCGCCGAGGGTCAGATGGTGGTCGCATTTCGGGCAGACCTGCAGGTTTTGCTCCAACTCGGCTTTGGTCACCACTTCGCCGCAAGCCGGGCATTTGGTCCAAAGCCCCTCCGGCACATTGCTCTTGCCGCGCGCGCGGATTTTGAGCGCCGGCTTCTGGAAAATTCCCATGCGCCCTTTCTATCCGCGGGCGACCGTGATGACAACCACGGCGGAGGCCCCGGCTTCGCGCAGGACCCGGGCGCAGGCGTCGGCCGTCGAGCCTGTGGTCAGGACATCGTCGACCAAGGCCAGCACCTTCCCGTCAACTTGCGCGCCGCGACGCAGGGCGAAAGCTTCCTCCAGATTTGCGAACCGCTCTTCGCGGTGAAAATCCGTTTGGGTCAGCGTGTAGCGCGTGCGTTGCAGGCAGTTGTCCACCGGCAACCCGAGGCGCTCTGCGGCCAATTCCGCCAGCACTTCGGCCTGATTGAACTCACGCTCGCGCAGGCGGGTCGGGTGTAGAGGCACGGGCACGATCGCATCCGGGGCAAGCGCCGCCACACGGGGATCGCGGAACCCCTCGGCCAGCATCCGGGCGAGCAGCCGGCGCAGGTGCGTTTTGCGGCTGTATTTGAATTGGTGGATGAGGTCGCGGACCACGCCCCGGCTGCGAAAAGCCGACGTGGCGAACTGGAAGGACAATTCGCGATCGCCGCAATTCATGCAGCGAAAGGTCGAAGTCAGCGCCCCGCCGTAGGGTTGGCCGCACACCGCACAACGAGAGCCGACTGTGCGTTCGCGAGCGCGGCGGCAAGCGCGGCACAGGCAGGCCGACGGACGCGCGAGGGCGGTGGAGCAAATTGCGCAGTGCGGGGGATAGAGCAATCCCGCAGCGGCCTCAAGCCAACGGCGATGCCACCGGACGGAAAACATGACGAAGATAGAGTTGGACGAGGAGACCGGTGATGACGAGCGCAGCGACTGGAAATAGGCCGGTGGGAACCGCACCGCTGACCAGATTTGGCCCGATCCAAGGCAACCAAGCACCCGGTCCGTCGGATGTGGTTTGCAGCGCGAGGTTCGAAGTTTGCTGGGCGAAGACCCAGCCGGCGTGAAGTCCGATCGGCAGCCAGAGCGAGCGGGTGCGGAGAGCAGCAGAGGCAAGGATCCAGCCCGCAACAAACAAACTCGCCGCACCGAACATGAGCAGTGTTCCTGAGGGTGCCGTTTCGGTGAAGCGCAGTGCTTCGGCCAATCCGCTCGACCATCGCACGGCCTCCGGAGCGATCTCGGTTTTGGCCGGCTTGATGAAATGCACGACGACAAAAAGCGCGGTCGTTGCCGCAATGGCGGCGACGCGCGGCAAGGACCAAAGGCAGAGGCCGAGAATCACGCCGCGCAGAACCGTCTCTTCGACCACGGAGACCGCGGCTGCGGTCGGGATGATGCGCGCGAGTCCCGACCAAGCGATGTCGGCACGCCATTGCAACCACCCCACGAGCAAACCCAGCACGGCGACCGCGGCCACCAAGGCGATGGAAACGATCAAGCCGAAGATCAGATCCGCGAGGGCCAACGGATTGCGCCGCAGGTAGAGATCGGAAGGCCGACGCAGGCCGATCCACCAAATGGCGGGGACAAGCAAAACAATCGCGCTGACTTGCAGGCAACGCGAGAGCACGCGGTGAAAAGGAAAACCGGCCAGCCAGTCGGTGATCCCCGCGGAGGCCAGCGCCTGACCGGCCCAAAATACAGGCGGAGCGACAAGGGCCCCGGCGGTCAGAGCAACGGCAAGGTAGACAAAGATTTTGCCGTAGGGGGGAAATTGGCGGCGCCCGATCATTCCTAAGCGCAAAGCACCCCAAATACCCCCGGCAGGCAAGCCTTTACGGCCCGGGGGCGAGGACGCCGGAAGACCGCGGCAGGGTCGAGCAAACTACCGTTGCTGCATTCCTGCCCTGGCGGGGTTCGTCAGTCGGACCTCCACGGCCCCCGGCGCCAGCGTCACTGTAGCCGCAGGGCGCGCGGATACCAACCCCGATTATGCCGGAAGGACTTCTGTCGATACAAAAATGGCGCTTCCGACAAACAGCTTGTTTCAAGATAGGGGCCGTCCTATAGAGAAAGATCCCACTTCGCCGATTGCCGTTCCCATGACGAAACCTCTTCTCATCGCCTGTATCCTTTTGTCTTTGGGAGCCGCGGTGCTGGGTTTCCTCAACCGCGGTAACCTACTTGCCACACGCGATGAACTGGAAGGAACCAAAACGCAACTTGCGTCAACTAATGAGCAACTTGCGTCAACAAAAGGGGAGCTGGAGCAAAAGAAAGAAGAGGTCACCAAGCTCGGCAGCGAAAAAGACACACTGAACTCCCAACTCGGCGAGGCCCGCACCGATCTGGACAAAGCAAAAAACGAACTCACTGCGGCGCAGGAGCAGGTCACAACCATCCAGACCGAGGTGGATCAGCTCAAGCAAGACTCCGAGGCTAAAGACACGCGCATCGCCGAGCTCGAGCAGCAGGCCACCGCCCCCGCGGAGGGCTCGGCCGAACCCTCCGATGTCGACAACGCCGAATTCCAAGCGCGCCTCACCGAACTCGAGACGGTCAACCAGCAACTCCAAGACCAAAACACCGGCTTGAGCACGCAAATCGCCGAACTCAGGCGCAAGGAAGACGGACGCCAGAAGCTGCAAATACGCCAAGGCCTCACCGGCACCATTCTCGCCGTCAACCAGGCTTGGAATTTCGTCGTCCTCAGTCTCGGTGACCGCCAAGGCGTGGTGCCCAACGCTGAAATGCTCGTGCAACGCGACGGTAAATTTCTCGGCAAGGTTCGTGTCACTTCGGTCGAGCCCTCCACTTCCATCGCCGACATCCTCGTGCGCACCGTGCCGCGTGGACTCTCGGTCATGCCCGGCGACAGGGTCATCTACCAGGCCCTGCGCGATTGATCGCCCCATGAAGCGTTTGCTCCTCCTCGCATTGCTCGCGGCATGCGGAGCCGGACTTACCGCTTGCGCGACCACGGAAGACACCGCGTCCACCCGTCCCGGAGTCAGCACTATCCCGTGGAACCGCCCTGCCAAATGGGAAGGCGGCGGCGTGCTCGGCGGCCAGATGTCCGCCATGCGCGGCTACTGAGTGTCCGACGCGCCGTTCCATCGGGCGCTGGTGGTGCGCGGCGGCGCACTGGGGGATTTTCTCCTCACCCTGCCGGTGCTGCACGCCTTACGCGTCTCGGCACCCTCCTCCCACCTCGAGGCGCTGGCCTACCCGGGCATCGCGGCCGTGGCCCGCACCTCGCGTCTGGTCGATGGCGTGCGGTCGATCGAATACGGACCGCTGGCCGGATTCTTCACACGTGGCGCGGTGCTTGATCCGGAACTGGCGGACTATTTCCGTTCGTTCGACCTCGTCCTCAGTTACCTCTACGACCCCGACGGTATTTTCGCGGACAATCTCCGCGCGGCTGGGGTGCGGCGGTTGGTGGAGGGACCGCCGCGCATCGGAGGCGCATCGCATGCCATCGACCAACTTGCCTCGCCCCTGGCTGCGCTGGGCGTTCCGCTGGCCGGTCGGTCGACGCGTCTCGCGTTGGAGACTGCCTCACATGAACAGGTAACTATCGTCCTGCACCCGGGCTCGGGTAGCGCATCCAAAAACTGGCCGGCACTGCGCTGGCGCGAGTTGGCCGCAGGTTTGCTCGAGACGCAACCGGATGCACAACTGGCCATAGTGGGCGGCGAGGCCGATGCCGCCGCCTTGAATATCCTGCGTGACTTCGAAGCGAATCCCCGCGCGGTGTTTTGGGAAAATCTTCCACTCGAGATTCTGGCCGCGCGCCTCGCGGCGAGCACGGTCTACGCGGGCCACGACACGGGCATCAGTCATCTGGCTGCGGCGGCAGGCATCCCCAGCCTGCTGCTCTTCGGGCCGACCGATCCCGGAGTCTGGGCGCCCCGCACGAACACGTCCGCGTGCTGCGCGCGCCGGAGGGTAAACTCGAAGAATTACCCATCTCCACCGTGATGGCCGCCTTGCGTCCCCTGCTCAGCACCGTGCGGCTTGCCAGCAAAGCGGGTGCGTCCGAGAATCCCGCACGATGAACAGATCCATTTGTTGCGCCTTGGCCCTGGGATTATGCGGCGCGGTTTTCGCCGCGAGCGACGAGAACACTGATTGGGAGTCGCTGCACGAGGCGGCCAAGCTGACCGAGGGTCTTCCCGCCGAAGAGGAGGCCAGCCGCAAGATGCTATCCGACCGCCTCTCCTCGCAGCTGGAACATTTCAAACAGTTCATCAAAGACTACCCGCAAAGTCCCAACCGNTGGGAAGCACGCATGGCGGTCATGCAGATCGCCAACTCCATCGCCATGGTGAGCCAAACCGAGCCGGACATAACCGGCCAGAGCGACGAGTTGCGGTCCATCGCGGACGATGCCGATGCGCCGGAGAACGTACGCGCCGATGCCGGGCTCGTGCTGTTGCAGCTTGCTTCGCTCGATTTCGACCGCAAACGCTCGGAAGAGGCGGCCCGCTCGCTCGCCGCGGCGATCCAGAAATTCATCGACACGCACCCCGACGACGCGCGGATCCCCGTGCTGCGCATGACCGAGGCGCAGGCCATGGAAGCCTACGAGCCCGAGAGCGCGCGCAAGCTTTACACCGAACTCTCAACCAACGAGGACCCCGAATTGTCGGGCGCAGCCAAGAGCGCGCTCGAGATGATGGACATGCGCGGCAAGCCGCTTGATCTGAAATTCACCGCGGTCGACGGCAGCGAGATCGATCTGGCCAAGCTGCGCGGCCAAGTCGTGCTCATCGACTTCTGGGCCACGTGGTGCCCGCCCTGCGTGGAGGAGGTGCCGGAGTTGGTCGCCACCTACGAGAAGTTCAAGGACCGGGGATTCACCATCGTGGGCATCTCCCTCGACGAGGACAAAGCGGCCTTGGAGAAATTCACCACGGAAAACAAAATGACCTGGCCGCAGTTCTTCGACGGCAAGGGTTGGGAAAACGAATTGGCCAAGCGCTTCAAGATCCAGACCGTGCCGACCATGTGGTTGCTCGACCGCGAGGGAAAGCTGATCGATGCCAGTCCGCGCGGACGGCTGGAAGAAGCCGTCGAAGCGGCCGTTTCCGCCAAGAGCTAAGCCGCCTTGCGGCTTGCCTTGCGCTTCTTCCCGCCGCGCTTTGCGGCATGACGCACACGCCAGCGCACCGGCGCCTTGACGATGTAACCGGCGCAGTTTTCCGCCCCGCAACGGCAGGGGTGCTCATGGTAGTGGTCGTAGTCGTAGTAGTAGTCGTAGGACAACTCCTCGCCGGGCTGGATGCTGCGGATGGCCACGACCCACACGCGGCCGCGCACGACCTGCGACTCGCAGTTCGGGTCGCACGAGTGATTGATGTAGCGCGCCGTGTTCCAAAGCACGCTGCCGTCGATATCGACCTTGGTGTTCAGCTCGAAAATGTAGATGCAGCCGTCCTGGCCCCGCTTGGCCCGTTCCTGACGCGCCAACTCGCGGCGCCAGCCCTCCGCCTTGGTGATGCGTTCGCCGGTATATTCGATGATCCGCGTTCCCTTGGGTATGACCTTGGTGGCAAACATGCCGCGGCCGTGGATTTTCGAGCCTTTGACCTTGGCCCATTCACTGCGCGTCTTCGGAGGTTTTTGGCGGGAATTTTTCGTCATGATGGAACGCTCCATTTATCACGGACGCGGCCGGCAACCAAGCCGCATCAAAGGAATCGTCAGTCGTAGCCCGATGGCGCACGATGGACTACGGATGCAGTCACACGATGTCATCGTCCTCGGCGGCGGCGCGGCGGGGTTGTATTGCGCGATGCTCGCCGCGGAGGGCGGACAGGACGTCCTCGTCCTCGAGCACAACGACCGCGTGGGCAAAAAGATCGCCATTTCCGGCGGCGGACGTTGCAACTTCACCAACCTCCGCGCGTCGCCCGCAACTACCTTTCGTCCAACCCCGAGTTCTGCCGGTCGGCCCTCGCCCGCTTCACGCCGGAGGATTTTCTGCGGTTGGTGGAAGACCGCGGCATCCGGTGGCACGAGAAAAAGCTGGGGCAGCTTTTCTGCAACACCAGCTCGCGGGAAATTATCGCCTTGCTTGCCGATGGTTGCGCGCAGGCCGGCGCCGAAGTGCGCTGCGGAGTCCGCATCGAAGATGTGCACCGGACCGACCGGTTCTGCGTGAGCACATCGGCCGGCGATTTCGAGAGTCGCGCTTTGGTGGTCGCCACGGGAGGTCTTTCTTTCGCCAAGCTGGGAGCCAGCGACCTGGGATATCGATTGGCAGAGCAGTTCGGGCTGCGCCTCACCGGCATCCGCCCGGGATTGGTTCCCCTGACCTTCGGCGAGCGCGACAAATCGGAACTCGGTCCGTTGAGCGGAGTGTCTTTGCCGGTGCGGGTGCGCCACAAAAACGTGGTGTTCGAGGAAGCGGTGCTGCTGACTCATCGCGGACTAAGCGGCCCGGCCATCCTGCAAATTTCCAACTACTGGCGGGAGGGCGAGACACTTGCCTTCGATTTGCTGCCCGGCGGGGAGGAAGTTCCCGTGCCGGGGCGTGGGACCGCCCTTGCCCAGCTGTCGTCGGTCTGGCCAAAGCGTTTCGCCGAGGAGTGGTGCGAACGCCATGCCCCGACAAAACCGGTTGCGCAGTGGACCGCGGCAGAGCGCGAACGCGTGCAAAAGCTGGTCCACGCATGGCCGGTTGAATTCACCGGCACGGAAGGTTATCCGAAGGCCGAGGTGACTTTGGGCGGGGTCGACACGCGCGATCTTTCTTCGAAGACCATGGAGAGCCGCAATGTTCCCGGGCTTTTCTTCATCGGGGAGGTCGTCGATGTGACAGGCTGGCTTGGCGGTTACAATTTCCAATGGGCCTGGGCCAGCGCCCACGCGGCTGCCAAGGCGTTGACGGAACAAAAGATCAAGCTAGGGGC
>JGI24766J26685_10000506_pt1 | contig 11217 bp, 19 predicted proteins | sample SanBayMetagenome_FD_26685 | JGI IMG/M metagenome (IMG submission 26685)
CTAATCCATTAAATGGAACAACTACTTCTGCATAATCAGTTGCCACATTATTTGCACCTGACCCTAATAAAAATACTGCTGATCCTACAGGAACAAATTTAGAACCATAACTTACAACATTAGTCTTAAAGAAATTCATATATGGATTTGCACCTGTAAAGAAGTTCTCTATTCTTAATCTCCATACACTTATGTTTAATGATGGTGGTGCAACATAATCAATATTATATGTTGTTGTATTCCCAACAGTGTTAGAAGTAATAGCTAATGTGCTTGGTGTTGTAGTTGTAATCGCTGTATTCTTTAATGCATTAATTGCATTCTGAATAGTAGAACTTACTTGTATCTCGTAGGTAGTTGTGTTACCAACAATAACAGGAGTTACACTAATTGAATTATCAGGACTATCTACGATAACTATATTCGTTGCTCCTGCACTTGGGTTAACAACCTGTGGTGCTGATCCTGTACATCCACAATCTTCTCCACATCCACTTACTTGAATAGTTTGATTGTAATAGAAAGATGCTGAACTTGGATTACCTGCTGTTAGAGCTGCATTGTACATCACCATCGCTTCAAGCATTGGCTTCACCGTATCTTCAAACATCGCATCTGCTGCTGTAATATTTCTTGTCTGAAGAGTATTGTATCTGTCAAACACTTTCTTTAAACAGCAATAGATTTTGCTCATTCCAAAATCACATACAACAGGAATCTCTCTAACACCTTCTACATAAACAATAAATATCATACCACTTGGGTATGTATATGTTACTATACTCTGTACCTCTTGTGTCCATGTCTTATCTACAATAGGTGTACCTGATGATAGTGTTGCTTGTGACCCAACTACAGGAATATAACCTGATGCAGGTGGTGGGAATAATGTGTGTACTCGTGAAACACTTGAATATGTTCCGTACACAGTTGTATCATATGATGTGATTGATGATGCTGCACAATTTACATCTGCTGTTAAGCATACTACAGGCTTATCTTGTTGTAATAGATAAGTAAATGATTTTGTGAAGTTGTATAACGGAGGATTTGGTGTAGCTATTAAATAAACATTAATGTTATACTGAATAGTATATGTTCCTTGAACTGCATACCCATTCGCATCAACAGGCAAGTTAATAGTCGATGTTGATATAGGACTATTGTTATAGTCAATATCAGGAGTTGCTCCTCCAAAATTATCATAGATAACAGATGTTCCTGTAGAACTATTTAATGTTATTGTAAGATACCCATCAACTTGTGTTGTTCCTAAATTAATACCATTACCAACATAGTCAGTTAAGTCCTCAACGCTAATTAATGTATTCACATTATCAAGCGTAGGCTGTATTAGTATTGCAGATGTAGTTAAAGCCATTTCTTTATATTTATTACTCCATCAAAAGTAATCACTTTATTACAAGTTTTTTCATTTACACAAAAAAAAAGAGGATGCCGTTGCACCCTCCTTTCTAACTAACAAAAAAAAACTGAATCGCTTAATATGTTGGGACTCTACTTGCTATCTCTTCAATCTTAGCTAACAACTTAGGGTCTTTCTTACACTCTTTTAATAAGTGTTTCTTAGGCTCTACATTCTCAGGTACTGCTAAGAAAGGCACAGCCTTATCTCCATCAGTCTCTATCCATTTCTTACTCTTAAGATCGAAACGAACACCAGTGATATCATATTGGTCAACCTTATTAATTAACAACATGATTCTTCTCTCAATGCTGTTAACTAATCTGTCCTTAGTGTACTCTGGGTATGCATCAATTAAACCTAATAACGCAGAACGCATAATCATTTCATTGCCTTCTCTTGTCTTCTCATCACGCTCTTGTGACATCTCTTGGTAAGATAAGATATCCTTTGGCATAATCATACCATTCGGAATAGATGCGAATTCTTTATCATTACAAAGTAACTCACAAGCTGCAACTAATTGGTCATACTTCCAAGCCTTCTTACTCTCCGGATCGATGTACTCGCTTAACTCCTTGCGTAAACGGAACAACTCAAGTTTGTTCTCTGCCGCCTTAGGCTTGTTCAACAATCTAAATAGTATCGGGTATCTTGGGAAATATTTTCTTTGAACACCTTCCTCTAACCCAGGATGATTATTTAAAAACCAATTCAATTCTGCTTGAACAGATGGAATCATAATCTTTCCTGTGCTATCAATCATAATGTTACTCGGAGAATATACCTCTCTCTTAATACCATCATCATAGTAAGATGATTCATAGTAACGAACCGTTAACTCTCTTCCTGAGTTTTTATCTATCATTCGATATTCTGTTGGTATACCGAAACCATTTGCTACTTCTAAAAGACCATTGTCAGGTCTAATGCGTACAGCAGTCTTAGGAACAATAAATGTATAGTTCCTTGCGAATTCTTTTATAGCAAGATCATCCAATCTGAATGGTTTGCCATCTACTAATAAAGCCATTTGTAATAAGGGGATTTAAAAAAGGGAGCAGTTGCCCACTCCCTTTTGGTTTAATTAAAATTAGTTAGTACGGTTCAATAATACTCCTTGATTTCCTCCAACATGACAAGCCATTACATGTGAACGGTGGTTGATTTGTTGATAATCTTGAGTGATTACCTTCATCTCTGTACCAGCACCACTTGTTGCCCATACCTCAGCCATACGAGAATATCCACCAAGACCTTTGTAACCCATACCGAAGTAAGGTAACTCTTGACCTGATTTAGTATCCTTCATCTTGCCTAATGGTAAGAATACTCCTAATCCTGTGAAACGAAGACCTTGAGTTCCTAAGAATGTAGGGTGATTGAATTCAGGGATACGAGTCATTAAGTAAGTACGGTTACCTTTCTTGAATTGCTTGAAGCTTACTGACATTGCAAGACCTGTGTTGTTACCAAACAAATCTGAAATAGTCTTAGCATCTTCGTACACATTCATGTTGTTACCTTGGAAGTACGACTTGAATACATTGTCCTTCTCGTTGTCTAACTCAGCACCGAACATACCCTGTACATAAGTAGGAGCAAAGTTCTTAGTTAAGATAGCATCGATTTGATCGAACAATGCGATAGAGAAACCACCTGAAGCATAGTTCAATGTAGTACCTCTTCTCTCAAGGTAAGGAATTAAACCTTCTGTAGTCTTGTTAGGCTCAACTGAACCACCTGTGAACGCAGGGTTAGATGACTGGCGAGACACCCATAATGCACCACCAATTGCTAACTCATGCTCATACTCAGCATTGCGTTGGTTGATAGTTTGGTATCCTACGATGTTACCTGATTGGTCAGAGTAAGTCTTAATCCAAAGACCATTAGTCATCTGAGTACCTGTTGTACGAGATGTAGTCTTAATGATTTGAGCGTACTCATAATCAACATAAGGTTTAGTTACGATAGGGTCAGGCTGACCTGTTCCTTCTGCCCAAGCATTTGATGTTATAGCAATCGCTTGTCCTGCTACATAACTACCGAATGTGAATGTTTGCGACAAATCTAATTGTTGCATAGTCACAGTTAAGTTAGGTGCAGTACCTGTGATTGATGTAATCAAGAACTGAACAGGAGATGCTCCATCTTCACCAGGGAAAGATAACACTTGGTTAACTTGTGCAGGTGAATAATATGTAGAAGATGAATAAGGAGCAGTTCCACTTGATTGAAGGAAGTCATTGTTTGGAGATGAGTTTCCTAAAGTGAATGTAAACACACCTGGACTTGGATTCGAAATCGTTGATCCTAAGTGTAAGTTTTGATGAATCAACTGCTCACTATATGTAGTACGAGTGTCTTGAGTTACCTCAAACACCATTCCTAATGAACGAAGATTCTTGAATGTTGAAGCTCCTTGGTCTCCGTAGATACGGTAGAACTCTTGAGCAACCTCAGGCTTCCACAAGTTAAATGTAGAAAGCAACTTATCTGANGGGATTGATACTATCGCACCTGTAGCATTTGCCATTTTTTATAAATATTAATTTGTTACGCTAATGTAATTACATCTGAGATAATATGTGTCGAAGGTTATCTACTTCTGTGTTAGATACCGTCGGCTTAACTCCCGATGGCGATGGAACATTAGACTTATCCCTGATCGCTTTCTTCTCATTCTCGACATTAAGATAGTTCACAATATTGTTGAACTCACGATACACGATTTCCTTATGAATGACATCTTGAATTCCCTTGCGTTGTTCCTCAGACTGCATATCAAAGTAATCATACCCTAAAACCTCCATAACATGCTTCTCAGCCGCTTGTAATGTTTCCTGTGGAACTTTGTAATCCATATTATCAGCCAACTTCAACACCGAGTTGCTACTCAGCATTTGAGGAATAATAGGTTTCCATTGCTCAATCTGATTACTGATGATGTCTTGAGGATTCGCATACTGAGGTACTTGAATCTTGTTTGCTTGTTCCATTAGATAGTCCTTGTCGATCACCGACTGCATCTCTAATTGGTCTCTCGCAATTTGAACATCTGGGTCATCATCATCATAGAATTCTCCAAGCTTGTAAGTCCTCTTCATGTAGTTCTCAATCCTATCCAAGTCCCATCCGTATTGTAACTGCAACTTGGCAGCAACAATCTCCACTGGGTCTGTGAGTTGTCCTGTAGAAACTCCCTTTAGAGTGTCTGCTTGTTCTTCCGTAAACCCTGCCTTTAACGCATAGTTTATGTATCGCAAATCATCATTTGCAAACTCTGGCTCTTTGGACTGCCACTCTTGTAGTTGGCTACGCAACTGCTCCATCTCGCTCTTCACCTTATCAAAACTATCATACTCCTCTCCAAAGATCGCCCTTGGGTCATAAGTAGGTGTTTCGGTAGGTGCTGTCGCTGTCGGCTCTTTCGCTTCTTGAGGAAGTGATGTCGCTGACAATGTCTCAGTCGGTGCTTGTTCTACATTGGCTTGAACTTGATTAGCTACTTCAGGCTCTACCTGTGGTAGTCCATCGAATAATGCCGATGAAATTGTGTCGTTACTCATTTGTAGTAGGGATATAAGGGGTTATTAATTAATCATCATTCATTGTATCAACGATAGTAGATGAATCTTCCGTTACCTCTACCTCGATTAATGAATCATTCGCTGATGTAGCATACAATAACTTTGCATTACCACTTGGTAAATCCATAGCCATATACACAGATGCAACAGGAACATATACACTTCCTCCTGATGCTAATGTAAGTTCCATCATATTCATGTACGCACCTAAGTTTGCATTCATAGCTGCTAATACATTCGCTGCTGTTTGGCTACCAACGATAATCGCTGTCATTGAGCCATCAAGGTTCTTGTATAGGATTCTCGCTCCTGTACCTTCTGATACTACATTAAATACTCTTGAAGTATTTAACGCAATTGAATTTGTTACCTCTGTTCCATTGAAGGAAGTCTCTGATAAGAATAGTCCTCTTGCCATATTATTTTTTCTTTTTAGTTTTTTTAGGTTCTTCTGTTTTTGTTTGTGCTTCTGCTAACTCGCCAAATGAAACTGATACCACCCCTGCTTTCATTCCAAGGCTTATCATTTCATTGTCTGCATTTTGATAGAACACCTCTGAGTTATTCTCATCGATGTACTTTACAAATACATTCTTTATAGTAGCTACTTCTTGAGTGTCTGTGTTTACTGACCCATCTTCTAAGGTCTCGGTGATTGTTATTCCTTTTGCCATGTTATTAAATATAATCGATTACGAATCTGAATTTTAAGTTAGGGGTAGCATTATTTGTTCTCCAAGTAAATGTTATAATTGAAGTTGTCCATACATCAACTAATGTTGGTGTCGGTATATTAACAGTTGCTTGTCCTTGAAAAGTAGAACCTATACCAATAGGATATCCTAATAAAGTGCTTGTACCTGGTAATACAGAGTAGTTTGTCTCACCCCAATAAGTACCTGGATCACCTGCATTTGGAGTATATGGTGTAGTTGGGGGAACTCCAGGTAATAATTGATCTGGTCCAAAAAATGTAGGAGTACCTAAACCACCTGTACCACCTGTACCATAATCAGGGTTAGCTATAGTAGTTGTACCTGGATTATAATAATCTATTTGATACCCTCCTGCTATTCTAAAAGCACTTGCCAATGGTGCATCAGGTGTTAGATTAGTATATAGCGTAACTTTAGTAATCGCAGCCCATGGAAGAGGTGGATTTAAATATACGATACTATCATAACCATAAAGTGGATTAGATGGATTTGTTGTAGGATTAGGATTCCATATTATATTAGGTAAATTTAATGGTGAAGCAAATCCACTATATGAATAAAATCCTACTGCATTATTTTTAAAAGTATTATCTGCTGCTGATACATATTGATTAGTAAATCCTGTAGTCGTATCAATCGTTATCTGACCACTATCATACTGACCTGCTGTAACACCATTGATGATATTAACAAGACTCGCTACTGAGTTGTTCACTCTCGCTGTAGCAAGTGTAGTACCATTAACATAAGTGATAATACTTCCACCATCATTAACCTCACTCGCCATCATAAACGATGATGTAGGAATAAGAATCAAATTAAAGTTCGTATCGTAAACGCTAAACATAGTTACATCTGAGTTGTCAACTGCGTTCATCCCACTAAGGATATCACCTATCGTATCAGGTGTTTCAATAATGTTCAAAACCGTACCATCAGGGTTCTTATAAAATATTCTTGCGTTGACATCTCCATCCTCGATGTTATAAACTAATGAACTATTCAAACCAACCTGTGATGTGAACATCGGTTGCCCATTAAATGAAACTTGTTCTGTTACAAATGCTTTTGCCATTTCCTTTAGATTTATCAACAAAGATATATTATCTTTTCACGAATAATCAACTTATTACAAAAAATTATTCTATCACATACTCCATCTTCATTGTCATCGTGCGTGGACTCCTTATCTTCCCCCCAAAATAAAACCACATCATCCAACCCCATCCCCTCTTAAACGGAATATTAAGGAGCTTCTCCTCCCCATTCACCTCATACCCTAACATACCCCTCTCAAAAAAAATCGTGAACATAGTCTTCTCCGTTCCCACTACTGTAATCACATCATCCTGCTCCCTATTACTTCTGATCCACTTACCATTGTAATGGATGTATATCAATATCTCAAACATACCCTCCTCACTACTCGGTCTCCACCCCAACCGAACACTACTGCGATTAAATAAATCTAAACTGAATCCTACTATCTTATTGATATGGTTACCATAAAAATTTGTATTATACCAACAGTTACCATCCAACTGAAAATATCCTCGCATACCCATGCTCGGCTTTACTAACATTACCTTCCTCCCCTTACTATAATGCTTCCCCTCTAAAATAGTTAATTCCATAACCCTAATCGTTTTATTATAATCAATCTTTTTATTCTCCAACTATCAACCTCCCCAATAATCTTCTTATCATACCCACTATACTTCAACGCTCTCCTTACCACAACAGGATGCCACCTTATAGTCTCCGTGTCCTCACTACTGACTACAATCTCTACAGTCTTTTCATAACTGCCATCCCTCTTTACAAGCGTTGCCTTAGCTAACCACATGGCTTAACTCCGATTCATGGTATGCCCCAGGCTTCTCCTTTAACTCATACATAAAACCAACAGATGATATCAAGACCTTTACAACCTTGTACTCTCTCTTGTCCTTACCTACCGTTACATAATCACCCTGTTTGAATTTTGGAAATGTACTCATCGAATATTATTTTAAATTTATCAAAGTCTTTTGCAATCCAATACATACCACCTGCCTCCTTAATCTCCTCCTCCCTTTCCTTCTGCTCCTCCGATTGTCTGTCACTACCTATCTTAATCTCTATACTGATAAACCTACCCTTATAGACTCCTATGATGTCAGGGATTCCCTTCTTCGTTCCCGATGTTCTGAACTTCCCCAACTTCGCATCCCATACACCCATGTTATTGATTCGGTATGCCATCCCACCATTTAACTTGACATACTTAATTACAGCATCTGTCAACGCATTCGCAGGACTCTGCTTCTTCTTCTTTAAATTCTGAAAGTATGGGTGATCCTTCGCTGGTATGTGTTGTTCCATACCGACAAATATAAAAATAAAAAACGCTCAACCAAATAGCTGAGCGTGATAATAACAACGATGGAAACTTGAAATAAACAACGGAGCAAATATACAAAATGTTTTTACAAATGTGCATCTAACAACTTTAAAATATTTAACCAATGCTCCCTCGTATTAAACTCTAACTTCATAATAGTCGAACCTCCCCTCTCATTCATAAGGTATACATCTATCCCATACAAGTCTGTGTCATCCCTATAAGAATAGTATCCCTTGAATTCTATCTGATTGAAGGTGAACATCACATACCCATCAACATAGACCTTCACTCTACTATTAATGATTTTAAAATCGTATTCGTGCTTCATATCTTTTGTGCTTAGTGGAGGAATCGAACCCCCATCTCCTACCTTTCCACGCTTTGATAAACCTTTTATTTACCTATGCAAAGTAAGATGTTTCCCTTACACCAACTAAGCTGAAAAACAAATCTACTAATTTTTCCTTGCCCAACCTAACAACCTCTCTATAATACCCTTCTTCTTCTTGTCAAACACAGGCAACGCATATGTCCTTAACCCCTTACACACACAACTCTCAGGGTAGTGCCTATAACACTCATTCGCATACTGAAACCTAACCTCCATCCCCTCCTCAAACTTATAGTTCTTATAGAACGGATGTATCTGCAAGTCCTCCGATACCTTCCTTCCATCATTATCCCTGTACTGATGGTTAACTATTAACTCACCAGTAAACATCTTGTTTATTATCCCTTGGTTCATCGTATCGAATCTTTATATCGTGTCATTAAATACTCATTGAACTCATTCGAACTGCTAACACTCAACCTCGGTATACTCTTCGGCTTCGGTATCTCAACCACCACATTCTCCCTCGCATTAATCATCGTTCTTAACACAACAATCGAATCCATCAACGCATGTAACAACACCGAATCCCTCTGATACATCGCCTTATAATCTATCTCCTTAAATCTACTAACCGATGTTACCACTGGCTGATTAAACACCTCTACCTTATGCTCCTGATACTTGATCCATAACAACACAAGTACAAACAAAAATATAGACAACCCTATGTATATCCACTTCTTATGCTCCCTCATAGTTACTGCCCTCCTCGCAATCATTACACATATCATCCATATTTACACAAGTATAAAACCCATACCTGCATTGAATAGACTTTATCTTATCATAGTATCCATTCTCACTCCAGTCACACTTGTTGAATACGGCTGTCTTCCATCCATCATTCCAAGCGGCCTTAATCTGTTGTTCTTCTAACTCCATAAACTTATCCTTCGCAGACAAGATATCAAAGTTAGGGTCATCCTTACTCGCCTCTATCCAAGCGAATAGTTGTTCCATTTGTGTCATATCGTTTTTAATTTGTTAGTTCATTCATATTAATCTCGTAATCATCGTAAATCTCAAGGATCAGATTCATCACATCATCCGATGTTATCGTACCTACCTCCTCGATTCTCTCTAACTTACTCCTTAGGTTAGAAATTTGCCATAGTGCTAATGCCATATCAATTGCCTTAACACATCTCAGATGATTCATCCTATCATCTACATCCTCTAAATTGAATTTAATTATTGCTTCCATATTATTATTTTTAGTAGTCAGGACAGGACTCGAACCTGTATTAAAAATCTCTCTATCTACCGTTACCAGCATCCTTAATAGACCATCGAATTGTTTCCAATTCCACCACCTGACCATTTTATACTACTTGGTATTATACTTGTCGGTATTACCGACAGGTTCACTTCTTTCTGTTCCACATTATTACTAATGTTACCAGTATCACAAAGATGATCCACATATAAATCATCACCATTACAAACTGAGCCATCATCAGTACACCTCCTTTATCTTCGTGTACAACTCCTGCCCTCCTAAATACCTACGCACCAACTCATCTGCCTCCCTTAACAGCTCATCTATGTCTATCATATCCTCCCACTCTCCCATCTCCACCACATCATACCCATCTCCCATCTTCCACTCCGAACAGTACATCATCCACTCATCCTCCTTAATCAACATCGTGGTCATCCTCTTACCATCCTTGATGCATATCTGAGGCATCCTATCATTCAATATCAATACTATCTTTTTCATCTTCTATATCTTTTTTTATCCTTACCATACCACCAACTATGATGCATCGTGTACTCACCATGCTCCTGCCTAAACAGAACAAAGTTGTAGAAACAATACCTCCTTAACGAAATCAAGTCACTACTCTTGGCAACAGGACTTATCACCACCAACATATGAACCCTGTCAATGTACTTCATCACCGTACCATACACATCACCCTGCCATAGACTATTATCATAGGGGTTCAACACCACATACCCCATCTCTCTGTACTTCTTCTCATAATTAGCGTACTGCTCCTTGGTGTAATTTTCACACGAATATAAAATTATTTTCATCTTTTCTTCCCCTTTTCAAATTCTTTTATCCAGTTATTTATTGTCTGTCTCACCACCCCTAACACCTTCGCACACTCACTCCTGTTAACACCTGGGTCTGCCGTGTATATCTCCAACATCTTCTCCTTCGCACTCACACCCTTCTTCCCTGCCACCTGCTTTATCACATCCTTGTTCATGCTCTCCATCCTCACCTTCTTACTCATCGCCACAAAGTACTTACTCAACCGATATGCCTTCTCCAACGACTCCCTCCTGATATGCTTAAACCCCATCTCATTGTCATACATCCAGTCCATCATGTTAATCAACAACGCAAACCTCGGTATGTAGGTCTTCTGCTTCGCCAACATATTCCTTACATACTCATTCTCATTGTCATCATTCTGCTTCTCCGTGATTTCATTAAATATCTCTCCCCATAACACCTTCGCATCATCACTAAAGGTCACTATCTGACTCACTATCTCATCCATCCCCTCTATGTTCTCCCGAATCACCCTATGCATCACACTCACATACTCATTGTACATCATCACCAAGTCATGGCTCAACTCCCTCTCTGAGTACTTCTCCACCTCCACCTCAGGATAACATATCAGCATCCTATCCACGAACCCATTCTCCATGTTATCATCCGTATAAAACTGCTCCAATAT
>JGI24766J26685_10000509_pt1 | contig 11185 bp, 8 predicted proteins | sample SanBayMetagenome_FD_26685 | JGI IMG/M metagenome (IMG submission 26685)
AAGAGTCGAATCCGTCATCAATTAACTCACTTTGATTCCTTACGAGAGGCAATTGAGAGTGTACTGCGTCTTGTGTCCTAACCGCCTTGGCGGTTGCTATACAGATAGCTTTAAACTAAATTTGCTTAACAGTGCTGCGATCGCGGGCAGTTCTGGAGTTTTCCCTTGGACAAGCAATTGATAACAGTTGTCCCACTCAGAATCAACTAAGTTTGAAGCATCCGTCAGATTTCTGTGAGCTTCTGCTACATTTTTCAATGCCAGTAAAATCTCCTCAAGGTTGCCATCTTCCAAAACAGCATCAAGATAAGCAGCCGCCTCTGCCGGATCTTTTAAAGATTCGATAGCTTGATCCATAATCAATTCTGAGTTCCATGACTCCTGCACCAACAGGCTTAAAGTCTCCCAGATTACCCAGCCCAATTCGGTCAAGTCGTTTCTTTCTTTGCCGATCTCGCAGAGCATCTAACCATTGTTCAAAGGGGCAGTTATCGTCTTTTGTCACATATAAGACCACTTGCCCTGGCTGTGCCTCCATAAGCCCCTAACCGTTCTATAATGGTTATTTCTGATTTTGTCACAGTTTATTTTTATTAAACTGTGACAGATACTATTATAAATGTTATAATCATCTTTAGGATGAGTCAGTAAAATCCAATTTAAGAGTTTGGTGTTAATATGGCGCGTGGTGGTAAGCGTAAGGGAACAGGTCGTCCGGCAGGCAGTGGCGAGAGACGAGAATCTACAAAAACAGTGCGTGTTCCACTGAGTTTTGCAGAAAAAATTCCTGAATTACTTCAACAACATCAGGAAGAAAATACTCTTGAGAATCTCCAGTTACCAGCTAAAGCTCACGAAGAGTGTTTACCCCTGGAAAGGCTTGTATGGGAGGCTTTTGAAGTCTTTTGTTTTGATTTGGTTGCCCAGATTCTCAAACCTTCAGAGATTTACCGCTACGGTACACAAGGAAACGAGCAGCAGGGTGTTGATATTGTTGCGTGCTTAAATAATGGAGAGAAGAGGGCATTTCAATGTAAACAGTGGCAGCATTTTAACCGAAGTGATGCAATAAAAGTTATCCAGCAGGCTAAGGATTTTGAGGCAGATTGCTATATTTTACTTTTAAGTCGTGTGGCTAGTGTTGAAGTCCGAAAGGTTATTGCTAATGATCCCAGGTGGGAAGTTTGGGATGTACACAATATTTCACAAAAAGTCCGAGAACTCCCGCCCGAAATTGCTCGTCGGCTAATCAGATATCACTTCCATCCGGCATGGCAAAACGCATTTTTGGGGATTTCAAAGCTAACTCCATTTGTCTCTTCGGAGGATTTCTTCCAGAATTGGCTGGATTCTAATAAACCATTTAACCACACTTGGAAACTAGAGGGACGGGATGGTGAACTTAAGAGCTTGCATGAGTTTGTGACATCAAGTGAGAAGCAAGTTGCAATTTTGCCCGGGCGTGGTGGGATTGGTAAAACAAAATTACTGTATGAATTTGCCAAGACATTTGATCATCCTCAGTTCCATCTTTGGTTTGTTGAAAAAGGCAAATTAGTAACTCCTGAAAATGCCAATGAGTTGCCCTTATATCCATGCGTTATTGTTCTTGATGACGCTCATAAGCCTGAACATGAACAGGATCTGAAAACTGTACTTGCTCTGATGCGGGAACGCTACAGGAATAAATTAGCTGAAATTAAATTAGTTCTTTCATCCCGTCCTCACGCAGTTAAACATCTTAATTTAGTTCTTAGAGAAGGAGGAATTAGCTCATCTCAAATTTTAATATTGGGTGAGCTTAAAAACTTGAAACTATCTGATGCTAAATTTTTAGCTCGTCAAGCATTAGGATCTGACTATGCTCACTTTGCTGAATTATTAGCAACTGTGAGTCAAGATTGCCCTTTAGTAACAGTAGTAGGTGGGCAACTATTATCAACTAAGAAAATTCCTTTGTCTTTATTAGAACGTGATGAGAATTTTCAGTATGAGGTACTCAATAAATTTGAAAATGATTTAGTTAAAGAAGTTAGTAATGATATTGATCCTAAAACCTGCAAAGAGCTATTAAATTTAATTGCTGCTGTTTCGCCGATTCAGTTAAACGAGTCGTTTCAACAAACTGCACCAATATTTCTAGGCATAAAAAAGTCAGAATTCATTGCCCAGATAGGAATTCTTGAGCAATCAGGAATACTTCTGCGTCAAGGTAATGGCTTGAGTATCACACCAGATGTATTATCTGACTATATTTTGCACAAAGCTTGTGTCACTCCACAAGGATATTTAACAGGATATGCTCAAGAAGTATACGCACATTTTAAACAAGTTTGTTTAAAAGAAATATTGAGTAACTTAGCTGAACTTGATTGGAGAATTCAATCAAGTTCAGCTAAAAAAATAAACTTACTAGATGATATATGGACAGAAATTTGGCAACAATTTCAATCTTTATCCCATTACGGTAGATGCCAAATTCTAGGAGTTCTTGAAGAAGTCGCCTACAATCAGCCTGAAGAAACACTAAAATTAGTTAAATTTGCTATAAATAATCCTACTACATTAAGCGAATCGAAGTACACTTCTTTTGATACTCATGAAGCTGTACTTAGAAAGGTTCCTGCCTTGCTGCACAAGATTAGTTATACGATGGATTACCTTTCTGAGTGTTGTAATCTTCTCTGGAAGTTAGGTACGGATAGAAAAGATGATTATCATTCCGAACCTAATCATCCCATCCGAATTTTAATTGATTTAGCACAATACGGACTATATAAGCCATTTGACTTCCAGAAGATATTACTAGATTCAATTGAACGGTGGCTGAAGCCAAATATAATGCCTGAACATATTAATTTACTGTTAAATATTATCGATCCAGTTTTACAGAAAGATTTTGATGCAAACTACCTAGAAAACTGGACAGTTTACTTCCGTAAAATTAGGGTTTCAAGGAAGGAGACACAACATCTGAGGGATCAAGCACTTAATCTAATTAATTCATGTCTGAAATCAGATCAAATAAGGGTTGTTCTGCGTGCTTTGAAAAGTTTAGCTAAAGCATTAGAGCAACAGATAGGGCAATTAGCACCCTTAACTCCTGAGCAGTTTTCTCAGGAATGGGAATCTGAGCAATTAAAAATAATAGAAATTATGGCTCAGTTTGTCATTCAAAATACCAATGCACTCTTGCACTTAGAAGTTATCGATATTCTATGCTGGTATGCACACCATAGTTGCACTGTAGCTATTAAAGACAAAGCGAGAGAGGTTATCAATTCTATTCCAGATACCTATGAATTAAGACTCAATAAAGTTTTATGTCATAAATACGATTGGGACTGGGATGAGGATACTGAGAACCCGCATCAAAGATACAAACAACTTATTGAAGAAATGCCTCAACAGACCGCCAACGAATTTTTACAAAGATATCCAGAGGCTATTGATGGTGTTCAAATTCTTAATCAAAAGCTACAAGAAATTCAAGATAGTGGTTTCCAGTCAACACCTTATTATTTTATGGAAGCGATCGCCAAGGCTAATTTAAGCTATGCCACTTCAATGTGTCAGCTTTTAATACAAAAATCAGACTTACTACTGACATCACATCTGACTCCACTATTATCTAAAATCAGGCTTGGTAATCCTGACTCTGCGATTGAGCTTATTCAAGATGCTTTAAATATCAATAGTCCTAATCTTTTAGCAGCCGTTGCACGAATCTATCTCGCTCAAGACTGGGCAAAAGAATTTCGTACTGAGGATGTTATGTTTATCGAAAAACTGCTCAGTCATCCTAACCTTAATATTAGATGTGTTGCGATTACATCATTGGGAAGATTGGGTTATTTTAATCCTCACCTTGCTGTATCTTTAGCTCTTTCTGTGAATCTAGAATATAGCAAAGAACTTGCCAGTGAGCTATGTCAACTCTTTACTTTTGAACCAGGCATTAATCCGAATCTGCTCACAGATAAACATTTAGAAGAGTTACTTTCCAAGTTTTTAGTAATTAAAAGTATTGATGATCACTGGATTGAACGATTTCTGATGTATGCCTCGAAAAAAGTACCCGATGTAGTCCTTGAGTTTATTTTGACAAGGATTGAGCAAAATATACAAACCTCTGAAATCGATTATCAACCGCTACCCTATGGAGAGTTGAAATATACTTTTCAACTAGACGATAACAACAAAAGTAAGGAAATTCTTCGTACTATGCGAGAAATGTCTTTACAGAAAACGCATACAGTAAGATTTTGGTTACCCAAACTTTTTCGATCTGTCTTATTAAGTGCTACAGTTCTTAGCCTTAGTATATTAGATGAATGGATTGATTCAGAAGAGATAGAGAAGGTAGAAGCTGTTAGTCTTCTTCTGAGTGTAATACCTCAATTTTTTATTTTAACTCGGATAGAGTTTTTGACTAAGCTTCTTGAACAAGCTTATAACCTGGGAGATGAATGCTATGAAACGACTACTAAGAATCTCTTCAACGCTTTAATTATAGCTTGCCGTGGGGGAACAGTAGGGCAACCTTATCGAGAAGATGTGACTTTGCGTGATCAATCATTGGCGATCGCATCACAATTGCTAATTGGATCACCTACTCATAAATTTTATAGTTCTTTAGTGAAATATGCTGAAGCCAACATTACCAGAGAAATTGCTTTAGATGCTACACAGATGGATTAGTTCAGAAAATGACTTGCCCACTCGGTAAATTATAGGCGATGGGCTACGCCCAGCAGGAGGCTATCGCATTCCGCATCCCCTCACAAAACGCTCCGGTACAGAAGCCAAAACCGTCGCCACCCTTTCTAAATTGCTCTAATTTGAGGATGACTCATACAGATGACTCATACAGCCGTTTTTTTAACTCTTGTGCAGCCAATTCTTGCTCTCGCACCTTACCCACCCGCAAACTATCCACCAAACACAATAACTCATAAAATAAAGGATCAGCCTCCACAGCCGATTTTAAGACTTTCCTTCTGTTGCTGTTATACAAATGGCACTGTTCACAACGCTGTAAAGCCTCATACACGACAGAAGCACTGGTCTTTAAACTTTTTGCCAAGTCATCATAAGTCCACATCGAATCTAAACAGTGAACTTTGAGCAAGATGACGATATCTTGAGGTTTTTGAGCCGATTTCATTCAGGAGCTAGTTAGCAATATTCTTTATTCATGAATTACGAATAAAACTATTATAGCTTAAATAATTTCACTTGAAATTGGCGTTTGAAGGGGGAATGAAAACCAATCATAATATCTGAAGTGGGTACACCCATCTCGACATGATCTCATTCAAGATTAGTCGTTTTGAGTCTGTAAATAGGCACTTAGATCATCCAACGAGTCAAAATCGAGGACAGCTATACTTAAGTCTTCAAGTTGTTCAATCGATAGAGCCTCCACCTGGGCTTGTATCTCTGGCGGTAGCCCATTTGCGAGTAAAGAAAAATCTTGTAATTTGTGGTAGAGTTGATTAAGAATAATAGCCAGAGTCGCTTCTTTACGAACAGTAAGCCTCGTTTGAGTAATCAACGCTTTGATATCGGCATTGAAGGAAATCTCTTGGGCAGCAATACTCGCCTCTTCAACAATCCTATTGCCCAGACGAATATTATGGCAAGCATCCCACTCCGTTTCTGCCGTCAACTCGGTTTCATAATGGACAACAATCCAATAGCGTTTCAAATCACTCATACAACTTCACAATTTCAAGGGTTTATATTCAAGGAGATGTGGCAATGACATCAAACCTGTTCAACGAATTTATCGATGCCGGCCCAGAAGCCAAACTAGAATTGATCGAATCCAAGCTAATTGTCGGTAATACCCTAGTTGGCAGCCGTCTGCTACTCAAACAAATTCTCGCCGGATGGGGAGCGCGGGCCGCCATCGCCCTAGCCCCCATACAACAATGGTTAGAAGCTCTCCGTCTTACCTATAACGCGCCCATTCCAGACAGTACAGAAGCCATCACCACCACCTTACAAACCTGGGCAGCCAGTTTCCACTACCAACCAGAAGACCTGCTACCCGGTTTTAGAGGAGAAGAAAACCATCACAATCCCATCCGCAGTTATATCAGCCACACCTTCTGGGAAATCGCAGAAGCACTAGGAGGACAATCATTCAGTCGCGATTTTGTCATGCGCCTAGGCAACAATGGCTTCACCCCAGACATCTTATTATTTTTAGGGCCACCGCGCAACACACTCAGAGAATACTACCTGAAAGGGCCAGCCGAAATTGTCATCGAAATACTGCGACCCGGACATGAATACACAGACCGCATCATCAAACGAGACTATTACGCCGCAGGTGGAGTGCCAGAGTACATCATTCTCAATCCGGCCCAAAAAGAAATCGAATTTTGGCGCTTAATCAACGGAAAATACGAGCGAATGGCTCCTGACCCATCAGGATGCTACCGACCGCAGAGCGTACCGGGGTTAGTTTTTGCCCCCGATAATCTGTGGAGAGAAGATGAAGACTGGTATCGCTGGCCCCAAGACCCTCCAATTGTTTACATTGAAGGCACACAGCCAGAAGGTCGAAGACTGCGAACGGTAGAGAATGGTTTAGGTTGGGGATGTTTACCCTTTAATCCCCAATTGCAGTTAGAGCCAGTACCCATTTCTTTTGAACAGTATATTGCTTGGTCTCCAGAAGCCAAATTTGAGTTCTGGGATGGGAAACCCCAAATTGGCAGTAAAGAAGGCATTCGCAACTTGATAGGAATGTTACTGATGACATGCGGTTTAGCAGATGCTTTAAAGGTCTTGTCGCCCGTTGAGTGGGTAACCGCGTTATTAGAAACAGAAACTCTGAACTCGCAAGATGCCCAACGGAAATCAGTTTGGTGGGATTTGGCTCGTCAAGCTGCTACCCTATTACGTTCTAAATATGGGGTAACTCGCTTGGGAGTCATTGGAGATTTGGTCAAACCTCAGCCATTAACTTTTTGGTCTGAAATTACGCTGGTTGTTTGGGATTTACCTGGGAGAAAAGGTTACGAGATTTACCAAGATTTGTCTAATTTGAGCAAGGAACCTGAGATTAACTTAATTGAGGCAGAGAGCAAGTATGCTACGCTGGCTCAACAACAGTCAATTTCTCAATTTCTGGTTGAGATTTAGTTCCCATCGATTTCTTGTTGAAGTGTTTGACCAGAAAATTGGGATAAAATTAAACCTAGATCCTATTTTTGTATTCCTCAACTCTATGTAAATCGCACTCCGCACCCCGCACTCAGAACTCCGCACTCTATAATCCCTATGAACACCCTCCCGTCTAATTCTGCTGTTGAAATTGTTCCAGCTTCTGTTGTTGGGACATTAGCTGAACGTAATGTGATGGAGGATTTATTAGCCACCAAGCGTTCTGAGAATACCCGGAAGGCTTATAATCGGGATTTAAAGGATTTCTTTTGGGCAGTAGCTCATCAAGAACCCACCGCCGAGTTAGTGATTGAGTTTTTACAGTTATCGAAGGAACAAGCTTTAAGTTTGGTATTAGGTTATAAGCAACAATTACTATCGAGGAAGTTATCAGAAGCAACGGTGAATCGACGTTTAGCCGCGATTAAAGCGTTGGTTGCATTTGCTTATCGGATTGGACAATGTGCTTGGACATTGGCAGAATTGAAGGGTGAGAAAGTTAAGACTTATCGGGATACCACAGGAATTCCCCCGGTGGCGTTTAAGAGGATGTTACAAATTCCCAATCGTCGCATACTGAAGGGCAAACGAGATTATGCGTTATTAAGGTTGTTATGGGATAATGTCCTACGGCGGGAAGAGGTGTGCCAAGCCAATCTTGAGGATTTGGACTTGGAGGGGAAAACGTTGAAGATTTTGGGGAAGGGGAAGGGAACACAGAAGGAAGCGGTAACGTTATCAAAGCCGACGGTGGAAGCTTTGCAAGATTGGTTGGTAGCTAGACGAGAATTAAAACGGTCTAAACCGTTGTTTATTGCCTTGGATAGAGCGAGTTATGGACATCGGCTGACGGGGACGGGGGTTTATAAGATTGTTAGTCAAATTGCCAGAGAAGCGGGGATTAATAAGCCGTTATCGCCTCACCGGATTCGTCATTCGGGAATAACGGCGGCATTAGAAGCAACGAATGGGGATGTGCGGAAGGTGCAGAAATTGAGCCGCCATTCGGATTTGAATACGTTGATGATTTATGACGATAATCGTAAAAATCAACAGGGAGAAGTCACGGATTTGTTAGCGGATTTGGTTTAATGACTTGTTAAATAATTAAACGTTACCTTGTTGGTGGATTGAAAGTTCTGTAACATCTTCTATGACAAGCCTGAAAGTTATGGTATGAATAAACTTAAGGGTTAAAGTAGGTTTGGATTCCGCCCCAGCAGCCCTAGAGCCGTTTCATTCGTAAAAAATCAGGTGCAGAAAAGCCTGCATATAATTAATATTGTCGGCTATCATTCTTTGAGTTGTTGTCGGAGAATGATAGCCGTTGATTCGCAGGAGAGGGTATTAAATGGAGCTTTCAGAAGAGATTAACCGAGTTCTCCGTCGAATTCAGAAGGGACTGCAAACAGCTGAAGACATTAACTATTTACGTCAGAGACTCATAGCTGGCGATCACCAGCTAACATCGCAACTGGGTAAGTATAACATCAATATTGGAGAAGGGAAAGAAATACATATAGGCGANCGCATCTATTTAGAATGGAGTNAAGAAGCGATTAAAGCCTTAGTTAAAGTACTCAATCCAAGTCCAATTGGTATTCCCCAAAATATTCCTTATACGGGTGTAATCAAATTTGTAGGCAGAACACATGAGCTTCAACTAATACACAAAAATTTGGAAGAAAAGAACTGTGTAGTCATTTCAGCGATCGTTGGAATGGGCGGCGTAGGTAAAACGGAACTAGCGATTCAGTATGCACTGGCTTATCAAAAAGAATATTCTGGAGGAATTTGCTGGTTACGAGCAAGGGATGAAAATATTGCTNGACAAATTGTTAATTTTATTCAAAGTAATTTAGGTTTAAAGGTTCCCGAACATATTAAAGATTTATCTAGCCAAGTAGTTTGGTGTTGGCAACATTGGCAAGAAGGAAATATTTTAATTATATTAGACGATATTAATAATTATGCCAATGTTAAGCCTTATCTTCCTTTTGGTAATCCTCGTTTTCGAGTTTTAATAACTACACGATTAAAATTATTACAATCTAACCAAAGAATAGAGTTAAAGCTATTAGNACNAGATACAGGTCTTGTTTTATTAGAGTCATTTATTGGTGAAAAAAGAATACAAGATGAATACACAACTGCTTATAAAATATGTAAATTTTTAGGCTGTTTGCCATTAGGATTAGAATTAGTTGGACGCTATCTGGAACATAAACCAGACTTATCATTGGCAGAGATGTTACAACGTCTGGAGACNAAAGGACTGAACCAACAAGCATTAAAAAAACCAGAAAAGTTAACCTCAGATATGACGGCTGAGTTAGGAGTTGCGGCTGCTTTTGATTTGAGTTGGCAAGAGTTAAATTCTACAGCCAAGGAGTTGAGTTTATTTTTATGTCTATTCGATTTAGTGCCTATTTCCTGGGATTTGGTAGAACAGTGTTTTCCTGAACAAAATACAGAAAATTTAGAGGAAGCTAGAGATGATTTTCTAATCTATTTACATTTACTACAACGTGATGGAAAAGAAACTTATAGACTCCATGAATTAATTCGAGAGTTTTTTCAAAATAAATTAGTTGAATTAACACAGACTAATTTAATGGAAGCAGTTACTTTAAGAATTGCACAGATTGCAGCTAAAAATACTCTCTGNGTTACAGAAATTTTACAAAAAAAATTATTGAATTGGGGCTTTCCTATAAGTTCACAACTGTCAGCATTAGAATGGGGAAAGCAAGTTTATATAGCCAATCAGTCTTGGTGCAATGGACTAGATAGATTGTCAGGATTAGTAATGCCTCTTAAAGAAGATGGGAGCTTACCAGTTTTGGGAGTTGCCTTAGCGAAAAAAAATCCACTTAATTTGAGAGATAATCTTATTACGCATTTACCCAATTCTGGTGCTATTACATTTGAAAGAACATTAATAGATAATCTGGATTTNCTTTCGCTTGTAACAGGTTGGTATTTTGGAGATGAGATTCAAGAAAATATTGTTGAGTTACCTCCAGAAGCTANAGATTCTTCTGAAGATAATTCTTCTGATAGCTTATATATAAAACTTTTTGAATTAGGTTGGAATAATTTTAAATCATCTCTAATTGAACCCAATATATCTACAGTTTGGAATTACACCTTTACTGATATTGTTGGAAACCTATCAAAATTATTACAAGAGCGATCGCTTCCTACTTCATCAGGATCTCTTTCTTTTGAAGCTGCTTGGCACGCAGCTATTTATTTAACTCGGAAACATCTAATAAACTCTTANCCAAATAACTATTGTGTTCCAATTGCCTTAGATGAGATTGAAAACTCTTTATCTAAAATTAATCAATATCACTTTTCTTTGATGATGCAGCACTGTTTAAATCAGCTTAGAATTGAGGTAGAGGCTTGCCGTGCTAAAGGTCAAACTCATTTAAGTATGTCTCTTTCTGTTCGGAGTTTTAAAAAAAATTATAATATTTCTCATGAAATTATATTAAATTATACATCAGAAATTTTTCAAAAATCAATAGAAAGCTATGAGCAATTAGTTAATAATTTTTTATTCACTAAACTTGCTTCTAAACTTGAGTTAGCATCAATTTTACCTGCTCGAGTTGTTGGCTATATTGTTCCACCTAAGAGCTTTGATGACTCAATTAGTATGAGTTGGTATTGGGAATCTTTACCTAAAGGTGAAAAAAGTTATGTAAATTTTAGCCTAATTGAAAATGAAAATCTTCTAACNTCTTCATTTCCCCATACAGCTCTATTTCGCCAAACGCTTAAACAAACTCCATTTACTCAATCATGGCTAGGGCTTAATCCTACAACCGAAAAAGTATATCAATGGCTTTGGAAAGATTTAAAAAAAATAGGATGGGTTAAAGGCGATCACTTAGAAAATGCAGGGTTTTATTACTGGCGATGATTGAATATTTTGATCTTTAATTTATAAGGTTAATAGCTATTTTAACTACTCACAATACGCTTATCCTTCTAT
>JGI24766J26685_10000511_pt1 | contig 11180 bp, 9 predicted proteins | sample SanBayMetagenome_FD_26685 | JGI IMG/M metagenome (IMG submission 26685)
GATCGGACGGATCGGACGGATCGGACGGATCGGACGGATCGGACGGATCGGACGGATCGGACGGATCAGACGGATCAGACGGATCGGACGGATCGGACAGATCGGACAGATCGGACAGATCGGACAGATCGGACAGATCGGAAAATTAGTGAATTGGGGGATGAAGCACGCGGCTTGGCCGATACTGGGTCGAATTGCCGCTTCTCTGGATTTCCGTATCGTTTTGTATCGCTTTGTGCGATGAATGTTTTTATGTCAGATGCCAAGGCCAAGCGGGTAGCTCGCGCACCGGATCGGATGCTATTGGCCGTTGGGATATGGCTATTGGTTTTGAGCCATGGTATCGGATGCCATTCGATTCGGTGCAAATCGTTTTGGATTGGGCCGGGGGGCCCGATTCTTTCTTGCCTAGCCCACACCGCTGAGGCCGACGATCATCTTAAGAGTCTGCTTGTGAAGAACCGAGGGATTCAGAGCGGACCGTTATCGGCAGGTTGGAGGGTCGATCGGGGGGGACACATCGAGACTTTGGAAGTTCGTTTTCATGGCTTTGCATGGGAACCGGAGGATTTCCAAGAGTTGGCATTGATCGGGCACTATGGCAATGAGCGATTGAAGACCGAGCAGATAAGCGATGGGGTTGGGGTGCCGGTGGTGATCGTTCGTCGTGGTCACCGAGGTCAACCGCTTGAGCGTCGAGTTCCCGGGGATCCTCGCGAAGCGTTTCTCGGAGAGATATCGGCGTTCGCGGCCACGGGCGTTTTAAGTTCGGACGGTAGCACCATCGACTTTTACAATCCTGTGAATATTCGCCACATTGAAATCGACGGACTCGAGGTTCGATTGGCTTTTGACTTAACGGCTAGCATCGCTTATGCGTTGCATTATCACCCGCAGACGCGGTACCGCGATTTTATTTTTCCAGATCGATCCGAGGATCGATCGCGTCTGACGATGCTTGAGCCCTTCGAGCCAGACAAGATTCCGTTGATCCTCGTGCATGGCTTGCTCTCGAGCCCGGATACTTATGGAGAGATTTACAATGCGTTGCGAGCCGATCCTGTATTGATGGACGATTACCAGGTTTGGGTTTTTAAGTACGCGACGGGGATGCCATTTATTCGAGCCGCTAGCGACTTGCGAGAGGAGTTGGATCGGGTGATGGAGCTTTACGATCCGGAGTTGTCCAATGAGCGACTTCGATCGAGCGTGTTGGTGGGTCACAGCATGGGCGGATTGATCACGCGGTTGATGATTTCGTATAGTGGGGAGCGGGTTTGGGATTCGGTATCGAGGTTACCGCTGGAGGCCTTGGTGGCCGACGAGTCGACGCGAGCTTCGTTGGCTGAGCGGTTTTATTTCGATCCCCATCCGATGATTTCGCGAGCGGTTTTCATCGCAACACCGCATCGAGGCAGCAGCACAGCGGGAAGATCCTTGGGACGATTCGCGAGCGCTTTGGTGGTGCAGTCCGAGAGTGGGATCGATCGGGTCATCGAGGAGAATCCGGGGGTATTTCGGGAGACACTGGCCGATGGGCTGCCCACGAGCATCGACATGCTCGACCCGGACCAGCCGTTTTTGAAGATTTTGGCAAGACTCGATTCGTCCGAGAGGGTGACCAAGCATACGATCTTGGGGGTCGGAGGTCCGCTTCTGGGGCTGTTCCAGACCGATGGGTTGGTTCCGTTGGACAGTGCGCAGTTAGCCGGGGTGGTTTCGGAGCGTCGGATCAGAACAACCCACAATGGGATTCTCAAGCATCCCGAAACGGGGTTGGAGTTGCGTCGGATCCTTTTTGACCATACAGAAACCTTGGGGAAATAACAAACTCCTGGTTTGATTTTCGATTCGAATCTGGAAAATGGTTTTTGGTTTGGTAGAACATACCGCATCGGCTTTCCTCCCCTCGTTTCCTTTTTTTGGAGCATGCAACCAAATGACCAATGGACCTCTCGATCGAAAACTGAACATGGGGCTTGTAGGGGGAGGGCCGGGATCGTTTATCGGCAAGGTCCATTCGATTGCGGCTTGTTTGGACAATCGAGCCACGGTCGTCGCAGGAGCTTTTTCGAGCAATGCAGATCGGTCCTTGCAGGCGGCCCCTGACTATGACGTTTGCAAAACGAGGGCTTACGCATCCTACGCGGCGATGTTTGCCCAAGAAGCCAAGAAACCGTTGGGCGAGCGAGTCGATTTCGTATCGGTAACGACACCGAACTCGACGCATTTCGAGGTGGCCAAAGCGGCCTTGGAAGCGGGCTTCCACGTCGTGTGCGACAAGCCGATGACGTTTGATTTAGCGCAAGCCGAAGAACTTGCGGCGATTGTCGACAAATCCAAGACGGTCTTTGCATTGACCCACAACTACACGGGCTATCCGCTGGTTCGTCAAGCGCGTGAGATGATTCTCGGTGGAGAATTGGGTGAGATTCAAGCCGTGCGTTCCAACTACATCCAGGGTTGGTTGAGGACCAAGCTTGAGGATTCCGACCAGAAGCAAGCCGCATGGAGGACCGATCCGAGCAAGAGTGGAGCGGCCGGATGTTTCGGCGACATCGCCACGCATGCCTACAATTTGGGTCGTTATATGACGGGACTTTTGCCCTCCGAGATCAGTTGCCATTTGAAGGCTTTTGAGCCTGGCCGCAAGCTTGACGATTACGGGACGGCGATCGTCCGCTATCAGAACGGTGGGCTTGGGACCGTTACGGCTAGCCAGATCAGTCATGGTCGCGAGAACGATCTATCGATCGAGATCGATGGGACCAAGGGCGCTTTGTCGTGGCGTCAGGAGGATCCGAACGTGATGGTCGTTCGGCAGAACGGCCAACCGCATCGTCTATACACACGCGACCCGAATGCACCGTATATGAACGCAAGTGGTCGGGGAGCTTGCCGCTTGCCAAGCGGCCACCCCGAGGCATTTTTCGAAGCGTTCGCTAACATTTACTGTGCGGCTTATGATGCGATGATCGCCGTGGCTCAGGGTGAGTCGATCGAGCGAGTCAACACGGTCTATCCGAACGTGCATGATGGGGTCGAGGGAATGTTTTTCATCCAGCAGTGCGTGGCCAGTTCGGCACAGAATGGGGCTTGGGTGCCGATGAGTCACCCGCGGGCCCGAAGTTGATGGAAGCCTTGGCGAGCGAATTTTTTCCATGAATTGGGAGCAAGATGGTGGTATCAAAACGAATTGCAACTTACTTATCGGTCGGTTCGTTGGGGCTGGCCATCTTGAGTTCTGCCCAAGCCCAGGACCGTTGGCCGCAGTTTCGCGGATCGCAGTCTCGTGGGATATCTACCGAAGCAATCATCTCTGGGGGGATCGACTCTGGGGGGGCCGCATTGGACAGCAAGTTGCCCGACAAGTGGTCTTCAACGAGCAATGTGGTTTGGAAGAAGGATGTTGCTGGTCGTGGTTGGTCATCGCCGGTGGTTTGGGACGATAAGGTGTTCTTGACGACGGTGATCAGTTCGGAGGCTTACGAGCCGGCCAAGAAGGGGCTTTATTTTGGCGGAGAGCGCAAGGCTCCGGAATCCGAGCACCAGTGGAAGGTTCTTTGCTTGGACTTAAAGTCCGGCGAGACACTCTGGGAGAAGCAAGTCCACCAGGGGGTGCCCAAGAGTTCGATCCACATCAAAAGCAGTTTTGCGTCGGAGACACCCGTGACCGACGGCGAGCGGATTTATTGTTGCTTTGGTAGCTTGGGGATTTTCTGTTTGGACTTCGATGGCAACGAGATTTGGCGATCGGAGCTTGAAGCATTGCCGACGCGATTGGGATGGGGGGCGGCCGCATCGCCGGTTTTGCATGAAGGGCGATTGTACTTTTGCAACGACAACGAGCGAGCCTCGTACCTAGCCTGTTTGGATGCCGCCACGGGCAAGGAGATCTGGAGGGTTGGGCGAGAGGAGAAGAGCAATTGGTCGACTCCATTTATCTGGAAAAATGCGGTTCGAACTGAGATTGTCACGGCAGGCACGTCTCAGGTGCGTTCCTACGATTTGGATGGGAAATTGCTTTGGTCTTTGAAGGGAATGTCGAGCATCACGATCGCGACACCTTACGAGGCAGAGGGTTTGCTCTATGTGACCTCGGGTTATGTCGCCGATCAGACGAGACCTATTTATGCGATCAAGCCCGGTGCGAGCGGTGACATCAGCTTGGCGGAGGGTTCGACCAGCTCGGAGTCGATCGCATGGAGTGTTCCCAAGGGGGCTCCTTATAACCCATCGACGCTGGTGTATCACGGCCGCATGTATGTTCTTTACGATGCGGGCTTATTCGCCTGTTTCGATGCGGCGACGGGCAAAGAGATTTACAGTCGGCAACGGATCCCCAATGGACGGGCGTTTACCACTTCACCGTGGGCTTATGGGGACAAGATTTTCTGCCTAAACGAAGAAGGCCAAACATTCGTGATTCAAGCGGGGGATGAGTTCAAGGTCCTCCACACCAATGAATTCGAGAGTGACGACATGGGGATGGCCAGTCCGGCGATTTTGAGGGATCGGGTTTTGATCCGAACCGCAACACGGATTTACTGCATTGCCAAGCCGCTTTAGGCTTTTCGCAAAATCAAAAATGGGATTGGATCGTGTATAGTAGGTATAGTGTTTGAGCAGCAGTTGAGGGAATTCAGGTGATTTCGAGGCGCCGCTAGCGCAGGTCTTGCATGACTGAGAATCCATCAGAAGATGAGTTGACCGAGGAATTCGACGAGATTCTGCTCGAGTTTTTGCGCGAGCATGATTCCAAAAAGGTCGTCGACCGCGAAGCGTTTTTAGGGCAATACCCGCAGTTTCGCGATCGGTTGGCCCAATTGCTTGAAACGGCCGATTGGATCGAGAAGATGGCCGGCCCGACCTTGGCAGAAATCGCCGACCAGGAGACATCCACGGTCGGATCGATCGCTGGGGAACCGATCGGGACTGCGGAAGGGGTGGAGCAAGGGCAAGACCTGTACGATCCGAACGCCGCGACGATCGACGCGCCGGCGAGGCCTCGTCGGTTGCTCAGCGAGGAGGTCGACTTCAGCCTTTCGGAGCTCGCTGGGTCAGGGGGAAAGATTTCCGAATTTCCCTCGCTTGAGAATAGCCAAGCCGCCCTGCCATGCCGTTTTGGAGACTATATCCTACAGCGCGTTTTGGGGCGTGGTGGGATGGGTGTGGTGTACCTGGCGACTCAAACCGCGTTAAACCGCGAAGTGGCCGTCAAGATGATACGGTCTGGGGCATTGGCCAGCGACGACGAGGTCGATCGGTTTTACCGCGAGGCCCGAAGCGTCGCGAAGTTAACGCACCCGAGTATTGTGACGATCTACCATTGCGGTGAGAGCAACGGCCATCACTACTTCTCGATGGACTATATCCCAGGAACAGACCTTTCGAAAATCCTTCTCGAAGGACCGCTCGAGGCCAAGCGTGCGGTCAAGTATGTCATGGATGTGGCCAGGGCCATCCATTACGCGCATTCCTACGGGGTCGTCCACCGGGACCTTAAGCCTGCGAATGTTCTGATCGATGAGAGCGATCACGTCGTGATCACCGACTTTGGGCTAGCCAAGCAGATGGGTGCCGAACAAGGTTTGACGGCCACCGGGGCGACGATTGGAACGCCGAGCTATATGTCGCCCGAGCAGGCGGCAGGAAAGAGCGAGGCCCAAGGGATAGCGACCGATGTGTATGCCATGGGGGCGATTCTTTTTGCGTTGCTCACAGGCAAGCCCCCGTTTCAGGCCGAATCGGTGATGCAGACGATTATGCTGGTCATCAATAGGCCTGCTCCTCAGGTCCGGCAACAGCAGGCCAACATCCATGTCGATCTAGAGACGATCGTCGGCAAGTGTCTTGAAAAGCAACCTCACCTTCGCTATGCATCCGCGGCACACCTTGCAGACGACTTGGAACGATTCCTCAACGGGCATCCCATCGAGGCCAGACCCCCAACGCTGATGAGGCGGGCCCGTTTTTGGATAGAGAATATCCCGATTGTCGCAGCTCTGACCGGAGGGCGACAGGTCGAGCCGAGTCGCTCTCAGCGATGGGCGCAAAACCTGTTTCTTACAACGGCTGCTGGCATATTGGCCATTGGTCTGCTGGGAAACTCCCTGTGGGATCAGTTTCGCGATTCGAGTCTTCCGAATCGAATCACCATCGCATCGGGATCCCCCGGGGGGATGTACTACGATTTGGCAGGTAAAATCTCCGATCGGATGCGAACTGGCAATGGGCGGCAACCGACGGTGACGGCCACGGGTGGGTCGGTCGAAAACCTCAAGCAGTTGCTCGACAAGCATGCCGATGTCGCATTGATGCAAGAATCAACGGTTCGAGCCGATCAGGTCGCCGTGGTGGCCCCTCTGTTCTTTGAGCCGATCCACATCTTGATCCCCCGTGGTACCGAGATTTCCAAGGTCACGGATTTGAAGGGGCAATCGGTGGTCCTGGGGAGCAAGGACTCCGGAACGCGTCAGGCGTCCTTGAAACTGCTGAAGTATTTTGGCATGAGCGAGAAGGACCTTGATATCGTCGATAGCGATTGGAATACCGTTGGGGTCCGAGAGCGCCGATTGCCGATGTTTGCGGTGATCAAGGCTGAGCAACCTGGATTGTCGGAGTTGATCACCTCTGGAGAGTATCGATTGCTCTCGATCGCCGATGCACCGAACATGACACTCGCCGAGCCGATGTTCCGGCTGTACCAATTTCCAGCCGGCGCGTACCGAGGGAGCGTAGAGGCTCCGGTCAGTTCGCTTGCAACAGCCGCCTTGATGGTCGTCCGACGCGACGCCCCATCGCGTTTGGTCGAGGAGTGCCTCAAGGCTCTCTATGAGAACCATGGGTTGACCGATGGGCTGATCGCTAAAGAAATGGCCGCCGAATGGCAAGGGTTACCTTACCATCCTGCGGCCCGCAAGTATTTCGAAGAGGTCGCCAAGCGAGTCGACTAGACCAAAGCGACAGGCCGATCGACTTCGAGTTGATCGCAAACCCTCTCGATGAGTTGATCGATGGAGAAGGGTTTTTGCATGAAGTCGTTGGCACCGGCGGAACGAAGATCGGCGATCTTGTCGGCTTCGACCATCCCAGAGATGCAAAGGATCTTGACGGTGTCCATGGTGCGATCCGAGCGAACGCGTTGGCAAACTTCGCGGCCGTTGATGTCCGGTAGCATAACATCCAAGACCACCAAGTCAGGGCGAAATTCCTTGACTTGCATTCCGGCGTCGAAGCCGTTGTTGGCGGTGCGGATTTCGAATCGCCCATCGCGTTCGAAGCCGTCTCGCATCAGATCGACCAAGTCCTGATCGTCATCGACGATCAGGAGTTTCTTTCGGCCGCTTTCTAAGGCGTCCGTTGGGATCCCGTTGTCTTTCATAAAGACAAAGAGGTGGTCGCGGGGGATCCGACGAAATCGGCTTCCCGGTACGCGAAATCCTTTTAGTGTTCCGTTGTCAAAGCAACGGATAATTGTTTGTTGGCTGACTTTGCAAATCTTTGCAGCCTCGCCGGTCGTAAAGACTGTTTTTGTAGTGGACATGGAACTCAACCATCCTTGTTGAACGCACTCAACCTAAAGCCGCTTGGCAGGTCTATCCTGTAACGCTGACCAAGCTCGCCGGAATTACCGAACTTGCCCTGGCCTGCCCCGGAGAATAGCCAACCGAGGGAAGCCAGGTCAAGACGGATTCAAGACAAGTAAATCAAACAGTTTCCGAAGGATAGGGAGTTCCCAAAGATGGGGACCGTGGGGGAACTAGGCCCAAGCTCACTGTCCGACGACCTGGAGCTTTCCATGGTCGTCGCAGTGGCCGTTGTGCTGATGGTGCAGGTGGCCATCGACCAGGTAATCGATATGGTCGCCGTGAGGGACCGCGGGGTGTCCGCATCCAGGTCCGTGCACGTGGTCAGCCGGGTGGGCCGAGCAGACATGTCCGCCGGTGCAGGAGGCTGGGTTATGAGTCGAGACCTCCAGGACATGCTCTTCGATCACCCCGTCGAGGGTCGGGTGATGCAAGTGTCCATCGTGGAGGTAGTCGATATGTCCATTATGTTCGACTGCTGTATGCCCGCAATCTTTTCCGTGGACATGGTCATGGTTTTCGTGGTGGTGTGACATTTTCAGATCTCTCAATTTCTTTCTTCAAGGATGAAACAAAGGGAAAAACATTGGGGGCGTTATGTTGGTGGGCAAAGCGTGCAGTCGGTCTCGCTGCCGTGAGCTAAGCCGTTTTCGATCAAGGAAGCGATGTGGTTGTCGGCAAGCGAGTAGTAAATGTGCTTGCCCTGTCGGCGGGTGCTCACGAGCCTCTCGGCCCGGAGAAGTTTCAGGCGCTGGGAAATCGCCGGCAGGTTGTCCGATAGACGGCCGGTAAGTTCCGTAACGCACATTTCCCGCTTGGCCAGCAGTGCCAGGAGTTGCAGGCGGCTCGCGTCGCCCATGGCTCGGAAAATCGCTGCGGTTCGCTTGCAAATTTCTTGGTCCAGAAGGGGCATCGGGCTCTTGGCCTCAAGGTGTTCGAGATCCGAGCAATCGCGATCTTCGGAAGCATCCTCATTTCGGCCTATTTCCATCGCTACCACCTACTGGGGTTTACTGACACTTCCTCTGCTCTGCCGTTTGCGACAGAGCCAACAATCAATCATTTGATTGACTGATTGAATCTTAGAACGGTTGATGGAATTGTCAAGTGTCTTTTCGGCCCAGCATCGAGATCGAGTGGGCTTGGTAGCGACTTGGGAGCGTAAGGTCTGGTTTTTCTTGACATTACGTCAAGGATCCGTAGGATTAAGCAGTCAAGCCGAGTGGCTTGCAGTAGACTGGAGTGGGCGAAAGATCTTGGAGCCGCTGAGCCCATCGATTGGATACGAGTCGCCCGAGCCCAATTTTGCCCCATAAAAAACTTATCCGCTGGAGAAACGCAGATGAACCGTAGCATCATTCAAAGACGCAGGGGCTTTACGCTCGTCGAGCTGCTCGTGGTCATTGCGATCATTGGGGTTTTGGTTGGACTGCTTTTGCCTGCAGTGCAAGCGGCCCGAGAGGCAGCGCGTCGGATGTCCTGTGCGAACAACATTCGCCAAATCGCAATGGCTTGCATCAATCACGAATCGGCCCGCAAGCAATTGCCAGGCAGCGTAGGGAATTTCACTCCATTCCGCGACATCATCACCGATCCTCAACCCAACGCACCTTGGTCGCCCGGACAAGTATCCTGGATGACCAATATTCTTCCTTACATCGAACAAGACAGCTTGTTCCGCAATGTGGACATGACACGCGATGTGAGCAACGATCCGAGAAACCTGAGCGGTCCGACCCTTCCGACGGTCAACTCAAATCCTTGGATTGCCCAGCAGCGAGTTTCTTTGTATCGATGCCCGAGCGACACCACTCCTACAGTACTGCCATCGCGGGCACAGCGGTCCTCGGGTGGTCAGCAGTATGCCGTGACTAGCTACAAGGGAGTCGCCGGTTCGAATTGGGCTTGGGGCAATTTCTTCACCACCGGTGATCCAAACTTTGGCTCGGATCCTTATTTCAAGAACAACGGGAATGGGATCGGCAATGGCAACGGTATCTTTTTTGCCGGTTACGTCGGACCTGGACCTGCTCCGGTACCTACGAACAACAACCTTGGTGTACCCTGCAACACGCTGATCGCAGCAGTCAAAGACGGACTGAGCAACACGTTGATGGTTGGAGAATCGGTCGGATCATTCACCAGTCATAATTGGTGGTTTTGGTTCAATGGTAGCGTCGCCACCGTAGCGATCCCTCTGAATGCTCCCCCGGTCTGCTCACAGGCCGCTGGAGTACCGTTGCGTAAGGGCTACGAGAACTGCTTCCAGGACTGGCAGAACAATTACGGATTTACCAGCGACCATTCGGTAGGCGCCAATTTTGCAGGAGCAGACGGTAGTGTTCGCTTCATCTCCAACACAGTGGAACTCAATCTGTACCGCGCTTTGGGAGGTATGGCTGAAGGATACACCGCCGCAATGCCTGACTAGCGACACTTGGCCTCCGTCAGCTTTACGGGCGGGGCCAAGACTAACAGCTACCATACTTGGCCTCCGTCGGCTTTATGCCGAATGTCGCAAGGTTAAGTGAAAAACCCCAGCTTTTCTTGGGCGCGAGGGGCTTTCATTTTTTCGTACTTCGAGTCCCGTCGTTTTATCTTTCGGGGCTCCCTGCGACCTGGTCTTTTGCGTAATGGAAAGTCTGCGATGGTCCAGAGTAGCCAGGCGTAGTTTTGCGGTTCTCTTTCATCCTGGCCGAATAGGAGCCATGCGTCTTTGGCACCTTTGAAGCTTAGATCGCGAGGATGATGGCTGCCGACCTTGGCAGCATCACACATCGTGAGTCGGACGATGTTGTACGCCAAGATGTACACCATTAGTTCTCGAGCGAGCATCTCGGGAGTATGGCAACTCAAACTTTCCATTCCCATTACCGATTTGATGGATCGGTTATCCAATTCGCANTCCCATCGTTGCTTGTAGAGCTTCACGATATCCGCTGCTGGATATGCTTGACTGTCCAATAGTGTAGTCACCAGAGTGAGGTCTCCTTTGCGTCCACCAACTTTGCAGCGGATCATCCGCACGTTGAGCGTCGCTGGTAATGCCTTCCACTGTTCTTTCGTAAACCTATTTTTGTCAAAGCTCGGACGCGGCAATACCACCCAGGTTTCTTCGATCACGGTACAGGGACCTTTGAACGGAGATTCACGCGTCCCGTTCTTATTACAGATCATATACACTCCCCTGGCTTTGAGCGTCGCATGATCGCGAAAGCACTCGAAGAGGCTGTCAGCAACAATCACGTCACCGCGTCTAAAGTTGCTGAACATCTTGCGGAAAAGCGTTCCTTCTCCAGTCTTTTNGCCCACGACTGCGCCATATCGCACATCAGTGACAACACCTGTTGATAAGCAGATTGCCATGCACATACGGATCTGCGGAAAGCCCAATCCAGGTTCCTGCGATTGCGAGTGAGGGTANACCTTTTGATTCTCTGGTGTGTCTGGAGCATTGACAACTAGACCATCAACTAACAGCACTCTGTGACCATGCCATAGCTGATCGTCGGCTAGATGCTCGGATGCCATACGAGCTGTACGAGCGGCCAGTGTTTTTATCAGAGACAAGGGAATCCTGGCTCTGGCATC
>JGI24766J26685_10000512_pt1 | contig 11178 bp, 14 predicted proteins | sample SanBayMetagenome_FD_26685 | JGI IMG/M metagenome (IMG submission 26685)
TCTTTAGTATATGGTGGCCCCAGTCAAATGATCCGGGGTCTATCTTCAGCGTTAGGAAAACTAGGAGTTGAGGTGACGGTTTTAACCACTAATTCTAATGGCGATCGGGGACAACCGCCCTTAGATGTTCCTTTGGATATTCCCGTACAGGAAAAGGGTTATCAAATTCGCTATTTTCCCTGTTCTCCCTTTCGTCGTTATAAATTTTCTTTAGATTTATTAAAGTGGCTAAAAAAACACGCCTCTGAATATGATTTAGCCCATATTCATGCCTTGTTTTCTCCCGTAACTTCGGCGGCGGCAACCGTAGCCCGTTATCAAAAATTACCCTATATTTTACGCCCGTTAGGAACCCTTGACCCCGCCGATTTAAACAAGAAAAAACAGTTAAAAAAAATCTATGCCGCATTATTAGAACGCCCTAATCTTGCCGGGGCAGCAGCGATTCATTTTACCAGTCAAGAAGAAGCTAGAATATCTGAACGATTTGGAGTCAAAACCAACGATTTAGTGATTCCTTTAGGCGTCACCTTACCCGAATTAACCCAAACTCCCCAAGCAATTTTATCCCATTTAGAAATCAAGCCAAATATTCCAATTATTTTATTTTTATCTCGAATTGAACCCAAAAAAGGACTCGATATTTTAATTCCCGCTTTAGAAAAAGTCTTAAAAGCCGGATTAGAATTTCAATTTATTTTAGCAGGATCTAATCCCCAAGATCCCGAATATGAGGCTAAAATTAAACAACAAATTCAACAATCTCCTTTAGGCGAAAAAACTATTATCCCAGGGTTTGCAACTGGAGAAATCAAAACAGCTTTATTAAAAATAGCTGATTTATTTGTCTTACCGTCCTATTATGAAAATTTTGGAATTGCAGTGGCCGAAGCGATGGNCGTGGGAACTCCGGTAATAATTTCTAAGGGAATTTATATTTGGGAAGATGTGGAAAAAGCCCAAGGAGGTTGGGTAGGAAATGGCAATATTGATGAAATTTCAAGTTTAATTGAAACCGCATTAAAAAATTCCCAAGAACGTCAACTGCGAGGTTTAAATGCTCAAAATTATGCTCTAAATTATTATAGTTGGGATGCGATCGCTCAACAAATGATTCAAGTCTATCAAGGATTAATTCTTAATTCTAAACAATGATACAGCAATCCTAAATGATTTGTGATAAAAACCCGTATGATTTTGTGTAGAAAATGCTATAATCTTAATAATTCCTAATAAAAAATAGCTTATGATTCAAGCAATATCTACAACCGTAACATTTGATGAATTTATCGCTGGGTATCCAGAAAGATCGGAATATCACTACGAATTACACAACGGAGAAATTGTAGAAATGCCTAAACCCACAGGTAAACATTCACGGGTTGCAGGTTTTTTGATTGCTGAACTTAACTTTGAAATTAGACGATTAAAACTTCCTTATTTTATTCCTAAAGAAAGCGTGATTAAATCTGCTCGTGATCAGTCTGGATATGAACCTGATGTGATTGTAATTGATGAAGGACGGGTTATAGATAATCCTCGATGGGAAAAAGAATCGGTTATTACTCAAGGAAGTTCTGTACCATTGGTGGTTGAAGTTGTTTCAACTAATTGGAGTGATNATTATGCTTTAAAACTAGAAGAATACGAGATTTTGGGCATTTATGAATACTGGATTATAGATTATTTAGGATTAGGAGGAAGAAGATTTATCGGAAATCCTAAACGACCTACTATTTCCGTCTACCAGCTTGTTGAAGGAGAGTATCAACTCCACCAATTTCGAGAAAATCAACGCATTGAATCACTGATTTTTCCAGACTTAAATTTGACAGCTTTAGAGATTTTTCAAGCAGGTAAATGATGCTTAGCCCTCGTCAAAGTAAAAATACCACTGATAAATGCTATATATCGCTTTTATTCAGATATTTTAGCACCATATACCTCATAAAAGTATTGATTTAATTCTTGCAAATCTTGATCATTAATAATAATTAGACATAGACTGATCAAATAATCTTCCATCAATCAATGCTCCCGTAATTGCAGAAGATGATATCATTGGTACAGCGATTCCCTGACGGAAATAAAANTGGGAGTTCTGAAATCTGGCTTTTTGCTTATTAATAACTTTATAATATCGAATTTTTTGTTGGTGTTTACCAGTATAAAATCTTGATGTATAATCTCAATATTTNTTAATTTATTGTATTTAAAATTTAACTTATTTACAGAATCAATATTTAACTCATAGGCGGTAATTTCTGGAGTTAATTCCTGTTTAAATAACTCGTCAATAAATACACNCTCACCCGCACAAGGTTCAAGCACAGACAAATTAGAATCACATTCCAAAAGTCCTACCATATAGGAAGTAATATGATGACAATTAGTGTAATAGGCTTGGAAACTATCTTGCTTTCTGTTTGCAGGAGCTNCCATGATCAAAAAGCGATCGCTTTACAAAATCGGCGATCGCACGAGGGAATTATTTAAAGAGAGACCGTAATCAAGTCTTATAAGACAATCACATTCACTGCGGAGGGGCCTTTTTGACCCTGTTCGATCTCAAATGCTACTTCCTGGTTTNCAGCCAGAGTTTTAAAAGTATTGCTTTGAATAGCCGAGAAATGTACAAAAACATCTTTCGAGCCATCAGAGGGAGTGATGAAACCAAAGCCTTTGGACTCGTTGAACCATTTGACTTTACCTGTCAGTTTAGCCATGTTTTGACCTCTAGGGAATGATGATTACAATAACCATGCGATCGCCAATTTTATAGAGCGATTACAGGAGGGAATTATCTGAAGAAAGATCGTGATCAACTCTCATAAAAGGATCACATTCATTGCGGAGGGGCCTTTTTGACCCTGTTGGATCTCAAATTCCACTTTCTGGCCCTCAGTTAGGGTTTTAAAGCCATTGCTTTGAATAGCCGAGTGGTGTACAAAAATATCTTTAGAGCCATCATCGGGGGTAATGAAACCAAAGCCTTTTGAGTCGTTGAACCATTTGACCTGACCTTTAATTTTAGCCATGTTTTAACCTCTAGGGAAATAAAATTAACCTCAAACCATTATTCTATAAGAGTTTGATTGAAATTTTTGGATATGTCTATTATAGTCTAGCTTACTCAAGGATCAAATTCCGAGAAATAAAATAAGAAACCTGGTTTTTGCACTAACTTAATACTAAAACCCTAAAAATCAGAGGTTATACAATGGATACTTTAACAAATCTCAACTCTGACTGTTCTCGCTTCCAAGGAGATAACCGGTGATTTAGCCAATTATAATGGTAACTATTAGAGTTTTATATATGGATACTTTAACAAAATGCTCAAATTCCCTATTCTACAAATTTAATTTATCATGGTTGAATTAATTATTTTATTAGCTTCCCTATTGGTGGCTTGGTTAGTGTTTACCTGNGTAGTTCAGGTGTTNAAAGCCAGTGTTAGTACAGCAATTGCGATCGCAGTTATTGTATTAATTTTACAACTGGTATTTGGAATTGGGCCCCAGGAATTATTAGACCATTTGATTCAGTTACCGCAAAGGTTATGGGATTTAGTTGTTAATCATCGTTTTTGAGGGAAAATATAATAAATATAATAAGAGAGTCCTGAAGGACTCACTACGGGTTAGAAGTGGAATTTTAGTCGATCTGAATGATTTTGATTTAACTGTTTGTCTAGGGTTTGCCAGTCTTCTTGTTCAATATAATTGGTGATTTGATCTAGGGTTTGTTTGTAGGATTTGAGCGATCGCAATAGGGCTTCCCGATTATATTTTGCCATCATTAATCCTAATTCTGGATTTCCCCCCCCGACCCGACTGGTATCCCTAAATCCTGAACTAGCAAAATAGTGGGCTAATAGATCAACATCGGGATTATTTTCTAATCTTAAAGCCGCAATTAAACTACCACTAATAATTACAGGTAAATGGGAAATCCAAGCTACGGCCCGATCATGTTCTTCTGGTTGACAATGGTAGATTTTAGCTTGTAATAAATTTACAATTGATTCTACAATTTTAATTGATTCGGTGGGGGTGTTGCTAGTCGGTGTAATTACATAGGGTTTATTAATGAATAAATCATGTTGGGCTGCGTTAATTCCGGTTTCCGTATTCCCCGCCATCGGATGTCCCCCGACAAAATTCGGCCATAGGGCGGAACAAGTTTCTACAATTGGTTTTTTCACAGAACCCACATCGGTTAAAATAGTATGGGGTTGTAAATGGGGAATTAATTCTATAATGGTGGGAGCGATCGCAGCAATAGGGGTACAAATAAAAATAACGTCAGCTTGACCCATCAAAGATAAATCCACACTAGCTTCATCCACAACCCCGCGTTCAACAGCAACCTCGCAGGTTTTTTGTTTAAGACTGATACCCAGAATGCGATAGGATGGGGGTGGAGATGTCGCGGAGTCAGATTTGTGAATTTGGGTTTGGGTTTGTTGTCGATGACTATATAAATCTAAACCGAGTGATCCGCCAATTAAACCCAATCCAATAATACCAATATTCATAGATAAAGACTCCACTCAAATTATTAGGGAAAAGCGTTAGTGAATCTATCACTTAAAGCTCAATTTTAGAATATTTTTGTCAAGTTTAGTTAAAGCTGGTTAATCGGTGATTAAACTATTCAGCATTAACTGGAATTTAAAAACGATTGTTTAAGGTTTGAACTAATATTCTTAGAGCAATTTCACCCTTTTTATAGGTAGATAAATTCTACCCCATTTTGTTATAATTTTCTATAATCAACCTCACTAATTTGGAGAGTTAGAAGGCATGGATATCGAAACCGCAATTAAACAGTGTTTAAGCCATAACTAGAGAATCAATAATCATTCATTTAATTAGGGTTAAAGGATTACTATTATGATTGAAAGTGAATTAGTAAAAGTCTACCAAATTGTTAAAAAATATCAAGAAGGGGAGCGGGATTTTAGTGGAATTAACCTGAATGAAAATAATTTAAGCCGGATTAAAGCGAATTTAATTCAATCGGACTGGGTAGGGGCGGATTTATCGGGAGCTACCTTAACCGGAGCCAAACTTTATAATGTTCATAGATTTAGTTTAAAAGCCGAAGATCTTAAATGTGAATGGATTGATTTAAGCCCCCATGGAGATCATACTCATGTTGTAAATTTTAATCCCGAAACCCTGAAAAAGTTTTTTAATCAAAGTCTTCCCTTGGTGCAAATTTTTGTGGATGCTCCGTTGGATTTTGAATCTAAGAAGAAAATTTAGGAAAAAATCGAAAAATTCAAATTTTAACTGCCATGAATCAAGTTATTGTTAAGGCGAATGAATTTAAACTCTTAGTTAAAGAAAGTCAAAGTGATTCTCGGTCTATATTTTTTAAATCCGCCACTCAAACCCTATTAAAAAATAGCAGTCAACAAAGTTTAATGGTTCATAATAATGCTAATTTTGGTAAACGATTTGATGACCTATCTAGTCGTCAAACCGATGCCGATTTAACTCTCAATTCCCGTCAATCTAATCTACCCGATTTTAAAGAAGTGATTGATTTTATCGAAAGTTTTGATTATCTTAGTAATTGAGGATGAATCTAACCATTACTGTTTGTATTTTTGAACGAATTTGATAGAAGTTGAAGTCCATAACTTACTGCGAAACCTGCTCAAGTCCAAAACCGAAGCCCTGTGGCCCCATCATCTGACGATGGCCCGCATAGTGGCTAGGGCGTTACGTTTGGGACGGGATGCTTTAATTCAAACGGGGATTCCCCCCAGCCACGATCATCATTCCTATCGGTTGAGTTACTGGATACCATTATTAGTCTGGCATCAATCGGTAATTGTGGTGGCGCCCGATGGGATTTTGGACGAACTCCAACGACTAAATTTACAACCCTGGATTAATCCAGAAACCCTTAACCATCCTGATCTAATTGCCAATAAACCCATTCTCCGAGGGGATTCCTGGCCTGATGATAGCTTTTCCGGGGTTTTATTAACAACACCTTCAGCTTGGTTATCCAGTCGCTTCAGGGATGATCACAACTTTCCTCAGCAAGTCCTGACTGTGATTGATGGGGTCGATGATTTGGAAACCTGGACACGCCAAACCCTAACGGTTAGTTTGCATCCCCAGGACTGGAATCATCTCATGGAACAGCAACCCGAACAGGGGGAAACCATTCGAGATACCCGGATACACCTAACTCGGATTTTGTTCCAACATCCCCCTAATCCCTATCAATGCTATGTTTTGGACAATCCAGAACAGGAAATGATTGAGCAACTGTATGGAGTTATCGATCCCCAGTTGTCTGAATGGCAGGGGTTTTGGCAACGTTGGCAACGACCTGGACAGTTAAAATGGGCCGTGGTGGATCGGATATTGGGAACCTTTTCTCTGTTTTGTGGCCCGGTGGATGTGGCATCGGAGTTAGGCCCTATCTGGCCCCAACAGCCCGTGGTTTTGATTGGAGGAGCTTTGGATTTAGACAAACAGGCTCCGATTTATCGCCAAGCGGTGGGACTCGGAGAAATTACCGGGGTGAAATTTACCCCAGATCGACAAAGCCAACTGATCCAACTTTATATCCCATCGGGTTTTCCTTTACCCAATACTCCTCAGTATCAATTGACTTTGATTAAAGAGCTTTATAATATTTTATATATAAGCTTATCAGTACAAGGATTCAGTGTTTTATTAATTGGAGATGTTCCGTTAAAAGCCCAAGTCAGTACAGCGATGGCGGCGGAATTTGGTTCTCGGGTACGGGTAGAAACCACGGATTTGCCGGAAAATGCTGTTTTAGTGACGGGTTGGGAGTTTTGGCGACAACATCATGGCCGTTTACCTTCACCCCATTTATTAGCGATCGCTACCTTACCTATTCCTTCTTTAGAAGATCCTTTAGTTGCCGGACAGGTCGCCTACTATAAACAACGACATCTGGATTGGTTTCGGTTTTATTTATTACCCCAAGCATTAAGTGAACTCCAACGGGCCGTTGCTACGGTGCGGGATAGTCAGGGGGTTGTAGCCCTATTTGATAGTCGGGTCTTACATCGCAGTTACGGAGAACAGGTCTTAACCGCCTTGAGTCCCTCCGCCCGGATTAATTACTTAGATCGGTTGTGGTTAGTTCAGTAGCCATTCCCCCTTGTCCTGATTCAAAGATTCGGATCAACTCCTAAACTTTTCAACCGTTCTTCTAAGGCTTTTAATCGAGCTTCTGCTTGTTCAGCCCGTCGCTTTTCCTGTTGTAATTTTTGCCCCAATTCTACAAAGGTTAAAAACCGTTCTCCGTGGGGGTAAAAATTTGTAATTCTTCAGCCATTTCAAAACGAACTCCTAAACGGGGACTTACCCAACCTTGAATTTCTTCAATAATTGTTAATTTTCCATCCATTATTTGCCACCCGGCAAAATCCACTTTTTCAGGATCATAAAGATAATATTCCTCCACACCATACCATTGATAAAATTGCAGTTTAGCCGCCATTTCTTTAATTGTATTTCCAGGGGAAAGAATCTCAAATACCACTTGGGGTGGGATATTATCTTCTTGCCATTGTTGATAGGAACCCCGATAGCCCTTGGGACGACCAAAAACCACCATAACATCCGGGGCGCGACGAATCGTATTATTTCCTTCAATGGGATACCAGAGTAAATCCCCCGCTACAAATACATTAGAATTGTCAGCAAATAATAGATCTAAATTTTCCTTGATGGTAACAATCCATTGAAATTGTCGGGTATTATCAGCCATTGGTTGACCGTCAGTATCCGAATAAATAATCGTGGTTTGGGTTTGGGATGGTCGTTGTTGAATCATTAGGATTTTTCCCTGGGATCAATGATTTTTGGGAATCCGTTATTTTAAAAAATTCTAACAATTTAAAGCGCCTCCCAGACGGGAGGACAACTTCAAAATTGATTAACTCGCAACCGGATTAGCCGCCGAGGGACGACGGTTAATTACTTGGTCAATTAAACCGTAGTGCATAGATTCTTCCGCCGACATGAAGAAATCCCGTTCTGTGTCGTCTTCAATGCGGGATAGGGGCTGACCCGTGTGGTCGGCTAAATGTTGATTCAGGCGTTTTTTTATATACAAAATTTCCCTGGCCTGAATCTCAATATCCGTCGCCTGTCCTTGGGCGCCCCCTAACGGTTGGTGGATCATAATCCGCGAATGGGGAAGACTCATCCGTTTACCCTTGGCCCCCGCACTCAACAGAAACGCCCCCATACTAGCGGCTAAACCCAGACAAATAGTGGAAACATCGGGGCGGATGTGGTTCATGGTGTCAAAAATCCCTAAACCCGCCGACACCGAACCTCCTGGGGAGTTGATGTAGAGGTAGATATCTTTTTCTGGGTCTTCAGCATCGAGGAACAGCATCTGGGCCACAATTAAGTTAGCTAAATCGGCTGTTACCTGTTGTCCGAGGAAAATAATTCGATCGCGTAATAGCCGAGAATAGATATCAAAGGCTCTTTCGCCACGACCCGATTGTTCAATAACGGTTGGGATCATAACATTTTGCTGCTAATGGTCATTCTTTGATATTGTAGCGATTTCGGGTTTCAAACTTTCACAAACCATTCCTGACGGTACATCAAATAGGATACTAGCCACCAAAATATTAGGGTAGCGATCGCAAAGGCTAGAGATCCATTCATCGCCCCAAACCCCGACTGGAATAGGGTTTCATACAGCCAAGTTTTCGCGCTGGGGGCCTGGGGAGAATCGCCAATTTTAATTAAATTTAAAATTCTCCCGACAAAACCAGAAGCCACAAATATTGTTAGGGCGTTTAATCCCATAACTTTAAAGGGAAATCCCCATTTTTTCCACCCTTGGACTTCGATGGTTTCATAACAGAATGCGAGTAGTATTAATGACCAACCCACGGTAACTATTACAAAGGAACTTGTCCACAGGGATTTATTCAGGGGAAACAATTCCGCCCATAAATAACCAATCACAAAACAACTAATTCCAAATACAACTAAACTGGCACTGGTATCAGTTCTAATTGGTTGTTTTCTAATCCAATTTCCGGTTAAATAACCTAATATAACCGTAACCACGGCGGGAAAGGTACTAAAGAGTCCTTCGGGATCATAAAATCCTCCTTTCCACAAATGTTTTTGACCTAAAATTAGGCGATCAATATAGGCGGCAAAATTTCCTTCCGGGGTGAGGTTTCCGATTCCATAACCCGGAACAAGAACGAATTGCATCAGAATATAATAGCCTAATAAAATCCCGCCACAGAGTGCCCATAATCCTTTTCTGGAGAGGTAAAAAATTGCGATCGCAGCTAAAAAATAAGCTACCCCAATCCGTTGTAAAACCCCCATAATTCTAATTTCGGCGAGATTATAATAAGGGAATCCATTTAGGAGTAATCCTAATAAAAATAATATCCCAGACCGTCGAGCAATTTGTAGATAAATTGATTTAGGAACAATTGTTTCTGGCGCTCGATATTCTTGGGTATATTTAGACAAAGAAAAAGCCATGGCTACCCCGACAATAAACAGAAAAAAGGGAAATACTAAATCCGTCGGAGTACAGCCATTCCATTCCGCATGATCCAACCAAGGATAGACATAATCCCAACTACCAGGATTATTGACTAATATCATACTGGCGATCGCAATTCCCCGAAATACATCCAAAGCCTGTAGCCGCATAAGTGCATCCTCAACCTTGGAAGTTATTATTTCATAAATTCCTAATTATAATAAAATTCCGGATCAATTCTTCCTCCATCGTAGATATTAACTTTCACAAAGCATTAACTAGGGGTAAAAAAATCCTGACCCGGTGGGCTATGATTAAATATAGTAATAGTCTATGGACGAAAATAATAGATTCCCATTCGACTTGACACCCTAACCCCATTGAGTTTGAATGTCATCAAGTCCATACCGTTTGTCTACAACCCCATCCGTGAGTCTGAGGATGCTTGTAGCCCCTGATTCACGGAAAATGGTGCTTACACATCAAAAATCATCTAGGACTGTATGAGTTGAGTTGAAATTTTATCCCTTGTAATGGGCTGGTAGACAAATGGAAACAGAAACCAAAAAACGTCGCGTATCAACTAATACGATCGTTCGACGACAGGCGACACCGAAAGAACGAGAGTTAATTCATCTGTTAGCAAATTTAGGCTGTTCTCAAGCGAAATATGGGTTGAGACACGCCACTAGCAAACAGTTAATTAGTCCTGAAGAACGCTTAAGATTAGCAGAATGGCATTACCTTCGTTTACAACAAATTCGCCGCGTTGAACGCAGTTTAGACCCGGTTGCTACCCTGAAGCGAGTCTATTTTAAAAGTAAGTTAAGTCCCCGCAATTTAGAGTCTTTAAAACTATTGTGGGTCGAAGATGAAAAAACCCGGGTTAAACGGGTAGATCCTGAACTCGATGATCTGCTTTGTGATGCTTTGGATAAAGGAGATACTCTCAAGCAAATTTTTCGGATCATTGAGGTCAAGGAAAGACAATTTGCTCGTACTCCTGAACCCGGAAAAATTCCCCTCTGGGTGCAAGAATGGGAAAATTCTAATTATGAAATCAACTACTTTCCTCCCTCTTTCCCTGATTGGGCGCAAATCGTTGATGATTAATTAAAAATGCAGCTTGTCCTAGGGCTAGTCCTCCATCATTAGGAGGATTTTTTTGTGACCAATAAACCTGAAATCCTTCTTGACAAAGCCGAAATATTGTGCGTTCAATTAAATATTTATTCTGAAAACATCCCCCACTTAAAGTTATAGTTTTTTCGCCTAATTTCTGACTAATTTCTACCACCGCTTCCACTAAACTATTATGAAATTTAGCCGAAATTAAATTAATCGGTTTTTCGTTAATTTTATCCTCTAATATCCCTTTAATTATTAGTTCCCAATTAAGATAATACCTAGAATTATAACTCATATTACCAATATTATCCCCCTTTTCCAAGGGGAGTTGGGGGGTATCTAACCATGCAAACAGATAATATTCATCGGTTTCTAAATTATCAATGGCAAATTCTAAAGCCATAGCCGCTCCTCCTTCAAAACTCACCCTTTGACAAATTCCTAATAAAGCCGCCACTCCATCAAATAACCTTCCCACACTGGAAGTTAAGGGAGTATTTAATTTCC
>JGI24766J26685_10000513_pt1 | contig 11174 bp, 12 predicted proteins | sample SanBayMetagenome_FD_26685 | JGI IMG/M metagenome (IMG submission 26685)
CTTTTCAATTTTGGCGATGGCACGAGATTCAGGCGCTGGTGCATACTCGAAATTACTCATGACTAATCCACCGTAACATAATTTGCGCTGGAATATCGACCATTTGCCATCTTCATCCGCTGCATTAAAAGATCGTTGAGTAAAGCACTGGCCCCGATTCTAAAGAGCGCAGGATCCAACCATTCAGGGCCAGCAGTCTCATTGACGAGAACTAATTGCTTAATGGCATCTTTGGTGGTGCGAATTCCGCCCGCGGGCTTTACTCCAATCCGTGTTCCAGTAAGTTGGAAATAATCTCTCACAGCTTCCAGCATCACCATCACAACGGGTGCGGTGGCAGCAGGAGTAACTTTTCCAGTAGAGGTCTTAATGAAATCTGCACCTGCCAACATTGCAAGATATGAAGCTTTTCGAACATTATCAAGAGTTACCAACTCACCAGTTTCTAAGATAACTTTTAAGTGAGCTTTATCGCCACAAATCTCTTTAATTGCCACAATTTCCTCGAAAACTTCGCCAAGTCTTCCGGATAAGAATGCGCCACGGTCAATGACCATATCAATTTCACTTGCGCCAAGCGCAATCGCATCACGCGTATCTTGAATCTTTACCGTCCGCGATGCTCTTCCGGAAGGAAACGCTGTTGAGACCGCAGCAACAGGAACTTCTTCTCCACCAATGGAATCTAAATGTTGACGCGCAATTCCCACCATGTCGTTGTAGACGCAGACCGCACCAACATGGGGAACTGTAAGGTCACGTGGATCTGGACGTACTGCTTTGGAACATAGCGCTCGAACTTTCCCTGGTGTATCAGCGCCTTCTAGCGTTGTTAAATCAACCATGCTGATAGCCATATCAATGGCCCACTTTTTNCTTGAAGTCTTGATGCTCCGAGTTCCCAACATAGCGGCGCGTTCTTGGGCNCCGATCTGATCGACCGGAGAGAGCGTTTGAAGGAAGCGACGCAGCGATGATTCCGACCCATCGATAAGGCGCTCGGATTGCCGGTCGGAATACATGGCTTGGAGTCTACCGAGTATTAAGAGAGAAAGGTATGGAGCTCTTTCTCTAGTTCAGCGATGATTTTCTCCGATGTAGCGCGATCTTTAGTGATGACTTCGATGTAGCACTTAATCTTCGGCTCAGTTCCACTTGGCCTGACGATAATTCGAATGTTATCCATCAATCGGATACGTACTCCATTTGTGGGAGGAAGACCATCCTGTGGTTTCTCTAAATCATCAAAAGCGGTAAGTGAAAATCGTCCAATAGTTGCGGGAGTTGCATCGCGGAATTTGGAGAGGATTGCATCAATCTGTGCCACGCTGGTTGTGCGCACTGAGATTTGTTTGGTGCCATGATAACCATGACGTTCCCAAATTTCATCAAGGAGGTCAACCAGAGTTTTACCTTCTGCCTTAAGGTCTGTGGCAAGTTGTGCAAGAACCAAAGCAGCGCTAATTCCATCTTTGTCATTTACAGATTTAGAATCAACGGCATAACCCAATGCTTCTTCATAACCAAACCAGAGGTTTGGAATCTTTGCTAGCCACTTAAATCCAGTCAGGGTTTCTTTAAAGGGTAATCCGTAATGTTGAGCAATCTTTGACAATATAGAAGATGAAACAATCGAGTTTGCCAGCATTACTTCCTTATTTGGAACCCAATGCTTCTTCATAACCAAACCAGAGGTTTGGAATCTTTGCTAGCCACTTAAATCCAGTCAGAGTTTCTTTAAAGGGTAATCCGTAATGTTGAGCAATCTTTGACAATATAGAAGATGAAACAATCGAGTTTGCCAGCATTACTTCCTTATTTGGCGCTTTGCGCGCCATGTACTCGCCTAACAAAGCACCTACTTCATCACCACGTAACATTCGCCATTGCCCATCGCGGTCCTTGATTGCAGCCGCGCATCGATCAGCGTCGGGATCATTTGCAATAACAAGATCTGCAGAAACTTCTCTGGCTTTCACTAGTGAGAGGTCGATGGCGCCAGGTTCTTCGGGGTTAGGAAACTTCACTGTGGGGAAATCTGGATCTGGTTGGGCTTGTTCCGAGACCAGAGTAGGTGCAGGGAATCCTGCGGCTTTAAAGACTTTTTCCAGCGTCTCTGTTCCAACGCCATGCATAGCGGTATAGACAATTGTGAGCGTTCCAGGCTTTGTTGCAAGTCGTGAAGTCGCAGATACATAAGCATCGATATGTGATTCATCGAGGATGGTCCAGCCCTGTGATCTAACCAAGGTATTCAGCGCAGGAACAGCAGCGATATCTGCAGAAATTTCCGAATCAGCTGGCGAAATAATTTGTGAACCTTCGTATCTCACACCGCCGACGGTCCCCCCAAGGTAAACCTTGTAACCATTGTCTTGTGGGGGATTATGGCTTGCAGTCACCATGATTCCGACATCACATTTCAAATTGCGAACTGCATACGCAAGCACTGGAGTCGGTAGCGGGCGAGGAAGTACAAATACTTCAAATCCTGCGCCGTGCATAATTTCTGCAGTATCACGAGTGAAATCTTCTGATCCGTAGCGCGCATCACGGCCAATCACAACTGATTTCAATCCATTACGTTTCATATAGATTGCAAGTCCGGCAGCCGTCTTGGTGACAACGGCGCGATTCATTCGAGAAGGGCCAGGTCCGAGTGGTCCTCGTAGGCCAGCAGTACCAAACTCTAGAAATCCTGCAAAGCAGGAACGGAGAGATGTTTCATCACCGGAGTCCAACATCTCTTGTAATTGTGAGCGAGTGGCTGCATCGGGATCTTCTGTAATCCACTTCTCTACTTCTGCGCGTAGCGCTGTATCAATGGTCATAGCTCAGTTATCAATCTTGAAAGCAGTGTTCCCATTTTTGCCGCAGAAGCTTTGCCTGCCGCAATAACCTCATCATGACTCAACTTCTCGCCAGTCATTCCGGCCGCCGCATTTGTAACGAGAGATATTCCAACGACTTCAGCCCCCAGTGCATGAGCAGCGATGGCTTCAGGCACAGTAGACATTCCAACAAGATCTGCACCTAATGTTCTAATCATTCTAATTTCAGCAGGAGTTTCGTAGGTGGGCCCATACCAATGGGCATAAACGCCTTCAGCTAATGTGGAATCAGCTGATTTAAGAATGGCACGAATTCGAGCGCTATAAAGATCTGTGAGATCAACAAAATTAGCTCCACGAATCGGACTGACTCCAGTAAGGGAAATGTGATCTTTAATGATGACAGGTTGGCCAACAGAGTATTCAGGATTTATTCCACCACACGCATTGGTGAGTACAACAATTGATGCACCAGCTTTCACCGCGGTGCGAACTCCGTGAACGACGGGCTCTATGCCCTTACCTTCATAAAGATGCGTGCGTCCAAGAAAGACTAAAACGTCAAGATTCTCTTTTCCATTACGCGCGATGGAATAGGAGCGAAGCGCAGAACCGTGACCTTGTACGGTTGATTTCTCAAAGCCCGGCAATGAATGAAGTGGAATCTCGTGAGTCGGAGTTCCAAATTTTTCCGCCGCATCGATCCAGCCGGAACCCATAACGAAAGCGATGGAATGGCGAGGCTTGCCTGTTAACGTCGCAATTACAGATGCTGCCTCCTCGGCAGCTCTGATTGGGTCCACGTAAAGATCAACCATGGCGCAAATCTATCTCGTAGGTCTCTTAAGTAGAGAATCAATGTAATCATCAGGAGCTCCTGCTTCACGAGCAGCGTTCACCATGATTTCTAGATAGCGCGGCGACGGCAATCCACCTTCAAATGAATTAAGAACATAGACGTAACACAATGGAGAACCATCAAGCGTTTCAACCCTTACTCGAATTTTGCGATAAAGATCGGTAGTGACGCCCTCCCATTGATCAAGTGCATTTTCATCAGCTTGGGTAAGGTCGTAAATCGATACAAAGACGCTATGTCCATAATCTTCCGCAAGCGTTGCAACAGCGCCTTCCCAACCAATCTCTTCGCCGCCAAAAGTTAATCGCCAACCTCTTAACCATCCCGTACCGCGATGTGGTGAATGCGGTGCGCGAAGCAACATCTGACGTGGATCAAGATTTGAGCCATATGCAGCATATAGAGTCATGAAATCAACTCAAACCACTTGTATCCCAATTTATTGACAGCGCTGCGAAGCAAAGGCAGAGAAAGCCCGATGACATTAGAAGTTTCGCCTTCAATCTTTGTGATGAATGGTGCGCTTAATCCATCGAGGGTAAACCCACCAGCAACGTTGAGCGGCTCACCTGTTGCAACATACCCTTCAATCTCTTCGTCGGTCATATCTGCAAAGTGAACTCTTGTCGTTGCCACATCGCTGATTTCAACTTCCTTTTCTGTATCAATGATGCAATGTCCGGTGTGAAGTAGCCCGGATTTACCGCGAAGTCTTTTGGCACGTGCGATTGCATTGGCGGCCGTTCCTGGTTTTCCTAAAGATTCGCCCTCAAATTCAAAGGTAGAGTCACAACCAACAATGAGTGCGGGATAGTCAATAAGTGTTTTTACGGTATGTGCTTTGACGATGGCAAGCGCAATTACTAACTCACGGGGTGAGAGTTGGGAGTAAGCCGAATCTTCTTCATCGACTCCACTAACAACAACAGTTGGATTGATCCCCGCACTTGTGAGGAGTCGAAGTCGTGAGGGAGATGCAGATGCAAGAACAATCTTCGGGGGCATATCTAACTTCGTCCCAGTGCTCTAAATTTCCATCCTGCCTTGAGCCACTGCTCTCGATCGAGAGCGTTACGACCATCAATCATGATTGCACTCCGCACCTTACTTTTCAGTGCTGCAGGATCAATCTCTCGATACATCTTCCATTCCGTTAGATGAAGGATGGCATCAGATTGAGTGACGCATTCGTCAATTGATGCGACATAGGTGAGTTGGGGGAATCGTAAGCGCGCCGGCTCAATCGCCTTGGGATCATGAACTCGAACATCTGCGCCTTCGGCAGCAAGTTGAACCGATATATCTAGAGCGGGTGAATCGCGTACATCATCACTATCTGGCTTAAAAGCAGCGCCCAGCACTGCAATGCGCTTACCTTTAAGGTCAATACCAATATCCATACGGACAAGATCGACCATGCGCTGACGAGCACGCTGATTGATGGAATCAATTTCTCTTAAAAACTCCAGTGATTGACGTGCGCCAAGCTCTTCAGAGCGCGCCATAAAGGCTCGGATATCTTTAGGCAGACAACCACCGCCAAATCCAATCCCCGCTTGTAGGAATCTCGAACCAATGCGCGGGTCATAGCCAATTGCTTTGGCAAGAACAGTGACATCACCACCCGCAGCTTCACAAATTTCTGCCATGGCATTGATAAAGGAAATTTTGGTTGCAAGGAAAGAGTTGGCAGCAACTTTGACAAGTTCGGCGGTAGGCAAATCAGATCGAATCCATGGCACATTATTTGCTAGCAGAGGCGCATACACTTCTTTGAGAATATTTTCAGCGCGATCTGACGTAACTCCTACCACCAGACGATTTGGTCGCAAGGTATCTTCGACTGCAAATCCTTCACGGAGAAATTCTGGATTCCACGCTAGCTCGATATCTGGATTGATCTCTTTTATGATTCTGGAGAGGCGATCTGCTGTACCTACAGGAACAGTAGATTTTCCTACAATGAGTGAGCCAGCTTTCGCGTGGGATGCAACAGCTTTCATAGAGGCATCCACATACGTTAGATCTGCGGCGAGACTATCTTTTTTCTGAGGCGTTCCGACGCATACGAAGTGCACATCGCTATCTGAAATAGCCGAGAAATCAGTTGTGAATGTTAATCGACTAGATCCCACTTCAGCGTGGAGGAGTTCTTCCAAATCTGGTTCAAAGAAAGGTACTTTTCCCTCACGCAACATGGCAATTTTCTCTTCATCAACATCAACGCCAACAACCTGAAATCCGAGAGAGGACATCGCAGCAGCGTGTGTCGCACCGAGATAGCCCGTACCAATGACCGAGAGTTTCACCATGGTGCCGAAAGCCTATCCATTAGCTGGGTTAGCCCTTACAAGGATTGTCCGCGGCGCTACCTGTCTTGAATTTATCGACGATAGAGGGAGATGCTGAGGGATCCGCCTTCACCTTATCAATGAGGGCATCATCATTCTTGATGCGTTCAAAGAGCTCGGGGGCAAGCACTGGATCCCACAGAACTGCCGCGCTCACGCCATTCTTACTGTAGTTGTAGTACTTCAATGGGATAGTAAGTGTTCGAACGCTCGACGCAGAGAGATTTCTTAATTGCTTGCCAAGAGTTAGCAAATCTCCTTGATTAAGACCTTTATCAGTAACCACGCTATCCAGTGCTGAGTTAATGAAATCAACCATCTTTACTGGATTAAGCAGCACTCCAGCACTCGTTGCTTTTCGTAACATCGCGCCGGCAAATTCTTGCTGTCGCTTCATACGTCCTAAGTCACCGAGACCATCAAATTGGCGAGTACGTACATACTTTAATGAATCAACACCATCAAGATTATGTCGACCAGCAGGAAGGACTAAGTGGCTCTTGGGATCGTCAATATCTTTCTTGGTACAGATCTCTACTCCACCCAGAGCATCCACCATTCGTACAAATCCAACGAAATTAACTTCGATGTAGTGATCAATTCTTAATCCAGACATCTCTTCAAAAGTCTGAATGAGGAGGGGAGCGCCACCCCAATTAAATGCAGAGTTGATTTTCGAGTGCGTTGCAGCGATGACTTTTCCTTGTGAATTGGTGTGTTCAGGAATCAGTGCGTAACTATCTCGGGGAATGGAAATAATTGCCGCTTTATCGCGCTTCTTTGAGATGTGAACGAGGAGCATGGTGTCTGAACGTTTTCCAGCTGCAACCTCAGTTCCGCCCACTTTCAACCTTTTGATTTCCGCTCGCGAAAGTCCCTCACGCGTATCTGAACCGACAATTAAGTAATTGACTGCCGACGATTCTTTCTTAGGTCGATCATCAAGTCCGTTGAAGGCATCAATCTTGGGAATTGCTGCTGTGATTCGACCTAAACCTGCCCATGAAATAGCCGAAATCGCCACTATAGATATGGAGAGAATCGTGAAGAAACGAATTGCCCGTGGTGATTTCACAGAGCCAAGAGTAATTGGGCGATACGGTTTGAACGTTATGGCGAGCCAGAATCAAAGCGGTGATACATCCCACCCAGGGGCATTGCCCCCTGTCTCAGTAATTCTCACGGTTATGAATGAAGAGGCGCACTTACGCGCTTCTGTGTATGCAGCTCTGAACTCTGACTATGCAGGTGAACTTGAAGTTGTTATTGCTGTTGGCCCTTCGCATGATCGAACCCTTGAGATCGCAGAACAATTGGCGAAAGATGATGCGAGAGTTTCTGTTATTTCAAATCCAACCGGCAGAACGCCAAATGGACTCAATGCTGCACTCAAAGCTTCACGATATGAGATTGTCGTTCGAATCGATGGACACTCCGAAATTGAGAATGAATATATAAAGAAGGCAGTCGCTACTCTCAAGGAAACGAACGCCGTAAATGTCGGTGGGATTATGGCTGCTGAAGGAATTTCTACATTTCAAAGTGCGGTAGCTCGTGCGATGCGATCACCAATTGGAGTGGGAGCCTCACGATTTCATGTGGGCGGAAAAGCAGGCCCTACAGACACCGTATACCTCGGTGTCTTCCGTCGTAGCGCACTTCAAGAGATCAATGGTTATGACGAGCGTTTTGTCCGCGCTCAAGATTGGGAGATGAATCATCGACTACGGCTCAATGGTGGGACCATCTGGTTTAACCCGGAGTTAAAAGTGACCTACCGACCACGAAATTCAATTCGTGCATTGGCACGACAATATTTCGAGTATGGGCGTTGGCGCAGAGCTGTCTCACGCCATCACAAAGGAACCATAAATTTGCGCTATCTCGCACCTCCAGTAAATCTCATCATCAATTCACTCTCCTTGATATTGGGAGTTCTCATTTCCCCAATTTTTGCAACTGCAAGCGCAATTTATTTGAGTGCGATATGCCTTGCCTCAATGTGGATTGGAAAGAGCTTCGGTGAGCGAATCCGATTACCGCTTATTTTGATTACCATGCATTTTTGCTGGGGATTTGGTTTCATTTCATCGCCGACTTCACTTTTACCGCGTTAATAACAAAACGCTGCGGTACCCTAAGAAATATGATGAAAAGAGCTGCCTTCCTCAGCTTGCTTGCGATGATCTTGTCCATCCCGAGCACGCTCATCTCCTCGAGCGCAGATCCTTTGCCGAAAGCTGTCGTACCTGTTGACTTTCGTTTCTTTGGTTCTGGATATGGACATGGAGTTGGGATGAGCCAAATTGGCGCACGTGGCCAGGCTCTCGAAGGTAAATCGGCAACTGAGATCTTAAATTATTACTACCCTGGAACGTCAGTCACGCCCTATCCGGATAACGAAATCATTCGGGTGAATATCGCAAACCTCGTCAGTGCTGTTTCCATGAATTTAGTTGGTTCCCAAGGTGAAATTCGTTTGTATCAAGGCGAAATACCGATTGAGGAAAATCCAGAACCCTTTGGAACATATAGTGGCGATATCACAGCACTTTTCTCGAATTTCGCTGGTTCTGTTGTTCCTCTTCTCTCTTCTCCCACAACTAAATTTGCTCCCATAAATCCTGCCCCAGCATGGACTGTGCGGTGGGACTCAGCAACAACGACTATTGCACTGACTAATGGAACTTCAACCAATCAATATAAATATGGTCAAATAGTTTTTAAGAGTATTACCAATTTAGTCACTTCGTATTTGGCGGTCACAAACACTTTGCGTCTTCATGATGAATATCTCTGGGGATTGGGCGAAGTTCCATCTTCGTGGCCTCCGGCTGCTTTGGAAGCCCAAGCAATCGCAGCGCGAACTTATGCGCTAAACAAGCTTTCACGGTTGAGACCTGAGTGTAATTGCAATATTTACAGTACAACTGTTGATCAGAATTTTGTGGGCTATGCCAAAGAGACTGAACCCATCTATGGAATACGATGGAAAGAAGCCGTAAATCGCACTTTTATCGATGAGGATAACGCTCTTGCCGTGACCCTTGATGGGAAAATCATAAATGCCTTCTATTTTTCATCTAGTGGTGGATTCACTCAGAACATCAAAGATGTGTGGGGTACGTCCTTTAGTTATCTAGAAGGGGTTCCAGATCCTTGGAGTTTGGATCCGCTCATCAACAGACGATATGCCCTGTGGTCTCGTTACATCACTCAAGAAGTAATGGCACAGACATTTATGTTGCCAAATGTGGTGTCATTTACCATCAATAGCAGAACCGCCACAGGAAGCATTACCTCAATTACGGCAATCTCAAGTTCTGGAACAGCTGCAACGCTGACAGGAGAAATCTTCCGGGCTCGCGTGAAGTTACCGTCGACATGGATTATCAATAAAGGACCCATCGTGAGAATGCCGAGTGTCGCCACAGAATGCGCTGCGGTATTACCTGCACGATTCAAGAAATGCTTCTACTAGAAGCAAAAATTTAAATATATTGATACAGAGAAAATTAAACGTTAATTAACGTGGAGAACAGCATTTAATCCACCCCAAGAACCAGTTTTGGGGAGTGCTTCTAGGGCTCCAGTTTGGGAGTTTCTACGGATTAAAATCCCATTTGCTCCAGAGAGTTCCCGAGCCTTCACAGTTTTTCCATCAGGTAATGTGACTTTAGATCCAGCAGTGAGATAAACGCCCGCTTCAAGGACACAGTCATCTCCAAGAGAAATACCTAAGCCGGAGTTTGCTCCAAGAAGAGTTTTCTTACCTATTGAAATTACTTCTTTTCCTCCGCCGCTGAGCGTTCCCATGATTGAAGCGCCACCACCAATATCGGAACCATCGCCAACGACGACGCCTGCAGAGATACGTCCTTCGACCATCGAAGCTCCAAGAGTTCCAGCATTGAAATTTACAAAACCTTCATGCATCACAGTTGTACCTGAAGAGAGATGTGCGCCGAGTCGAACTCGATCACCATCTGCAATGCGTACGCCTTCGGGAACCACGTAATCCACCATGCGTGGGAATTTATCTACGCCATAAACTGCGACAAATCCATAAGTAGCGCGAAGTTCAGCGCGGACCTTTTCAAATCCAGCAACAGCGCAAGGACCATGTGAAGTCCAGACGACATTATTGAGAATCCCAAATATTCCATCGAGTGAAAGGCCATGTGGTTTAACGAGGCGATGTGAGAGAAGATGTAAGCGTAGATAAGCATCCGAAACAGATGTTGGAGCTTTAGTTAAATCGATTTCAATAGCAACTGATTTTCGGGAAACCTTTCGAATGTCATCGTTACCTTCAAAGCGCGAGAGATTAACGATAGACGAGCCCTGAAGTGTTCCTAGACCGAGGTTGTGAAAATAAGTATCAAGCACAGCGCCATCATTTGTGACGGTGGCGATGCCATAACCATACGCATGCGATCCCGATACTTTTGAATCAGCGCTCATAGGCAAACGCTACCAATATCGCGTCAACGAGGCGGTCATTACCCTTTAGAGTGCGCACATGAAAATTGCTGTCTATTGCGCATCGTCAACTGCAGTCTCACCCGAGAATCTGACTCTTGGTTTTAATCTTGGGGCAGCAATTGCACAACGTGGCCACGAACTGGTCTGGGGCGGTGGAGCGATTTCAGTAATGGGTGAAGTCGCAAAAGGTGCGCGCGCTCACGGTGGGCGAACCATCGGAGTAATTCCTGAACGTCTGATGAATGTCGAATTTATTGATCATGATTCCTCTGAACTTCATGTTGTCGCGGATATGCGAGAAAGAAAAGGCTTAATTGAGAAACTCTCTGACTCATTTATTGCGCTACCTGGAGGAATCGGGACGTTAGAAGAGTTCTTCGAAATTTGGGTGGGACGCTATCTTGGATTTCATAGTAAGCCCATCGCAGTCTTAGATCCAGATAACGTCTACCGCTCATTACGTGATGCTCTCGATGACCTCACTGCAAAGAACTTTATGAAGCCAGGTCAGCATGAGCTGGTCTCTTGGTGCACTCGTGTTGATGACGCCTTACAGCATGTGTCGCAATCTCAAGAAAGTGCACGTTAAATAAATGGCCATGCTCAATGAATTTAGAGTATCGGTCAGGCCACGAACTGGTCTGGGGT
>JGI24766J26685_10000515_pt1 | contig 11145 bp, 6 predicted proteins | sample SanBayMetagenome_FD_26685 | JGI IMG/M metagenome (IMG submission 26685)
GGCGCACCCAGGAAAACGTTCTAAAGGCGGTGCGCGTTGCGCACAGGGGTGCGCGCAGCGAACAGGAACAAGCTGGAGGGGTGCGCGAGGCGCCCAAGTTGGTTTTGGTGAAGGGGTGCGCGCTGCGCACTGGTTTTAAAGCTGAAGGAGGGGTGCGCGTCGCGCCCTGGTTAAAGCTGAGGTGGGTGCGCGCGCCGCGCACTGCTGCTGGTCCAAAGGATGGGGGCTTCCAAGCTGAGATGTTTACTCCTCGCACTCCTGGTTAGGAGTGAAGGTGGGGGCCTCAGTGCTGGCCCTTTTATAGGCCCGAGTGATGGGTCTTGAAGGGGACTCCACAGGGTTGCCAGATGTTGGAGGCACTGTGGGGGCCTCATGGTTGTCTTCTTGCTTGATGGCGGACTCCTCCTTGCGGACATCACCTGTGGACATGTGGGGAGGCTCCAAATTAGTGGACACCCCCCTGGGAGAAGCGTTCAGCTCCTCCCTTCTCCGAAGCACAGGTCCATCCAGGATGGAGATGCGAGTGATGTCACGTACAAGATCTGCGCCATTGACGGTTACCAAGACCGACCTCACTCTTCCGTCGGGAGAGGGAAAAACTTCTTTGATGACAGCATGCGTCCAGGAGTCCACGAGGGGGTTGCTACCCTCTCGAAGAAGGACTCTGTCGCCCGGCTTGAGAGCGGCGTCATGGATCTCGCCCAAGACCTGTTTAGCAGAGATGGAGGGGAGATAGAACTTCACCCATTTGTTCCACATGTCCTTTTCTGCGGCGCGGACTGCAACCAGGGATGATATTTTGGGATCACCCCGAGGAGGTCCGACAGCAACGTCTGCAGCAGGATGGAGGAACTTGGCTGGAGTGATGATTTCTCCGTCGTCGCCGTACGCAATAGGTCTGCGGTTGAGGATTCCTTCGGCACGAACAAGGTAGGTGCGGAGGCCGTCAGCTGTCCAAGTCTTGCAGCCGCTGTTTTGGAATGCGGCGTGAACAATCTTCTTGATTTCTTTGATCGTGCGTTCCCAAGAGCCACCCCAGTGCGGAGCACCGGGGGGGTTGAAGACCAAGTTGATGCGCCATTTCTTCAAAGCCAGGAGGCGGATTTCTTCTGCGTAGACTTCAGCAGTCTTGTTCTGCTGGGCCGCGAGGTTGACAAAAGCCGTCCCGCGGTCGCTGCGGAGAGTCTGCGGAGTCGATCTGCGTTGGATGAAACGATCAAGCGCATGGCAGAAGGGTTCGGCACCTGGGCCATCAACGTCTTCAATGTGCACGGCACGAGTGGTGAGGCAGATGAAGATCAAACCCCACTTCTTTGAGCGTTTGTTGAGTTCAAAAGGTCCAAAATGGTCCATGCCAACTTCGAGCCACGGCTTGGTGTGAGCGTTGAGGCGGCTTGGATGTAAGGGTGCGGTGGGTGGGCGCAAAGCTCTTGGAGCTCGAGTCCTGCAGTAGAGACATTCGGAACAGATTTTCTTGACCGCAGCGTAACCCTTTGGGACGAAGAAGCGGGAGAAGACCTGAGCATGTGTGCTCCTGCTACCCTGATGTTCGACCTGCCGATGAGCATCTCTGATGATCAGCTTGGTGAGTGGGTGGTCTCGAGGAAGAGCAATAGGGACGACTGAGTCCGAAGGGAGACAATCTGCCCCAACTGAGCGATGGTACACCCGGAGGATGCGGTCTTCGTCTAGCCATATGCCTTGCTTGCGGAGAGGGCCCTCTCGCCGATAGACAGTCAAGCCCTCGGCATCTTTGCAAGTGCGTATCTCGGCAGCGAAGTGAGCCGCTTGGACCTTGCGGAGAATTTCCAATTCGATGTTTGCAATCTCCTCTTTGGTAGGAGAGATGGTGTCGGTTTGACGCATGAGATAGAGGTTGTAGTTGTCTTCAATGGGTTCAATGCCGAGGTCTTCTTCCAAGAGCTGCTTGGGGACGATGGTTGTCGTCAGAGCCTGAGCCAGGAGTTGTCGGACTTCAGCAGGAGGTTCTTTTGTTCTTTTGATGTTTTCCGGCCATAGCGGTCCTCTTGGGGAGCGCAGGAAGTCGGGACCCGTAGTCCAGAACTGGAAAGAGTCGATGAATTCCTGAGCCGTCTGGAAACCACGAGAGGCCAGGTCAGCTGGGTTCTTGTCGGTCGGAACATGGCGGAACTCGTAGGAGCAACCGAAAGCCTTCTGGAGGTCTCGGGCCATCTGGCGAATGTCGTCCAGTCTGTTGGCGTGCCACATTTCGAATCGGGAGTCTTCATTGAGGATCTGGTGCAGAACGGTTTGACTGTCAGACCAAAGGACAACATGGTTGATGTTGAAGTTGGGGATGGCTCGGTAAATGGAGACCAAGAGTCGCATGCCAATGAGGGCGGCCTGGAGTTCCAAACGAGGCATCTTCTGAGTGTCATTCATAGGCGTGATGCGGGTCTTGCCGGCAACAAACGCTGGAAGTCTTGAGGGTGCAGCCAGGTAAGCGGCAGCGCCATAGCCGAGGCCAGAGGCGTCCGCGAACACGTGGAGAGTCTTGTCGTCGGCAGTGCTGAGCCCGAACCATCTTTTCACGGAGAGAGAGGCGACCTCTGGGAGGCCGTTCATCCAATTCAACCATTTGAGTTTCAGGTCATTCGGAACTTCAGCTTTCCAGTCCTTCGTGGCGTACCAGATGAGCTGGAACAGATGCTTCCCCATGAGGACATAGGGAGCGACGATGCCGAGGGGGTCAAAAATGGAGGCCAGGATGGACAGAACCGAAGCCACCGTGGTGACTGCTGCGTCCATTTTTCGAGACTCAAAACGGTAGGTGTCCGATTCGCAGTCCCAAACGATTCCCAGTGCTTTGACGGTGGGAAGCGGGCCGTTGATAGAGCGGCCTAGGTCCTTGACGGCTTTGGCGCGCCCTTCTTCAGGCCATTCGGTGATCAGGTCGGCACAGTTTGACATCCATTTTCCCAACTCGAAGCCGCTGAGCTTGAGGCAATCGGCCAGCTTGTGAGAAATTCTGGAAAGCTCCTTCCTGTCATCGTGGCTGTAGTAGAAATCGTCCATGTAGAATGAGGTCTTGACAATCTCGCAGAGTTCCGGGTCATGCTTGGTAGCCATTTCGAGGGCGAAGACGGCGATGGCCGGGGAACACTTGGCGCCGAAGATGTGGCGGCAGTTGACGTAAACGTCCGGAACAGCATCATTGGATTCTGCCCACAGAAAAGCAAGCAGCGGCTGTTGGCTGACGGGGACATGAACCTGGCTGAAATGATCCTTGATGTCGGCATTGACGGCGTACTGACCTCGGCGATTGCGGAGGCTGACGTCGAACAGCGGACAGATGTCCATGGGGCCAAGTCCAAGAGTTTTGTTGAGGGAAACGCCGTAGTTCTTTGCGGCTGCATCCATGACTCGCCGGAGTTTCTCTGGCTTGTCGGGATGAGTGACACCGAAGTGTGGGTTGAAGATGTGATGTCCAGCCCGTAATTCAGTGGCTTCTTCTGGGGACAATTTCCTGATGTATCCCAGGCGCAAATCGTTGGCGATTCCTTCTTTGTAAAGACGGAAATTCTCAGGTTCTTTTTTCAGCTTGATGATGAGAGTTTTGAGGCGTTTCTGAGCTTGCGGTTCTGAGGGAGGCAGGCGAGTGTACTCCTTGACGATCATCGGGATTTCCCAACGGCCGTCCGCCAAGCGTTTGGCTGTCTTCAGGAGCAGTTCTCGTTCCATACGTTCCGTGTGGCTGTACTTGTCTTGAACGGGAAGAATGCCGACTGCTTCGAGTGAGTTGAAATCTCTGAAGGCCTTTGACAGGCAGACCAAGGGCCGGCAATGGTCCATCCGAGGAGGGATTCGTACGCCAGGAACTTCTCGTCAGCTGACGAAACTGCTGGGCCCGTTGGGAGTGTGAGGCGTTCTTGATCCAGTCCAATGTACAGCTGGACGTTTCTGTAATCGACGTTGTGGAGCTTGTCCGAAATCTTGTCGAATGGGGGATTTTCCACCGCCCAGAGGGGCCAGTCGATGGCTGGTCCGCTCATAGTCAAGTCGTGACGGGAACAGGCGTTGTGGATTTCGTAGAAATGACGAATGCCAGGTCCATCCAGAACTGGTCCAACCTCAAAGTTTACCGTTGCGACGACTTCCTCTTGGGGGCCGTGGAAACTGTTGATGGTGAGATGGAATTTCGTCTGTGGGATTTGCAATTCCTTGACCAAGTCGTCATTGATGAACGTCCGAGAACAGCCCCCATCGAAGAGAGCCAAAACTCTGCGACAAAGCCTCCGAGGGCCACCAATCTTTCTGACGTCGACGTAGAGAAGACGAAGATGATGTCCGAAATCTGGAAGCGCCAATTTCTGAGCTTGGGGTCCGGTGTTACAGATGGTTACACAACGGGCAATGGGCCCGGGATTCTGAGGATTGGCGACTGGAGGGCCGGTAGTAACAACGGCTGCCGTGGGGCCTGCTGAGCGAGGTGGACCGCTGTGGTACCAGTCGTTTCGGCAACGAGCTCCGTGCAGAACCGGGTGATGGAAACGATCGCATCCTTGGACTCCGCACTGTACGTAGCGCCTCGGGCAGGTGTTGGGTCCGTCACAAGTTTTCAGGCAAGCCATGTGGACTCGAAAACTCATTCCTCGGTAAATCCTGTTGTCTGGATCCAGGGCCAAGAAATCTGGGCAAGTCTCGAGGTCATGAACAACCGCCTTGTGAATGGGACAAAATCCAGGTGGGTAAATAGGTTTCGGCTCCTGGTTTGCTGGACGCCGACCCCGATTTCCACTGTTCTGATCAGGTTGCCCAGCTGCGGCGGCGGCGTAGGAACGAGGTGCTCCATCGGAACTGCCGGCCTGCTGAGGCCCCCCTGTAGAGGAATTGCTCTGGGTGGGCCCCCCTGTAGAGGAACCACTCGTCGCGGGCCCCCCTGTGGACGAAGCAGCCTTGCCACGCCCTTTGCCCTTTCCTTTCTTGCCCTTGCCGGCAGGATTGGATTCTTTCGCCGAGTCGGTTGTGACTACGTGCCCTTGAGGCCCGCCTTGTCCGCCGCCTTTGGCTGCATTCTTGGGATTTGGATTGGAGTTCTGGTTTTTCATGGCTTCATTCCTGACTTCCAGAGGGATGTCTTGAGCATCTCGGGCCCAATTTGTGAGGAAGAGGATGAGAGCGTCGAGGGATCTTTGAGGTTTAGGCACGTCTGAAACCCATTTTCGCTGAATCTCAATGGGGATCTTCTTCATGACCTTTTCGTAGAGTTCCGGGCTTCTTTCAGGAGTGCGTCCGGCTTCACGGTATGCAACCATGGTACACCGAATGCGCGAGATGTAAGCCCTGACGGATTCTGGGTCATTGGGGTTCACACGTGAGGCCTTTTCAGGGCCTTGTTGATTTCCTCGACCAACAGCTTTGGATCCAAGTATGCCTCGTCTAAAGCTCTGAAGACTTCGGCAACGGCGTCTGGATTTGTTGCACGGATGTGGGCAATCTTGTCCAAAGCGCTCCCTTGAAGCAGTGGTTTGAGGGTTTTGAAGGAGTGGATGGCACCTCTGGTGTCCTGATTCAGCAGTGGGACGACGACTTCCCTCCATTCCAGGTACTCGGAGATTTTCCCAGTGAAAACCGGGAGGTCCCTTAGAGCGTGGTCCTGATACCAGTTGGCGTAGAGTGCTCCCGTGGGAAACTGCGTGGGTCCATCTGGCATGGAAGGCTGCGACATCTGGGTGCTGGTCCGAGATGGTCCAGGTCCAGGAGGCGTAGGGGGTTGAACTGGAGCGGCGATCGTAGGCAAGTTGACCGCCGTTACATTGGGGTTTGCTGTAGTTGGTGCAGGAGGGAGTTGGTTCCCGGGTCCCGCGGCGGGGGTGCCGATGTGGGATGAGCCGAGGATGGTGCTAGAGTTCCAAAAGAAGGATCCAAAACCGGTAGCTCCGGGGGTTGATGCAGTTGGTGAAGCCAAGGCCTCCTCAGCGACTTTGATGTCTTTGCCAAGGGAGAGTATGAGCTCCTCCAAGTCGAGGACATCCAAAGGATGCCACTCTGCAGATGTTCTGACGTCCTCCAACACGCTCTCCAAAGCCTTGGCTGTGGCGACCTTAGCCTCCAGTTTGGTGCGCTCGAGGACTCGAGCAACTGAAGTGCTGTTGAAGTAGGATGTCATCTGTTGCTGAAGTTGAGTGAGACCCAGCTTCGCCCGTTTGAAAGAAGGGTCATCCTGGATTTTCTCGTGGTCCTGGATCGCCATGACAGCTGGTTCCGGTGTAGACTCGTGAGATGATTCCGGGAAGAAATCCTCCTTCCGAAGTAGAGGGACGATGTAAGCTGAGAAGGGAAGGTTGTAGCGAAGAAACTCCTTCCGAAGAGCCTCGTGAGCGCGACGGAGGGAGGCAAGAGCGGCGACCCAAGTGAGGACTTGGGTTTCCGACGCGTCAGCGACGAGCACTTGACCGCGATTTACGACACTTTCGACCTGCGGGGAGAGGTCATCGGTTGACCCCGCATGAGTTATCTGTTTTCTCTTCCGGAGGGAATCAGAAAGGGTATTAATTTCCTTAAGAACACTTTCCATAACTCTGCAAGAAAATGTCATAAATGAAATTAGACAGACCCCTTCAGAGTAACCTCGGTTGAGACTTTATTATTCTAACTTACTCTAATTAACAGCTAGAACAAGAAACAGACAACGTACCGCACGAAATATATCCTTGAATTGCACAAAATTGACTCCTTGTAGACTTTTCTTCAACAAAATTTTCTTCGCTTCAAAACAACAAAACTGATTCGCAGAACTTTTCTCTTTCTTGATTAACGGGATAAATGCAGAGTAAGTTGAACGATCCGAGACGAACAACCAGAGCTTGGATGATGGTTACGGCGCCTCGACCCCGGCCTCGTCGCCAGGGTGTTCATCGTTGCTCTCGTCGTCGTTGCTTCCATCGTTGTCGTTCTCCTCGTCTTTTTCGTGGTTGCGGTCGTTCTCCTTGGGTTTCTGGTTTCTATCGTCCTCTCCGTCACCGTCCGAGTCGGAGCTGTTGCTAGAGCTGGAGGAGCTGGAACTGGAGCTGCTGGAGACACGCCTCTTCCTTTCCTTCTTCCTCTTCTTTCCGACATCGGAATCGTCATCCGACGTCTCCTTGACGTGGCCGGAGTCGTGAGCTGAGGACTGTTCGAGTGTCTGGTTCTTCGCAGCCCCCCCTGGCTGTGGAGGAGCTGGGTCGGTCGGCTGCGCCATAAGCCCGGTTGGTATGGCCCATGGCTGGGAACGGATTCCTCCCAAGGCGTGTAGCATGCGTGGGATATCTCCGAACATCGGAGCGGTCGGGTCGACGGTATCCCAGATCAGAGCGTCTCCGTATCGGCGCATCGTGGCGATGTGCCCCCCCACGAATATGGAGGCTACGTCAAGACTTCCAAAAGGAACGTCCATGGTGATCGTGACGGAGCTGTAGCCGTGGAAGCTTCCGTGGCCGTAGGTTCCTTGTCCAGATGCGACCGCTGCTTGAAGAGGCGGGAGTAGTTCGCCTGCTACTTCGTTCACGTTGAGGAGAGGTAAAGTTCCGGTCATGACGACCTCTCTACCTGGTTCTGGATTCTGGCTTTCTGCTTCGACGGGAGCTTCCTTTGGGGTCATGGTTGTCCCAGTGGTCTCCTTCGGCTTCATGTCGACTGTGCGAGTAGGCTCCTGCGTTCCAGCCGTGACGGTGAGAATGTCGCTAGGCTGAGAAACGACCACCACCGGGTTTACAGGAGTCGGTGGGGGTCCTTCGGGGGTGCACGAACCCATCTCTATGTCCTCGAAGCTGGCGAAGCTGGGGAAGCTGATGTCGTCATCGTTCATGTCCGGCAGGTTGACTTGGCCTCCCGGTTTGATGATTGTCATCGTGCCTCCGCTCATCATCTCTTTTGTCTCCTCAACCGTAGCCGCGGCCTCTTTGCTTTTGAGAAGGGCCCTTAGGTCCTCTGGCGGCTGCCCCCTGGAGGGCAGCTTCGGCTTCGTTTTGATGCGTTTCGTGGGGTCGTTCTTCTCCACGGCCACTGGGGGTTCTGGACCCGCACGCGGGTGTTGCAGATGGCGATTCTCCGTACCAGGTTGCGGGCCGAATCTGGACTTCGGCTTCGGTGGCTTGCCCAGAGGAATCATCTGGTCATCGGCCGGTCGCTGCGGGGATCGACGAGAGGGCCCGGCTTCTGCGATGTCTTCCGCGTCTTTTCTGGCTTTCTCCCTGGCGAGGAATCTATCCCTGGAGTCGAACAGCCCACTTGGCTTGGTGAGCCTGGCGCTGAGGAGCTGGGCGCCGTACTCAGTCCTCAGACTGGCGATGCTGAGGTGCGGGTTCGTGATGTTCCTCCTCTTGTTGCGGGCGTACTCGTCCTGCGCCATGCTGTACATCTGCTCCCAGCCGAGGATGCCGATGTCTGTTTTGGCCAGGTCTTTCAGCGTCGGCTTGCTGTTGCAACGCCAATCGAAAGGGACCCAAGGGACCCCAAATCTGGCGTTTCTGCCGGCCTTGCGCGAGGATTTTCTCCAAGCCTCGAATTCGACGTACAACCGGTGGCACATTAGTTCGAACCGGCTGCAGGCGCCTACGAGGGGGTCAGGGCTCGTCCTGGTCCACACCTCCCATTCCCAGGGCTCGTTCGGACCAAGGGCGCGGATTCTCTCGGCCTTGTGGTCGGCGCTGAGGGCTAGCTTGGTATCCGTGCCAAAGTAGTAGTCCTTGCTGGAAGCGAAGCAGTCGATCATGATCTTCTCGACCGTCTTGAGCTTGGGAGCCTTGTAGTTGGAAGGAGGAAACCTTTCGGAGGTCACATTCTCTGTCGACGACTTTCTCCCGGAGAGACGTGTCTGTCCCTGGAGCTGTTGAGGACGTCGTTCCACTCGGCCACTGGCGTGGAGCTTCGACGAGGGGGTTCCTCATCTGAGCTGTCCAGCTGACTGGTTGCAGACTTCCCCTTCCGAGAGCTGTTCGACTGGTTTCTGGTCTGTTTAGATGGCTTCCTCGGCTTTCTCTCTGGAGCGGAGTCCCTGCTAGAGCGCCTGCTTCCACGTCTGGGAGATGGAGACCTGGACTTTCGTTCAGGCCTCTTGTACCGGGGCGGAGATCGGCTTTCAGAGCGTCGACGAGGACGGGCATCGGGCCTAGTCTCCTTGGAGGAGCTCCTCCTGTCTTCTGGTTTCTTCTGAGCTTCAGGAACAGGTTCTGGAGCGGGCCCTGGAGCGGCAGCTGCCGGAGCCGTGGGCCAGTTGAAACCTGGAACAGCTGGTTGCTGACCAAGCAGGAGCTGCAGGAGTGGTGGCAGTTGAGAGATCTGCGAGAGAAGCTCAGGCATCGTCTGGACACCTGGAATGCTAGAGGTGGCGCCCGACGCCGCAAGTGCTATCGGGGCTAAGCTGGCTCCCGGCGCCGCAAGTGCAACCGGGGCAAAGCTGGGAACGTTGGCACCCGGTGCAACCGGGGCAGTGTGCTGGACCGCCGGGGGGGATCCCGGTGAAGTGTTGGCTTTGTTCATCTTGCGTTCGTCCGAACGGTTCCTCTGGGATTTGGTTGATCCAGGGTTCCGTGGTGAAAGCTCGCTTCGCCTCTTCACCGAGCCGCTGCCGCTGGAATGACCCGGACTGCGGTTTCGATGTCGGTCCCGGCTGCGGGGTTTTCTCCGGTCCCTGCCGCTCATGGTGACTTCTGTGTGGTGAGGGTTGATCGTTTTTCGCCCGTGTGTTGAGTAACCGCGCGTGATCTTACAGCCTATCCGGTTCGCATAGGACCAATGTGAGGTTTTTAATGCCTTCTCACTTGGCCTACGGGCTACTCTACACACAAATGAAGCACAACCGAGTCTTTAGGGGAATTTTCACAATTTTTATTTCTGTTTTCTCGAGGTAAGGTTTAAATCGCGTGAGCGAGGATAATAGAGTAACTCGGATTTGCACAAGGCAAATTTACAGTTCTGTAGAAGGGAGAGAGTACATACATGTTAGTAGCAAAGCATAACACTTCGAATATTACAACCTCAACATTGACAAGTTCTCATAAGAGGGCTGTCAATAATTGAGCAGAAACATTTCTTTATTACACACAAGGAAATGAGTACAAAATGCACAACGGTGCATGAATCAAATAAATCCATAGGTCGCGGTTCAATAGGCAAACAAATCAAAACAGGCATATTTCAGCCTTGAACGAACAGTACATACAAGACATAAAGTTCAGCATATAAAAACATATGTCCCACGACACTGGGACACATATAAACACAACGCGAAGCCTCGCAGTTGATTAGATTGGATACGGATCAATAAAGAGCGTAATCCGGAGCGGGTGCAAAAATAGTACAAAATGGCACTCAAAGGTATCAGCATCCCGAATTGGTGGCCCAATTATTCATTGGGCCTAGTGGCACCCAAATTGGGTCACCTAGCACGATGAATAGTTGAAGGCCCAGGAAGCCGACACCTCTTCGTAAGTGACGACGGCCATGACAGGTTGGTGAAGAATGATGAGTGGTGAGATAGGAAAGCGGACTGTATATGCAGGGAACAATGGGGACCCCAATCCAATGGAAGCAGCATACAAGCGGGAAACGGAAATCCTGCGGACATTTGCGTGGGACCCAACCCGGGGGAGACATCTGTTGTGATTCCCCTGAATCAAGAGCCTTCCGGAAATCCTTGCTGATGATAGGTGGCGCTGGCGGCGGTGCGCGTCAATGACGCGCACCGGACGCGCAGCGAAAGATGAAGAGCGATGCGCGCAGCGGACGCGCACCGGACGCGCAGTGCGCACCCCTGTGTTGTTTTCAACAGGGGGTGCGCGCTGGCGGTGCGCGTGCGCATCGGCGGTGCGCATGCTCGGCGGCCGGGCCATAGGAATCGTCAGAGGGGTGCGCACGGGCGGTGCGCGCCGTCCAAAACGATGCGCCTCGGTTTCCAAGTGGAGAAAAGGGGTGCGCGTTGACACCGGGCGGTGCGCGCTGCTGTTTGGTGATGCAGGAAGGCGGTGCGCACCCAGGCGCACCCAGGAAAACGTTCTGTAGGCGGTGCGCGTTGCGCACAGGGGTGCGCGCAGCGAACAGGAACAAGCTGGAGGGGTGCGCGAGGCGCCCAAGTTGTTTTTGGTGAAGGGGTGCGCGCTGCGCACTGTTTTAAAGCTGAAGGAGGGGTGCGCGTCGCGCCCTGGT
>JGI24766J26685_10000517_pt1 | contig 11027 bp, 11 predicted proteins | sample SanBayMetagenome_FD_26685 | JGI IMG/M metagenome (IMG submission 26685)
TCCGTCGAGGCGTCCGCGGAGGACGAGCACCGGGATCCCATGCAAAACCGAATCGGTGATTTCCATAGCCCCGGATAATGGGGCGCCGGACGGCGGCTATCAACCGTAGCTTTTGGTGAATTTCTTTTTGCCGTCCTCGTCCGTCTCGGCTTTCGTTTCCGCTTGGGGAGCCTGTGCCGCGGGCGTCGAGGCAACTGCGGCGCCCAGGTTGCCCGCTTCGACGAAGGCCAATTGCAAATCGGCCAAAATCTTCGAGAGCACATCCTCTTCTTCCCTGGTCAGATTGCCGCGCGTCTTCTCGCGGATCATTTCGAGCTGATCGATGAAGATCCGCGCCACCGGAAGATTCGGTTCCATCGGCTTGCCGTCCGGCCCGGGGATCTGTCCGAGCATCAGTGCGATCTGCTGCGCCTGCATGAGAACGAATTCGATGAACCGGCGGGTCATCTCGCCGGACTGTTGGGAATTTTGCACTTCAGCCATGAGGAACTTTTAAGCGCGCCCGCCCCCGATTGCAATTTCCCCGCGACGAGATCTCAGGCGACGGATGTCTCCGGCATGACCAACACCGTTGCCCGGCAAGGTTCGTGGAAATACTTGCGCGCCACGTCGCGCACCTGATCCCGCGTCACCGCATTGATCTCCGCCGCCCGCTGCGCATAGTGCTCCGCGCCGAGCCCGTAGAGTTCGTCCACCGCCACGATGTGCGCAAACGACTCGAGCGATTGGTTCCGGATCGCCTCGCTGCCGATCAGTTTCTTCTTGGCCCGCGCCAGCTCGGATTCGGTCAGGCCGTCCGCGGCCAGCGCCGCAATTTCCTCGTCGAAATTTTTCCGCACCAGATCGACCTTGGCCGGATCGGTGCCGAGGTAGAACGTGAAGATGCCCGGTGCAAAACCCATCATCTGCGAGGCGCCGACGAAGTAGGCCAATCCGAGTTCCTCGCGGATGCGGTGGAAAAAGCGCGAGGCCATGTCGCTGCTCGCCGTGTCGATCAATTCGAGGGCCACGCGGTCCGGGCTGAGAGCATCCGCACCCCGGAACCCGGCCATGAGCACGGCTTGCTGCTTGGGTTCGTTGGCCACCACTTCGACGGCGGCACCGAGCGGGGGCGCCACCGGCGGATCGGTCATGAGCAACTTGCCCTCGCGCAGTCCGCCGAGCATTTCGTCGGCCATGGACCGCACCTCCTCGACGGACACATCCCCGAACACGGCAAGCACGCCGTTCTTGGCCGTGACGCATTCGTCGCGGACCGAAATCAATTGGTCGCGGGTCAGGGCTTCGACCGATTCCTCCGTGCCGCTTGAACGCAGTCCGTAGGGATGGTCGCCGAACACGGCGCGGCGCATGGCATGCCGCGCAATCGTGGTGATCTGCTCGTCCTCGGCTTTGATCGAAGCGATTTGGTCTTCCTTCTCACGCGCGATTTCTTCCTCGGGAAACGCGGCATGGGTCAGCACATCGGACAAAATATCCATCCCCAAGCGGAGGTCGGGTTTCATCACCTCGACGGACACGCTGAAGCTATTGTTTCCCGAGTCGGCGCGGATCTGTCCACCGACCGCCTCGATTTCATCGTTGAGTTGTTCCCCGCTGCGGCGCTCCGTGCCTTTGATCAGCGTGCGTGCGGCCAAGGCGGTGACGCCATTGGTCGCCGCCGTCTCGGCGAGTAATCCTCCGCGGAACACCGCGACCAGATTGACCAGCGGCAGTTTGCGGTCCGCACAGACCAGCACACGCAGTCCGTTGGGCAGGGTGAATTTCTCGATTTGCCGCGCACCGGCGGTGGGCGCCGCGGCGGTCTCGCGCGACAGCGAGCCTTTCGGATTAAGCGAGGTGACCGTGGCTTTCGATTCGGTGAGATAGCGGCTGGCCACACGCTGCAGATCGGCGGCTTCGACGCGTCCGATGTGTTCGAGGTATTCCGAGCCGAGGTCGGGATTGCGGGCCAGCAACCAGCTTCCGCCGATATCGGAGGCGCGGCCGCGCGCCGTGGAAAGATTGTTCAACTGGTCGGCCAGAATGCTTTTGCGCGCTTTGGCCACCTCGGCATCGGTGGCGGTTTGCGCGCGGTAACGGTCGACGATTTCCCGCACGGCCTGTTCCGCATCTGCGCGTTTGTCCGGATCGCAAAGGAAGTCGATGCCGAAGAGTCCCATTTCCCCGGCCATGTAGGAGTAGGACGAGATGTGGTGAACGAGGTTCTTCTTCTCGCGCAGCTCAAGATGCAAAGGCGTGCTGCGTCCGCCGCCCAAGACAGTGGCGAGCACGTCGAGCGGCGCGGTGTCGGGGTGGGTGACGGGCGGGATGTGCCAGACGAGGGAACAACGCGTCAGTTCGGTCTCGAATTCTTCGTGCGCCTCGCGCCGTCCGAGTTGTGCGGGTTCGTGCGGGATGAAAAGCGGCGGTTGGGCCTGACGGGATGCGGGCCCGAAATTTTTCTCCGCATCGGCGAAAACCTGCCCGGGGTCCACGTCGCCGGTGACGACGAGGAACATATTCTCCGGCGTGTAGCGCGCGCGGTAGTAAGCGGCGAGGTCGTCGCGGGTCAGGCGGTTGAAAACTTCGAGGTGACCGATGATCGGATGGCGGTAGGGACTGGCGCTGAAAGCAGTGGAGAGCATCAGCTCTGTGCTCATGCGGTTCGGATCGTCGAAGCCCATGGCGAATTCGCGTCGGATGACTTCCTGCTCCTTGGCAAATTCGTCGGCCGGCAGCGTCGAATGCAGGGTGGCATCGGCGAGCAACTCGATCGCGGTGTTCGTGCCGTCGGCCGGCACGTCGATCCAATAAACCGTGCGGTCGAAGGAGGTGTACGCATTGACGTAGCCTCCCGCTTCCTGCACGGCGCGGGCGATTTCGTTGGGTCCGCGTTTTTCGGTTCCCTTGAAAATCATGTGCTCGAGCAAATGCGACAATCCTGCGCCGAGCCATGATCCCTCATGGATGCTGCCGCTTTGCACCCAGACCTGCACGCTGGCCACCGGCGCGGAATGATCCGGCTCGACCAGCACGGTGAAACCGTTGGGCAGCACGCGGGTTTGCGTGCGGCCGCGGGCCAGCGCGGCGGCGGCGGGCTCGGATTGGGGCAGAAAATGCTGCATGGCGGGCATCGGCGCGGCGGCCGACCGCGTCAGTTGGCCTCCTGCGCGACCTGGCGGGAGCGCGGGGCGCGGCGGGGCGTTTTCTTTTCGAGCGGACGGAACGGCGCGAGGAAGGCCTCTTCGAAACTGAAGCCGTTTTCGAAATCCTCGATGCGGTCGTCGTCGGCCCGGCCGAAGACGCCGGCTTCGATGAGATTGAAAACCATGCGGCCGACATCGCCGGTCGAGCGCACGCCCCAATATTCGAGAACGGTCAGGCCCATCGGACCGAATTGTTGCAGCGAATACTCGCGGAAGCCTTCGAGGAGTTCGTTGGCCGAGACGTGGGTCGATTCGGCGCGCGATTTGCGGCGCCTCTTTTGCGTGAATTCCAGCGCCTCGCGCAGGAAGCCGTAAGCTTCGCGGCTGTAGCGCGAATCGCGCGACACAACCTGGTCGAGTGTCTCGTGGAAAGGCGGTTTTTGCATGGGTCAAGGAGCTTGCGCCGTTTCCGCCACCGCCGCTTCCGTCTCCCGCGTCTCCCTCCAGTGCTTGATTCCAAGCCCGGCGAGAAAAGCCGCGAGGATGAAGGCGACGAGTTGCCGTTCTTGGCGCGTCAGCCTGAACATCGATGGCATAGCATGCCGCAGCTTCGGCTCCGAGGCAAGCGGCACGTGGGATTTGCTCGCTTCGCGGCCGCGGCGACGCGAGGATGTCATCGCGCGATGGAACATTCCGCGAAATGGTTTTTGAAGAAGCACGAAGACGGCGAAGTCTTCGGTCCGGTCGATTTTTCCAAGCTCAAGGAATGGGCGCGGGCCGCGCAGGTCTCGCCGCTGGACATGGTGAGTGACGACCGGGTGAATTGGGTCAAGGCGCCCATGCTGCAGCAGTTGCACATGGACTACCTGATCCAACTCGGCGACGAGTCTTATTACGGTCCGACCACGGAGGAAGCGGTTCAGGAATTCCTCCGGCTCGGCGAGATCCATGCCGACACGGTGCTGGTCAACTGCTGCACCGGTGCGCAGACCGTCCTGCGCGATTCGGGGTTTTTCCAAGGTCAGCCTCCGCCGCTGGAGGATATCGCCGCGGGCGAACCCGGACGCCGCACCATCCGCCAGAACCTGCAGCAGCGCATCCGCGAATTGGAGCTTCTGCTCGTCGAGCGCCGCCGCGAATTGGAAATGGCCGACGCCCGCATCCGGCAATTGGAGCGTCGGTTGCAGGACGCGGGATTGCGCGCGGACTGACCGCACCATGGCCAAGGAGCGGCTGGATGTCCTGCTCGTGCAGCGGGGCTTGTGCGCCTCGCGCGAAAAAGCGCAGCGCCTCATCATGGCGGGTGCCGTCTTTTCCGCGGGCACGCGTCTGGACAAAGCTTCGCTGGCCGTGTCCGGAGACGCCCCACTCGAGGTGCGCGAGGCCGACCGCTACGTCGGCCGGGGCGGACACAAGCTCGAGGGGGCGCTCGCGCACTTCGCCATCGATCCGTCGGGTTTGGTTTGTCTCGATGTCGGCGCTTCGACCGGAGGATTCACCGACTGCCTGCTGCAGCACGGGGCGGCCAAAGTCTACGCGCTCGATGTCGGCCACGGCCAACTCGACTGGAAAATCCGCAGCGACCCGCGGGTCGTGGTCATGGAACATTGCAACGCGCGGCACCTGCAACCCGGCGATCTTCCGGAAAAAGTTAACCTGATCGTGGCCGACGTGAGTTTCATTTCCCTGACTTTGGTCTTGCCGCCGGTGGCGGCGGTTCTTACTGACGGCGGAATGATCGTCGCCCTGATCAAGCCGCAGTTCGAATTGTCCCGCGCCGAAGTCGGCCGCGGCGGCGTGGTGCGTGACGATGCGGCGAGGGGCAAAGCCGTGGACAAAATCCGCAATTTTGCCGCATCGCGCGGCTGGGTTTGGGGTGGGGTGACCGATTCGCCCATCGCCGGCGCGGACGGCAACCGCGAATTCCTCTGTCTGCTCAAGCCATGAAAGCNGGAATCCTCGCCCGCACGGACAAGCCGCAATCCGCCAGCTTGGTCCGTTCTTTGTCCGAAGCCCTCGCGGTGCGCGGCGTCGAAGTCCTGCTTGAAAAACGCACGGCCGAACTGGCCGGCGGCGAGGGCGTGGAAGACCGGCAGCTCGCCGCGGCGTGCGATGTGCTCATCGTCCTCGGGGGCGATGGCACGATCCTGCGCGCCCTGCACCGCATGCGCGGTGCGGCTCCGCCGATTTTCGGGATCAATGTCGGTTCGCTCGGATTCCTCACCGGGGTGAGCGGCGAGGATTGGTCGCGGGCGGTCGACAGCATCGCGACCGGCGATTTCCGCCTGAGCACGCGCACCCTGTTGCGGGTCGAACTCGAGCGCGACGGCCGCACCGCGGAAACTTTCACCGGATTGAACGACGCGGTGGTCAGTCGCGGGCATCATTCNCAGCTGATCAAAGTCGAGGTGCGGATCGAGGGCGAGGAATTGTCGGTCTACCACGCCGACGGACTCATCGTGGCCACGCCGACCGGATCCACCGCCTATTCCATGTCGGCGGGCGGACCCTTGCTCCTGCCCGACAGCGCCTGCTTTGTCATAACGCCGATCTGCCCGCACGTGCTGACCAACCGCTCCACCGTGGTGGCCGACACCGCGCGCCTCGAATTGCGTCTGGTCGGCCCGGGTCCGGGCGTCACGGTCAATGTCGACGGNCAGGAAATCCGCGAATTCGGNCCGGCCGATGTGCTGCGCATTTCCCGCGCCGAGGAGCGCCTGCANCTNGCCACNTTGCCGGGGCGCACGTTCAGCGGCGTTTTGCGGGACAAACTCAAATGGAGCGGCAGCAACGTATGAATGGAAACGGACGCCTGCTTGATCCGGCGCGCGTGCGTTTGGATGTGTCGGCCGATTCGCGCGACATCGCGGTCGAGGAGGCCATCGCGCTCTTGCGTGAGGATCCGCGCATCGCTTCGTGGAACGAGTTCCGTCCGTGGATCGGACCGAAACAAGTGATGGAGCTCGAGGGATCCTCCGGCGGCGTGGTTCTCGTGCACGGTCGCAGCGCCGCGGTGAAGGACATGGCNCTGTCCGCCTTGCGTTGGCCCAGCCCGTCTGGTCCGCGTTTCGTTTTTGTCTTCGCCATCCCCTCGACCATGACCGAGCAGTATCTGCGCAAAGTCGGGGCCTTGGCCCGGACGTGCCGCGACGAAGGGAAGCTNGCGGCCTTGGCTTCCGCGGCCACGGCGGAGGAATTCGCCGGGATGCTCGAAGATTGGATCGGCTGAACCAAGAGGTTCTTGCGGGCGTGCGCGGCGGAAGGCACATTGCGCCCATGCCGCTCGTTTCCGTCCGCAACCTGAGCACGTGGTTTCCCGTCTACGGCGGTGTGCTGCGCCGGCAGACGGGTGAGATCAAGGCGGTCGACGACGTCAGCTTCGATATCGAGCCGGGCAAGACCGTCGGCCTGGTCGGCGAGAGCGGCAGCGGCAAGACAACCGTCGGCCGCACGCTGCTCAAACTGACGCCTGCCACCTCGGGCCAAGTGCTTTACGAGGGGCGCGACATTCTCCCGATGCCCGAATCGGAATTCCGTCCGCTGCGCAAGGACCTGCAGATGATTTTCCAGGACCCCTTCGGTTCGCTCAATCCGCGCATGACCATCGGAGCGATCCTGGCCGAGCCGCTGGAGATTCATTTTCCGTCGATGACCCGCGACGAGCGTCGCGACCGCGTGGCCGAGCTTCTCCGCCTGGTCGGCCTGCCCGCCGATGCCATGGGCCGCTATCCGCACGAATTCAGCGGCGGCCAGCGGCAGCGCATCGGCATCGCGCGCGCTCTCGCTGTGAAACCGAAATTCATTGTCTGCGACGAACCGGTCAGCGCGCTCGACGTCAGTGTGCAGGCGCAAATCGTCAACTTGCTCCAGGACCTGCAAGAGCAGCTAGGTGTTGCTTACCTCTTCATTGCGCACGACCTTGCCGTCGTCGAGCACGTGAGCGATCATGTCATCGTCATGCACCGCGGAAAAATCGTCGAATCGGCACCGGCCGGGGAGATTTACGCGAACCCGCGGCATGATTATACCAAGAAGCTGCTCTCCGCTGTGCCCAAACTCGCGGCCTGATCACGCGACATGACTTTCCTGCTCCGCAAATTCACGGGTCTCAACTGGCCGTTGTTCGGTCTCGTTGCCGCGCTCGGTCTTTTCGGAATTTTCGCCATCTATAGCGCCACGTGGATGCGCGAGCAGGATTTCTGGAGCCGTCAGCTCATCTGGCTCGTGCTCGGACTGATCGTCTGCATTGCTGTTTCGCTGACCGATTACCACTGGATCCGGCGCGGGGCCGTTCCGATTTACATCGCGGGTTTGCTCGGCCTCGTTGCGGTGCACCTCATCGGCAAGACCGTCTATGGGAGCGGCAGCTGGCTCGATCTTGGCGTGATGAGTTTCCAACCGTCGCAGTTGGCCATCCTCGCCGGCATCATGCTCATGGCTTTTTTCCTTTCCGAATATGACGACATGCCTGCGCTCCTGCGCATCGCCCTGTGCGCCGCGATCACCGGCATTCCCTGCGCGATGATCCTGGCCGAGCCCGACCTCGGCTCCTCGCTCGTCTGGCTTCCGGTCATGCTGGCCATGCTTTACGCGGCGCGCATTCCGGCCCGCTACCTGCTCACGCTCATCCTGCTGGCCGTCGCCATCATCCCGCTGATGGTCAATTTCGGACTGCGTCCCTACCAGAGGCAGCGCATCATCACATTCCTCGATCCGGAACTCGACCCGCAGGGCGCGGGGTGGACGATCAACCAATCGCTCACCGCCATCGGATCAGGCGGATGGGGCGGCAAAGGTTTCAAGGCGGAGAACACGCTCAACGAACTGGGTTTCCTGCCCAGCACCATCGTGCACAACGACTTCATTTTTTCCGTGATCGGCGAGCAGCATGGTTTTCTCGGCGGCATGCTTCTCCTTCTCGCGTTCCTCGCCTTCGCCGGACTCGGGCTCTATGTCTCGCTCAAGTCGAAGGACGAATTCGGGCGTCTGCTCGGGGTCGGTCTGACCACGCTCATTTTCACCCACACTTTCATGAACATCGGCATGACCATCGGCGTGACGCCGATCACCGGTCTGCCTTTGCCGCTGGTCAGTTACGGCGGTTCATTCGTCATGGCCGTGCTTTTCAGTGTCGGCGTTCTGCAAAGCATCTGGGTGCACCGCGGGAGCGGGGGCGGGGGTGGGGGACGGGGTGGTTCGGCGGGTTGGACGCGTTGAGGTCTGCTGGGGTGTAATTGTCTGTCCGGCAGGATGTTTCGCCGGAAATCATGCCCGCGAGGCCGTCAGCATTGGCCCCTTTTGCTTGCGCCCGTGCTCGGAAGACCGGACATTGGCCGTTTCCGACCATGAGGTATTCCCAACCGACCCTGGTGGCGATGGCGGCCGCGTTGTTTTTCACCGCCGGTTTCCCGGCTGCGGCCTCCACCTCTTTCGAGGATCAGGCCCTCCGCCTGCGCGAAAGCGTTCTCCTGCGGGTCGAACCTCGCCTCCCTCGTCCGGCGGCGGCACAATCCTCGCTGCGTGCGGGCAATTCGCGCGCCTATCCGTGGAAAAACAACATCGTCACCACGGTTTTCTGGGTCGGCGAACAACCGACGCAAAACAATCCGGTGCCGAATTGCAAAAGTTCCTGGGACGTCAACTGGGCGCAGAACTTCGGCGGCTACGACAATCCCGATCCCAGCGAGCGGCGCGGCTACCTCCCGGCCCGCTTCATCCCCCGGCAAAATCCATTCTATGTGGCCTTGCCATACAATGACGTGACCCGAACCAGCACCAAACCCGAGGCGCCGCGCGTCATTCCCTGGTTCCGCGAGACCTTCGTCAAACCCGGCCACACCGTGCTCAAGGGGCGCTGGGTCGTCATCCGCTATCGCAACCGCGAGGCCTACGCCCAATGGGAGGATTGCGGTCCCTTCCGCACCGATCACTGGCAATACGTTTTCGGCAATGCCCGACCCTTGCCCAACCTCAACCAGGCGGCCGGGCTCGATGTTTCCCCCGCGGTGCGCGACTACATCGGCATGAGGGGCGGGAAGGACGTGACCAGTTGGCGTTTCGTCGAGTTCCGCGACGTGCCCTCGGGACCGTGGGCCAAATACGGCGATAACAACACCTTTGTCCAGCAACGCCGGCGGGGCGATGTCCGCTTCGCCGAATCGGAAAAGCGGTCGAGCCAGAGCACCCGGCGGAACTGAGCCCGGGGCCCTCCTTGGTCCTTGGCTCCGAAGGGTTTGCCGGGGTCAAAAGGGTTGTTGCCATGGGAGCGTCTATCGGGTAAAAACCCACTTTTTGGCGCAAACTTGATGAAAATCATCAGCATCAACGGGGAGGACATTCTGTCCCCCTTGGATGGCCCTACTTGGAAACCGGAGCACGACCTCTTCGCCAAGTGTGAGGCCTACGACGAACCCGAGCGGGCCCGCGCGCTCGGCATCTATCCCTTTTTCCGCCCGATCGAGGAAATGGACGGCGCCGAGGTCCTCTGCGAGGGCAAGCGCGTTCTCATGGTCGGGTCGAACAATTATCTCGGTCTGGCCAATGATTCCCGCGTGGTCGATGCCGCTGTGCAGGCCACCCGTAAATACGGCCTCGGTTGCACCGGTTCCCGCTTCCTCAGCGGCAACCTCATCATCCACGAGCAACTCGAAGAAGCCCTCGCCGACTACATCGGTAAAGATGCCGCTTTGCTCTTTTCCACCGGCTACTTCGCCAACCAAGGAGCCCTGACCTGCCTGTTCGAGGACGGCGACTACATCCTCTGCGACAAGGAAAACCACGCCAGCCTCATCGACGGTTGCCGGATGTCGGCGGCTAAAATCATCCCCTTCGCCCACAATTCTCCCGAATCTCTCCGCCGCCGTCTGACCCGTCTGCCGCGCGAAGCCGGCAAGATGGTTGTCATTGATGGCGTCTTCAGCATGTCGGGTGATATCGCCCGCCTGCCCGAGCTGATGGATGTGGCGGCCGAATTCGGTGCGAAATTCTACGTTGATGAGGCCCACGCCCTCGGCGTGATGGGGCCGGACGGCAAGGGCAGTGCCCACGGCCTCGGCGTGGCCGACCGGGCCGACCTCATGATGGGCACCTTCTCCAAATCGCTCGGCTGCATGGGCGGATTCTTGGCCGGCGACGAGGACGTCATCAAATACGTCCGCCACAAAGCCCGTTGCTTCATTTTCACCGCATCGCCCACGCCTGCCGTGGCCGGCGGCGTGCTCAAGGCGCTCGAGATCATGCAGCAGGAGCAATGGCGCATCGTGAAGCTGTGGGAAAACACCCGCCGCATGCACCGCGGTTTCCGTGAAATGGGCTTCCACATCGGCACGACCGAGACACCGATCGTTCCCATCCTCATCGGCGACGAACAAAAAGCCTTCTTCTTCGCCCAGCGACTTTTCGACAGCGGCATCTTTGCCACCCCGGCCATCTATCCGGCGGTGCGCCGCGGTCAGGCCATCATCCGCACCAGTTACATGGCCACGCACACGCCGGAGCAACTCGACTACGTGCTCGAGACCTTCGAGCGCATCGCCCGCGAACTCCGCATCTTTGAAGACGATGTCTACCAGCGCGCCGCAGGGGAAATCCCCCAAAGGCATCACGATAGTCCCCTGCCGCACCCGGTCCGAACTGTGGCGGTTTGAGAACTGCGCCGAGGACGTCCTAGGTAGCTTCCCGCAATTCGTCCCGCCCATCCCGGGAAGTATTGTCGACACTTTCGCGCCGCGCTCGCCCTTCCTCGCCACCGGCGGCGAACTCGCACCCTTCCTCGCCCTGCGCAACGGCCGCCCCGTCGGACGCATCGCCGCGATCCGCAACCCGCTGCACAACGAATACCACCGCGACCGCACCGGGTTCTTCGGATTTTTCGATTTTGCCGACGATGACGTGGCCGAC
>JGI24766J26685_10000520_pt1 | contig 10959 bp, 12 predicted proteins | sample SanBayMetagenome_FD_26685 | JGI IMG/M metagenome (IMG submission 26685)
AAATGGCAGCAGGTAAGAAGTCAGGCAAGAAGTCACAAGCAGCAAATGACTTTCTAGAGCCACAAGTACCAACAAGCGTTACAGCAACAAACGTTGGAACTTCACGACCTTACCTATTGACTGCTAATACAACATCTGCTGCTTCTGCTGCAGGAACTGGCGGAGCCGCAAATTTATCATGGACCTTGCCAGTGCTTTCTCCCGCAGCAACATCTTATACAATTGTTTCAAATCCAGCAACTTACACAGTTACAACTGGGACATCTGCAACAAGTTACACATTTCAAGGCCTTGCTTCTAATACAGCATATACATTTACAGTAAGTGCAAGCAATGCTGCAGGAACTTCTGCTGCTTCTACTGCTTCAACATCAATTACTGCAACAACAGTTCCAGCACAACCTGCAGCACCAACTGTAACTCTACAAGTTAATCAAGACACTATATCTTGGTCTGCCCCAGCAAATGGTGGATCTGCAATTACTGGTTATACCTGGGCATCATCAGATGCAAAGGGTGCAACAGTAGGTTCTGGAACTACTTCAGTAGCAGTTGCTCAAGAAGGTGGTACTTCTCAAACATATACAGTTTATGCAACCAATGCTAATGGAAATTCATTAACATCTCCAGCATCTACCAATGTTACTACTACTCCACCATTCTTCCCACCATTCTTCCCTCCATTTTTCCCACCGTTCTTCCCACCGTTCTTCCCGTTCTTCCCGTTCTTCCCACCNTTCTTCCCACCGTTCTTCCCGTTCTTCCCGTTCTTCCCACCGTTCTTCCCACCATTCTTCCCACCATTCTTCCCGTTCTTCCCACCATTCTTCCCGTTCTTCCCACCATTCTTCCCAAGTTTCGCTGCACCGTTCTTCCCAACGTTCAAGAGTGGTTTGATGCTTTAAAATTAGTTTTAAACTAATTTACAGTTGATTGATCTAGAAATCTTAGATGTTTTCTATGGTATAATTTTCTTAAGCACATTACATAAGAATAGGATAAAAGATGTCTGGCTATGATGAAAATTCAAACCCTTGGTTTACTAAAGATAGATCTGAAACAGTATCAAATAGGGTTCACAGAGCAATTGATAAAAATATTACCGTAGAAAATCCAGGACTTGGATTAAATATTTACCGAAATACTTTTTCAGTAGAAGACTCTAAAAGATACATCAACATCCTTGAATCCAATCTTTCAAATGGTAGTAAGTATAAGTGGTCAGAAGCCCAAGTAACAAACTCTACAACGCCAATTAAAAAAGCAAGAGACTGTGTAGACTTTAAATACAAACAAGAAAATTTAGGACCGAAAGACAATACAAACTCTGAACTAATTGACCTACACGAAGAGATATATCAAAAACTAAAATTGTGTATAGATGACTATGCAAAATACTGGGGCATTAATGTCGTGTATTATGAAGCCTTTAACTTTGTTAAATATGAAGGAGAAGGAACTCACTTTAATATTCACGCAGATCACGGCCCAGCATACAACTGCACAGTTTCTGCCGTTATATATATCAATGATGACTATGAAGGTGGAGAGATCAAGTTTCCAAGATTAGATAATTATGTTCATAAGCCAAGAGTTGGAGATATTGCAGTTTTCCCATCAAATTACATTTATGAGCATGCATCGCTTCCGATGAAGTCAGGAACAAAATATTGCGTTGTCATTATGACAGATATCAATGAACTGAGTCACTGATGAGTGATGAGAAATCTAAAATAGCAATATTTAGATCCTTTAGGTCCTGGCTAAACAAAGATAGCAAATCTCTTCCATCTCCAACTCAAAATGTCATTCCTGAATGGTATAAGGATGCAGATAGATTTGCTAAGATGCCAAATGGAGAATACTATAAAGCACCAAAAGAGGTTTGTCCATTTCCAAAAGAAGGAACCACAGATGATTATGGCAAGGTTCCTACCTGGAAAGCCTGTCCTGCAATTATGGATGCTTTCTCAACTGGATATGTTTTTAAAACACCATGTGATTTAACCTTTTTTAAAAATGCTCAGGGTATAATTAATGTTAAAACTGAAGATGCTAAGAATCAAGATTTTTGTACACAAAGGCCGCCAATGCCACAGTTTGAGCACCCACTTGGATATTATAAGCATCACTTTGCTTGGTCTGCTGACTGGGGATTAGAACTTCCTAAAGGCTACAGTGCTTTGTTTATGACACCAATGAATAGGTTTGATCTTCCATTTTTAAATACAACAGGTATTGTTGACTCTGACAATGTTCATTTGCTTGGGAGTTTTCCATTCTTTATAGTAGATGGATGGGAAGGAACAATTCCAGCAGGAACTCCATATATGCAGGTGCTTCCATTTAAAAGAGAAAACTGGGAGCATAAAATAGATTTATTAGATCAGTCTGAAATTTATGATAAAATGGTTAAGAACATGCAGTTTTACCGTAAGCCAGACGGCGGGGTATATAAGAATAAAGTTTGGTCAAGAAGAGAATACAAATAGGAGAAATAAATGCAAACATGGACAGAAAAAATTAACTTAGGTAATGGAATAACCTGTTATCGAGGAGTAATAAAAAAAGAGTTTGATTTAATAAATAGGCTTGAGAGTACCCTTGGATCAGTTGCTGGATATGAAGAATTATCTTCAGAAGGTAAAAGATATCATTGGTTTCCAGCCTATGTTGGATATCAGCAACTTATCCCAGAGTATCGAGACTGTGTAGATTTTAAATTTAAAAAAACAGACATAGAAGAAGATAAAAGCGAAGAATCTTTAAAACTACAGGCTTTATGGCAAGATGTTTACGATGCACAACTTGCAGCAGTTGAAGACTATCGAAGAGACCATAATATCATGCCACTAAAGTATTGGGAAGCATTTAACTTCATTAAGTATGGTCCAGGCCAGCACTTCAAAGAACATCATGATCATGGATATTCTTACAACTGTACAGTGTCTCTTGTTGCGTATATCAATGATGACTACGAGGGCGGAGAATTATATTTTAGATTACAAAATTTAAATATAAAGCCACAGGCTGGAGATCTTTACATTTTTCCTTCTAATTTTATGTATCCTCATCAAGCAATGCCAGTTCACTCTGGAACAAAGTATTCTATTGTAACGATGTTAGATTACAGCAAAAAGTTTCATACTCCAGATATGTATGACTCTAAGTGGGATAATGAGTAATGTATAACATACTAATTGAAAAAACTCCAGGATCTCTTTTTGATATATCTCCAATGTCTATAAAAAGAGATTGGATGGATCAAACTTATGAAAACCATGCATATAGATGTTTTCCAGTAACACAAGCAAATGTTATTGGATACAACCTATCTTGTAAAGAAGATATTGAGTTTATTTGGGACGGGATAAATGATCAAACTCCAGATCATATTGAAATAATTAAAGCACCAAAAGGATCATATGGGGGAAGAGGACAGTCTTCTATAAGTCTTAATACCGACCTAATATTTAAAACAGATAAACATGTAAGTATATTTACTATTAATCCAGTAAATTATTTTAGCAATGATTTTGAAACAATGTCTAACTTGATTAGCACATCATTTTATGATAACCCCTTGCCATTAGCAATAAAAGCAAAATCACCCAACAAGCACGTAGTTATTAAAGCAGGAACTCCAATTGCAACAATAATTCCTATTTCTCTTTCAGAGTTAAACAATACTTCAATAGAAATTGTTGACTATAAAGATGAAGATAGAAAAAGAATAGATGCAAATATATCTTACGGAGATGCAGCACAGGTTATAAATTCATCTGGAAAATGGACAGACTGGTACAGAGATGCTGTAAACGAAAAGGGAGAAACTTTGGGTGAGCACGAAGTCAGGGTTTTAAAGTTATCAGTAGTAGATAATACAAAAAATAAAGAGAGTGGTATAATCTAATTATGGACAATAAAGATAATGTTGTAATAAGAAAACCATCAATGACTCCTTCTGGATGGTTTGGAGATAGCAAGGATATGATTGTTGAGTTAGAAAACTTTATGACTCAAGAAGAAATAGAATTTTTAGAAAAGGCAGCAAAGTCTTTAACTATTTGGGATGTGACAGAAAGCCATGTAAACGAAAATGGGACAGTTGTTTATGACTCGGACTATTGGAAAGATAGGGTTGCTACTCAGCCAACATTAGATAAAAATGATCCATCAATATCTCCAATAATTGCAGGACTATTTCAAAGACTTAGACCAATCATTGAAGATTTCTATAAGGTTGAGGTTCTTCCAACTGGAACAACGATTGTTAAATGGCTTCCAGGACAACTTCAAAGACCTCACGCAGATAAAGAATTACACGAAGGTCCTGATGCAGGCTTACCAAATGATTTTCCTAACTATGATCTTTCAAGTTTGTTTTATTTGAATGATGACTACGAAGGTGGAGAGTTATATTTTCCATTACAGGGTGTACAGTTTAAACCAAAAAAGGGTGCTGCATACTTTTTCCCAGGAGACAAAAATTATATTCACGGAGTTACAGAAATAAAAAGTGGCATTAGATATACCTGTCCATTCTTTTGGGAGATAACAAAGCACACAGGAGAAAGACAACCATGACAAATGCTGATCTAAATCCAATTGAAATTTATCCTAAAATATTTGTTTATAAAAATATTTTTAAAGATATTAATTCTACATATTCTCAATTAAAGAACTCTAATGGGGAAGATGATGGGTTGTTTAGTCCTTGGACAAAATGGTCTCATTTTGGAGAATATTTAAATCCTACATTTATGAATCATCCACATAGACTAACCATAGATTATCTTGAAAAAATAGAAACAAGTACAGAAAAAGAAGAATTACAAAGACTTGCAATCCTTGAACTTTTTAAGAATTTTTATTTAGTTACTGAAGACTATGCTTCTCGCAATGGTGTAGATCTTGACAAAACAAAAACGGTATTGTCAAATGATGGAGAAACTAAAGAAGAATGGCAAATGACTGGTCCATCTATAGCAAGATACAGAACAGATATTGAGGACCCAATTGCAATGACATATCATTCAGACTATATCAGAGAGCCTATTATTAGTCCAGGGTACAAGTTTGCTATAACAGCCCTTGCTTATTTTAATGATAATTATGATGGTGGAGAGATTGACTTTATTGTAAATGGAGAGGCATACAAGTATAAGCCAGAGGCTGGAGACTTTCTTGTTTTCCCTTCAGGTCACCCTGAAATATTAAAAAATGGAGAAAGTGTATACCTGCACGGAGTAATGCCAGCAACAGGAGAAAGCAAATACCTTTCTAGGATGTATTGGATGAAGTATTCTGTAGGAGATCCTGAGTGGTTTCAAAAAGAAAAAGAGTTTGGTAAAGATGTTTGGGCAGAAATGCAACCAGACATTATGCAAAAATTTAGAGATGAAAATCCTAACAAAAGTAATGCTGACAAAGAAAGAAGGATAAAATGAATCTAAACAATAAAAAAAGAATCACAAAAGATATTGTTGTTTATGAAAACTTTATTAGTGATGAAGAGTGTAAAAAAATGATTCAAGCACTTGATGCTCAAGCAGAAAGTGGAAAATTATCGTGGATGCCTATATCATTTTATGAGTCATACTCTTCTGTCCTTCCACAAGATAACGATCAAGAGGTACTTGATGCTGGTCTATCTCCAACTATTTTTTCAGACATTGAAAAAGCAATGCCAGAAGCAATTGCTTCAGTTCACGACCTTGAACCAAAAACAATTTGTAAAATTGGATATCACACACAAAAGTGGGAGCCAGGAGCATATGCAAGAATACACTCAGACAACACAGATGCTGAAGGAAAGTCTGGAGCATTTACAAGAAGCAGATATGCTGGATTCCTTTATTTGAATGATGACTTTAAGGGTGGACTATTAAAGTTTCCAGGACAAAAAATAGAGATTCAGCCAAAGGTTGGAATGCTTGCTGTATTTGACGGTGGATTTAACAATATGCACGAAGTAACCCTGATTGAAAGTGGGGTAAGATACACCATCGGATCTTTCTGGGATGATAGAGAAGAGTCAGATTATCCACAAGAACTAAGAGATGAATGGGCAGAAGAAATGAAAAAAACAAGAGCCCAGCAAGAAATTGAAAGAGCCGAATGGCAAGAACTTTTAAAGCAAGGATGGAAGTTAGATGCAGAAGGCAATAAGTATAAGGTGGAAGAACTATAATGAGTATATTTTTAGAAAAAGAGTTTAAGGATGCTGGATATGATATAGAAATCTTACATGATCAAATTCTTTCTATTAAAAACTTTTTAGTAAAAGAAGAGTTAGAAGAGGTTTTAGATATAATCAATAAAACTCCTAACGAAGACTGGTCAATAGAGTATACAAGAAATCTTGCTAGATTTTGTATGGAAAAATTTGGAAGAGACGACGTTGAAAACCTTGTTGCTGAAGGCAAGTTTGAAATTACTCAAGGTTGGCAGGATAAAAACTTAGAAATAGGTCAAGAAGAAATTAGTAAAGTTTTACAAAAAAGACTTCAGAATCTTATTTCTTTACATAATGATGATTTAGAGTTGACTGGATTTGGAACACTCCAAAGGATGTATGAGGGCGTTGAGTTAAAATCGCATACTGACCAGCACACAGATCCATCAATTAAATATGCTGCTATACTTTATCTTAATGATGACTATAAGGATGGGACTCTGTTTTTTAAAAATAAACAGGATTCAGACTTAAGACCTGCTCCAGGAACATTGCTTCTTTTCCCAGGGAACGAAGAATATGAGCACGGAGTAAGACACGTAGGGCAAGGACCAATAAGATATGTAACAGTAGGTTTTATAAAAGTAAAAGGCTTTTATGAAAATAATAAGTATTAGGAGATAAAAATGGACAGAGAAATACTTGAAGAAAAAGTTTATTATTACACANATGTAATCGAAGACCCAAAGAAACTTGTTGATGCAATTGAAAATGACAACAAGGACGCTTGGGGAGAATGGATGGCATGTAGTGGTCAAGCATATGTATATGGAACAGACAAGACAATCGCTTTAACCTCAGACGCTGACGAAAAAGATAAGTACATCTATAACACTCTCCAAAAGGCATTTGATGATGTAGCAAGAGATTACGCAAAGGCTCAGGGTATTACAGAAGAGCCAAAACTATTCCCACAGTACCCAATCAAAAAGTACCAGGCAGGAACCTACATGGGTGCACATTTTGATCAGCAAGAAGGAGATGGTCGTCTTAAAGTTTCTTTCGTTATGTATTTAAACGACGACTATGAGGGTGGAGAAATTTCTTTTACTATAGCATCTCCAGATGGAGTATTACAAAATGCAAGCCCAGATCCAGACTTTGCAGAAGCCGAAAAAACTGGTAACTATACTTTTGCTGTAAAGCCAAAAGCAGGAAGCATTATTGTGTTCCCTCCGTCACCACCGTATCACCATACAGCACACTTAGTTAAAAGTGGTGAAAAGATAATGGTTCCACAACACTGGATTCACTAATCTTGAAAACAGCAATTGTAACAGGCGCAAGCAAAGGTGTTGGATATGCAACTGTAAAACTTTTATCTGAAAATGGATATAAAGTTATTGCTGTTTCAAGAGATTTGTCTAAAGTTATTAATCTAGTTTCTGATAATGTTGAAGTTTATAGGCTGGATATAACTAGCGCTGAAGAAATTAAAAGGTTTCACGAAAAGTATAGCGATATAACCCTTGATCTTCTTGTTAATAATGCTGGTGGAGGCTCAGGCCCTACTCATATAATTAATGAAACAATGGACAACTTTAGAAGAGCGTATGACATAAATGTGTCTGGTCCAATGTATCTTTCACAACTGTTTGTTCCATCTATGAAGAAGTCAGAATCTCCTACAATTATCTTTATTAGTTCTTTAGGTGGGAAGTTTCCATATAGAGCAGGAGGCAACTACACAAACGCTAAAAGAGGAATGATGGCATTAGTAGACACTATGAGACTAGAATTTCCAGAGTATGGAATTAAGGTTACTGAAATTTGTCCAGGAACAATAGATACTCAGATAGAAAAAAAGAGTGCTGCATTAACAGCAGAAGATATGGCAGAGTGCATTAGGTGGGTATCTGAGTTACCGAGTCATGTAAACATAAATCATATAGAGGTAAACCACATACTTAGTGGTAAATGATTGGGGAGTATATGAAAATAAATAAACTTTACGATGATGTATATGAAGTAGAAGAATTTTTAACAGAGCAAGAACTTGCCGATGTTTATACTATAATCAACAATACTCCAGAAGAAGATTGGTTTGATAAATCAGTTAAAGATAAAAATGACACTCCAGATTTTTGGTATGGCAAAAACCTATACTTTGAGTCAACAAATGTTTTTGATGCAATAAACGAAAAAATGAAAAATCTTTTTGAGTCTTATTCTTATTATCCTGAAAAAATACATCTTCAAAGATATAAGAAAGGTGATTTTATTAAACACCACGCAGATCAGTGGATTCCAGATCTACCGTATTATATAGGATATGGTTTTTGCTTATACTATAATAATGACTATTTAGGCGGGGAATTAGATTATCCAGATCTAAAAATTACAATTAAGCCAAAAGCAAATGCCCTATACATCCACGGAGGACATATAGTTCATGGCTCACTGCCAGTATTAGATGATACAATAAGATACTTCTCTACTGTTTTTATACGTGGAACAGTGCAGCAACCAACAAGATTAAAAGGAGATTTATTTAAATGACAAATATTGGATTCACAAATGAAGACTTTAACTCTCATCAAATGACAGATCAAGAGCAGTTCATTCTTGGAATTTTAAATAAAAAGAAGAATGGGTATTATGTTGAGTTAGGAGCAGCACACTATAGCAATGGAAACAATACTTACTTACTAGAAAAAGAGTATGACTGGACTGGGGTATCATTTGAAATAGTTGATTCTATGAGAGATGAGTTTAATGCAAATCGAAAAAATCCTTGTATGGGTGATGCTCTTGCCTTTAATTATATAGAACATTTTGAAAAAAATAACTTTCCAAAACAGATTGATTTCTTACAGTTAGATATAGATGCTGGATATGACAATCACGGTAGGCCAGTAGGAAATAGTCATTGGACACTTCAGGGCTTAATAGCAGTACCATTAAATACATATAGATTTACTTTAATTACTTTTGAGCACGATGCAAATATGTATTGGAGAAATGATTCAATTAGGGATGCACAGAGAGAGATTTTAGATTCTTTTGGATACTCTTTAGTTCACAGATCTTTTCACGAAGATTGGTGGGTTGACTCAAATATTATTGGTCACGGAGACTACAGAAAATATCTGCACTGGCAGACTTTATAACTATAAACTATAACTTTAGGGGAGAGTTTTACTTTTTTAAAAACTCTGCTATACTTAAGACTATTCCGTTTTTGAAAGGACGATACACATTATGTCAGATTTTTTTAGTTTTAAACTTCCAGAAGACTTCGTAGAAAAGTACAAAAGCCAAGAAAGCCCATTTGGGTTTAAGGATGCAGCAGAAAATTCACTTGGAGAAATTACTTTTATTCGTACTTACTCAAGAATGAAGGAAGATGGAACCAAAGAAAGATGGCACGAAGTTTGTCGTCGTGTAATTGAAGGTATGTATTCAGTTCAAAAGAATCACGCCAAAGAAAACCGTCTACCTTGGAATGACTACAAGGCTCAGAAGTCAGCACAAGAAGCATTTCAAAGAATGTTTGAATTAAAGTGGACACCACCAGGTCGAGGTATGTGGGCATTTGGAACTCCTATGACTATGGAGAAGAAGAACTCGGCAGCACTTCAAAACTGTGCAATGGTATCTACAAAGGATCTTGATAAGAATGATCCAGGAGCCTTGTTTGCTTGGGTTATGGATGCATTGATGCTTGGAATTGGCGTAGGGTTCGACACAGTAGGACAGGATAAGAATTTCTCAATCTACACCCCAACAGAACCAGAAGAGATATTTGAAATCCCAGACACTCGTGAAGGTTGGGTAGAATCAGTCAGACTTCTAATCAACTCATATTTAAGAGCAAACCAAAGTATTCAAAAGTTTAACTATGATTTGATCAGACCTCTTGGAGCCCCTATTAAGGGCTTTGGAGGCGTTGCATCAGGACCTGCACCTCTTATCAAGTTACACGACCAGATAGACCGTGTAATCGGCTCCAGAGGCGGAGAAACACTAGATTCTCGTGCCATTGTAGACTTGGTAAACCTCATCGGTACTTGCGTGGTATCAGGTAACGTAAGACGATCAGCAACTCTTGCTTTGGGTAATGCGGGGGATGAAACATTTATGAATCTAAAGAACTCAGAGATGTTCCCAGAGCGTAACTCATTTGATCCAGAAAATCCAGGTTGGGCTTGGATGTCTAATAATTCTATTTCAGCAGAAGTAGGAACAAAGTACGAAGACTATGTAGATTTAATTACTGAAAATGGAGAACCAGGTTTTATCTGGCTTGATGTTGCTCGTAATTATGGCAGACTAAAGGATGCGCCAGATGGAAAAGACTATCGTGTGATGGGCTTTAATCCCTGTGCGGAGCAGCCATTAGAATCATACGAACTATGTACACTTGTAGAAGTGCACTTAAATCGTCACGAATCTAAGGAAGACTTCCTGCGTACCCTTAAGTTTGCATACCTATATGGAAAGACTGTAACACTTGTTCCAACACACTGGCCACAAACAAACGGTATTATGCAACGCAATCGTCGCATTGGTACATCACTTACTGGTATTGCATCATTTGCGGATCAGAAAGGTTTGCCAATTGTTCGTGAATGGATGGACGAAGGATACAACAAGATTCGTCACTATGATCACCAGTATTCAGAATGGCTATGTGTTCGTGAATCAATTCGTGTAACAACAGTTAAGCCATCAGGATCAGTTTCAATTCTTTCTGGTGCAACTCCTGGAGTTCACTGGGG
>JGI24766J26685_10000522_pt1 | contig 10948 bp, 8 predicted proteins | sample SanBayMetagenome_FD_26685 | JGI IMG/M metagenome (IMG submission 26685)
ATGTAGTCGTAATTGCTTCGGTACCGATAGGCATACACGACGCTACGGGCATATTGCACGCGAAGGGTATCGAGCTGACGATTCAGCCGGAATATCTCAAGTTCACTGAGGTAGATGTTGTCGTCCAGGTTTCGGATCTCCCGATTGATTGAATTCAGATATTGCTCTTGAAGTTGAATCTTGCGTGTGATGAGATTCAATTGGGCCAGACTTTGCTTCTTCTGTGATTTGACCTGATCGTATTGCTGTTGGATCTCATTGAGTTCGCGCTGGATCTCTTTTCGCTCTGCCTCTAGCGTAGCCTTGTCGCCTGTTGGTTGCGCGGAGGCGACCAGGACCGGAAACGCAATGAGGGTAAAGAGGAAGCGGATCAGCATGAAGCAGATGGGTTATAGCGGTTGAATGAAAGCAATATGCGAAATAAAACGCGAAACCTTATTCGATCTTGTAATTTTTCGGAACAACGAAGGGGAAGCTTAACGTTTCATTAAACGCGTATTGCTTGTAGTTCAATTTTACCAGAAAGATTTTCTTCTCTGAAACCTGCACGGTGCGGCGACGGGCAAACCAGGCCCCCAGCTTGTTCTCATAGTCTCCATAGGTGAGATAGCTGGTGCGCGGTCGTGAAGCATTCAGGTCATCCAATTTGTAACTGCTCATCAGCTTGTCAGACTCCCCAATGGTGAGCAATTTTCGAAACAGGTTATTGTTCCCTTGCAGGGAGATGAGTCCGCTTCCGCGCGAGTATTGCTGAAAATTTGAATCCATAAACACCGGATTGCCCACCAGCAGATCTTGCAACGAACGAAGATCCAAGGGCAAGGAGGTCAGCTCCTGCAAATACGATATGGGACGAACCAGATAGGTTTTATCCTGCTTGTTCATCAGCTTTACGGAGTCGGGGGTGATGCAGGCACGGACACCCTCGATGCCNAAAATGGCNGTNAGNGANAACCAGATCACGCTATCGCGTTTGATCCGTACCTGGGCGTTGACATTCAATTTTTTTCCGTCAGATTCTTCATAATCCAGATCGATCTTTCCACTGAAGCTATTGTAATCGATGCGCTGCGACAACAGTGAATCGTATTGATCTTTGATGAATTCGATTGAATCGGCCCGGGCAGCCGCCAGCACGATCGCTGTGGAATCGACGCGGGTATTGATGGCCGATTGGATGGTTCGGGTGCTTTTGCAAGCGAAAAGAACCAGGCTGATCGCCAATGGGAGGAACGTAAAACGCAAAAAAGGATGTTTCATTTTTTTCCGGTGTGGCCGAATCCACCTTCGGCGCGTGGGGTTTCATTCAACTGTTCACTTGGCAACCAGTTCACTTTTTCCACCCGTTGTATGACCAACTGAGCGATGCGATCGCCATCCTGAATGATGCAAGGAGCATCAGAAAGGTTTATTAAAAGAACCTTAATTTCTCCGCGGTAATCGGCATCGATGGTTCCAGGGCTGTTCAAACAGGTGATTCCCTGCTTCAGGGCCAGTCCGCTGCGGGGACGAACCTGTGCTTCATAACCAACCGGTATTTCGAGGAAGAGCCCGGTAGGGATCAATTGGCGTTGCAAGGGCGTCAGTGCAACCTCCTCTGAAAGATGCGCTCGGATGTCCATGCCCGAGGATTCCTCCGTTGCATAAGCGGGTAAGGGATGGGGGGAGGTGTTAACGATCTTGACGGACAAGGCGGACATGCCACAAAGATAGCGGCCTCTCGGAGCCGATCAGTCGCGCTTTTTCAACAGTGCGGTGGCCTGAGCCATCAGCCCTTCTTCTCTTCCGGCAAAACCCATCCTTTCGGTTGTGGTTGCCTTGATGGAAACAGCAGAGCGATCGATTTGAAGGATGCCAGAGATCGCATCGCGCATCGCATCGAGGTGTGGGCTGATCTTGGGTTTCTCCAGACAAAGAGTGGAATCGACGTTCACCACTTCATACCCCTCTTGCGAGATCAGTGAAAACGTATGGGCGAGTAGTTTTTTGCTGTCGATGTCCTTGAATGCAGGGTCGGTGTTCGGAAAATGAATGCCGATGTCGCCCAAGGCAAGTGCCCCAAGCAAGGCGTCACAGATGGCGTGTAAAAGCACATCTGCGTCGCTGTGCCCCAGTGCACCCTTGTAGTGAGGAATCTGTATGCCTCCAATCCAAAGTGGGCGACCTTCCACCAATTGATGAAAATCGATGCCCGTGCCGATGCGGTAACTCATAGTGGGACAAATATCCTGAAAAATAAAAGTCCCGCCGAAGCGGGACTTTTACCTTCTCTAATGAGGAATTATTTTTTCTTATCCAGATCGAAGGACACAGAGAAGCGCAGGGTGTTAGACAGCGGATTGCGTGTCACACCAGCACCTGTGGGGATCAGGTAAGCAAAATTGAATTGGAATACATTGTAGATCACACCCAGACCAGTTGTGAAGTAACGACGGTTGCCCTTTGTTACGTTCTCGTAGAAATAACCGGCACGGAGGTTGAACTGGTTGTTGTAGGTGTATTCAGCACCCATAGACCACTGGAACTCTTTCAGCTCTTCGCCGAAACCACCGGGTGCATCACCCAGAGAGCTCAACCAGCTGCTCACAACACCCTTGGTGCGGTAAGCGGCCAAAGCAGCTGCATCTCCCTCAGCAGGAGGTGTAGGCACGAGCAATTTGTTTGTTTCCAAACCGAAGGACAATGAATTTTTGTCGTTGTACTTCTTAGTATAGTTCACACCGGCACCGAGGTTGGCAGGGATGAAATCCTTTGCATCGGCATTGGTAGTGTAAGCGATCTTAGAACCGAGGTTAGAGAGTGTAACACCCCAAGCGAGGCCGCTTCCAGATGCACCTTTGTTCGTGTGGTAGTATCCGAGGTCAGCAGCGATGGCGCTACCAGCCTGATAAGTTGTGCTACCTACTGTAGTTCCACCAGCAAGGTTTGAGTTGATGTATTTCAAGGTGATCCCTACACCGCTCTTGTCGTTGAGTTTGCGGCTATATCCCAGATCCACACCGAATTCACGGGGACGGAAATTACCGAAGTCGTTTCCGAGGTTGTCCGTAAAGGTGATGTTGCCCAAGCTGAAATAACGAACCGAACCGGTGATGGCCTGGTCGTCGGACATTTTGTAAAAACCAGAAACAGTAGCCAGGTAAACATCGTTCACCAGGTCACGCATCCAGGGAGTATACGTAGCAGAGATGTTTGCTTTAGAAGAATTGAATGCAGCCTTACCCACGTTCCAAATTCCGGAGTAAGCATCCGCGCTGGTAGCGATACCCAATTCACCCATTCCACCGGAACGAGCATCGGGAGAAATACGAAGAAAAGGTACAGCTGTAGTGACCACATTGATGGGGTCAGCCTGGGCCATTACATTGTTGGACACACCGCAAAACATAAGCAGTGCAGCCGTGAGTTTCAAAGCAGTTGGTCTCATTAGAAAGGTTTTAGAGTGGTGTAAATATAGGGGCTTTTCTACAAAACCCCACTAAAAAAAGATTTTTTTTCGGGAGCAAAGGCCCTGAAACTCATGGATTTCCGCAAGTTCAAGCCCTTGAACCCGGGTGGATAACGACGATCGGGCTCGATTATTGCAATCCTGTTAAAGAAATTATAAACACCTAGAGGATAACCAGTTTGCCCAGATGCTCGGCACTGCCCAAACCCGCAGCCCGCACCTTAAGTCTGTACAAATAGGTTCCTCGACCCAACCGATCGCCCTGCTCGTCCCGTCCATCCCATTCGAGCTCCCTGCAGAAAGAACCCTCGCTCAGAAATTGGCCCTGCAGGGTACGCACCACCCGTCCGGTGAGGGTCATTACTTCCACTGAAACCAAAATATTCTGTCCGGGGGCATTGTGCTCAAACCAAAAAGTGGTTCGACCACTGAATGGGTTGGGATAGTTCAGGACCCGTTGGATGCGAAATCGTTCTGGATCGCCTACCACAAAAGAGAGGGTATGCTCACTCGGATTGTTCAACACATCCCAGGCTCTGAGTTTTAATGAATAGCTCCCGGGTACAAGCTCCGGCAATGGATACCGGATGCGACCGCTTTTGTAGGTGTCCGGGTCTGCTTGATAGAAATCGTTCAGAAGAAAAGTTGAGGGTTGAGGGTTGAGGGTTGAGTTAGTTGAGAGAGTTGTTAGTTGGGCGATGAGGTCGTGGCCAATGCCGCCTGCGGTATTGATGCCGGAAGAATCACGCAATTCCGCCAGCAGCACCGGAGTGGTATTCGTTAAGCCCCCCTCTGCAAATCCCATTTCGTTCAAGGAAAGTCGAATGGCCGGACCCTCCACGTCCGTTGAAACCGTTGCGGTCCGATCACCCAGAATGAGTTCCTCATTGGTTCCCCGCGCCTCCCGATCGGCCGACTGCGCATAATACTGTAAACGACCCTTCCCGATCACCGGATTCATATCCAGCGGAGCGGTGAACTCAAACGTAAATCGACCATTTNTTACGGAGGAAACCCCACTGAACAACACCGCTCCCGGCATCTCCACCGGAACGGCAAAGGACCCCGGATCATTCGCAAGTGTAGATTGCACACGCTGTTTGTCGTAAACAACGGGATACACCTTCCCATTGAAATCCTGGATGCGTATGCCATTCCGATCCACCACCTCACCTTCCAGGATCACCGTCGATCCTGCTTTGATCGTATCTGCCAACGAATAAGGCTGGCCATTTAAACGTGTGGTCACCACTCGATCGCCAGGAAAAGCCAACGTGAGCGCGGGATCGCCGAGCAGACTGAATTTTCGGTTGTTGATCAGATCCGATGAGGTTTGATAGGTGAGGTTTTTTGCTTGTCGGATCGACTCACCGAGTGATAAATATTTCCCGGAACCATCCGGTTGCAGCGCGATGCGCAAATAATTTTCATTGAGGATGCGGTTGCTGAAGGCGAAAACGGGACGAGCAGTCGATAGCAATGCAATGCCCCCCGACGCCGGCTTTAATAAAAGTCGTTCACCCAATCCCCGNACAGCCGGATTGTCATACGGCGCAAAATCACAGGTAGCCACAATGAACAATGGCAACCGGTTGGGATTATTCCATCCTTCTACCGTTGAGCGCGACACCAACACTTCTTCCGCCAATTGATCCTTGCCCCCATGTCCGGAATAATTGACGATCAAATTCCCACGGAAAATCTCTCGGTCCAGGGCCTGATTGGCTTCCGGATAACGCGTGCCACCGGCCCCCACCTGCTGTCGGTAAGCATCCAGATAGATTTTGTTTTGATCGATCCAAGGTGCGAACTGTTTTACAAGGGAGGAGATGCCTTCGGCATCATTCAAATGAAGATTTCCATCTTCATCATCGGCCAAAAAAGACAACCGCGTGCGCCAGGGGCCTTTGCCGGTGGAGTCGTCATAGGCCTCGACTTTTTCTACAAAGGCCATCGCTTCCGACAAGGTTCGGACAGGTATTCGTCCGATCCCGATGTCCAACAAGTTGGAGATGGCCGGATTGTTGATGTTATCTGCATCATCCAATAATCCAAAATAATCGTCCGTGCAATAGGTTGCCAGGGGATCGAGTGATTCAATGCTTTGGTAAACAGGAAGGGGACGATCGTTGTTCCGAACCCGATTCTTTGGATCGTAAGAACTCGCTCCCATCAAGAGCAAATAACGGGGACGATCGCCCGGCGTATTCCTGGCCCGGTCATAAAACATTTTCATCAAGTCCCGAATGGCAGTTGGGTCATGGCTGCCGCCGCCAAATTCCTCGCGAATGGATTCGATCGACACGACCTGCACGCGCAAATTCCGTCTGCTTCGATGCAAAGCAGCCAATCGATCAGCGGCTGTTCGCCAGGCCGCCGGAACCACCATGACCATATCGGTTGCCGGGAGTCCGTGCAGGTTTTGATTGGCAATAGCACCAACGATTCGGGGTGAAGGAAAATCCGATCCGGTAAATGCAACGTATTCTCTGAATGTGGTGGCTGACGTCTGTAAGGTGTATTGATTTCCATTTCGGCTGCCAAGCATCTTCATCGGAGAAAATCGATCGGTGACATCCCAAACCGTGAGATCCGCGGATGCCGATTGAATTTGGAATTGAACTGCAGATTGTCCCAGCGAAGACAAATCCCAAAACGGCAACAGCTTCACGCCATTCATCGAGAGGCTTCGTGGCACAAACACTTCTACTCGATCGAGCCAACCCTGTGCCCCGAATGCGCCGGGTTGATATTGATAAAAAAGATCAAGTGTTTGTCCGGGTGAAGGAACACTGAACAAATCGGATCTGTAAATGGCAAATGGGTCGTAGGTATTCGTGCCAATTGGAGGGATGGATTGTTGTCCCACCGGCTGACCATTTACCGAAAGATCAAAACGGGAACCTGCACCCGTGCTGCGCGCCAATACGTTGCTGTTGATCAGGGCCGTGCTTCCGGTGATCGCGTTCGGAAATTGAAAGGACAATCGTTTGGTCAGAGATTTTCCCGGCGCCTGTGCCAGTTCATCGCCGAACCATTGTTTTCCGCTCGAGAGCAGATTGACTGAATCCAATTCATATACCTGCCGGTCCAGAAATCGATCGATCACCACCCCGCCTGTTCCCCCTGTCGGTTGTGAGGTCACTCGTCGGCCTGTACCAGAGATGGTGAGGTAAAAGAAAACAGAATCACTGTATCCGTTTTTGTAAAAGACAAATCGTTGTCCCGCTGGATCGACCTGCCAACCATCCGGACCCGCGGCGTAAAAAAGAAAATAATCATTGGCTTGAAACTGTCCATCGCCCCCATCAAAGACCTCAATCGCGATCTCGCGCAGGTCGTCGATGTAAGGAGATGAGCCGGACTCCCCCAAAGCTGCCCCTCCTTTGCCAAACAGGCGGATGTTGGCGGAGGGGGTTGCGCCGGACAATATCCCGGCCGACAGAAGCTGGGCTCCCTCCACTTTGTAAATCCCCGCGGAGGCCGTGGATAGTTTGTGCCAGGTGCCGGTCGACAATACCGACTGGGGGGCATAGCTGCGTTGGGTTGGCCCCTGGAAGGGAAGGACCAAAAAACCTAACAAAATCAAAAAAACAGCTGTCCGCTTCATCAATAACCGCTTGGTTCTGCGGGATTTCTCCCCTTAAAATTTAGTAAATCCCCTATTCCCCGTGTCGTTGAAAGCGTCTATATTCGCAATTCGGCATCCAAGGCCTTATTGCACACGCAATAAATCCCCCCACGGGCCGTTAAAAGTATTCCAATTCATAGGTTTATGCAACAACGACTGAAATCCCTCTCCTGGTTACTCGCAGTGGCCGTGCTGTTCAGCTCTTGCAAGGGCGGACTGTTAGGCAAGAAGAAGTTCGACAAATCCGGCGCCACCGGGTGGAACTACAACGATAAAAATCAAGGCGGCTTCCAGGTGGCCAAGTCCAAAGAACAAGGACTGGGCCCCGGCCTCGTGTTTGTGGAGGGCGGTACCTTCATGATGGGTCAGACCGAAGAAGACGTGATGGGCGACTGGAACAACATTCCTCGTCGTGTATCCGTTCCCTCTTTCTACATGGACCGCACGGAAGTAACCAACGTACATTACCGCGAATACCTGCATTGGCTGGCGCGCGTATTCGATCCTTCTGATCCTCAGTATCTGCCGGTGATCGAAGGGGCGATGCCCGACACCCTTGTTTGGCGCAGCGAGCTGAGCTTCAACGAACCCATGGTCGAGTATTATTTCCGTCATCCGGGTTTCAATGATTATCCGGTAGTGGGTGTGAGCTGGGAGCAAGCAAAAGATTATTGTTTGTGGCGTACCGACCGCGTGAATGAGAACACGCTGGTGCAAAAAGGGTACATCAACAAATCGAACATGAAACCCGGCGCACAGCAGGGTGACAACAACTTCAATACCCGTTCTTACCTGTTGGGGCTTTACAATGCGCCTCCCGGTGCGGCCCTGAAGAAAAAAGGAAAAGGCCCTGCCCCCATGCCTGCCAACGTGGAATCAGGTACCATGCTCCCTGAGTATCGCCTGCCTACCGAAGCGGAGTGGGAATATGCGGCATATGGTTTGATCGGACAGAATCCTCGCCCTTCCATTAAAGAAGGAAAGCGCGGAGAGGAGTTGCAACAGAATAAGCAAGTATACCCATGGTCGCAGAATGTGAACGGTCTGCGCGACTCCCGTCGCGGCAGCTGGCAAGGTGTGTTCCTCGCCAACTTCAAGCGTGGATCGGGTGATAACGCAGGTGTGGCCGGTGGATTGAACGACCGTGCCTTCTACACCGCTCCCGCCAACTCTTTCTACCCCAATAATTTTGGTCTCTATAACATGGCCGGCAACATTAGTGAGTGGGTGGAGGATACCTATCGTCCGCTCTCTGCGCTCGATTATGATGATCAGCCCGCACCCTTCCGTGGTAACAAATACCAAAAATTGTACGTGGCGGATCCCACTACACTGGACCCCTCTGCCCGTTATGAGAAAGACAGCTTAGGGCGTGTGAAGAAAGTAAACGTAACCGATCAGGAAAGCAAAGACCGCCGCAACTACCAGCGCGGCAACGTGATCGATTTCCTCGATGGCGATTCCGTATCCATGGTGAAATACGGATATGGCATCACCACGTTGCTTGACCCCGAACGCTCGAAAGTATACAAAGGTGGTAGCTGGAACGACCGAGCGTACTGGCTCAGCCCAGGTGCACGCCGCTACCTCGAACAAGATCAGGCGATGAGCACCCTCGGATTCCGATGCGCCATGAGCCGACTGGGTTCACCCGAAGGAAATCGCCGGAAGACCGGACAGCATTTCCCGACTCGTCGCCAGAAACGCTGATCCCAAAAAGCATTCATGAAACCCTCCCTTGTGGAGGGTTTTTTGTTGGTAGATTTGCGTCATGACCATTGAGGAGATCTATTCGCTTTTTCGTCAGTTTCCATTGGTAGAAACGGATACCCGAAACTTGAAAACCGGCAGTCTGTTTTTTGCTCTAAAAGGTGGAAACTTCAACGGAAATCTGTTTGCCAAACAAGCACTGGAGAAAGGAGCTGCTTATGCCATCATCGACGAAGCAGATTGCTCGATCGAAGGAAAAACCATCCTGGTAGAGGATGTTCTCACTTGTCTTCAACAGCTGGCNGCNCATCANCGAANNCAACTGAACATTCCAGTGATCGGCATNACNGGCAGCAACGGAAAAACAACNTCCAAGGANCTCCTGCACNCCGTNCTNNNCACNACNTANCNNACNTCCACCACCATAGGCAANCTNAANAATCACATNGGCATTCCGCTCACCTTACTACGCATTCCATTGGATGCAGAAATCGCCGTGATCGAAATGGGTGCCAACCACCAAAAAGAGATCGCGAGTTATTGCACCTACGCTGCCCCATCCCATGGCATCATCACCAACTGCGGAAAGGCCCACCTGGAAGGATTCGGAGGCGTGGAGGGCGTTCGGAAAGGAAAAGGAGAATTGTACGATCACTTGAGAAGCATCAACGGGACGGCCTTCGTGATGTGGGACTACGACTATCTCCGCAACATGAGCAGCAGCATCGGAGAATTGATCAAATACGGAACAGCTGATGCTGATGTGGAAGGAACCATTCGAACTGCACAACCCTTTCTGGAAGTNGAGATGACCAAGGGGTCCCTACTCGGACCCATTCGCACACAACTGGTCGGCGATTATAATTTACCCAATGTACTGATGGCCGTTGCCGTAGGGCAGTATTTCAATGTGGCTCCCGAAAATATTCGTACAGCCATCGAAAATTACACCCCCTCCAACAGCCGATCCCAGCTGGTAAAAAGCGGCAGCAATCAGATCATCCTGGATGCTTACAACGCCAACCCCAGTAGCCTGCGCAGCGCCATTGAAAATTTGATTCGCTTGGAGGCAAAAAATAAAGTGCTGATGCTCGGCGCAATGGCGGAGTTGGGCGAAGAAAGTATCTACGAACATCAACAGATCATTGACTTGATCGATCAATCGGAATGGAAAGACGTGGTACTGGTGGGCGGTGATTTTTTGCGCGTCTCTCATCGATACAAATCATTTGCCGATTCAACCGCTGCAAGGGATTGGTACCAAAAGCAATCATTTGAAGATTGTCATATCCTCATAAAAGGAAGCCGCAGCCAAAAAATGGAACAGATCTTACAGCCCTGAAATGGAACTCCAAAAAATATACACGCAATTCGAACCCGAGCTCATTGAGCTGCTGGAAGAAAAAGGGCTGCACAAAACCTTTGCCGCCGGTGAAGTGATCTTGCGTACCGGACAATACATCAAATCGACAGCCCTGATCCTGCGGGGCCGCGTCAAGATCTATCGCGAAAACGAAGAAGGTGGAGAGTTTTTGATGTATTTCCTACAACCCGGACAAGCCTGTGCCGTTTCCATGATCTGCGCCCTTCAAGCCGATACCAGCGAGATCATGGCCAAAGCCGAAGAAGAGACCGAGGTATTGATGGTACCTGTAGAACTCATGGAATCCATGATGACGACCTACCGCAGCTGGTACCAATATGTAATCCAAACCTATAGAAGTCGATTCGATGAAATGCTGGCTGTGGTCGATCACATCGCCTTCCGAAACATGGACGAGCGACTTGAGTTCTATTTGAAGCGGTACGCTGAACAGACCGGCAAAAAAATGCTGGAACTATCGCATCAGCAAATTGCGGACGACCTGAACTCTTCTCGCGAAGTGATCTCCCGCCTGCTTAAGAAGATGGAGCAACAAGGACGCGTCAAGCTGCACCGAAACCTGATCGAGGTGGTGAAATAGATGCCGTGACCATTGTCACACAGCAGCCCACATTCTGTTCGTAGTGTTGCCAAAATTTCTACCATGGAAATATTTGGCTATGCCGCTTCCCTCCTGATCGGACTATCGCTCGGACTCATCGGCGGGGGCGGATCGATCCTCACCCTGCCGGTACTCGTATATCTTTTTGGCGTATCCCCCACCTTGGCAACGGCC
>JGI24766J26685_10000524_pt1 | contig 10939 bp, 10 predicted proteins | sample SanBayMetagenome_FD_26685 | JGI IMG/M metagenome (IMG submission 26685)
AAGCCGCTGCTGCAGAGACAGCTCAGGCAGCTACGCCAGCAGCACCCACGACAGCTACGCAGCCAACACCGTCATCAGCGGCGTCAACAAAGCCAGTGTCAACGGCATCGGAACCAGCACCTACAACCAGTGCCTCCGGAACAACGCGCACACACCATGTCGTGCGCTCTGGCGAGAGTCTCACGGCAATTGCACGTCGCTACCTTGTAAGTCTGGCCGATCTGCGATCATGGAATGGTCTGACAGCTGGCACAGATAACATCCGCATCGGCGATACGCTTGTAGTGTCGATCTCGGCCACCCCGGCGGCACGCGAGCCAAAGGTCGAGCAACTCTCCGTTACCCGTACGATTGAGCATCGGGTTCGTAAGGGCGAGACGCTTCAGCTGCTTGCCTCCCGCTACGAGACAACCGTCGACCGTATCCGGACGCTGAACCGTATGAAGCGCAACGGTGCGCTCCAATTGGGCTCCACGGTCACCATCGAAACCAGTCTCTCAAAGCGTCAGCTTGCCGCTGTTGCAGAGGAAGCCGAGCGCGCCAACCGTCCAACCAGCTATCGCGTCAAAACGGGCGACACCCTTACGGAGATCGCTGAGCGGTTCGGTACAACCATCGACGCCCTGAAGGCGAAGAATCCAGCTCTCCGACGATCACCAAATGTTCGTCGCGGACAGGTGATCAAGCTCAACTAGATCGGCCTGCACCCCGTATCTTTGCCGACCATGCATGCCATCATTCCCGTAGCCGGTATCGGCACCCGACTTCGCCCCTTCACGCATTCGCTTCCAAAGGTGTTGGTGAACGTTGCGGGCAAGCCAATCTTGGGTCACATCCTTGACTCACTCGTCGCGCAAGGCGTAACGAGTGCAACAATCATCACGGGATACAAGGGCGAACTCGTTGAAGACTATGTCACGTCGAACTACTCGCTCGATGTAACGTTCGTTGAACAAGACGAGATGCTCGGTCTTGGTCATGCAATCTGGTGCGCACGCGAATCACTGGGTGATGCACCGGTGTTGATCATTCTTGGTGACACAGTATTTGATGTTGATCTATCCGTGCTTTCGTCGCGACAGTTTTCGTCGCTTGGCGTAAAGTATGTCGACGATCCGCGACGCTTTGGTGTGGTGATCGAAGAAGGTGGCTTTGTAAGTCGCTTGGTTGAAAAGCCAGAGACACCAGTGTCAAACATGGCCATCGTTGGTCTGTACTACATTAGCCGTCCGACCGAACTTCGCAATGCGCTGGAAACACTCATCGCGAATGATCTGCGGACGAAGGGCGAGTACCAACTCACCGATGCGCTGCAGTTGATGGTTGATCGTGGCGAGAAGTTCACCACGTTCTCTGTTGATGGTTGGTACGACTGCGGCAAGCCGGAAACGCTGCTGCAGACGAACCGCTTCTTGCTCACCAAGCGCAACGCGATGCCCGCAGCACCGCAAGGCTGCGTGTTTGTGCCGCCAGTGCACGTCGATCCATCTGCGATTGTTGAGCACTCGGTTATCGGACCGTACGCGTCGATCTCGAAGGGTGCCGTTGTGCGCAACGCGATTGTGCGCGACAGCATTGTGAGTGATGCCGCAACTGTATCTGACATTGCCCTCGACCAGTCAATCATCGGTGAAAACGCCGAGGTCACGGGTCGCTTCTCATCGATCAACATTGGCGATGCTTCCATCGTCCGCCTCTCACAGTAACAAACAATTCTCGCTCCATCACTTTTCCTCGGTTTCATGCAGTACATCTTCACCTCAGAGTCGGTATCCGAAGGACATCCCGACAAGGTTTGCGATCAGGTTTCTGACGCCGTCCTCGATGAAGTTCTAGCCAACGATCCAACTGGTCGCGTTGCATGTGAGTGCTTCGCAACAACAGGCATGATCGTCGTTGGTGGCGAGATCACAACATCGCACTACATCGATCTACCAAAGCTCGTTCGCAAAGTCATTCGCGAGATCGGCTACGATCGCGGTGAGTACCGCTTCGAGGCAGACTCATGCGCCGTGATCAACGTGATCAACAGTCAGTCACCTGACATTGCTGCCGGAGTCGACACAGGCGGTGCTGGCGACCAAGGCATGATGTTTGGCTATGCTTCGAATGAGAACGACGAATACATGCCAACTGCTATCCACCTTTCACACAAGCTTGTGAAGCGCTTGGCTGATATTCGCAAGAACGAATCCGCCCTGATGCCATACCTCCGTCCAGATGCGAAGGCACAAGTTTCTGTCGTGTATGGCGACAACGGCGAAGTTGTAAGCGTTGATACCATCGTTGTGTCGACACAGCACGACCCAATGCCGAATGCGCAGGCACGCATCACCGAAGACGTGATCGAGAACGTGGTCAAGTCTGTCATTCCCGAGCACCTCATCACAGCAGAAACGAAGTATCACGTCAACCCAACCGGCGTATTCGAAATCGGCGGACCTCACGGTGATACGGGGCTTACAGGACGTAAAATCATCGTTGACACCTACGGCGGACGTGCTCCACACGGTGGCGGTGCGTTTTCTGGTAAGGATCCTACGAAGGTTGACCGTTCGGCTGCCTATGCGGCACGCCACCTCGCCAAGAACATCGTCGCTGCTGGCATCGCGCGTGAGTGCACGATCCAGCTTGCGTACGCCATCGGCGTGGCTCAGCCAGTGTCGATCAACGTCAACATGCACGGCACGTCATCAGTGAACGAGCGCGAACTTGAGGCCTTCATCTGGAAGGAAATCGATCTCACGCCGGCCGGCATCATCAAGCGCCTCAACCTGCGCCGTCCGATCTACCGTCCGACAGCCGCCTATGGTCATTTTGGACGTCATGAGTTCCCATGGGAACATCTTGACCTCCGTGACGTGTTTGCTAAGAACTTTGCCTGATCACTTTCTCACTCCCAATACACCTCGTATGGCTACAACGACCGTCAAGAAGAAGAACACATCCATCGCGTCGACCAACGGCGTGCATAAGAATGGCGTGCACAAGAACGGTGTGAGCAAGGGCTCAGCATCGTCGAAGGCACTCAAAACACCAGGCCGCGTTGTCAAGGGCCAGATCGCACACAAGCCAGGTCAGTACGCAGTAGCGAACATGGACCTCGCCGAGTGGGGTCGCAAGGAAATCCGCCTCGCAGAGGTTGAGATGCCGGGCTTGATGGCGCTCCGTCAAGAGTACAAGGGCAAGAAGCCATTGAAGGGGGCACGCATTGCAGGCTGCCTTCACATGACGATTCAAACTGCAGTTCTCATCGAGACACTTGTTGACCTTGGTGCNGAAGTNACNTGGTCGAGCTGCAATATCTTCTCAACACAGGATCACGCCGCTGCAGCGATTGCAAAGGCTGGCATCCAGGTGTTCGCATGGAAGGGCATGAACGAAGACGAGTTTGATTGGTGCATCGAGCAGACACTCTTCTTCGGCAAGGATCGCAAGGCGCTCAACATGATCCTCGACGACGGTGGCGACCTCACGAACATGGTGCTCGACAAGTACCCAGAGCTCGTGGAAGCAATCCGTGGTCTGTCGGAAGAGACAACTACAGGTGTACACCGCCTGTATGATCGCGTCAAGAACGGCACACTTCCAATGCCTGCGATCAACGTCAATGACTCTGTCACCAAGAGCAAGTTCGACAACAAGTATGGCTGCAAGGAGTCGCTTGTTGACGCGATCCGTCGCGCAACAGACGTGATGCTTGCTGGCAAGGTTGCCGTTGTTGCTGGTTATGGCGACGTCGGTAAGGGTTCGGCAGCATCGCTCGTCGGCGCTGGCGTGCGCGTTATCGTCACAGAAATTGATCCGATCTGCGCACTCCAAGCTGCAATGGACGGATTCGAAGTGAAGAAGATGGTCGACGCCGTGAAGGAAGCCGACATCGTGGTGACGGCAACAGGCAACTGTGACATCATCTCGGAGAAGCACTTCCGCGCGATGAAGGACAAGGCAATTGTCTGCAACATCGGCCACTTCGATAACGAAATCGACATGGCATGGCTCAACAAGAACTACGGCAAGTCGAAGCTTGAGATCAAGCCACAAGTTGACCTCTACACAATCGGCAAGAAGGACGTCATCGTCCTCGCTGAAGGCCGTCTTGTAAACCTCGGTTGCGCAATGGGTCACCCATCATTCGTGATGTCGAACTCATTCACCAACCAAGTACTTGCACAGCTCGAACTGTGGAACAACCACAAGGCGTACAAGAACGAAGTGTACATGCTGCCGAAGAAGCTCGACGAAAAGGTTGCACGCCTCCACCTCAAGAAGATCGGCGTGGAACTCGAAGTTCTCAACGACAAGCAAGCCAAGTACATCGGCGTCGAAGTCAAGGGTCCATACAAGCCAGAGTACTACCGCTACTAATGCTACGGGCGAGACGGCGTCTCGCCATCAAACGCTACAAGAGGGAAATCGCGGCAACGCGGTTTCCCTCTCTTCGTTTCGTAGCGGGGAAGACGGTCTCAACGTCTCAGCGTCTCAACGTCTCAGAGTGTCAGCGTCTTCCGCATCACATAGTCTGTGAGCCAGAACTGCCGGTATGGGATATCAACTGTGTCGATGATTTCATACCCAACCTTGCGGTAGAAGTCCACGGCAGTGTTTTTTCGATGAACGTTCACCACGAGCTCCGTTGCACCAAGCGATTGAATATACCGCTCAACCCATGTGACAAGCTGTTTGCCAACACCGCTGCGCTGCTCAGCAGGACGCACGTAGAGTCGGTGCAGCTTGTACCGTTCCGGCTGGTCGGCTGATTGGTTGAAATAGGCAAACCCGACCACCGTCGAGCCATCAAGTGCGAGCACGTAGGTGCCCTCACGCTGGGCGATCTGGCGTGTAATCGCGGATATGCTCAGGAGATCCTCGAACATCGTCGCGATCTGTTCCTGAGACACAATGTTGCGATATGTGGGCTCCCAGGTGGCACGAGCAGCGTCGTGAATCACCTCTACATCGTCGCTGGTTGCCAGGCGAAGTACAATCTCCACTGCGATCTATCCCCTTGTAAGCGTGTCGGGAACTATCTCACCTGCTTCTGCATTTTCCCGTGCAGTATGGGGATTGAACCTCGTGTTCGTCCCTACAATCCGACCCCAGGCGAGTGCAGACGCCTGGGGTCTCTTGTTTTCTGTTGTCACTTAGATGTCGAGGTTGCGCACATACTGCGCGTTACGCTCAATGAATTCGCGACGTGGCTCAACGGCCTCGCCCATCAGTGTTTCGAAGATGTGCATCGCTTCGGCGGCATTCTCGATACTTACACGAAGCAACGTGCGTGTCTCCGGATTCATGGTTGTGGCCCAGAGTTGCTCTGGGTTCATTTCACCAAGACCCTTGAATCGATTGATCACGATTCCGTCTGCCGTTGCACCTTCTTCTACGGTTGCTTCTGGTTCATCAGCTTCGACTGCCTTCTCGGCGTTCTTTGCTGCTTTCTTTTCGGCCTTCTCCTTGCGGATGCGTCCGATGATTTCGTCGCGCTCTTGATCGTTGTATGCGTAGAACTCTTGCTTGCCCTTCTTGAGCTTGTAGAGTGGTGGCTGCGCGATGTACAACTTGCCGTCGGTAATCAGATCTGGCATGTGCTTCCAGAACAACGTCAACAGCAGCGTGCGAATGTGTGATCCGTCAACATCGGCATCGGCCATGAGAATGATCTTGCCGTAACGTGCCTTGGCTGAATCGAAGTCATCACCAAATCCTGCACCGATTGCGGTGAGGATCGTGCGCACTTCTTCGTTCTCGAGCACCTTGTTCAGACGTGCCTTGTGCACGTTGAGGATCTTACCCTTCAGCGGCAGAATCGCTTGGAAGCGACGGTCACGTCCTTGCTTTGCCGAACCACCAGCAGAGTCGCCCTCGACGAGATAGATCTCGGTGTCCTCGGGTGTGCGCAGCGAACAATCTGCAAGCTTACCAGGAAGCGAGCCGCTTTCGAGAGCCCCCTTACGACGGATGAGGTCCTTTGCCTTCCGAGCGGCAGCGCGTGCTTCAGCTGCCTGTGTTGCCTTCTCGATGATGTGCTTTGCTGCACTTGGGTTGGCATCGAGGTACTTCGAAAGTTCTTCGTTGACGATGGAGCGAACGATACCTTCTGTTTCGCCGTTGCCGAGCTTGGTCTTGGTCTGACCTTCAAACTGAGGTTCAGCAACCTTGACAGAGATCACTGCCGTGAGGCCTTCACGGAAGTCTTCGCCAGTGAGATTGATATCCTTCTTCGTCAGATTGTTTGACGCTGCGTACGCATTGAGCGTGCGTGTGAGCGCAGAGCGGAAACCAGAGACGTGCGTTCCGCCTTCAACCGTGTTGATGTTGTTGACATACGAGAGAAGCGTTTCGCTGTAGCCAGAGTTGTACTCAAAGCACACATCGACAACTGTTTCGACGCCTGACTCGTTCGCGGCAACGCCTGACATGAGGATTGGCTTTGTGATCACGGTCGCATTCGCGTCCATGTAGCGCACGAAGTCAACCAATCCACCACGATACGCGTACACATCCTTCTGTCCGTCACGCTCGTCACTCAATGTGATCGTTACGTCAGGATTCAAGAAGGCAAGTTCGCGCAAACGTTCAGCGACCTTCTCGTAGCGGAATTCAACCGTGCGGAAGATTGTCGCATCTGGCCAAAAGCGAACTGTTGTACCAGTGCGCGTCGACTTGCCTACTTCCTGCACAGCACCTTGTGGGGCGCCGATCTTGTACTTCTGCTCGTAGAGCTTGCCTTCACGCTCAACGGTCACCGTCAGGTCGGATGAGAGTGCGTTTACGCAGCTCACACCCACGCCGTGCAGACCGCCAGACACCTTGTAGGTGTTCTTGTCGAACTTACCGCCAGCGTGCAGTGTGCACATGACGACTTCAAGCGTTGACACCTTCTTCACTGGGTGAGGTCCAACTGGGATACCACGACCATCATCACTCACAGCGCATGAGCCATCCGAATGCAGCGTGATGGTGATGTTGCGGCAGAAGCCCGCAAGCGCTTCGTCGATCGAGTTGTCGACAACTTCCTGGATCAGGTGGTGAAGTCCGCGCTCACCAACATCACCGATGTACATGGCCGGACGTTTACGAACAGCTTCAAGTCCTTCAAGGACTTTAATACTGTCTTCATTATACCCAGGGACTGGTGTGGTTTCTGACATAGCAATCTCCAATGTGTTGTGTGTCGATCAGCGAATGATGATCTCTCGGACCAATTCGCCACCTGCACACGCGTTAATCTTTAGTCGTAGTTCTTCTCGACGAATCACCAACTCGCTACGCCATGGAGCTTCGGGCACGTGCACCCGCAACACTCCTTGATCGAACGAACGCAACACTGTTCGTGCTGCAAGTGCCTCGCCGACAACGTCCTGCCAATATCTCGGCAGTCGTGCTTTTTCAAGTTCTGGTTCAAGTCGATGCTGCTTCACAAACGATTGCAGCAATTCACGAAGTGCGTGCATTGTTAGGCTGCCTCCGCAGAAGGAAGATGATGTGTCGTAACCACATCACCATCCGTTACACGTCCATCAGCCACACGCATCAACTTCACATCCAACTGTCCGCCCCGCACATGCGAAAGCGTCTCGATCATCGACACTACTTCGTCGCCATCGGTCGTTGTTACGAAACACTGCATGCCCATCGATACAACACGCTCGAGTACACGTGCACAGCGATCACGATCGAGCTCGCTAAACACATCGTCAAGCAGCACCACTGGACGCTCCGAACAATGTTCGTGCAGCACATCACATTCGGCCAGCTTCAACGCTACAAGAAGCGATTTGTGTTGTCCTTGTGACGCAGTCTCGCGAACGAGGCCACCGTTGATGTGAAATGCCAACTCATCTTTCTGCGGACCGAACATCGTGCTCTCGCGAGCCATCTCACGCATGCGCAGTTGCGCAGCAAGTGCGCGATAGGCATCTGCGACGCTCTCAAGCGTGAGCTCAGCATCGTGCGACAGCGCACCTTGCGTGCACACGTCTGGCTCGTAGGTGATGTCGATCAGTTCGTGAACACCGGCAACAGCCTGATACGCCTCGCGCACGCGCGGNGCAACGTCGGCGATCCATCGCTGACGGCGTTCGACAATCTCTGCGCTCACCATCACGAANTGCTCTGTCCATACATCCAAGCTTGCGTGCATCGCCGGACCAACACCGCTCTGCAACACAGCGTTACGCTGTTTCAGCAATCGACGNTGTTCGTAGAGAAGNTCCGTGTAGCGCTTGCTTGATTGCGCCATCACGCCATCGATAAATGCGCGGCGTTCGGCTGGTCCACCAAGCGTGATGCTCTTATGATCGGGGGAAAGCGCAACCACCGGGATCTCACCGATGATGTCGCGCGGTGTAAGGTTCGAGCCATGCGCAGTGGAGATACGCTTACGCACGCCCGGCTGCACAGCAACCGACACGCGGTATGGCACATCCATGTCGCGCATCGCATCGACACTCGCNATACAACGCTCCGCGCCGCGACGAATCAACGCGTGATCCGTTACGGGTACAAAGCTCTTTGCGAGCGAACACATGCTAATTGCTTCAAGCACCGATGTTTTTCCCGATCCATTACGTCCGCTCAACACATTCACGTCGCGCGCGCACGTCACATCGCTGTGTTCGTGATTTCGCACGTCCGTAAGTGAAACAGAGCGGAGAACCATCAGTGATACCGTTAGATCTTCACAGGCATAACGAGCATCAACAGCGAGTCGTTGCCTGCGCCCGGTGTGATCAGGACCGCACGAATCGGCGTCGAGAACGTCATCCGAACGTTGAGGTCTGGATCATCATCGGCAGAAATATTCTTGATCGCTTCTTCGAGGAATCGGTAGTTGAATCCAACCTCGAAGCTCTTACCCGAAAACTCACACGGAATTGTTTCGGTACCCTTACCACCAGAATCCTCGTCCTCCGAGTGCACCGCCAACACCGTTGGCTCCATCGAGAAGCGTACGTGACGTGTGTTCGAGTTTGCGAAGAGCGACACGCGCTTGATTGCACTGAGGATTTCACGCTGGTTCACAACAAGCGACTTGTCGTTGTCCGACGGAATAACGTTCTGATACGGAGGATACTTTTCGTCGATAATGCGCGTTGTGATCGCCATCGAACCGATCGTGAAGCGCGCATGCGTACGCGACACAGCCATCTCCACATCGCTATCGATGCGACGAAGAAGGTCTACAGCACGTGACGGAACAATCGCTTCAAGACCTGATGGAAACTCTGTGCCTTCGGCAGCCTTGACGATCACGCGGCTCAGACGGAACCCGTCTGTAGCAACGGCCGTCACGTTGTCGCCGTTGAATTGGAAGAACACACCAGTCATGCTCGGACGGTACTCTTCGGTTGACACCGCGAACACCGTCTTGTTTGCCATGCGCGACATGTCTTCCTTGCGCAGCGATGCAATCTGTGCGTCAGGGAATGGTGGAATCGTTGGGAACTCCGCAGCATCCAACGCCTTCATCTCGAACGAGCCCGTTGGCGTGCGCACGTTGACCTGTTGCGAATCTTCATCGGCATGCACTTCGATCGTACCAGCAGTGCCAAGCTCCTTCACCAGATCATGGAACTGACGTGCAGGGATGAGCAACGAGCCGTCGATCTCCCCAGCCACAGGGATGCGCAGCGAGATCGTAATCTCTTGGTCGGTGGCCGTGAAGGTTAACTCACTTCCGTCCAGCGATGCATGGATATGCTCGAGTACAGGAATTGTGCTCTTCGCCGGGATTGCCGGGAGCACTTTTTGCAATGCCTTCTGGAGGTCTGGAAGCGCAACAGTAAACTTCATGCGAGGATTGCCAAATAAAGGGTCAGGAGGCGCGGATTCACTACTTTTGAAGTAGCGAATCTACGAACCATCGAATCCCCCACCAACCGTTGAACGTGCTGTTTCTTCTGCATCGTCTTCTGCATCCATGATCACTCCTTACGGTCGCGATAACGCGTTTCTGATGCTGGGCATCGGAGCCTGCCTTCTTCTCCTCGCCCTTACCCCAATGCATGTGGCATTGCAGGCATTGAGCATCGTGCTCGGCATGCTTGTCATCGCCTTCACGCTGTGGTTCTTCCGTGATGCAGAACGCCCCCTGCTGCCAGAAGCACTGTCGAATCCGAACCTGATTATGGCGCCATCCGACGGTAAAGTGGTCAACGTGGACCCCGTAGAGTACAGTCCGGAGCTGGGTGGACCAGCAGTACAGATCAGCATCTTTCTCTCGCCGGTCAACCTGCACGTCAATCGCTTCCCTGCGAGCGGTACCATTGTCGAGGCCCGCTACATCCCCGGCAAGTACCTGATGGCCTTTAATCCGAAGTCTAGCACCGAGAACGAGCGCTCAATATTTGTGCTCGATACGCCAGCTGGCCGCATCTCGTATCAGCAAATCACGGGCTTTTTGGCCCGCCGGATCGTGTACGACACCAAGACGGGCGATGTAGTGCGCGTTGGTGATCGGTTTGGCATGATGAAGTTCGGCTCCCGGATGGACGTTACCGTACCGGTCACCGCCGAGATCTGTGTGCGCCCGGGCGACGTCGTCCGCAGCTCACACACCATCCTTGCCCGGATGAAGGGGTAAGGGGCTTACATGCGCGTCACCCGATCGGTCATTCCGAACCTCTTTACGCTGGCGAACCTGTTTTGTGGGTTTGCTGCGATCGTCGCATGCTTCGAGGGACACCTCGATCGTGCCGCGTTGCTGATCATCACGGCGGGTGTGTTCGATATGCTCGACGGCGTCGTGGCCCGAATCACGCGCAGCACGTCGGAGTTCGGCGTAGAGCTCGATTCGCTGTGTGATGCCGTGTCGTTCGGGGTTGCCCCGTCGGCGATGCTCTACCAAGCGATGTTTCACGACTGGCACCAGTGGGGCCTTCTGCTTGCGTCGCTGCCTGCCCTGGCCGGCGTTCTGCGCCTGGCCCGCTTTAAC
>JGI24766J26685_10000526_pt1 | contig 10929 bp, 20 predicted proteins | sample SanBayMetagenome_FD_26685 | JGI IMG/M metagenome (IMG submission 26685)
AAGCCACTTTTGTGCCTGCTGCTCACTGATCCGCTTCCATGATTCCTTGGAACCCTGCCACTGGGACCATGATCGGAGAACCCACTTGCCATTCTTAGTGCAATAGAGTTCCTGATGATCCCATTGGGAATCGGTGGCACACGAAAGGTGATTGTTGCCATCAAACCAAGTGTCCTCTTGCCAGCACTTAGCCGTATCAACATCAAACCAAGTCCCATCGCTCAAATTTTGACGCTTCATCTTAACAACCTTTCAGAAATAGTTTACACGCTAATACAACTTGTGAACACTGGCAAATTACCAGCAATAGACTTCGTACCATGCCACCTTGTAATACTTGCACGCTCGTTGACGGAACTTGTGCATCACCGAATACAAGGAACGCGGTAGGTGCTGCTCATCGTCATTGTTTCGCATCGCTCGACCTACGGCAATCTGTTTGCCGATTTCTTTCGAGAACTTGTCTAGTTTGGTGTTACAGAGAGAGTAATTGATATGGATTTCTCCATCTCCCCGTTTTACAGCAGCCAGCACCCCGTAAGGCACTCCCTTGTGATTACGAATGAACTGAATCAACACATTTTGATACATGACTAACTCCTTGTGGTTACCACCAACTGTCATAAAATACAGCATAACCCTGCTTAATCAACTCTCTAGCTTCCACAATGAAATCTAGATCAGTTTTCATGGATTCTTCGTCAGGCGGAAAATTACCGAAGAAAAAACCCTCCGTATGCGGCAACTTGTTGTTTCTAACCGCTTCCTCCAGAGCGTCCAAATCTTCTGCACTCAACCGCAGGGTATTGCAGTTGAATTCCTCCGATTTTCCTCCCTTCTTTTGATAGAGACGGTGCATCCATCCATGTAGATCATGGTGTTTCCGCCAGTAGCAAAATTGCACCGACTCGACGTTCTCAAGGTTTAGATCAGTCTGTTGGTCGTTGTCAACATCGACTGCCTTGGCAGCAAAGGCAAACATATCCAGACCCATTTGATTTCTCCCGTGACAATCTTATACGCCTGTCTACCCAAAGACAACGTATGCAACCGTGTTGAACTCGATATTTTCTGCTTCTGGTCGCTTTTGATAGGCGTTGTGAAGTGCAATATAAGCACCATCAACTTCATCATAGCGACTTCCATCTGCTTCACTATTGTGATAGCCCAGATAGATCGACAAGGGAGCGTAGCGGGCCTCAAAAGCCCCACAGAGACCATCCCAAGCCATCTTGATTAGACCCTCGTCGTCATAATCCAAAGCCCCTTCGTGGGCTTCTTCCTCGCAGAAGTCAGACCATACTTGTTGTGGTTGACTGCTATTAATGATAGAAGCTACCTTTGCAATTTTGTTTTGCAAATTCTCCCACTCAGCGGGGAACTCCTTTGCTAACCATTGCTCGCTGATAACTTCCAATACGACTGCTCCGTAACCCATTCCCATGATTGATTTTCCTTAATTACCTTCAATTCGGAAGAACATTTGACTGACATCTAACTCGTCAGCCATTCGACTGGCGTCATTGAACGATGTTAGAATATACTGCTGACGGGTAAATGGTTCAAGTTTGGCCCACTGTTCTGCTGTAATTGTCTCCTCTAATCCTTTAACTAGACCCACAAGGGTGAATTTGGTCTTGCCATCCAGCTTCATCGTTCCACTGAAATCGACAAATACTTCTTTGCTGATGATTTTTCCTTTTTGAAATTGTGAATTGCATCGACTACGTTATTTAGTTGTACGATCTAGTAGTTTTATCTTCTTGCGTTTCTTGTAAATGAACTTTGTCGTATATTGATAAGCATCCTGATTATCTTCAAGGCCAAGTTCATAACAAATGAGCTTGGGTGTAGTGGAAGAAAGTTGCTCTAGTGTCATTTTGTTGATAAATTGACGAATTAGGTCACGGTAGGTGACTTTTTCTTCTACTTTTTCTTTAGACTCTTGTGGTTCAATGACCACTTCTTGTTCATTTAGAACTTGTTTTTCCTTGATTACGCTTGCGATGGAAACGACTTGGGATGTTTCCGCAAGCAGCATTTGAGCATCGTAGTTCAGAAGTTTGAACGCCTCAGCGATTTTTTTCTGTGCCAAAAAAATATGACTCCGAGTGGAACAACCAACCACATCAGGAATATAGGAATTACTGTTTTTGGCTTTCATCAGTAGCTTACACACGGTTGTCCGCATGGTGGCGTTTCTAGCGAACCCCATACTTTGGAGTGTTTCATAGATCCAAGCAGGCTTGGCGTATGAAAGTTTGTCCGCTGGTATTTCACGAATCAACTTTCTTGCTACTTCGGTTAGGCCCGGACGCCATTTGTCAAAGTTTATCGACATTGCTTGTTCCTGATTGTGGCTCGCCAAACTCACCAATAAGCTGTGCGATGAAAACTTGGGCTTCCTTTTTGGCTTGATTGTAATTGAAATTTGGACCGATTTGCTCACACGATTCTTCGTAGGGCGTTGTATCAAGATGAAATTCATCTCTCATGTTAAGCTAGCTTTTCCAATCCGCCAATGAAATAAGAACCAAGTTCAGTCTTGAGAACACAATGGTCATCGAAATACGCACGCAACCTCTGTGCATCATCCTGCACTTCCTCATCATCGGGAAGCCGAAAAACATCCTGTTGTTCACTCCTCAATTTGAAATACGCACGCAACCTCTGTGCATCATCCTGCATTTCCTCTTCATCGGGTAGCCGAAAAACATCCTGTTGCTCACTTCTCAATTTGAAATACGCACGCAACCTCTGTGCATCATCCTGCATTTCCTCTTCATCGGGTAGCCGAAAAGTATCCTGTTGCTCACTTCTCAATTTGAAATACGCACGCAACCTCTGTGCATCATCCTGCATTTCCTCTTCATCGGCAAGCCGAAAAGTATCCTGTTGCTCACTTCTCAATGCTTCTAGAGCAAGCAGTGCCTCGTCCATCGTGTTGACATGAAAGGTTCGGCCAAGATGACCGTCATCTCCAAGAAATCCCACAACGTAACTCATGTTTAATTGCTTTCAATTCGGAAAAACATTTGATTTACATCGAACTCATCAGCCATCCGACTTGCATCAGTGAACGAAGTCAGAATGTATTGCTGTCGCACTTCTGGAGCAAGGTCGGCCCATTGCTGTGCCGTGATTGTCTCCTCCAATCCTTGACCCAGACCCACCAGCGTGAATTTAGTTTTTTCATTTAGCTTCATCACACCACTGAAATCTAAAAACACTTCCTTACTCATCGTTTTTCCTTACGCGATTTTGTTCTTCAGACGCTGCATGAGGACGAGAATCTTACGCAGGTTCTCCACTTGTTCCGACAACCGTATTTCTAGAATGTCAATGTCTCCATCGCAGAGAACGAGAGCATCTTCGAGCAATTTTTCAAACTGCTTGTCATTGTCGGAAAGGTTTGTAATTTTCACTTCTTGTTTCTCCTCCAAAATCTTCGGTTTTACTGCTTCAACTTTTGGTTCGGGCTTTGGCAATTCCCATAGACGTTGTTCTACGGCTCGTTGCACTTCCTTCGCCAGACCATCCGTGGTCCGTATGCCATGCTTACGCAGGGCATCATACATGTCATCCCAACACGGAGTCAATAGCTCGTCGTAGCTCTTAGAATTCACCAACTCACTGATGAGACTTTTCCTCCTTGCTTTGTTTTCTAGTTTCTTCTGCGCATTTCTTTTTGCTTCAGAATCTGGAAGATCCTGCCAAGGCACAGGGGGATTACGCGAGCGAAAAGTCTTCCCTCGCTCATTCTTAAATTTCACCAGAGCTTGTTTCAGAATGNGCCAAAACATTGAATCATCACTGAAATCATAGCCCAGTGGTGTCAATTCTCTAGCAAGTTCTTCAACGCAAATCTTCAGCGCACGCTTCTCGTTCATTTCTGCGAGATATTGACTGAAAAACTGAAATGCTGTCAGAAACTCTTGATTCGATTCGATTGACTGAGTTGATTTCACCTTAGGTTGCTCCACCTTGGGCTGTTCCACCTTGGGTTGCTCCACCTTAGGTTGCTCCACCTTGGGTTGCTCCACCTTGGGTTGCTCCACCTTGGGTTGCTCCACCTTGGGTTGCTCCACCTTGGGTTGCTCCACCTTAGGTTGCTCCACCTCGACTAGCGTATTTCCGGCGAACTGGATTGCCTGAGTGATAGTGTCTTTAGTGTTTGACCTATCGTCTCGTCGTGCTTTAAGCAACGCCTGCACAGCATGATGACGCACTCGTTTGATACGTTTTCTGACTTCGTTGGTGACAAGAACGCCCTCCTTTCGGACTAGCTGCTCTAGATCCTTCATTTGGATCTTTTCTAACTTGTTTGGTGAGATGCAATAAATTACATCTTCGACCTTCTGCGTTAGACTCCGCATATCGTTGGGCATCGACATGAATACTTACCTCGCGTAAATAAGACTGAGAGACACGAATGAAAGGACGGTAAGTAACGCCCAATCAATCAGCAATCGAATCATACTCCACCGATTAGGACGGTCAAGACCACCCAGCACAAAAAAAGTCAGAAACACCATGCAAGTCACAATAACTTCTAAATCATTCATACTGTTCCTCCTTGAAACTACAATTTCATGACGTTTCCAATTCTTTTCACCCAATCAACTTGGCTTGAAATTTGTTCTGTGATCTTTGCTTTGGTGGCTTCAGCATCACCACGGCAAAGTTCAAACGTCTCAAAAACAAGATCAATCAAAACTCGATCCTGACCTCTGTCTGTTGTCTTTTGATTGATTTTCGCTTCTAACAATCGTGTTCGTTCTTGTTCTCGTTCTAATTCTACCTTTACTTCTGCAATTGCACGGGCATGAACTAAAAATTGCGTTATGTTGCAATAATTGGAATGATTTAATTCGCCAATCAAACCTTTTTTCAACATCATATCGGCAACCTGCTTCGGCTTGAGTTTCAAGATTTTCTTCGGTGACAATTCATTTAAACAAAATCTTATCTTTTCTCGAAACGAGGTCTTTTTTTCTTTCCAATTTTTAGGTTTAACTGGTGGCTGAACTTTCCTCGGATTCTGTTTTTGCTTTTTCCTTCTCCACTGACTGAAAGAAAGATCGGTATCACTTCTTTGCCAAATGATACGATCTCGTTCTTTGCAAAACAAATTGTTGAAGTAAGATTTCTTTACTGGATAATCCTTTGCTTCTTTCTCGTAGCGATAAAAGAAAGAAATCGGGGACGATCTCAATAGATTCTCATCAGAAAGCGATTTTAGCTTTTCATGGATGAAATTTGTCACGAATGGCAACAATGGGTTACTGTCCATTTAATACACTTTCAAGGGCGGTTGGCTCTTCAACGTGAACTTTGTCTTGACTAATCTGACGGGATACAATACGGTACTCGCCAGCTACGTTTTCATCTTTTTTCCATTGAAGAAAATCTTTGACATTTCTAAATGGACCGATGATGTGAACACCTTTTCCCTGAACAATACTAAAATACATCATGACAATCCCTCGCCTACTGCTGACATTGCCCGTTGTTTACCAAGTTTTCTGCGATAGCTTCGTAGCTGCTACCCAAGTGAGATAGCAGACCAGAATCAATGAGATATTGAAAAAATTTCACCGTCTGCTCAAACGTCAACAAACCATCCTCATAGTCCCGCACTTGATCGAAAACATCCATTTCACGATCCTTTGTTTGCTCAAAGCATTATAGGCCAAGCCAACTTGATTGTCAAGGCAAGACAAAAACGGTAGGGGCAAACTAAAGTCTACCCCTACCGCACCACGAATACAAATCAAATTAGTGATTATCTTCGTGAGTAAGCCATTCAGACTTCAAAGACCAGTCCTGTTCTTCCTCGTCGTAGTCCTTCACCGGCTCAAAAATCTCACCGTCGTATTCGGCTACAACTTCATAACGGCAGCAACGCAATTTTTGCTGCTCCGAGTCTAGCGGCACAGATACCACATCAGCAGGGTTGACCTTGCAGATGACGACCTTATCACCATACCGGCCATAGGAACGCACATAATCAATTGCTCCCACATGCAATCCCTGACCACAACCCTGATTGCAGTTGTCGTCTACCCGAAAACGTGGCATCTCTACAATTGAACCTGGATGATTGTCAATCTTTTCCGAGTATTTGTCTTTATACTCACTGGTGACGGCTTTATACGCCAAGAAGCAACCATCCGAAGTGATTGGCAAAAACCGATGACGTAAGAAGCTGTAAAGCTCTTGACAAGCTCTAAAACTTGGATTTTGATACAAGTTTTCAAGAAAACGTAGCATCGGCTGGCAATTAAATTTTTCACGAATCATCGAAATGACCCGTTCGGTGATGACATCGTTGATAACTTCATCCCGATACCAAAGCACGCCATTCCCGATGCGAAAATCCCCACTCGACCAACTTTCAATCAAATCTTTCGTGTTCCAACGGTCAAGAAACTTTTCCTCATCCCCCTCCTTGACCGCTGCCACCAAATCGTTGTATTGGCAGTGGGTGCTATTAAAACAAAAACTTTTATTTCGCAAAACCACAGTGTAACAGTCGCGGTCGTCTTTGATGTGAACAAGCATGGTATTTCCTTTTTCAAGAATAATTAGAAACCTGCCTAATTGTAGCAGGCGAAGTCATTCTGTCAAGCCTTGCTGACAACTGTGTCGGCAAGGTAATTCGCTAAAATCGGCATCATCGGTTCTGTCATGTTACTCAGGGACACAAGGCGAAGCATTGGATATTTGTCAAAAATTTCAAGCTCCAAGTCTATCATTTCGTATCCACGATCAATTTGAACAGAAAGATTTGCCAACAACTCGCCAACGAGCATCAACTTTTGATTGTCATCGTGAGCCATTGCTATTTTGTCAAAAATTTCTAGTCCCTCAGGCATCTCGCTCTTGAAAAACTCACGGTTAAATGCACTGATTGTCTTAAAAATTTGTATTGAATCATCCTCGGATTCATGTTGGACTGATCGGTTGTCAAGAATCTGCAAAAGCTGGTCCCGCACAAAATCATCAAAATGAATCCAGTCTCCGTTCGCTTCCTGCTTCCGAAAGCGACTAGATTGTGAGTAGGCTTTTTTCACGACGTAAAAATCGGGTACGGAAACACCGACATGTTCGAGCTTCTGGAGCAAACGGTTCCAATCACCTATCGAGTAATGAAAATTTGAATCAAATTTATTACGAATTACGGGGAGAAAAACCTTTTCACCATCCACAATCATGTCCGTCTTGATGATCGAACCACTCATTCGATGCCAAATCTCTACGGAGTTATTACCTTTTCCACTACTCTTTCTCAGGTTGTTGCCACCAACCTTGGGGATACTGTCAATATCAGACAAAAACTCAGGGTCAATTTTAAGGTCGTCTGCTTGTTGTTGAGTTAGGGCATAGACAGTTTTACCTGTCACTTTGACGTAATTGCGCAATCGACGATCCATTCTCGGCTTGTCGATGCAAATAAAAACGTCTTTCAGGTTATTCGCAAAATCAAGACTGAAACGCCATTCTGTCTTGACACCGTTCTTACGGGATGGAAACAGCACCTTCGCCACACTAGAGAGAGATGGCATACGATACGTCATCAGCTTTTGGACGCCTTCTTCGGTTGCACCAGCCAAGGCAGTCCCCAGAGAGCCACACATCAGCGACTCCCGCACCAGCGACCGTTTGAAAGGAGTAGGTTCTCGTTCGACTTTTTCAAGACAAGCCTCTCCAACTTTGGCAATGATTTCTGCCATTTTTGCCTGAAGGATGGCCGTCGTTGAATCATCAAGACTCAAATTTTCTCTGCCAGGATCAAAACTCAAATCCCCAATATTGAATTTAATGTATCCTGCAACGCTTAACTTAGCTCGAATATCGTAGGGAATTTCGTAGGCTACATTTCCCATCACAGCCTTAGGAGAGCCATAATTAGAAGAAAAACCAAAATCAGGCCCAGTAATCACCAACAGTTTTTTCAGTTTCTTGATCCGCTCTTGGACATCTGGGACATTCACATTGAAACCGGGAGCATCTTCAAACCATTGCAAAACATTGACTGCATCGTCCTCAAAAGCACTTCGCCGGTCGTCCATGTTCGGCACATGCACTTCCAATCCTCTTGGCTCATCCGAAACTTCTGAAGCCAACAAAGCAATTTGTGGTTCGCCATTAGAATCTTTGTAACAACTGAACACCTTCTTTTCACCATCAAACCAACTGGTTACTAGGAAGCTATCCACCAAGCAGAATGGACTCTTAGAACCCAAACCCAAAGCACCCGTGAATTCGTTCGATTCTGTTTTAGTGCTGGTGAAATAAGTCGTATAGACTTCTCGCATACTTTCTTCACTCAGACCTGTACCATAATCCCTGACAGCAAACCAGGGTTCCAAATACGTCGGCAAGTGAATGTCAAACTTATTTGGATTATTGGCAGCGATATGAGCATCATGTGCGTTACAACAGATTTCACGAATGACTGCTCGCACCTTATGAGTGTAAATGTTACTGCTCAGAATCTGGAACGCTTTGGCACTTGCTGCAATCTTGAACGTGCTTGTAGGAAAACTACCAACAGTTTGGACATCTTTTTTGAGATCGTTAATAATCATCGTTTCGCCCTTTTGCAAAATGAAGTTCGATTGACGCACTAATCATACAACTTGTGGAGACGAAAACAAGAGACGTTGTGAAAAAACTCTGGCCCGTAATTATAGGGTACGTTTGAAATCATCTAATAGCAGAGAGGGAAACTTGAATAAATTTCTATTGGTTTTATCTTAACATTTTGTTCAGATTCATCGGATAGTTGTTCAAACAACTCTTTCATTTTTTCTAAAGATAACTCTTGATCGTCTTCTACAGTTATCTTAACAATGACGTATTTTGAATTAGACATAAAATCCTCTATCGACAAATGATAGGTTATTTATGCCATTGCTTCCAAAAAAATGGGAGCCTCAATCCATTCTCGTTCTGATGTCAAATTGATGAACCCAAGTGTTTTAAGATCCTTTTCGACATCGAAAATCACATGAGGACCGCCAACACCAAAGTGTTTCGCCGCGATCTCCACAGTCTTCATTTGGCGGTTGAGATCATGGTCTTCGTCGATTTCGACCTGCACCTTGAACAACGTGGGATAGCCATTTGCATAGCCTGCTACCAACATTCGACGCAACATAGTTTTATCCTTATTCAAGAAGAAAGCCCCGTATTTCTACGAGGCTTTCCTGAAAGATTATCTTGGCAAAAGACTACCTACCATTAACGGTAGTGAGCCGACCAAAAGTAAGTGCCATTTGGACCGGGGACCATCGCCCTCGCTACCAAACGGCTGTCTGGCAGTTCTCCCAACCAGCAATGATTGGGACGGTTCGGATCACGACTGTAACCCGTTCCGGCACGACTGCAACCCGGAGCCACGCCCAAAGGATGCCCGCCGTCCCGAAAACGATAATAGCCTTCTCCTCGGCTTGCAAGAATCTGAGCTTCACGCAACGCATGAGCATAAGCATTTGCGTCACGATTCACCACAAGTCCCGCAACACCTCGGATTGCATTCCGAATCGGCTGTGCAGATCGAGTTGCAGCGACATTCTGGTTGACGGGAACACCATTCACCGACACCAAAATCTCACCGGGGGCAAGATTGAAATCCTTGGGATCATAATCTTGACCAGCACCAACCTGACAAAACAGCAACGCCAAACAAAAAAACTTCTTCATGACCACTCCTTTCGCTAACACCATCCATCCATCAAAATACCAACTACAATGTTAGTATCCTGACGCCAGCAATACTAGCTGGCTGATCGAACTCGGATGTTAGATCGTCGTTCGATGCACCGAATCTTCGTCAAGCAAGCATTTACTTCACGCAGCTTCGCCTTCGTCAACTCTAGGTCACCACCACAATTCTTTCGGAATTGCAGGGCAATCTCCCATGCCTCCATTTTCAACCAAGGACTGACTCCTCGTCCTTGACTCTTGGCAAACTTCGGCTTTCCGGTTTCGTTCTTATAATTATTTAGAAGAACGCCAACCTGATTTTTACGACTGGTTGTTAATTGCACACGGGGGTTTTTCTCTGCGACCATTTTGATCGCTTTGTCCCTCGTAATGTCCACCAAGGCTGCCTTGGGAATGCAATCCAACACTTTGCGAACGAGATCAGAAAAAGAAACGCCGTCCTTGGACTTTCGACGCTTTGCCATTTTTGTCTACTCCAATTCAAAATTTTCGGAACTCACCAAGTGAGTTGGCAAGTGGGTGATACGATACACCTTACAATCCTTTCGAGCCTCCATGTCCATCTCTAGAAATTCTTCACCGCTGATAATTTCGGAATTCTTGTCAATTAAACTGATATACGCAGGTTTCACTTCTGCGTGACCAGTAAAACGAACTTTGATAAATTCCGGCATCTTGAACCTTTCCAAAAAAAGAATGAAGGGGTCATTTTTACACGACCCCTCCATTCTTGTCAACCGCTAATCACGGGCACGACGCTCACGCTGCTGTTCACGGTCCCATTCCCTCTGATAAGTGCAGAGGACGTTCATGCCGCCCGGGATCGTCACCGGACCATGCACCGGGTGCAAGATGGTCGTCTCCTGCTTTACCATCAGCCACGGGCCGTCCAGTGATTCCTCGTTCCAATTTTCCGGCAAATAAATGTCTACATTTGCCAAACTGTCGAGACAATGCTTGGCCCCTTGCGTGTTACCGGGAACAAGCTGGACACTTGGCTTTTCCGCCAGCTTGTAGCCCTTCGGCTTGCTGGTTCGGATGGTCAGGTTAAGGTCACCCTGACAAATNCGATCATTATCTTGGCACGCTTCAGTAAACCGAAGTGCCATGCCGGGACGCACCTGTTCGAGTTCGCCCGCCTTGATCTGCTTCACGTAATCCAGAATTTCAGTCATCGCCGCCAGTGTTTCTGTC
>JGI24766J26685_10000527_pt1 | contig 10917 bp, 10 predicted proteins | sample SanBayMetagenome_FD_26685 | JGI IMG/M metagenome (IMG submission 26685)
AGGGTTGGGATATACGATTGTACGTGCGAGCGGATTCTGCTCGTCAACGCTTGTAGTTGGTTCATATCGAATCACTGGCTCTTGGATCGTCACATTCGTCGAACCAGCACCAGGTCCGCGAACCGGAAAGTTCTCAGTAGCTACTACGCCGTAGTACGTAGGACCAATCACATATGGATATGCTGACACGCCATTTTGGTCGATCGTCGCGAAGTAGGCGTAGGTACCCTCTGGATACTCTGGTGTGATACAGAAGCGGCCGTTGTGCTCGTCAAGATCGCCTGAGCCCTCGACGAACTGAAAATCCTCAGCATACGAGCCGAGCGCCTGCTGAGCAAGACTTGGTCCGTGCTGCGCTGCTGTGAGAACTGTACCATTGGCGAGTGTCGTCCGCTCTGTGATTGCGCGAAGTTGATAGCTCGGACGCATACGCTTGACGGTTGTCGTACCCGCAGACCATCCGTATGCACCGTAGATCGGATAGCCATCAAACGAAAATCCAATCAATGGACCATGCTTCATTGAATCCGGAACGTAGAGTCCATCTGCAAGGTACATGTCGCACACATCCGACATCTTCACCTTGGCGATGTTAAATGCTGTTGGGTTTTGGTGATGGTGGTACTGACCTTGCGTTCCACCTCCGCCGCCTGCGCCTGGAGGCCCCGTTTGCAGTGGCGCTGGGTGTCCCATAGCGCAGTCGAATCCTGTGCGTTCAAACACAATCGCATTCTGGTGCCAGATGTTCTGATTGTTATAGGAACGTGCATCAGCGTAGTTGTACACTGGGACGCCATTGATTAATACAGCGATGTGACCCAGACCGACGGCTGTCTTCGTGCCGGTTTGCACGTTTGGCTTGAGTGGAATCTTAAACAGATAGTTCCGATTCACAGCAATTGCTGGATTACCATCGCGATATGGTCCGATCACGTACGCAGGAATACCACTGCATCGGATGTATGAGTTATCACTCGAGTACTGCACAAGCTGCACATTTGCCTTGGCCGTATCAACAATTGGAGTTGGGTTGTTGGCAAGGTAGTGCCGTCCCGTAATTCCTGTCGTGTTGATAATCCACGAGGTGATTGCAGGATGAGTTTGACCCATCAATCCAGTCACAGCAGTGATACATACTGTGATTGCGCTCAAAAGCTTACCTGCTCGCATGTTGATCCCCGATGGTGTTGTGTACAGAGCTCCCCGCATCCAAGAAACGATGACGCGCCGAAACGTTACTGTCGGCATCGCACCTTCAATACAATCGTTGCCGATGGCACATTCATGATATGCCGACCTGCGTCGAGGTGTCCGTCATGTATTGAGCCAAGGAACGCACCTCGCAGGTCATAACATGTGATCTCGATGTGTTGACCTTGATTGTTGACAATCACGGCACGATCGTTCACAACATCGAGCTCGTAGGTGATGTCCGCACTTTCACCTACATCGCTAACCGATAGCGGACCCTCCTCGAGTCGACCACGTGGAGTGAGGTTACGTCCCTTTACAGCAGGATGATCTTCACCATAGCGATATGTCTTGAACACCATGTTATTGCGCGGTATTTGCCCTTGCGACGCGATACCATTCATACCAACGGGATTCACATAGCGCCATACTTCATCACCCTCAGGTGTTGATTCCACAAACACACCTGAAGGTCCAAGGCACGACAACGTGTTGCCGTTCGGTAGTCGCGTCGCACCGCTGATGTTCTGCGCATAGAAACGCGTTGATATCGTTGCGGGATATGCAACAATCGGCACAGCAGGCATGAACGCGGATGCAGGGGTGCGACGATACGTACCATCTTCGTTGAGTGGCAGATCTATCTCATCAACACTCGATCCGTTCCCGCCAAAGCGTCCATTGCCGTTGTTGAAAATCATCACTCGTGTATCACTCAACCACCGTGCATCATGCTGTCCGAAGAGCACCTGGTTCTGCAGCGTGCCGCTCTTGTAATTCATTGGATTGCCATAGCGATACACGATATCACTTGTTTTGCGCGAGATGATCCAGATCTCATTCAGGTTGTGAATGCTGATCATCACTTCATCACGTGTTGCGTTATAGCGGACAGAGTTTGCGTGCAGCCAATCCGATCGTGTACCGCCAGCATTGATATCGATTCGCTCTGGATGTTCTGATACCACGCCGTAGTTCGGTTTTGCTGGATCGACATCTTGTATCATGTGGTCCCATGACGACCACGACCAGACGATCTCGCCTGATGTTGGGCCTGTTCGCTTCACTTCAATAACGCGCTCAGACCACAGTGCATTCTCTGTTAAACGATTCGATAGTCGTCCTTGCGCAACGGCTTCTTCCCGCGTGTGACTTTCCCATACAAGCATCAGAAGATTGCCATTGGGTAAGACTTCTACATCGTGATGCGCGCGAGCTGTGGAGCTCAGATGCGTGTATTGCCACAGACGCTCGCCCGACCAGCTATAGAGCTCCACCATGCCCCCTGCACCACCGCCCTGCATCGACTGAGATTGGGGAGCTGCCGTTCGGAGAAGGGAACCATCGTCGAGTAGCATGGCTACCTGTCCAGTTGGATTGTTCGCCTTCCACACATTCACAACCTGACCATCGTTGTCGATCAGGTAGGTCATCGTTGAGGTAATCGGAGCAAGCAGTGTATACCCCTTGTACGCGCGCGACGCATCATGCGCCAACACACCAACGGTTCGCTGTGCATGCAGCGTTACGCTAATGCACACCAGGACTAGTGCTGTAACGATATGTTTCATTGTCTGCCCTTATCGATCGTTGAGACCCTTGCCGGCAAGAATACGAGGGATGCAGGCTTCTGCACGCGCCTGACGAGTGGCTTGTTGTTTTGCACCACTGATATGCATCAAGTACCCCCGCCTGCGACCAGGCGTAAGCGCATCAAATGCTGTGCGCACATCGTTGCGGCGGTTGAGGATGTCTTGTAGCTCTTCAGGAACTACATGTTCGTTGATCGTCTTGAAGGCAACGCGAGCACCCTGCTTCTCATTGCGAATTGCCTGCTTGATCAAGGCAATGATGTCAGACTTGTGTTTCTTGATGTGAGCTACACTCGTGAAGGCAGCATATCGGGCAGACTGTGTGTTTGGTCCGGGCGTATGGAGCAGTCCGCTCGGGTCATCCAACAACACACCCTTGAAGAACCCAATCACGCACGAGTCTTTTCGCGTGCTAATAATCACCGCGTTGGCACCATCGACCGTATACGTCGGCTGGCGCCACTTCAACTCTTCTTCAACATCACACGTACATACGATAGATCGAAGGAGCGATACTTCGTCTCCCCACTGTTTGAGGGAGGCGATATACTCATCAACGGCTGGATTCAGAGGGTGCATCGTGGCACAAAGTACGTATGTTGTCATGGAACTGTCATAGCAGACAGCGTTAACTACACTCTTGGGTACACTCACATGAAACTTCAATCTGCACTAGTGAGCATCTGTGCACTCGCACTCTTTGCGACCCCCTTATTCGCGCAGTCGTCGCACGTTATGACAAAAGAGCAGCAAGACGCTCTCACACCCGATGCTGTACTCACAGAGTTTGCCGAAGGTAATCTTCGGTTCAGTCAGGAAACAATTACAAAGCGTGATCACAGCGCAATGGTTCGCAAGACTGCAAGTGGACAGTATCCAAAAGCTGTGATCCTGAGCTGTCTCGATAGTCGCATACCGATAGAAGACGTACTCGATCAGGGCTTGGGTGACATCTTCGTTGCACGCATCGCGGGTAACATTGTGAATGATGACATTCTCGCAAGCATGGAGTTTGGTTGTGCTGTGATGGGATCAAAGGTTGTACTCGTTGTTGGTCATAGCAACTGCGGTGCCATTAAAGGAGCCATTGATGACGTCGAGTTGGGGCACATCGGCATTCTGCTTTCCAAGATCCGTCCTGTCGTGGCAGAAGCACGAACCACATCAAGCGATCGCACATCGAAGAACGCCTCATTCGTTGAATTCGTCTCGCAGGCACATGTCGACCACGTCGTTGCCGAAATCCGTCGTCGCAGCACACTCCTTGCTAATCTGGAGAAGGCTGGAAAGATCAAGATCGTTGGATCATACTATGATCTTGAGACCGGCGTGTTAACGGTTAAGAAGTAACCTCGTCTCGTCATCATCCTTCACGATGCTGTTCGAGCGTTAGCATTGATTCACGCAAGTCATCTACGCGTTTATCAAGCATAGCAACAGCATCGAAGAGACCCTGGTTGTATGACGCAGGCCCTATCTCCCGTGTGAAGAAGTCAACCAGGAATTCAGCGTCGAATCGACCGAGCTCAATCGATAGGTCTGTTTCGCAATAGGTTCGCAGACGTTGTATGAGCTCGTTGCGTTGTTCTGGTGAGAAGGAGATCATGTGACGGGTCTCTATGAATGACTGGTTCGCACTAAATTATCGCATTGTTGTCCCGGCACACTTGGAGTCCGTATGGTATCCGCATGGTTTCACGCGTCGCGCAATCGATCGGCCCTCGGGGTTCTGATAGGCGCGTTGGTGCTCGCTGCATCAGCACAAACGATCTTAGAAGTGGGGTCAATACCGAGTACAATGCAAACGGTGGCGATACTCCTTATCGGCACGTTCATGGGTGGACGCCTCGCTGCAATCACAGCTGCAGCGTATGTGTTGGGCGGATTATTAGGCGTGCCTTGGTTCTCAGGACTCGATGCCGACATGTCGGTTACGGGCGGTTATCTGCTTGGCTTCATTCCTGCGGCTGGTCTAGTGGGATGGTATTCAGAGCGAGGGGCGTGTGCAAGCTTTTCCTCTCGACTCGGTGTGTACATGCAGTGCTTGACGATCATCTATGTTGGTGGAGTTCTCTGGCTTATGCTTAGCGTGCATTATTCACTCAACGACGCTCTTGCAATCGGAGTACACCCGACATTGGTTCATGATGTTATCGAGTGCTCATTCCTCAGTGGCATGCTCGTGATCTACAATCGTGTCCGAACAACATCTGGCAAGTAACTGGACCATTGTTATGCGGAGACAGAGAAGAGCATCTATTCTCGTAGCAGTGTATGTGCTGTTCATCATCTGCATGCCATCGTTCGGTCAGATTCCACACGCACCGCTGGTTGGCTACTGGCATAACTGGAGCGCACAAGCAGCTCCGTATATGTCGCTCGATTCAATCGATACACGGTACAACGTGATTCCGGTGTCGTTCGCAGTACCTGCATCGAACACCGACATGACAATGGTGTTTACTCCCGACCGAGGAACACAGCAGGCCTTCATTCAGCAGATTCAACGAGCGCAGCAACGTGGTGCAAAGGTGCTTCTTAGTGTTGGTGGTGCTACCGCATCGATCGATCTAACAACGACAGCCAATCGCGATGCATTTGCAACATCGTTGACAAATCTTCTCACGGTGTATGGGTTCGACGGTCTCGATATCGATATCGAACATGGTGCTTCGATTGTGATTAATGGCGGCACAATTGCGGCACCGCAAGCGCTCGCGCAACAGCATCTGATCGCAGCAATCAAGACGATTATGTCGAACTACCGACAGTCATTTCAGCGCAAGATGATTTTGACGTTTGCGCCTGAGACTGCCTACGTACAAGGAGGTATGTCGGGCTACGGTAGCATATGGGGCGGCTACCTCCCCATCGTCGATGCACTGCGTGATTCGCTCGACCTCATCCATGTGCAACTGTACAACAGCGGCACGATGTACGGCATCGATCGCAAGGTATATGCGCAGGGAACGGCAGACTTCATTGTTGCGATGACAGAAGCCGTCATCAAGGGGTTCACGACGACCGGTGGAACGTTCACCGGACTACCAGCGTCAAAGGTAGCAGTTGGCCTACCAGCATGCGTCGACGCTGCCGGTGGAGGATACACAGACTCGCTCGCTATTTGGCAGGCGATGCGCTACCTCAAGGGCGAAGGACCAAAGCCTGGTCAATACACGTTGGCTCAGCAAGGGGGCTACCCAGATCTCGCAGGGATGATGACGTGGTCGATCAACTGGGATGCTACTACCGTGAACCGTCAGAAGTATCGCTACGCATCAATTCACGACACGTTGTTTGGTCCGCCCCCTACCCCACTCCCTGATACCGTCCGACTCGTATCACCCGCACAAGGATTCCAGTTACAAGTATCTGATTGCACACTGCGTTGGAATCGCTCAACGCCTGAGATCACCGCTTATCATCTCGAAGTACTGCGCGGAACATCAGTGATCGTATCAGATACGGCACGAGTGGATACCACGTTCGTGCTTCGAAATCTACCGGGTGAGTCGGTGATCACATGGAGAGTGCGAGCTCGCAATGTGTCGGGATGGGGACCATGGTCTACCACACGCACATTTCTCACGATACCACGTCCTACTCGCGTGGTGTTGCGTTCGCCCGAAGACAATTCCTATCTCTCCGAGAACTCAACGACTCTGTCCTGGCGTTCTGCATCACCTGTTGTAACTGACTATCATGTGGTTGGACGCGATCAATCGCAGCGTGTGCTATGGGACACAACGATTGCGGATACTACACTGCACGTGCGCGTTCCGGGTGCGTCGAGCATTGCGTGGATGGTACGTGCACGGAATGTGAGCGGGTACGGGGAGTGGAGTGTTGCACGCGTATTCCACTCACTTGCATATCCACAAGCGGTGCGTCACATCACTCCTGTAGATGGAATCATCATTGATTCGAATCACGTTGAGCTTCGCTGGACAGTCTCTGAACCGGCGATTGGATCGTACGTGCTGCGCATCATCTCCGACGCACGTCCACGCGATACAGCTGTGTACCGAGTAACACAGCCACGGTACATGCTTGATTCACTCATTCCGAATGCATGGTATTCATGGCAGGTTCAAGCAGTGAATGAAACGGGTGCATCTGCATACAGCAAACAGACACGTGTCAAGTTTGTGCCACGTCCTGACCAAGTGCAACTGCAACTACCTATCGATTCTGCAACAGTGCACGTCGACAGCCTCCAGTTCACGTGGAGCGAATCAATGGTAGCATTCCGATATCACATCGAGATCATTCATGACAGTGTGATTGTGAGTGATTCAACGCTCACAACAACTTCGTACTCAACGCAGCTACGACCTTCTGATACGCTCTATACATGGCGAGTGCGTGCTGCAGGCATCACTGGTTGGGGTGCATGGAGTGATCAGCGTTCGCTGCGCATCTACGAGCCAGAAGAGCCAACATCGGTCGCGTCGGCTGACGAGCTACACGTTACGATTGCGCCGAATCCTGCACATGATCGCGTGCGGATTCTTGGAACAGTTCCCGGATCTGCCGCAATCACGCTGTGCAATCTTTTCGGCGAAGAGGTCGTAGATCGCACAGCTATAGACGAAGGATCACTGACGCTATCGGTCGCACACTTGCCGTCGGGACTATATGTGCTGCGAATTGGAACAAGCTCTCACTTCCTACACATTGTGCGATGAACACACCCTTCAATCGTTATCTCTATGGCGGCTTCGTCGTTCTTGCTGTCGTAATGCTCACAACGGGCAACTGGATGACAGGCGTATCGAACATTGGTATTGCGCTGCTCTTCGACCCATTCGACACGAAACAGCCATTCAATGAACGACCGAAGTGGCAACAGGCATGGCTTGTCGTGCACGTATGCGTGTTGTTCGCGGCGTTGGGATATGGACTTTACATTGAGATTTGAGCAGGTGCTTGCCATAGCTCGATCTTGTTGCCATCGGGGTCCAGGATCCACGCAAACATTCCATGCTCATTTGTCTCAGGTCCACCGCAAACATCTGAGCCGTGTTCACGGATGTGTGCGATCATCCCGAGCATGTCGTCAACCGCTAGGTTGAGCATAAACGGACTCGTCGATGGCTCGTAGTATGTTGTATCGGATGAGAATAAAGACCATATCTGGTACGTGGGCGTTGCTGCCTGACGATGCAACACTGCGCCACCCCAGTCTTCCATCTGCAAACCAAGTACATCTCGATACCATGCCTGCATAACGTCAGGCTGCTGACTCCTGATGAAGAGTCCACCGATTCCAACAACGCGTCCCATGCTTTGTTTTTGTACCTGTGGGGCTGTTACGGCAAGACGTCGTATTCGACATTGAATACCGATCCATCAAGCACCGCGTTCGGCGTGTTTTTTCCGTCAGTGCGCATGCCCCATGGCTTCATCACATCGTTCAGGTTCGATCCCTTTGGTCCACCCGTAACTGGTTCATACACACGACCGTGGCGCTGCATCCATGCGCTCCAAATGCGATCGATGTTCGAATGATGCAACCAGAACGTGGGATCGTTCGGCGATGTATCGGTGGTCATGTTTCCACCGATCACCTTACCATTAAGCTTGATTACCCCACCTGTCCAAAGGTGCACCACGTTGTGCATCTGACTCCGCTTGGTAGGAGTCCACTTCACATCCATAAAACCTTCGTTACACGTGTCGCCAGCTGTGTGACGCCATCCCTCGAGAGAATTGCGAAAGCTGACAGCGGTATCAACAGATGAATCCCATGGCGCGGAATCATACTTGCTAATGCTCAAGGTGTTGTTGAGTTCAGCAACACTTGGCAGCGTTACTGTACTATCCTTGAACTTGCCAAAGCCACGCACGAGGTATGGAACATTATTTGGGTCGCCATCTTCTTCGATGAAGATAATGTTGACGTCGCGCGTATCATCGATGCGGACATTCCAAGCCCCCTTACGAAACGGACCTGTTGTAACGGCGTAGTCTTGTGACGGATCGCCATCACCACCAAGCAGGTCATCAGAGAACACCGCTGCTGTAGAGCTCGGATCTGTCCAGTCCCAGTATGGTACGGCAATGTCTTTGCCCGAAACTTGCTTGAGTGCCTTCTCGAACATGTCGAGATACACGCGGTGCCATGGCAAGAACGACGGACGTTGGTGCGCCGGATACATCTCGTGTGTGTTATCGTTCGGCACGCAATAGAAGGCAAGCAAGTGCCACTCAACAAACTGATCGTAGTAGTTCAGCTCAGCATTGTACGGCGACGGTGTTTGCTTCATCTTCAGGACGGCATTCACGAAGTCAGCCTTCTCCTGTGCTGTAAGGTTCTTCGCGTTCTTACGAATGCGCGTTGGAGTCCCAACCGGATCAGTCGTTGAACATGCAACGAATGTGACTACGAGAAGACTTGCCGTGAGTAGGCGATAGAACTTGCGCATTGAAACCCCCTGTCATGTACGGATTGTTCGCTTCGAAAATACGACATCATATGAGCTAGAAGCCCCGAACTCGGCGATCAACGACGCTCCTACGATGCGGATAGAGGAAGTGCGTGAGATGCACCATCACACCAAACCTCTCGTCAACATGCATTCCGCTGATCACAAAGTCTGCCTTCAGCTTCGGTATCAGAATCGCATTATTCGTCGCGGAATGCGTTGACGTAATACGCTGGTAGCCATGTTCTCGGGCGAAGGCAACAACGAATGCTAACACGGCGGTGTAGACCCCTCCACGGCGATGCGTAGGGTCGACCGCGGTATTGCGCATGAGCAGTGTGATCGGATCATCCTGCTGAGCAAGCGTCCATCCGATGATGTCACCCTTGTGCTGAATGAACCACTGAAACCGCTCGCCGCCTGCAAACGCCTTGTGCCGTAGGGCGAATTGCTCACGGTCGTGATCCGACACATCACCGATGAGGTCTGTTTGCTCGAATCCGGCGAAGTACTGCGACTCTCGCTCTTTGTAGAGCGTCATGAACTCGTCCTCGGTAGCAGGACTCAGCGAATAATCTGGAAGCAGTGGAATTTCCATCTCCAAAACTAATCACCAATGCTTGGTACAACGGTATCTTTGCACTGCCTATGGACTTCCAACTCCTCATCTCAAACCTCACCAACCCAACACTCCTATTCTTCTTGTTGGGAGTGTTCGCAGTTCGTGTGAAGAGCGACCTTGAGATCCCTGCGAGCTCTGCAAAGTTTATCAGCCTGTATCTGCTCTTCTCGATTGGCTTCAAGGGCGGACAAGAGCTCATCCACAGTCCGTTGACGGAAGAGATCATCTGGTCATGCATTGCTGGCGTCGTCGTTGCGTCGATCATACCGCTCTACACGTTCTTCATCCTCAAGCGCAAGCTGTCCGTCTCTGATGCGGGTGCTGTCGCAGCTGCGTACGGTTCGGTAAGCGCAGTGACGTTTGTTACAGCCTCTACGGTACTCGAGGCACAGGGTATGACATTCGGCGGACACATGGTAGCGGTGATGGCTCTGATGGAGGCTCCTGCCATCATCGTTGGAGTGATGCTGATCTCATTGTACGATCACGACGCCAATACGAAGGTGTCTGTGCGTGACGTATTGCATCATTCACTCACGAACGGTAGCGTCCTCATGATCATGGGGAGCCTCGTCGTCGGTATGATCTCCGATGAGAAGGCTGCAATGGGCATCAAGCCGTTCACGACCGACATCTTCAAGGGCTTCCTCGCCATTTTCTTGCTGGAAATGGGCATGATCACCGGCAACAAGATCGACGCATTCCGTCGCTATGGCTGGCTGGCAGTGCTAGGGGGCATTCTGATGCCACTTGTTAACGGTACAGCTGTGGCGTTCTTGAGCCACGCCTTCATCGCCGACCCTCCCAACCGTTTCATGTTCGCTGTACTAGCTTCAAGCGCTTCGTACATCGCTGTTCCTGCAGCTATGCGTTTGGCCGTCCCAAAGGCCGATCCCGGACTCTACATCCCGATGGCGCTCGGCGTGACCTTCCCGTTTAATATCACCGTTGGTATGCCGATCTATTTGTGGATCGCGCAGCTATAGACGAAACGACGTCGCATCCCCCTACCGCTTTACGTTCGCTACTACCCCCATGACGTCACCGAAGCTCATCAGAGGTGTGATTGAGTAGTGCTCGAAGA
>JGI24766J26685_10000532_pt1 | contig 10861 bp, 11 predicted proteins | sample SanBayMetagenome_FD_26685 | JGI IMG/M metagenome (IMG submission 26685)
ACTGCGGCAACGCCGGTATCTGTTGCAACCTTGAGCGCAGCAAATACATCTGCCGCACTGGTGCCACCCTTTAGCGAAATCTCGGCCGCTTCTTGAATTACCGGTCCGTCCATTACAGGATCGCTATACGGGAAACCGATTTCAATTGCATCCACACCTGCAGCAACTAAAGCTTGAATAGCTTTGGCACAACCTGCTTGCGAAGGAAAACCAGCTGGAATATATGCAATAAGTGCGGCGCGATTTTCGGCGCGCACCTTTGCCATTACTTCATCGAGCTGGGTCATTACAGCGGAATTCCGAAGTATTCAGCGGCGGTCTGCACATCCTTATCGCCACGACCCGAAAGATTAATAAGTAGATTTGCCTGAGGACCTAACTCTTGCCCAACAAGAATTGCACCAGCTAGTGCATGTGCAGTTTCAATCGCCGGAATAATTCCTTCGGTCTTGCTTAACAACGAGAATGCATACATAGCTGCATCATCATTAATTGCGCGGTATTCAGCTCGACCAACATCATGAAGGTATGCATGCTCTGGACCTACACCTGGGTAATCCAAACCTGCAGAAATTGAGTGTGATTCAATTGTTTGGCCATTTGCATCTTGCAAAACATAGGAACGGGTTCCGTGAAGAACTCCGGGAGTTCCACCAGTGATTGTCGCCGCGTGACGTCCGGTTTCGACTCCATCGCCTCCGGCTTCTAGGCCAATGAGGCGAACATCTGTATCTGGAATAAATGCATTAAAGATTCCAATTGCATTTGATCCGCCGCCAACACATGCTAAAACTGCATCAGGAAGTCTGCCCGTTAACGCCAGCATCTGTTCGCGAGCTTCTTCGCCAATGATCTTGTGAAAATCACGAACCATTGTTGGAAAAGGATGTGGCCCGGCAACTGTTCCCAGCATGTAATGAGTATCAGCAACATTTGTTACCCAGTCACGCATTGCTTCGTTGATTGCATCTTTCAGGGTTCGTGAACCAGTTGTAACTGGGACAACTTGTGCGCCTAGCAACTTCATACGTGCAACATTTAGCGCTTGTCGACGAGTGTCTTCTTCGCCCATATACACAACGCAATCAAGACCCATCAGTGCTGCTGCAGTTGCTGATGCAACACCATGTTGACCAGCGCCAGTTTCGGCGATGATGCGCTTCTTACCCATGCGCTTAGTGAGCAGCGCTTGACCTAAAACATTATTGATCTTGTGTGAGCCTGTGTGATTGAGATCTTCGCGCTTGAGAAATATTCGCGCGCCACCTGCATGCTCAGAAAATCGCTTTGCTTCAGTGATGATGCTGGGGCGACCGGTGTACGTCTTATGAAGTTCGGCAAGTTCGGCCAAAAACTGTGGATCCTTTTGCGCCGTATTGTGGGCGATTTCAAGTTCATTGAGTGCACCGATCAAGGCTTCAGGGACAAAGCGTCCGCCGTATTGCCCGAAATGTCCCGCACTAGTCATTGTCAAAGCCTACCGAGCAATTGATTGATCGCAACTGATGGAGATTCTGAGCGCACAAGTGCTTCTCCAACCAGGATGGCAGTTGCTCCACATTCAGCGGCAAACTCAACTTCTTTGCGAATCGAAATTCCAGATTCTGCAACACGTGCGATGTTTGAAGGTATCTGTGGAATCAACTCGGAAAATGCTCGCGCATCAACTTCTAGAGTTTTCAGATTACGAGAATTAACACCGATGATATCTGGGGATATTTCCAAAGCTCGTTCTAATTCATCATGGGTGTGAACCTCAATCAAAGAACGCATTCCAAGTTCAGTACTTAAATGGAAATAATCTTCTAGCTGATTTTTGCTCAAGGCTGCAACAATTAGTAGAACAACATCTGCGCCATGTGCACGTGCTTCGTAAAATTGATACTCATCAACCATAAAATCTTTACGAAGGATAGGAAGATCAATTGCTTTTCTGACCGCATCTAAATCAGCCAACGATCCGCCAAAACGACGTTGCTCGGTCAAGACGCTGACTACATGTGCGCCAGCTTCTTCATATTGGGCGGCTAAACCGGCTGGGTCACTGATTGACGCTAACGCACCTTTGCTCGGTGATGAGCGCTTTACTTCTGCGATCACTGAAATTTCAGCAGAGATTAGATTGGGCAAACAATCTCGGACAGCAGGTGCAATTTCTAAAGCCTCATGCAACTGCGCCATAGGTAGCCGCCTTGCAGCTAAATCCTCACGCACGCCTTCGATGATGGAAGCTAAAACGCTCATTTCCGATCTTCCTTTGAATTGCCATCAACCGTTGGATCAATTCCATGGTCCAGTGCGCTCCAGGTATTGAGTTCGCGGGGTTTACGTTCATAGCGCGAAGAAAGTTTAAATCTCTTAGAGATCAGTACAACAAGGGCAAACACTGCAACCAACGAGATTGCGATTGGCAGGAAATCCTTCATCGAGATTTCGCCAATCGATTTGCAGCATGCACCGCAGTTAGAACTGCGGCAGCTTTATTGCGACACTCTTGATTTTCAGATTCTGGATCCGAATCGGCAACAACTCCGGCCCCCGCCTGAACGTAGGCGATTCCTTGGTAGAGCAAAGCGGTTCTGATTGCGATGCAGGTGTCGAGATTTCCAGTGAAATCGATGTAACCAACAATTCCGCCGTAGACACCACGTCTGGTTGTTTCTAACTCTTCAATTATTTCCATCGCACGTGGCTTAGGTGCACCTGACAATGTGCCTGCCGGAAACACTGAGAAGAGGGCATCAACGGGTGATGCTTTCTTAGCAAGTTTGCCGATGACGGTAGAGACGATATGCATTACATGGGAGTAACGCTCGATATGCATAAAATCAATTACTTCGACGCTACCTGGTGCACACACTCGCCCTAAATCATTTCGACCTAGGTCAACAAGCATCAAGTGCTCTGCACGTTCTTTCGGGTCGGCAAGTAGCTCTTCAGCTAAACGATGGTCTTCTTCTGGATTTGATGAGCGCTTACGGGTTCCGGCAATTGGATGAATCATTACATCCTCTTGATTTACTTTGACTAAGGCTTCTGGGCTAGATCCAACAATTTCGACTCCATCAGTAAAGCGGAATAAGTACATGTACGGCGATGGATTGTTGAGTCGAAGCATGCGGTAAACATCTATGGCATCGGCATCACACGGCATGGCAAAGCGTTGGGATAAAACAACTTGAAAGGCTTCACCAGCAAGGATTTCTTCTTTGACGTGAGCGATGTTCTTCTTAAAGTTCTCGGCAGTAATGTTGCCGGTGTATTCGGGCAATGAGAAATCAGGAATTGCTGCAGCATCACCTGGTATGGAAATAGCTAAATCAGCTTGCATGCGATCAAGTCTTTCCACGCATGATGCGTACGCCTCATCGATGCGATCATCACTGCCATCCCAGTTAATTGCATTTGCAATCAAGGTGATTGTTCCGTCGCTGTGATCCATCACAGCCAAGTCACTTGTCAGCATGAAAGAAAGTTCTGGAAGCGGAATATCTCTTTGCGACAGTGATGGAAGCTTTTCTAATCTTCGGACAACGTCATAGCCCATAAACCCCACTAATCCACCAGTGAGCGGTGGTAGGCCCGGAATCTTGGGTGAACGCAAATGTGCTGCAGACAAACGTAAAGCTTCTAGTGGATCAATACCAGTAGGTGCTCCAGCGGGTGCGGTCCCCTGCCAATACGCCAAACCATCTTTTTCGCTAAGCGTTGCCTCGCTGCGAACACCAATAAATGAGTAACGAGACCAAGCTCCACCATGTTCTGCAGATTCCAGAAGAAATGTGTTTTCGGCGCTCTTTGCTAGCTTCTTGTAAACACCTAGTGGAGTTTCGGAATCTGCAAGAAGAACTCGTGAGACAGGAATGACATTTGAAACTTTAGCGTAGGCGCGAAACTCTTCTAGCTTCATTTTATGATCGCAGCTCGAGCGGAGTATGAAAGCAGGTGCGTTCTCCAGTATGACAAGCCGCTCCGGTTTGAATTACCTGTAAAACCAAAGCATCGCCATCACAATCTAACGAGACTGATTGAACATCTTGATAATGTCCAGATGTTTCACCCTTTACCCACAGTTCACTTCGGCTGCGTGACCAATAGGTTGCCTTTCCTGTGGTCAAAGTAAGTTCCAGTGAGGTGGCATTCATATATGCCAACATCAAAACCTCTTTACTAGATGAGTCTTGAACAATCGCAGGGATTAAGAGGTCGGGATCCTTTAGAAGTGCAGCTACCTGCGGATCCAGAGTTGTCATGTGCTTATTCTGCCTTACCCATTAGCAACGGCGCGCACCGGATAATTGTGCTTGCCGAGATAGCGCTTCACATCCCCGATTCGGTGAACACCAAAGTGAAAGACACTTGCTGCTAGTAGCGCATCTGCNCCAGCATCAAGGGCGGCAGAGAAATCTTCNAGTGCGCCAGCACCGCCACTTGCTATCAAGGGAACTTTTGANACNGCGCGAACGGCGGTAATCATTCCGATGTCATAACCTGCACGAGTTCCATCTGCATCCATCGAATTCAGCAGAATCTCACCCACACCAAGTGTGCACGCTTGTTCCACCCAGGCCAGTGCATCGACACCGGCGCTTTGTCGTCCGCCATGAGTTGTTACTTCGAAACCAGATTCGGTTCGGGCTCTGCGCGCATCAACAGAAAGCACCAATACTTGAGAACCAAAACGATCTGCGATCTCTGCGATTAATTGTGGTCTAGCTAGTGCAGATGTGTTGATTGAAACTTTGTCCGCCCCTGCTCGCAATAAACGATCTACATCTTCCACATTTCGAATTCCGCCACCAACTGTTAAGGGAATAAACACCTGTTCTGCGGTGCGACGCACAACATCAAGAGTTGTTTCTCGTCCGGCCACACTTGCTGAAATATCTAAAAACGTAAGCTCATCTGCACCTTCGGTGTTGTACAGCGATGCCATTTCAACTGGGTCACCTGCATCCACTAAATCTGTGAAGTTGACACCTTTAACTACTCGTCCATCGGTGACATCTAAACAAGGAATGATGCGAACTGACAGTGTCATTTTCCGCTGACCCTTAGCGCTTCTTGCAGAGTAAATTTGCCGGCATATAAAGCTTTACCAACNATGGCGCCTTCGACTCCTGTTCCAACAAGTGCGGCTAGAGCCGAGATGTCAGCTAACGATGAGATTCCACCACTTGCAATTACGGGCCTTGTGGTTGCTGCACATACTGATTTCAAAAGTTCTAAGTTAGGTCCGGCTAAGGTTCCATCTTTAGCAACATCTGTTACGACATAGCGCGCGCATCCATCGCGATCTAGTCGGGCTAAGGTTTCAAATAGATCTCCACCTTCTTTNGTCCAACCTCGCGCTGCCAGTGTGTGACCGCGAACATCTAGACCAACTGCAATTCGATCNCCATGTTCTGCAATTACGCGCGCTGTCCATTCGGGATCTTCAAGTGCGGCGGTTCCAAGATTTACGCGACGGCATCCTGTGGCAAGAGCGCGCCGTAATGATTCATCATCACGAATGCCGCCTGAAAGTTCGACCTTAATGTCTAGTTTTCCGACAACTTCAGCTAACAATGCCGAATTCTCGCCGCGACCAAAGGCTGCATCTAGATCAACAAGGTGAAGCCATTCAGCTCCTGCTGCTTGAAATTCAAGTGCAACATCAAGTGGTGCTCCGTAAACACTTTCTTGAGCTAATTCGCCTTGTACCAAGCGGACTGCGCGTCCATCCTTTACATCAACTGCAGGAAGTAGTTGTAAGTAGCTCATAGCGACCCAACCCAATTCTTAATCAGTGCTAATCCGGCGGCTCCAGATTTCTCTGGGTGAAATTGGGTGGCGCTGATGTAACCATCCTCAACTGCAGCTAAAAATTTCTCGCCATGAGTGCTCCACGCTTGCATTTTTCCCACAGCGTTCTTGGCCGCATAAGAATGAACAAAGTAGAAAGATTCGGATTCGACGCCTTTAAACAAAACCGAATTTGAGTCTGTATCCACTGTGTTCCAACCCATGTGCGGCAAAATCGGTGCTGCTAATTTAGAAACTGTTCCGTCCCAGATGCCAACACCAGCATGGGAGCCTGTTTCGGAATGTTCGGTACCTTCGCTAAACAAGATTTGCATTCCGATGCAGATGCCCAGTGTTGGACGCTCTTTAGTTAAGCGCTCACGAACAATTGCCGCACCATCAACAGCGTTCAATCCATTCATGCAGGCAGCAAAGGCTCCAACTCCTGGAACAACTAATCCTTCTGCTTCAAGTGCAACTTTGTGATCAGAGGTAACAACTACATCTTTGCCAGAAGTGGCAAATGCACGTTCTGCAGATCGAAGATTTCCAGAACCGTAGTCAAGAATTGCTATCAAAGAGAACCTTTTGTCGATGGGATTCCGGCAACTCTGCCATCAAGTGAGACTGCATCACGAAGTGCGCGAGCTACAGCTTTGAACTGAGCTTCGAACACGTGGTGAGCGTTTCGACCTTCAAGAACACGAATATGAAGTGCAATGCGCGCTTCGGCAACAATTGATTCCCAAATGTGCTTACCAAGAGTTGTATCAAATGTTCCAATGAGTTCAACTATTTCAGGTTGACGATGCACAAGGTATGGACGACCTGAGAGATCAACAGCTGCTTGAACCAGAACTTCATCAAGTGGAACCATTGAATCTCCGAAGCGACGTATGCCTGCTTTGTCTCCTAGGGCTTCACGCAGTGCTTGTCCGAAAGCTAGAGAAGTATCTTCAACCGTATGGTGTGAATCAACATCAACATCACCAGTTGTCTTTACTGTTAAATCAAAACCTGAATGCTTACCTAACTGAGACATCATGTGATCAAAGAATGGAACGCCTGTGTCAACATTGATCACACCTTGGCCATCTAGATTGAGCTCAACAAGTACGTGTGACTCCTTGGTCTTTCTTTCAACGCGTGCTGTTCTCATGGGTATCTCCTTTAAATGAGCGCTTTAAGGGCTGAAATAAACAATTGATTCTCGGCTTCATTGCCAATAGTGACTCTTAAGTACCCTGATAATCCCACATCTCTAATCAGAACACCCTTTTCTAGCAGCGCTGCCCACAGTTGTGGCGCATCCTGNTTAAAACCGGTGAAGAGAACGAAGTTGGCACTGCTTGTAATGGTTGTCAGACCCATATCGTGGAGCGCCTGCACAACCGCGCCTCTAGCTTGAATCAAGTTCGCTACACCACCCAATAATTCGGCGCGATGATCCAGTGCGACCTGGGCTGCAGCTTGGGTTAATGAGCTGAGGTGATATGGCAATCGCACAATCATCATTACATCTTTGACTGCAACATCACTTACCAAATAACCAACTCGTGCACCTGCAAAAGCAAAAGCCTTGCTCATAGTACGAATAACAATTACATGTGGATTATCTGCAATTAACGTAACTGCAGATACCTCCTGCGAAAACTCTGCATAGGCTTCGTCAACAACGAGCAATCCACCCACTTCTTTGGCTGCATCTGCAAGAGCCTGAATGGATTCAAGTGTCACCGCACCACCAGTTGGATTATTAGGTGTTGTGATGAATGTAAGAGTCGGTCTATTTTTGAGAATTTCCACAACAGCATCAGCAGTATTGAGCGAGAAGTCAGCGTTACGCTTTCCATCGATCCATTGCGCACCTGTAGTTTTTGCAATCAAGGGATGCATTGAATATGACGGAGTGAAGCCAAGGACTGAACCTTGGGCAAATGCTAAGAATATTGATTGAATGATTTCATTAGAGCCGTTAGCCGCCCAGATATTCTCGAGTGTGAAACTGGTTCCACTGCCATCGTTAATGTATGTGGCAAGTTTGCTTCGAAGAATCGTTGCATCGCGATCAGGGTAGCGATTTAGCTCGGCTGCAACATTTGCAACAGCATCTGTAATCGCTTTTTGTAATGTAAGTGATGGTGAAAAAGGGTTCTCATTTGTATTAAGCGCAGCAACTGCCGGAACTTGCGGAGCACCATATGGTGACATCGGACGCAGGGTTTCGCGCAGGGGTAACCAACTTGGCCAACTCATTAGAGATTCTCCAAGCGCGCCGTCATTGCTTCACCGTGTGCTGGCAAGTCTTCTGAGTTTGCCAAGATAACCACTGTGTCAACGATCTCGGTAAAGGCCTTCTGGTCGTATTCAATAAAGTGCAAGCCACGCAAAAAGGTTTGCACAGAAAGCCCACTTGAGTGACATGCACATCCACCAGTTGGCAACACGTGGTTTGAACCGGCAGAGTAATCACCCAAAGAAACCGGTGAGAAACGTCCGATAAAGACCGCACCAGCGTTTCGAATCTTTTCAGCATCACTTCGCGAGTTTCTAGTTTGAATCTCTAAGTGTTCTGCCGCGTAAGCGTTAACAACATCTAAACCTTGTTGCATGTTATCTACCAGTGCGATTGCAGATTGAACCCCAGCAAGAGCGCTCTTGATTCGATCCGCGTGCTTAGTCGCACCTACACGAACTTTTAGTTCGGCTTCAACGGCTTGTGCAAGTTCAACTGAGTCAGTTACTAATACCGCCGCAGCAATCACGTCATGTTCTGCTTGGCTAATCAAGTCTGCGGCGACATCGGCGGCGATCGCAGATGAATCAGCCAAAACTGCAATCTCTGTTGGACCTGCCTCTGAATCAATTCCAATGATTCCACGTAAGGCACGTTTTGCGGCAGCAACATAAATATTGCCAGGACCAGTTACTAAGTCAGCTTTTTCGCAGACACCTTCCATGCCGTAGGCAAAGAGTGCGATAGCTTGCGCTCCCCCGACTGCGTATACCTCGGTGATTCCGAGCAGCGCGCATGTTGCAAGAATTGTTGGGTGTGGCAAACCACCGAAATCTTTTTGTGGTGGTGATGCAACCGCAATTGATTGCACCTGTGCAATCTGTGCCGGAATAACATTCATCATCACACTGCTTGGATAAACAGCGCGGCCCCCTGGGACATACAAGCCAACACGATCAACTGGAATCCACTTTTCTGTGACAGTTCCGCCGTCTACAACATTTGTTGTCGTGCTTGTTCGCAGTTGGTCCTTATGAACTTTGGTTATTCGTGAAATGGACAGTTCTAACGCGGTTCTGATCGCAGGATCTAATTGAGATAGCGCATCAGCTAAAGCGCTTTGCGGAACTCGGATACTCTGTGGCGTAACACCATCAAATTCTTGGGCTAAAGCAATCAGATCTGCTTCTGTTCCATGCTTTACTCTTTCAAGAATTGGTTCGATCAGAACCATCGCTTCGGCCACATTCAGGGTGGCTCGCGGTAATTCAGAGTTGTATTGGGCTTTAGATAGGGATCGCCCGCGCAGGTCAACGGTACGAATCATGAGGTAATTGTAAGGGCTAGGCGGTAGGCCTTGCCCATTGATTTAAACCAAGCAGTTAGGCCCCAAGATAGATTTTAAATCAGCGCTCAAACTTGGTGAAGATGTGATCAACGCATCTACCTTCATAACTGTGCTGCTTCCATTATCCAGCAGCTGCAAATGGACCTCGCGCTTTCCAGGATGTGATCGCAGAATCTCTTTGATGCGATCAACAACTGGTGGCGTGCATTGCTGAATCGGAAGTGAGATAACCAAAGGTCCCGTAGGCCCTGCGCTGATATCTGGCATCGACATTTCGAGTGCAGTAAATCGCAAAGCATCTTCGCGGCGATCAACACGGCCTCGAATTGTAACGATTCGATCTTCAGTCAATGACATGGAGTATTGATTGTAGGTGTTTGCAAAAAACAGAACTTCTAGCGCACCTTCTAAATCTTCAACAGTAACTACCGCCCAGGATGCACCTTGTCTGGAAACCTTGCGGGTAACGCTTGTAATTAAGCCGCCGATAGTAACGATTGACTCGTGATGGGCGCCATCATCTGAAAGTTCGCTAATGGACATATCTGTATTGGCGCGCAAAACATGTTCAACCCCTAACAAAGGATGGTCTGAAACATAGAGTCCTAACATCTCGCGTTCATAGGAAAGCAACATCGCTTTATCCCACTCGCCAGTTGGTACTTCAATATCTAGACCAGAAACTGCAGTTACCGCTTCTCCCCCGAAGAGATCAAACTGACCAATAGCTTCGGCTCGTTTTGATTCGATCACTGAATCTATTGCTTCAAGATGGACAGCGATTAAACCTTTACGTGTTGAGCCAAGTGATCCAAATGCTCCGGCCTTGATGAGGGATTCAATTGTCTTTTTATTGCACACTTGAGCATCAACTTTGGCCAAGAAATCGCCAAATGATGTGTAGCGACCCTTTGAATCGCGTGCATTTTTGATCGAGCCAACTACACCTTCTCCGACATTTCGAATCGCAGCTAGGCCGAAGCGAATATCAACTCCACGTGGGGTGTATTCGGCATCTGATTCATTGACATCAGGTGGCAAAACTTTAATTCCCATGCGACGGCATTCTGATAAATACAACGCCGACTTATCTTTATCATCTCGAACAGAGGTCAAAAGAGCTGCCATGTATTCAGTTGGATAGTTGGCCTTTAGGTAGGCAGTCCAGTATGAAACAACGCCATAGCCAGCAGAGTGGGCGCGGTTAAATGCATAGTCAGAGAAAGGAATCAGAACTTCCCATAAGCGCTTGATGGCAGCGGTTGAGAAACCATTTTCCTTCATACCTGCTTCAAAAGGAACATACTCTTTATCTAGAATTTCCTTATTCTTCTTACCCATAGCTTTTCGCAAAAGATCTGCGCGGCCTAATGTAAATCCCGCAACCTTTTGAGCAATTGCCATAACTTGCTCTTGATAAACAATGAGTCCATANGTGTCGCCCAAAATTTCATTCAGTGGANCAGATAGCTCTGGGTGAATAGGCTCTACGG